>Ga0134126_10000459_pt1 | contig 52357 bp, 33 predicted proteins | sample KB31752_FD_96881 | JGI IMG/M metagenome (GOLD analysis project Ga0134126, IMG submission 96881) | Terrestrial soil microbial communities with excess Nitrogen fertilizer from Kellogg Biological Station, Michigan, USA - KB3-175-2 | ecosystem: Environmental > Terrestrial > Soil > Unclassified ...
CTTCTTCCTGCTGACCGGCTTCCACGGCCTGCACGTGACCCTGGGCACGATCATGCTGGCGGTGATCTGGTTCCGCGTGCTGAAGGGGCATTTCAGCAAGGACCATCATTTCGGCTTCGAGGCCGTGGCCTGGTACTGGCACTTCGTGGACGTGGTCTGGTTGGGCCTGTTCATGTTCGTCTATATTCTCTGAGCGGATTGTTCACCCGCTCGATGGATCAGGCCCGCCATTGGCGGGCCTGATCCTTTCCGGCACCGGTAGGCGGCGATTCAAGCAGTACGCCATGGTCGCCCAGCCTGCGTATGGTGACATCGGGGTCGACGCGTGGTTTGCAGGACCTGAGACCGCCCGTGGATGAGTGCAACACGGAGTGGGATCGCAGTCGCCGGACGAGACGATGATTGAGGACGCGTTCATTGCCGTGGTGACAGGCGCGCTTGCACGATCGGGCTTTGTGCTGCCCGCAGTCAACGAAGCGCGCACGTTCGTCTTTGCATGCCGGTCGCTCTTGGCGTACGCCCCGGTCGGCGCGCAGTTGCTGGACGCTGGCGAAAACAGCCGGGCGGCGCGTTTCCGATTCGAGCACGATCGCGCGACCTACACCGTGGCCCATGCCGTATGGCGCATCGCCCTTGCAATATGCCTGGATGTGGCCCCGACCGAGGTCCCGCTGATTGCAGCGCCCGCCGGTCAGCCGATCTTGCCCGGCACCGGATTGAGCACCAGTCTCAGCCATGCTTCCGACTGGGTGGCGGTTGCGGTCTGCCGTGCTGCGACCACAGGCATCGACATCGAGCAGGAACCGTCGCGGGTGCGCCTCGGCGACATGATCGACACCATCTGCACGCCGGCCGAGGTGGCACAGGTCATGTCGCTGGAGGCAGCCAGGCGTGAAACGGCGTTGCTGGCGCTGTGGACGCGAAAGGAGGCTTTGCTGAAGGCCTTCGGCGTGGGGCTGGGCGTAGATCCCGCGACTATCGACGCTGGAACAGACGATCTGGTGGCGTCGCCATCCATGGATGGCATGTTCCCTGCTTGCTGGATTGGTAGCCTGGATCTGCCGGCCGGGCTGGTGGGTGCCTTCGCGGTTCCCACCGGCGTGGTTCGGGTCGAACAACACAGCCTGGTCTGGGATTGATCCGCAAAAGCCGCCGTTCATGCGGCAGATACGGATGGGGAGCACGGCCGTCACGCGGGAATATATATAAGCGACACCCTAGTTAATGGCGAAAGCAGTTGTATTTTGTGCGGATTGGATGTACAGCTGCAGACCCGCTGAGGTGTCAGGAACCCGCGCCAGGTGGTGCCTTGAACGTTCGCCCCATGGCAGGGGCGGAGTGGCATGTTGGAGGGGACGGAGATGTTTCGCTTCTTGCGTCGAAAGGCCAATCGCTGGTTGCTGTTGCTGGCGGCCGTGGACATGGTGTTGCTGGGCTTTTCGCTCAACGCGGCCATGTTTCTGCGCTATTTCAGCCACCCGGACGATTTCGCCAAGTTTTCCCGCCACATGCCCGAACGCTCGCTGGCGTTCGCGGTGATCATGCTGTTGGCGATGGTCGCTCTAGGTCACTATCAGTCACATATGCGCACAAGTTGGTTCGGCGTGCTGGCACGCCAGTGCGTGGGATTCGTGTTGGGTGGCGTGGGCGTGTTCATCATGTACTACCTGCTGCCGCAGGCCTATGTGGGCCGCGGCGTGCTGACCATCGCCCTGCTTCTGGCGTTTGGCCTGATGATGGGTTTCCGTCTGATTTTCCTGCGCCTGGTCGATGCGGTCGTGTTCCAGCGACGGGTACTGATCCTGGGCGCCGGGAATCGTGCCTCGCAGATCCAGACGCGCATGCGTCGCCATGCGGATCGGATCGGCTTCAACGTGCTGGGTTTCGTGCCGCGGGAGGGGGAGGCGGTGCAGGTTCGACCGGAATGCCTGGTGACGCCGGAAGGGCCGCTGATCGACTGGGCACTGCAGCGACAGGTCGACGAGATCGTGGTCGGCGTCGACGACCGGCGCGGTGGCTTGCCGATGCGGGATTTGCTGGAGTGCCGGCAGAACGGCATCGACGTCACCGATCTGGCAACTTTCTTCGAAAGGGAATCCGGGCGGGTGCAGCTGTCGTTGACCGACCCTTCCTGGCTGGTGTTTTCCAGCGGCTTCGACACCACACCGCTGCGCCGCTTCAGCAAGCGCTGCTCCGACTTGCTGATCGCCATCCTGGTGCTGGCGCTGACCTGGCCGCTGATGCTGCTGGTGGCCCTCGCGATCCGGATCGAATCCGGTCCCGGCCAGCCCATCCTCTACCGGCAGGAGCGCGTGGGCGCTCGCAGCAAGCCCTTCCAGTTGATCAAATTCCGTAGCATGCGCACCGACGCGGAACTGGACGGCATCGCCCGTTGGGCGAACAAGGACGATGATCGCGTGACCCGGGTAGGCCGCTTCACCCGCAAGGTGCGCCTGGATGAGCTGCCACAACTGTGGAATGTGCTCAAGGGCGAGATGAGCTTTATCGGCCCGCGTCCCGAGCGGCCGCAATTCGTCACCGACCTGGGCCAGAAGATTCGCTACTACGATCTGCGCCACTGCCTGAAACCTGGCCTGGCGGGTTGGGCGCAGCTGCGTTATCCGTACGGCGCCTCCGAGGCCGATGCCGAGGAAAAACTGAAGTACGACCTGTACTACGTCAAGAACCATAACCTGCTGTTCGACCTGCTGATCCTGTTCCAGACCGTGGAAGTGGTGCTGTTCCGGCGGGGCGCGCGCTGATCCGTACGCCAGTCGCAGCGGGTTACCCCGTTGCCGCAGGACAGGCTCTGGATTTACCTGGCAGAACGCCGGCTCAGTCTCCTTGCGACAGGTGGTAGCAGGAACAGCGCCGCGCCCCGTTCGCTCCTGCTGTTGGTCGACCGGGCGGCGCATGAGGTGTTTCCGGTCACCTTGCCATGCCGCCTGATGCAATCGCAGCCTTGGCCGGCCACTTTTCGCGCTGGGTTTGACGCAGTTTCCGTGCGGCCTCCGGTCATATTCTCCAGTTTGTCTAGTGGTATGCTGTCCATACAGGGGATATTCACGATAATCAGCCACCAACCTTTGCCGGAGAACAGGCGAGGTTGGGTCGTTTGGCATCGACCTGACTATACGGATCCCCCATGTCTCCCTTCGACCCGATTTCGTCGCACGGCAAGCCTGAACGATCGACGCGCAAAAGCAGCGATCCATCCGGGATGCCGCCACCGGGCGGCTTCACCGGGCGCCGCGCGCAGACCGCCCTGCTCGGTGCGGGCGTGACACTGGCGCTGCTTTTCACTGCCATATCGCTGTTGTTTGCGCGCGATGGCGGCCCGCAGCCGCAGGCATTTCATCCGGAAGTCACCGCGTCGGTGCGGACGGCCGATCCGGCTGCCGTCGTTTCCCGGTCCATGTTCGGGTCACCAGCCGCTGCTGCAGGGCCGACCCCGCTCGCGGCGGCGCGACCCGCCCTGTTTGCGGATGCTTCCGCGGATGTCCGTAAGAACGCCGCCCCGCAAAGTTCGTCGCATGCCATGGGTGCCGAACCGGCGCCTCGAAGAATCACCTTGAGCGCTGCCGGATCAGCCTCGATACCTGCCGTCGCAGTTCGCGGTTCGACCGCCGATGGTGCGCGCCAGTCATTCGTGGCCAATGCACCGTCCGCCGGCCTGGTGTCGTCGACATCTGGAACTTCAGATGTGTCCGGTCGCCCGGTCGCCAACGCATTCAGCGCAGTGCCCGTGGTTCCTCAAGCAGTAGCGCTGGCCGCGCATCCCAGATTGATGCTCGATCCTGCCACGCTGACCACGCTGCGCCAGCGCGCCAGTGCAAATACGCCGGAGTGGGCGGCCTTGAAGGCCACCTGCGATTCCTACATCGGCGGAACCGTCGAGTACCCCACGGGCAATCAATATCCCGACCTGCCCAACCTGGGCTCGGGGTACCAGGGCGAGTCCTACCTGCCGGCACTGCTCGACGAAGGCATGTGCTATCAGGCGCTCAAGTCGAGCAACCCGTCGGCGGCTGCGCCGTATGGTGCCAAAGCGGTCGATATCCTGGTCAAGATGTCCATGCCGTTTCCGGGCAGCAATGGCTGGGATCCATGCACCGACAGCGGATATGGCATTCGCTTCTACGGTGTCGGTTACGGGTTGGGTTACGACTGGGTGTACGACCTGCTGACTTCGGCCCAGCGCCAGCAGGTGTACACCGCGGCAAACGCCTGGCTGACGGCCTGGGAAAAGCCGGGTGGATGCGCCGCCTTCGCCTACGACGGAAATCCGATCGGCAACTACTATGCCGGATACTTCCACGCCAAGGCGGTAATTGCGCTGGGTACATATGACGAGAATCCGAGCGCACCCGCGCAATGGACGGATTGGTTGAACAACCAGTTCGGTGCTCGTGTGCAGCCCTACTATCAGCTGCACCTGAAGGGCGGTGGTTGGCCGGAAGGTTATGGCAACTATGCACCGCTCAGCATCCTCAACATGAGCCTGCCCGCGCGCGAAGTGAAGACGGCCACGGGGCAGGATCTTCTGCACGCCAGCGCGCCGTACACGTTTCCGCTCGACAGCGCCGACTACGCCATGCATTTCACCTGGCCGTCGCTGACCTATTTTGACGATCGGGACGACAACCATTCCAATGGCGATCCGTCGGTCCCGCCGCCGGGCACCACCCAGGTCGGCATGTTCCAGCAGATCATGGGTGCCCTGATTTACTGGAGCTCTCCCAAGGCCGCCGTCTTCAATCAATACCTCAGTCTGGTGAGCAAGGCCACCGGGGCTTACAGTCCTGCCCCCGCTTGGCTGCAGTTCCTGGGTCTCAATCCGGGGGCACCGACTGCGGCGTTGAGCACGTTGCCGTTGTCCTATTTGGCGACGGGAATGAATGCCGTATCGGCCCGCTCCGACTGGAGTACCGGGGCCACCTGGATGTCGTTTCGCGCCGGTCCCTACGTCAACAACCCCGCTGCTGGTCATGAATTTTTCGATCAAGGCAGCCTGGCGCTGGTGCGGGGCGGCGCACCACTGCTGCTCAACGCCAGCGGCTGGCTCATGCACGAACCCGGCGGCAACGCTGACGAGACCAAGACCTTCAACGACAACTATGGCAGTTTCGACGGGACGCCCTATTCGGGCAACCGACAGCTTTACAACATCTTCTACGTGCGCAGCATGAGCGGCAGCTCCGTGGCCCAGCCTTTCGGGCAGGAATCCTTCACGACCGAAGACGACCAGGTGCGCACCAAGGTATCGGCGTACGAGGACGGCACCGGCTATGTTTATGTGCTGGCGACCAACCTGGCGGACATGTACCGCACGTTCTCCGCCGGGTCGGCGGTATCGGCGTGGTCTCGGCAGATCGTCTATCTGCGCCCGAATCGTTTCGTCGTTTACGATCGCACCACGGTAGGCAGTGCGAACTACGATCAGTACATGGCTTGGCATTTCCCGGCCAGTCCGGTCGCTGGCGGTGCACCGGCGGGGCAGAGCCGACTCGATGTGACCTACAACGGTCAGTACATGGGAGCGATGACTGCCGTTTTGCCTGCTGGTACGAAAACGACAACAGTGGGAATGTACCCGGGCGACAACCCGATCAAGGCCTGGCAGGTACAGGTACGTCCGCCGAATACCAATGTCAACCAGACTTGGTTGACCGTCTTTGACCTGTCCGCAACCGCCGCGAAAGTCGCCACCGCCAGTCCGGTGACGGTCGGCCAGGGCGGCATCATCGGCGTGGAACTCCTGGCCAGCGACGGCAACAGTGTGGTGGTCAGCAGCAGCGGTGCTGCCGGTACCCCGCTCAGCGGCACGATTGTCTATGGTGTGCAGCCGGCGGCGGCGTACCATGTGGTGACCGATCTGGCGCCGAACACCGGGTATACGGTATCTACCTCGGCCAATGCCGGTCTGCGCAACATCACCATCAGCGCGGGTGGCACCAGCATGAGCAGCGCCAAGGGTGTGCTCAACTTCTACGTGGCGGCCGATGGCACGGTGCAGAGCACTCCGCCGCCACCGACTACGCCTGTCTACGTTCCCGTGCCGATCAGTTCGCTGCCGGTGCCGGGCTCGCCCGCACCTTACAACCCGGGTCCGTGAACCGCGTTGCCGGGAGTGGCAGCACGGCCGGTCGCCGACGATGGATGTTCGAGTCGTGCCGGGCGGGTAAGGGATTCTGAAGCCGCGTTTCCATGTGCTTGCAAGGGGCCGTAAACGCTAACGGCCGGGTCGTGGAGCCATGGTGCGGGCGCGGTGGCCGCTGGCGGAGATTACCGGGGCACGTGGTCAATCGTTCTCTCGCCGGGGCTGCGGGTTGTGGTGTTGAGCGGATACAGCGGCGAGCTGTACCAGTCAACCACCTTGCCATGATCGAAGCGGATCCATGACGGGCCGTACTCCCATCGCTCGTTGTTGACCATGAGCGTAGGTTCGCCTTCGCTGGCACGTACGGCGTCGGCATCCATGCCGAGGCCGATCGGCGATGCAGCCGCTTGGGCAGGCGGGGCCAACGGGGTCGGCGAACGGACGCCCCCCGTGATCGAGAGTGAAGGTGCGGAGGGATGTTCGCTTGGCCACGACAGCCAGATCACGGCGGCGGCGACGGGCAGCAACAGCCAGCGCATGGACCGCCGCGGAGGTTGTCGGCTCCGGGTCCGACGTACAGGTTGGTTGGGGGCGGTCGGCGGTATCTGCGTGTTCGGCCGCGCCAGCGGCGCGCCCGGCAGACGGCCATGTTCGCGATGGAACTCCATCGCCATGCCATACATCGCGGTGAGGCGCTGCAAGCGTTCTGCCGCAACGGCGTGGTGCGAGCCATTATCGCGACGGTCGGGGTGCAGTACGGAGACGCGACGCCGATAGGCATGCTTGAACTCGTCCAGGCCGCAACCCGGTTGCAGGTCGAGGATTCTGTAGAGGTCGAGAAAATCGGTCTCACGCGCCACGTCTTGCTTCCCCTGGATGCCGGTGGACGGGTGGCCGGCGAACGCCGGGACGCATCCACATCCACGGGCGCAGGATACGGCAAACGGGCCGCCCGTCGGCCCGTTGCGGCGAACCTTTCAGCGAGCCTTCCAGTCGTCGACCGGCCAATGCCGGCTATCACCGGCCTCGGTGCTGCTGAGTGGGGCAAGTCGGGTGATGCTTGCGCCGAGCCAGGTCGTCGGAGGGTGCTGGCGGGACGGCAGCTTTTCCAGCGTGCCCAGGGTCGCGCCCAACCCCAGCAACCAAGCCTTCTTGACCTGGCGCTTGAGCTCGCGCACGCCGTGCTCCGGTGGGCACAGCTCGTTGACGTAGCCGCGCCAGTTGGACGCATCGATCATGTTCTGGCCGATCGAGATCGACGGCGACAGCACGCGCGCGGAGTGCCACCAGCGCGCAGGCACGAACACCATGTCGCCCGGATGCAGCACCGTGTGGTACTGCCGGGCCTGGGCGAACAGCGGGAAGCACTCCAGGTCCGGATGCTGGATGTCCGCAACCCGCGACTGGTTGGGCATGTCGGGTTTCGGGTACATGAAGGGCGACGCTTCAGGCGGGTAGAGCACGAACTCCTTGTCGCCATGGAATTCGGTGATCGTTGCGTGGGCGTTTTCGCCGTCGTAGTGCAGCACCGGAAAGCGGCCGCCGACGCCGCCAATCAGCAACTTGAGGTAGCCATCCGGCCGCCGCCATGGGCGCAACATCAATGGGCTGGCCAGGCGTCGCGGGAAAGCGTATGGATTGAACGGTTCCAGGTCGGGCAGCAGCTCCGGCAGATCTGGTCCGATGAACAGTCGGTGCAGATAACGCGCCGGCGTGTTTTCCTGCGACGCAAGCACGGAATCAATGAACGCGTCGAAGGCCATTGGCTCGCCGCGATCGACATGCACCGGCATCGATCCGAAGCGCTGCTTGAAGTATTCCGGCGTCCAGCGGGACAACGCGGCGCAACCATGAGCCGCCTGCTCCACGACAACGGGTCGGTTCATGGCGACGTACTCGCGCACGAAGGCTGAATATGGCAACCCCATCGCCGATCGACGCTCCAACGGGATTCGTGTCGGTGTGGCCGGCGGCAGGTCGGGTGAATCGGCGACGGCAGTGTTCATCAAGCCCCCGGGATGCTGGTACATCGAGACGATGCCTGCGTTGGCGGACTATACCTGTTCGTGGCCGGCCCGCGTCGCCGCGCGGTTGCTTCGGGCTGTGCTAGCGTAAAACCTTGCTGCGAAAACAGGGGAGTGGCTGCCATGCCCAGGCGATTGTCCCGAAGCTTGCGTCAAGTAGTGCTCGACGTGGCGGAACTGCCAGGCGTTCGCCTGCTCGCCAAGCCGCTCTACCGCAAACTGTTCGCCGGTGATGTGTTGCCTGGTAATTCTTACGGCGGTGTGTACGCCAGCTTCGACGAAGCGCGCGCCGGCGCGCCGACAACGCTGCCCACCAGTTTCGACCAACCGCAATCGGGCGAGCTCTACTCCGATCGGCTCGACAATGTGCAGATCGTGGATTACCCGGTGCTGTTCTGGCTCGCGCAATTGTTCGCCGCCGGCTGCCGGCAGGTGTTCGATCTGGGCGGCAATGTGGGAACCAGCTACTTCGGATTCCAGCGCCACCTGCCCTATCCGGACGGGCTGCGCTGGCTGGTGCACGATGTGCCCGCCGTGGTGGCGGCCGGGCGTGATCGGGCGCAACGGTACGACAGTGCGCGGAAACTGGACTTCACCGAATCGCGCGGGGATGCCGATGGCCGGGACGTCCTGCTTTGCAGCGGGGTGCTGCAGTTTCTCGACTACTCGCTGCCGGAACTGTTGCGCTCGTTGAACGATCCGCCGCGCCACGTACTGGTCAACGTGACTCCGCTGCACCCGGACCGTTCGTTCGTCACCTTGCAACGAGTCACCCGCCGGCGGGTGGGCATCGCCAATTGCCCTTACCGGGTTACCGCGGTTGGCGCCTTCGTCGCCGAATTCGAAGCGGCCGGCTACGTCGTGGCTGATCGCTGGGAATCGACGGAGCGCTACATGCGCATCCCGTTCGAACCGGATCATTCGATCGACCGCTACTACGGTTTCTACTTCCGCAGCGATTGAGGCGGCGGCGCGCCGTCGCCCTCGTGACGCGTGCGCGGATGTCTTGCGGGGCGCCGAAGCGCGGGGCACACTGCCAGTTCGATCCGGTGGTGCAAAGCGCCGGTTGGCACCGCGCAGGAGGGGGCATGGCGAATCACTCGTCCAACTTGGTGGATGTCGACTGGGATGGGTTCGATCCCTGGCGGATCCAGCCGGTTCGACATCGGGTGGGGGAGTTGCCCGCGCTGCAACTGCCTGCCCTGATCGAGTTGGGCAAACGGCTCGAAGCCAACGGACGCATCCGCTCGCACAGCCACGACGCCACTGCAGGCACGGCGTTCAACGACGCCCCGCAGCTGCATCCCAACGCCAAGGGGGTGGCGGCGACGCTGGCCGACATCGAGCATGCGGCGGCGTGGATGTCGTTGCTGAACGTGCAGTCGGATCCGGAGTACCGTGAAGTCGTCGACGAAGTGCTCGACTCGATACGGCCGCAAGTGGAAGCAGTGGATCCGGGCATGTGCTATCGCGCCGGCTGGATCTTCATCACTTCGCCCGGTGCGGTGACGCCTTTCCACATGGACAAGGAGCACAACTTCATCCTGCAACTGCGCGGACACAAGCGACTCTACGTGTGGGATCATCGCGATACGGCGGCGGTGAGCGAGCACGCCCGCGACCGTTTCCATCGCACGCATTCGCGCGAGTTGCTGCAGTGGCGCGAGGAGTTACGCGAGCGCGCCCGGGTGTTTGATCTCGAGCCGGGGATGGGCGCCTACATGCCGTCGACCAGCCCGCACTTGGTCGAGAACGGCGATGGGCCGTCGATCACGATGAGCTTCACGTATTACACCCGGGCGACCCGGCGCAACGCGTTGCTGCATCGAACCCACGACATGATGCGCAGCGCCGGCTGGGTACCGCCGGCGGTGGATCGATTTCCCCTGTTTGATGGCGTCACCGCGGCGGCGGCTGGACTTTATGCCGGCGTCAGGCGCGTCGGACGTCACCTCGTCGGCGCGCCGGTTTCCTCCGACGCGGCGCCTTACGCGAGGGTCGGCGGCGCGTGAGCATGACCCGCCAGCGCGTGGGCGCTGCCCGCCGCGGGCGCTGTGTCTGGCTGGCCCTTGCACTGGCGTGCGCCAGTCTTTCCGCCGGAGAGGTCGAGATGCCCGCGCAGGAATCAGTCGAAGTGCCGATCCTGGGTGCGCACACGCTGCTGGCGCAGCCCGACTGGCGCGGCAGCAGCCCGGCGACGACGCAGGCAATCGCTACCGCCGCAAGCGGCAGCTCCATGTTGGTGCTCGTTGGTGGCTTCGCCAGCAATACGGCGCCTCCCATCGACAGTTACCGGCGGCACTGGACGCAAGTGGGGCGGACGGCCGTCTATGACGGTTACCAGGGCCGCTTCGACGTGAAGGCCTATGTCTCGTTGACCGGCGGGGGCGGCGCAGGGCACACGGTCAGCTTCGACAAGCCGGGCAAGCCGGATCGCGAGATCAGCGTGCCGTTCGTGGAGATTCGACACGCCGGCGTACTGCAGGATTTCGCCCAGAACTACCCGGCGCCAAACCTGGCCGAACGGATCGTGGGGAAGTTGGGCCGTGCCGTGGATCGCCTGGCCTCGGGCGAGGCCGCCTCCACCTTCCGCATGACCAGCGGCGAGGTCACCACGACCGGGCCGGCGACGCTGATCGCCGTGTGGTGGGGGGACGGTAATGTCCGCCAGATGAGCGCCGTACCGGACGGCGACTTCAAGGTCATCGACAGTTTCCTGCAGTTGCCGCCGGAAAGCGGCGTGCAATGCGCCGTGGCGTATCGCCAGGTCGATCGCGCGGGCACGTATCGGGTGACGTGGAGCGGCAGTCCGCGCCAGCGCGCGATCCTGTGGTTGTTCGCGTTCCAGTCGACGCCGCGTCCGGGCGCGGGACAAGGGCCAGCCCCGGCGATCCAGGCCTTGTGAGGTAGCGATGCGAGCCATCACTCCTGGCACAACTGGCCTTGAGGTTTGTTGTCGCGTTGCACAGGGCAAACCTGTTCTGCGGTAACCTTGACGTCCAGGGGCTGGTTTGGCAGACGACGCGACAGGCGGGTTTTCCAGGCGGCACCGCTGGGCAGAGACCGGCCGACTCGCTTCGCGTCTGCGGAGCCGCGCGCATCCTGCCCAAGGGGGATTGGCGACGGTCGTGGCGGCATCACCGTCGCTTCGACCAGGAGGCGGTGGTGGGGACGGCAACCAAGCAAGCGGCAATCGAGGACGGCGCTTCCTTGCTGGACGTGCTGTCTGGCCTGATGCCAGCCGGCAACGACGCATGGCAAAGCCGTCGTGTGCCGCTCGATGCTGCCCTGGCCGGCATGTTGGCCAGGATGGAGCGTTCGCCTCGTGCCGCCGTGCTTGGTGCAGCGCTGGCCCTCGTCGAGTCGCGCCTGACCGGCGCCAATCGAGTCGTTGCCACGCGACGCGACGCGCAACGGACTCTTCAGACAACCCTTGACCTGCCCGCGCGCGGGCGGCGCACCGCATGGTTGTGCACGGCCGATGCGGCGTTTCGGCAGGCCACCGCGACGCTCGTCCCGGTCGCCTGGATGGTGCTCGACGAAGCCGCTTCCCGGGTCCGCGAGGAGATGCCATCAGCATCCACCTGGCGGATCGACGATGCGGAGCAGCTCTCGCTGGAGGTGCATTTTCGCGCCCCGTTGGACGCACGCGCCGTGGATCTGCTGGCCGGTTGTTTGCTGCGTGTGCTGGCGGGCCTGCTCACTGAGGGTGACGGGCCCTTGGCGGCACTGGATGTCGTCGATCCGGCAGAGCGCGAGCGCCTGCTGCGGGCATGGAACGACACCGCCGTGCCGCGTCGCCGCACCGACAGCGTGCCTGGTTTGTTCGCTGCCGTGGCAGCCGCGCATGCCGACGCCGTGGCAGTGGTCGATGCCGGCGCCAGCCTGAGTTATGCCGAACTCGATCGCCGATCCGCCGCGCTGGCCCGACGCCTGCGTGACGCCGGGGTAGCGCAAGGCGATGTCGTCGGCGTCTTGCTGCCGCGCTCGGCCCAGGCCATCGTGGCGATCCTGGGCGTGCTCAAGGCGGGGGCGGCGTACCTGCCGCTGGACAGCAGCTATCCACCGGAGCGCCTGGCCTTCGCGCTGGGTGACGCGGCCGTCAAGACGCTACTGTTCGATCCGTCGCTGTCGTCGCCGACCCTGCCCGATGCCATCGTCCGGTTGGCAGCAGAGAGTGGCGAGGAGTCCGCCGACGCGTCGAACGAGGCCACTTCGCTGCCAGCATCCGATGGCGACACCCTCGCCTACGTGATGTATACCTCCGGCTCCACTGGTACGCCCAAGGGCGTGGCGATTCGCCATCGCTCGATCATCCGGCTGGTGTGCGGTGTCGACTACGTCGCGCTGGGCGTGGACACACGCATGCTGCACGCCGCGCCGCTCGGCTTCGATGCCTCGACCCTGGAAATCTGGGGCGCGCTGTTGAACGGCGGTCGCCTGGTGATTCACCCGGAAGCGATCCCGAGCGCCGCCGGGCTGGCCCGCACCATCGCCGGCGAGGGCGTCACCACGGCCTGGCTGACCGCGTCGTTGTTCAACGCCGTGGTCGACGACGATCCGCGCCGGCTCGGCGGCTTGCGCGAGCTGCTGATCGGCGGCGAGGCGCTCTCGGTCGATCACGTGCGCCGCGCGCTGGCGGCGCTGCCGGGCGTGGGCATCATCAACGGCTACGGCCCGACCGAGTGCACCACGTTCACCTGCACCTGGCGGATTCCCCGCGACCTGGCCGCCGACGCGCGCTCGGTACCGATCGGGCGGCCGATCGCGGACACCCGCGTGTACGTGCTCAACGCCGCCCGCCAACTGGTGCCGGTCGGCGTGGTCGGCGAGTTGCACGTCGGCGGTGAGGGCCTGGCGCGCGACTACCTCGGGCGCCCGCAGCTGACCGCCGAGCGTTTCGTGCCCGATCCGTTCGGCGGCGAAGGCGATCGTCTTTATCGCACCGGCGACCTGGTGCGCTGGCGGATCGACGGCACGCTGGAGTTCGTCGGCCGGCGCGACAGCCAGATCAAGATGCGCGGCTACCGGATTGAAACCGGCGAGATCGAGGCGGCGCTGCTGCGTCATCCCGCCGTGCGTGCCTGCGCGGTGGTGCTGCGCGACGACCCGCCGGTCGGCAAGCGCCTGGTCGCCTACGTGGTGGTCGCCGATGCGGACATCGGCATGCCGGCGCTGCGCGCGCACCTTGCCGCGGCGCTGCCGGAGTTCATGCTGCCGGCGGCCTGGGTGCGACTGCCGGCGTTGCCGGTCACCGCCAACGGCAAGCTGGATCGCCGCGCGCTGCCGGCGCCCGGCCACGCGCGACCGGATCTGGCGGCGGCGTACGAGGCACCGGTGGGCGAGGCGGAGCGACGCCTGTGCGAGGCGTTTGCCGCCAGCCTCGCGCTGGAGCGCGTGGGTCGGCGCGACAACTTCTTCGAGCTGGGCGGCAGCTCGCTGCTGGCGGTGCGCCTGATCGAGCAGTTGCGCCGCGACGGGCACGCCGAACTTGATGTGCTGAGCTTCTTCCGCGACCCCACGCCACTGGCGCTGGCGCGCCAAGGCGGCGACGCGCGCAACGCGGGGATCGAGCCCGCGCGCCTGGCCCGGCCCCGCGCTGCCGGCGCGGAGGCGGGCGCCGAACCGATCGCGATCATCGGCATGAGCGGCCGCTTCCCCGGCGCCGCCGACATCGAGAGTTTCTGGCAGAACCTGTGCGCCGGGCGCGAGTCGATCACCCGCTTCGAACCGGCCGAACTCGACCCGTCGATCCCGGCCAGTCTGCGCGACGACCCGGCCTACGTACGTGCACGCGGCGTGATCGACGGCGTGGAGATGTTCGATGCCGCGTTCTTCGGCATCGGCCCGCGCGAGGCGGAGCTGATGGATCCGCAGCAGCGGCTGTTCCTGGAGCTGTGCTGGGAATGCCTGGAGCGCGCCGGCCACGTGCCGGGCGGGCAGGAGGGGCCGGTCGGCGTGTTCGCCGGCATGTACAACGCGACCTATTTCCAGCACCACGTCAGCGCGCATCCCGAGCAGGTGGACAAGGTCGGCGCGTTCCAGGTGATGCTGGACAACGAGAAGGATTTCATCGCGCCGCGGGTGGCGCACAAGCTCGACCTCACCGGGCCGGCGGTCAGTGTGCACACCGCCTGTTCCACGTCGCTGGTGGCGATCTGCCAGGCTATGGAAAGCCTGCGCATCGGCCAGTGCGACATGGCGCTGGCCGGCGGCGCCTCGATCACCTGCCCGCCGCGCAGCGGCTACCTGTTCCAGGATGGCGCGATGCTGTCGCCGGACGGCCATACGCGCGCCTTCGATGCCGCGGCCGGCGGCACCGTGTTCAGCGACGGCGCGGCGGTGCTGCTGCTGAAGCGGCTGGTCGACGCGCAGGCCGACGGCGACCAGGTCTTCGCGGTGATCCGCGGCGGCGCGATCAACAACGACGGCGGCACCAAGGCCAGCTTCATGGCGCCCAGCAGCGAGGGCCAGGCGGCGGTGATCGCGATGGCTCATCGCAACGCCGGCGTCGAGGCGCGCAGCATCTCCTACGTGGAAGCGCACGGCACGGCCACGCCGATCGGCGATCCGATCGAGGTCGAGGGACTGGTCAAGGCGTTTCGCTGCAGTACGGACGACACCGGCTTCTGCCGCATTGGCTCGGTCAAGAGCAACCTGGGCCATCTGGTGATCGCCGCCGGTGCGACCGGGGTCATCAAGACCGCGTTGGCGCTGGCCGAGCGGCGGATTCCGCCGACCTTGCATTATCAGGCGCCCAATCCCGCGATCGACTTCGCCGGTTCGCCGTTCGTGGTCAACGACCGCTTGCACGAGTGGACTAGCGAGGCCGGCACGCCGCGCCGCGCCGGCGTCAGCTCGTTCGGCGTGGGCGGCACCAACGCGCACGTGGTGCTGGAGGAGGCGCCGGCGCCGCTGCCGTCCGAGCCGGCGTCGGGTGCACAGCTGCTGGTGTTGTCGGCGCGTACCAGCGCGGCGCTGGGTGCGGCCGCTGCGCGACTGGGAACCCATCTGGCGGCGCAACCCGAACTCAACCTGGCCGATGTGGCATGGACGCTGGCGGCGGGACGCAAAGTGTTTGCGCACCGCCTTGCCATCGTCGCCGACGACGGCGCCGACGCCAGCGCCCAGTTGCTCGGCGCGGAAGCCGCCACGGCAGCGTCGCGCAGCCGCGCGGCACAAACCGGCGACGTGGTGTTCCTGTTTCCCGGCCAGGGCGCCCAGTACGCCGGCATGGGCCGCGAGCTGCACGCGCGCGAGCCGGTGTTCCGCGAGGCGTTCGATGCCTGCGCCGCTGCCCTGGGCACGCGATTCGGCTTCGATCTCGCCGAGCGGGTGTTCGCCGACGATCCCGCCGCGCTGCTGCCGACGGCGGTGATGCAGCCGGCCACGTTCGCCGTCGAGTACGCGCTGGCGCAGCTGTGGATGAGCCATGGCGTCGTGCCGGCGGCGATGATCGGCCACAGCGTGGGCGAGTTCGTGGCGGCCACGCTGGCCGGCGTATTCACGCTGGCCGACGCCATCCGCCTGGTGGCGCGGCGCGGCGAGCTGATGCAGGCACAGCCCTCCGGCGGCATGCTGTCGGTGCGCCTGCCGTGGGATGCGCTGCAGGCGCGCCTGCCGGCGGTGCTGGCGCTGGCGGCGGAGAATGCGCCCGGCGCCTGCGTCGTCGCCGGGCCACACGATGCGATAGCGGATTTCCGCGCCGCGCTAGAGGCCGACGGCATCGCCTGTCGGCTGCTACACACCTCGCACGCATTCCATTCGGCGATGATGGATCCGGTGCTGGCCCCGTTCCGCGAAGCGCTCGCGGATGTCGCGCTGGGCAAGCCGAGTCTGCCGCTGGTGTCGACCGCGCGCGGCGATTGGCTGGATGCCGCGCAGGCTGGCTCGGTCGACTACTGGACGCAGCACCTGCGCGAGCCGGTGCGCTTTGCCGGCGCGCTCGGCCGGGTATTGCAGGCGCCGTCGCGTGTGCTGCTGGAAGTCGGTCCACGCAGCACGCTTACCACGCTGGCGCGGCAGCAATTGGGAACGCAGCGCGGCGGCATCGTCGCGGTGTCCAGCTTGTCCGATGCGCCGGCGTCGGAGCTGGCGGCGTTCAGGCGAGCGGCGGGCCAGCTCTGGTGTCGCGGCGTCGCCCTGGATCCCGCCCGCTTCGATCGCCGTGAGCATCGCCGGCGCGTGCGCCTGCCGACCTATCCGTTCGAACGACAGCGTTGCTGGCTGGAAGCGACGCCGGCCGTTGCACGCGAGGCGGCGCCGGCATCAGTCATCGTTGAATCGACGCCATCATTCGCCGCCGCGCCAGCGGCCGAGGAAACCCGTATGCCCACCGCCGTCGTGCCCGCCGCCGATCGCCGCCCCCGCCTGCTGAACCAGCTCAAGGCGGTGTTCGAGGACATCACCGGAATCGAGCTGGACGATGCCGACCGCGCCAGCAACTTCATCGAGCTTGGGCTGGACAGCTTGATGCTGACCCAGGTCGCGCTGCACTTGTCCAGGGTGTTTCCGGTGAAGGTGACGTTCCGCCAGCTGATGGTGGATCACTCCAGCCTGGATCGGTTGGCCGCGCTGCTGGACGAGCAGATGCCGCCCGACGCGCCTGCCGCGCCGGCACCGGCGGCCGTGCCGGCTCCCGCTGCGGTCGTGGTGCCGGCGATGCCACAGCTGGCCGCCGGCAACGACTACGTGCGCCAGCTGATCGAACAGCAGATGCAGTTGATGGCCCAGCAGTTGGCCTTGCTGAGCGGCACGGCGGCGCCGGTGGCGGTGTCGCCGCCGGCCGCGGTGCCCGCCGCGGCGACCCGCGGCGGCGCCGACGGCGACGAGGAGGCTGCCCTGGCGCACACCCGCTACGACGTCAAGAAGGCGTTCGGCGCGATCGCCCGTATCGACAACGGCGGGCAGTTGGAACTGTCCGCCCACCAGCGCGACCGTCTCGACCGTTTCATCCAGCGCTACGTCGCGCGCACCGGCAAGTCAAAGGCGTACACCGAGGCCGAGCGGCCGCACATGGCCGACCCCCGCGTGGTCAACGGCTTCCGCCCGCTGACCAAGGAGATTGTCTACCAACTGGTGATCGGCCGCTCCAAGGGCGCCCACCTGTGGGATCTGGACGGCAACGAATACGTCGACGCGCTGAACGGATTCGGCATGAGCCTGTTCGGCTGGCAGCCCGATTTCGTGATGGAGGCGATCCGCCGCCAGCTCGACCTGGGCTACGAGATCGGCCCGCAGCATCCGCTCTCCGGCGAAGTGGCGCGGCTGGTGTGCGAAGTCACCGGACACGATCGCGCGGCGCTGTGCAACACCGGCTCGGAGGCGGTGCTGGGCGCGCTGCGCATCGCCCGCACGGTGACCGGGCGCAGCACCGTGGTGCTGTTCAACGGCTCCTATCACGGCATCATCGACGAGGTGATCGTGCGCGGCACGAAGAAGCTGCGCGCGGTGCCGGCGGCGCCAGGGATCATGCGCAACACCGCAGAAAACGTGATCGTGCTGGATTACGGCACGCCCGAAACGCTGCAGATCATCCGCGAGCGCGCACACGAGTTGGCGGCCGTGCTGATCGAGCCGGTGCAGAGCCGGCGGCCGGATTTCCAGCCGGTGGAGTTCCTGCGCGAGGTGCGCGAGATCACCGCCGCGGCCGGTACCTTGTGCATCTTCGACGAGATCGTCACCGGCTTCCGCGCCCATCCCGGCGGCACCCAGGCGCTGTTCGGCATCCAGGCCGACCTGGCCACCTACGGCAAGGTGGTGGGCGGCGGCTATCCGATCGGGGTGATCGCCGGCAAGCGCGAGTTCATGGATGCGCTCGACGGCGGCGCCTGGCAGTTCGGCGACGATTCGGTACCCACCGTGGGCGTCACCTATTTCGCCGGCACCTTCGTGCGTCATCCGCTGGCGCTGGCGGCGGCGCGGGCGGTGCTGCAGCATCTCAAGGAGGAGGGCGCCGGCTTGCAGGAACGCCTCAACGCGCGCACCACGGCGATGGCGGTCGAACTGAATGCGTTCTGCGATGAAGTTGGCGCACCCATCGCGATCAAGCATTTTGCCTCGTTCTGGAAGACCCAGTTTCTGGAGGAGCACCCGCTGCAGGATCTGCTGTTCGCGATGATGCGCAGCCGCGGCGTGCACATCCTCGACAACTTCCCGTGCTTCTTCACCACGGCGCACAGCGAGGCCGATTTCCAGCAGATCATCCAGGCCTACAAGGATTCCGTGATCGAATTGCAGGAAGCCGACTTCCTGTCGCGTCGCACGGCCACCGCCCACACCGTGATGGATGCGCGGAACCCACCGCTGCCCGGGGCACGCATCGGTCGCGAGCCGGACGGTCGTCCGGCATGGTTCGTGCCCAGCTCCGAACAGCCAGGCAGGTTCACCAAGGCAAGTTGATCATGAGCATGGGAACACCAGACAAGGACGCAGCCATCGTCGTCGATTACGACCCGTTCGCCGACGGTGCGCTGTCGCGGGTGGTGCCGAGCACGGAGCCGCAGCGCGAGATATGGCTGGCCGATCAGCTGGGCCCGGATGCTTCGCTGGCTTACAACGAGTCGGTGTCGCTGCGACTGCGCGGTCCGCTGGATCAGGCGGCGCTGGGCGCGGCGCTGCAGGCGTTGCTGGATCGGCACGATGCCCTGCGCGCAAGCTTCGGTCCGGACGGCGAAACTCTATGCGTGTTGGAGCAGGTGACGCTGGAACTGCCCCTGCTCGACCTGTCCGCGACTGATCCGGCACGCCGCGACGAGCAACTGCGGGAGCGTCAGCACGCAGCCGTGCAGACGCCGTTTGCGCTGGGCCGCGATCACCTGCTGCGCGGCGAGTTGTTGCACCTGGCGCACGACGAGCACGTGCTGATCCTCACCGCCCATCACATCGTCTGCGATGGCTGGTCGTGGTGGGTGCTGGTGCGCGAGCTGGGCACGCTGTACGCGCAGCGGCTCGGCCACGCGGTGGAACCTTTGCCGCCGGCCGATGTGTTTGCCGACTATGCGCTGGCCCAGGCACGCCATCCCGCCGGCGCGACGCACGCGCAGGACGAAAGCTATTGGCTGTCGCAGTTTGCCGGTGAGATTCCGGTGCTCGACCTGCCCACCGATCGCGCCCGCCCGGTTCGCCGCAGCTTCGCCTCCGCCCGCGAGGACTGGACGCTGGATGCGGATCTGGTGACGGCGATCCGCCGCATGGGTGCGCGCCGCGGCGCCAGCCTGTTTGCCACCCTGCTGGGAAGTTTCGCCGCCTTGCTGGTGCGCCTGGCCCATCAGCCGCGGGTGGTGATCGGCATTCCCACCGCGGGACAGTCGGTGGATGGACACGACCATCTGGTCGGTCACTGCGTGAACACCTTGCCCTTGCTGTTCGAGCCTGATCTGGATCAGCCAGCGGCGCTGGCGATCGAGCAGGCGCAGGCCACCTTGCTGGATGCGCTGGAACACCAGCGCTTCACCTTCGGCACCCTGCTGCGCAAGTTGCGGGTCGGTCGCGATCCTTCGCGCCTGCCACTGGTCAGCGTGATGTTCAACATCGACCAGGCGCTGGATCACGAGGATTCGGTATTCCCCGGCCTGCAACTGGAGTTTGCCAGTAACCCGCGCGATTTCGAGAACTTCGAGCTGTCCATCAATGCCGTGCAGAGCCACGGCCAACTGCGCCTCGAATGCCAGTACAACCGCGAGCTGTTCGACGGCGCCACCATCCGCCAGTGGCTGGGCCACTACCAGACCCTGCTGCAGGCGATGGCGGGCGGCGACGACAGCGAGGCGTTTGGCCGGCTGCCCCTGCTTGCCGACATCGAGCGACGCAAGCTGGTGGAGAAATTCAACGATACCCGTGTCGACTATCCGGCCGGTCAATGCATCCATGAACTGATCGAGGCGCAGGTCGAACGCACGCCACAGGCGATTGCCGTCAGCCATGCGGGCGATACGCTGACCTATGCGCAGTTGAATGCCGCCGCCAATCGCTTGGCCCATCACCTGCGCGCCTTGGGCGTGCGTCCCGATCAGCGCGTGGGCGTGTGTGCCGAACGCGGGCTGGAACTGGTGATCGGTCTGCTGGCGGTGCTGAAAGCTGGCGCGGCCTATGTACCGCTGGACCCCGAGTATCCCGCCGAACGCCTGGCGGGCATGCTGGCCGACTGCACGCCGGCCGTAGTGTTGACCCAGCAGGCGCTGGTGCCGCAGCTGGCGGTGCTGGCCGCGTCAACCCCCTTGTTGGTGCTGGACCAGGCCGACCTGGCGTGGGCGCAACAGGAATCATCCAACCCGGCTGCTGCTGCAGTGGGTCTGCTCGATACCCATCTCGCCTACGTGATCTACACCTCCGGTTCCACCGGTGTACCGAAGGGCGCGATGAACGAGCATCGCGGCGTGGTCAATCGGCTGCGCTGGATGCAGCAGATGTTCGCAGTGGACGCACGCGACGTCGTGCTGCAGAAGACTCCGTGCAGTTTCGACGTGTCGGTGTGGGAATTCTTCCTGCCGCTGATGAGCGGTGCCCGCCTGGTGATGGCGCGCACCGGCGGCCACCGGGATCCTGCGTATCTGGCTGACACGATCCGGCGTGAAAAGGTCACCACGATCCATTTCGTGCCCTCGATGCTGCACGCCTTTCTCGAACATGGCGATGCCGCAGCGTGTGCGAGTCTCAAGCAAGTGATCTGCAGTGGCGAGGCGTTGCCGGCTGCTCTGGCCGCGGGGTTCCTGCGTCAGCTGCCGCGGATCGGTCTGCACAATCTGTATGGCCCGACCGAGGCGGCGGTGGACGTCACCGCGTGGCATTGCGAGGCGAGCGACAGCAGATCGAGCATTCCGATCGGGAGCCCGGTGGCGAACACCCGCATCTACATCCTCGATCGCTACGCCCAGCCCGTGCCGGTCGGCGTGGCGGGGGAAATCTTCATCGGCGGTGTGCAGGTTGGTCGCGGCTATCTGAATCGCGACGTGCTGACCCGCGAACGCTTCCTGCCTGATCCGTTCGCGCACGAGGCGGCCGCGCGCATGTACAAGACCGGCGACCTCGGTCGCTGGCGCGCAGATGGCAACATCGAATATCTCGGCCGCAACGACTTTCAGGTCAAGCTGCGTGGCTTCCGCATCGAGCTGGGCGAGATCGAGCACCGACTTGCCACGCATCCGGCGGTGGCGCAGGTAGTGGTGCTGGCCCGCGAAGATCGCCCCGGCGACATGCGGCTGGTGGCCTATGTGGTGGTCGGCCAGAGCGCCGACGCCGATCCGGCGGCGCTATCGGCGTACTTGCGGCAGAGCCTGCCCGAGTACATGGTGCCTGCGCACTACGTGCTGGTGGAGGCGATTCCGCTGTCGTCCAACGGCAAGGTGGATCGCGGGCAACTGCCGGCACCGCTTGATGCGACGACCGACCCGGCGCGTGAATACCTGGCGCCGCGCGACGAGCTTGAACAGCGCGTGGCCCGGGCGATGACCGCGGTGCTTGGGGTGAATGCGCTGGGTGTGGACGACAACTTCTTCGACCTCGGCGGCCATTCGCTGCTGGCCTCGCGCCTGATTGCCCGGATCAATCGCGAGTTCGGGCTTGCGCTGTCGTTGCGTGTCGCGTTCGACGCGCCGACCGTGGCGTCGCTGGTGGCGACGATCCGCTCCCTCGACACCGACCCGGCCCGCGCCGACACCGTGTCGCGATCGATCCCGCGACTCGCCGATCGCGGCATGGCGCCGCTCTCGCTGATGCAGCAGCGTGTCTGGTACCTCGAACAGCTCAATCCCGGGCAAGTGGCCTACCACGCGCCGTCCGCGCATCGTCTGCGCGGCCCGATGAACGTAGCCGCCTTCGAGCGCGCGTTGCGCGAGATGGTGCGGCGTCAACCCAGCCTGCGCACGTCGATCGAGCTCGACGACAGGACGGCGATCCAGCGCATCCACGCCGAGGTTACGGTCGATCTGCCCTTGGAGGACCTGTCCGGATTGCCCGTCGATGAGCGCGAGGCGACGCTGGCCCGGCGCCTCGACGAACTGATCGCCGAGCCGTTTGATCTGGCCACGCCACCGCTGTTTCGGGTACGCCTGCTCCGGCTCGGCGCCGAGGAGCACGTGTTTTTCTTCATGCCGCATCACGTGATCTGGGATGGCTGGTCGTTCGACCTGATGTACGAGGAAATGTCGGCCCTGTACGCCGGCTTCTGCGCCGGCCGACCAGCATCGCTGGCGCCGTTGGCCATCGAGTACGGCGATTTCGCCGCGTGGCACGTGCAGTGGATGCGCGGCGAGGAGCTGGCCCGCCAGCTGGCGCATTGGCACCAGCACCTGACGGGGACGCTCGAGCCGCTCGAATTGCCGGTCGATCGCCCGCGGCCGCCACGCATGAGCGGCGCCGGCGCCACCGAATGGATCCATTTGCCGGCGACGCAGGAAGCGGCGATGCGACAGTTGGGCCAGCAAGCGCAGTCCACCCTGTTCATGGTGCTGCTGACGGCCTGGTACGTGCTGTTGCATCGCTTGAGCGGACAGCGTGATCTGATCGTCAATACGCCGGTGCGCGGCCGCGAGACGCCCGAGCTGGAGCGGGTGATGGGTTTCTTCGTCAACGCCCTGCCGCTCCGGGTGCAGCTGGATCCGGAGTCGTCGTTCCTCGATGCGTTGCGCGCCGTGCGCGGTGTGGTGCTCGATGCGTTCGCCAGCCCCGACGTGCCGTTCGAGCAGCTGGTGATCGACCTCGGTGTGCGCCGCGACGACAGCCGTCCGCCACTGAGCCAGGCGATGTTCTCGTTCCAGGACGTGCGCCAGCGCCCGGGTCACTGGGGCAATCTCGAGCACCAGAACATTCCGGTGTTCCAGCACGGCGCCGCGGACGACGTCGGCCTGTGGTTCATCGAACACGGCCACGGCCTTTCCGGCGGCCTGACCTACAACACGGACATCTTCGATGCCTCCAGCGCAGCGCGCTGGGCCGGCTATCTGCAGCAGATCTTCGTGCAGGCGGCGGCCTCGCCGCAGCGTGCGCTCGGCGAGTTCGAGCTGATGGATGGCGCCGAGCGCCGCCAGGTGCTGGAGGAGTGGAATGCGACGGTCATGGACTACGACCGCTCGCTGGGTTTGTCGGCATTGATCGAGGCGCAGATGGCCAGGACGCCGCAGCACATCGCCGCCGAGTGCGGGGGCGAGCGGCTCGACTATGCCGGGCTGGAACGCACCAGCCGCAATCTGGCGTCTGCACTGCGGCGCCGTGGTCTCGGTCGGGGCGATCGGGTCGGGATATGCGTGCCACGCAGCCTGTCGATGCTGGTGGCCGTGCTCGGCGTGCTGCGCAGCGGCGCCGCCTACGTGCCGCTGGATCCGACTTTTCCGCCCGAACGCCTGCACTACATGGCCGAACATGCGCGCTTGCGCCATGTGCTGGTCACCGACGCCGGGCTGTTGCCCGCGGCGGTTACGCACGGGCCTGAACTGCTCGACGTGGATGCCCTGGCGGTCGAGCCCGCGGGAGTCGCCGAGCTGCCGGAGGTGCGCGGCGACGACACCGCGTACGTGTTGTATACCTCCGGCTCTACTGGCAAGCCGAAGGGCGTCGGCGTCCGGCATCGCAATCTGGTCAACTTCCTGCTGAGCATGGCGCGCGAACCCGGCTTCACCGAATCTGACACCGTGTGCGCGGCCACCACGCTCTCCTTCGATATCGCCGGGCTGGAGCTGTATCTGCCACTGATCGTGGGCGGGCGCATGGTGATCGCCAGCGACGAGGAGCAGCACGAACCGAACCGGATGTGGGACCTGATCGAGCGCAGCGGTTGCAACGTGTTGCAGGTCACGCCACCTGTGCTGCGTTTGCTGCAGGAGGCGGGCAAGAATCGCGCCGTGGATCATCTGCGGCTGTTTGTTGGCGGCGAGGCGCTGTCACCGGCGGTCGCCAGCAGCATGGCCGGGCGCTGCCGCGAATTCTGGAACCTGTACGGTCCCACCGAGACGACGATCTGGTCCGCCGTGGCGCGGATCAAGCCGGGCATCAACGCGGTACCGCTGGGCAGGCCGATCGCGAATACGCGGATCTATGTGCTGGACGCACATCGACGCCCGCTGCCGCCGGGCGTCATCGGGGAGCTCTGGATCGCCGGCGATGGCGTTGCCGCCGGATACCTGTATCAGGACGAGTTGACCGCCGAGCGCTTCGTCGACGATCCCTTCGCCGGTGGTTCGGCCCGCATGTATCGCACCGGCGACCTGGGCGCGTGGCGTGATGGCGCCCTGTACTTCCACGGGCGCACCGACCACCAGATCAAGATTCGCGGGTTCCGCATCGAGCCTGGTGACATCGAAACCGTGGCGGACAGCCACCCGTCCGTGCGTGAATCGGTAGTGGTGGTGCGTGAGTTTGGCGCCAACGATGTACGCATGGTGTTGTACGCGGCGATCGACGGTGACATCGCGGTGGTCACGCAGGCGTTGCGCGAGCATCTGCGTCAGCACCTGCCCGGCTACATGCTGCCACAGCACATTGAGGTGCTGGTGGAACTGCCGAAGACGCCGAACGGCAAGATCGATCGCAAGGCGTTGCCGATGCCGACGGCTGCCATCGCCGTGGCGGAGTCCAGATCGGCACAAGCAGAACCCATGACAACCGCAGAAGCCATGACCGACCCGCGCGAGCTCTATCTTGCCAACATCTGGCGCGAGCTGATCGGTGTGCAGGATATCCGTCGCAACGACAACTTCCTCGACCTGGGTGGGCATTCCATGCTGGCGGTCGAGTTCGCCACCCGCGTCAGAAAAGAAACCACGGTGAGCCTGCGACTGCTGAACATCGTCACCGGTACGCTGGCATCATTGGCCGTGGAGTTGCCCGAGGATCGTTCGGTGTCGACCTCGGAAGACTCCCTGTGGTCGCGCTTGCGCAAGCGTCTGGGACGGCATTGAGGTGTTCGACCGACGAGAGGACGCCGGCGTGCGTCGCGTGACAGGCAGCGGGAATGACCTGATGCCGCGCACCTGCGCGCGACCAGCAGGCTGGCACTATCGCGGCGGCATGTGGCGGCGGCGTGGCCGCGCATCACGACTCCAGGGCGGAACATCGGTTGATCCGCACCACGACGGTGTGTCGCACATCCGATGGCTGATGCGCGATGCGTTGCGCGGGCGCGTGATCAAACGCAACATGGAGCCGGGCTGGTTGGACGCGAAACCGATCTTGATCGACTGGCTGGGTCACTTCATTCCGAGTCATGCGCTCGATCCTGATCAAGCCGAATGTTCATACTAAGTCTCCTCTATCTCGCGCTCACCATCGTCCGGCCGCAGGACTACATGCCCGCGCTGGCCGGCATTCCGCTGTTGCCGGGAGTGCTCGCCCTGGCGTTTCTGGTGTGGGCGATCAGCGCCAAGAAGCACTTCGACGCTCCGCAATTCCTGCTGCTTCCGGTATTCCTGCTGGTCGGTATGGTTTCAATGGTTGCCAACCACTGGGCCGGTGGTGCGCTTGAATTCCTCGCGCGCTTCGGCCCGACGGTCATTGCGTTCTTCGTTTTTGCGGCGGCCTGCACCACCCAGCGCCAGGTGACGATCGCCATGACCGTGTTCGTGATCTGTGCGGCCGTGCTCGCCGCGCACAGCATCCAGCAGGCGAACACCGGGATAGGCTGGACGGGCATGACCATCGGCGAGGACGGGCGTGTTCGCTACGTGGGGATATTCAACGACCCCAACGATCTCGGCTTGCTGTTTGTGGCGGTACTGCCCATGGCCATCTTCCTCAGCGGTCTTGGCGGTTTCCTGCGTCGCGTTTTCTGGCTGGCTGCCGCGGCCCTGCTCCTGTACGGGATCTACCTGACCAATTCGCGCGGCGCCATGCTCGCGGTGCTGGTGGTGGGCGGCATCTTCATCTGGCGGCGTCGAGGCATGTTCACCGCCGGTGTCCTCGGCGTGGCAGGGCTGCTGGTCATGCGCTTGCTGTCCTCGCGCATGCAGGAGCTGGATCCCGACGAATCCTCGGCCTTCGGGCGAGTGGATGCCTGGTATGAGGGCATGCACATGTTCTTCTCGAATCCCTTGCTTGGTGTCGGGCCCGGCAACTTCACCGACTACAATCAGCTGACCGCGCACAACTCCTGGGTGCTGGTGCTGGCCGAAACCGGGTTCGTCGGCTACACCTTGTGGCTGGCGTTCGTCGTTTATGGCTTCTGGATGATGATGAACGTCATGCGATACCAGCCCGATGCGGTCGACGACCCAAATCAGGCGCGCCTGTTGCAGGGCGAACGCAGCATGGCGTTCACCTTGCTGCTGTCGCAGTACGGCCTGTTTGCGGCCGCATTCTTCCTCAGCCGCAGCTACACCGTGGTGATGTACCTGCTGATCGCGGTGGTGGTCGGCCATTACCTCGGGATGCGACAACGCTGGCAGGGGTTGCCGATGTTCCGGCTGTCCGATCACTGGCTGCGCTGGATGATGGTGTCCGTAGGCAGCATCATGGCGCTGTACGTCATCACCACCTTGATGCTGATCGGTACATGAGTACTCGCAGCCGCGCCTTGCGCAACACCTTGTTTTCCTCGGTAGGCATCTACGTCGAGTACTCGCTGGGCATGCTTGCGGCGATCCTCATTGCCCGGCAACTTGGCCCGCAACACTATGGCATCTACGGCCTGTTCATCTGGTTCGCCGCGGTGGGCGTGGTGGCCACGAACTCGGGGATCACCACGGGGGTGATCAAGTTCGTCGCCGAGCTGCGCGGAGCGCAACAGGAACACCTGATCGTACCGGTGCTCGGCTACCTGCGGCGGATGCAGGTGTGGCACCTGCTGTTCGTGATGGCGCTGGCGCTGGTGCTGTACCTGCTGTTCGGTGCGCGTTTTGCTGCCGAAATGGGCGTCACCGAGTTCGCGATGCTTGCTGCAGCGGTGGCGATGCGCGCGCCCTACATGTTCAACATCGCCATTGCCAAGGGCTTCGAGGCGTTCGATGCCACCGCGAAGGTGAGCATGCTGTCGGCGCCGCTGAATCTGCTGATGGTGGCTGCGGCGATGTTGCTGGGTGCGTCGATCTTCTGGTTTCTGGTGGTCTACCTGATTTCGAGCGTGGTTTTCCTGCTGACCTCGCGTCACCAGGCGCGCCGTCTGGTGAGGCCGATCGCGAGCGACCATGCCATGCCCGCTCAGTTGCAGCAGCGGGTTCGCCGACACCTGCGCATCGTCTCGGTCACGATCATCCTCGGCTTCCTGATCGCCAGCGACGTGGAGATCCTGTTCCTGAACATGTTCGACAGCGCCGCCTCGGCGGGCTACTTCAAGGTGGCCTACCAGCTGGCGACGGGAATCATGTTGCTGGTGCCCGGCGTGTTCGGCGCCGTGCTGTTGCCGATGATGGCCAAGGCGCAGAGCCAGGGGCGCGAGGAGGGCGGGCGGCGCTTCGTCGCCGTCACCAGCTATCTGGCCTTGCTGGCGGCGCCCGTGGTGGCCTTCGGCAGCACCTTTTCCGGCCCGGTCATCGCCCTGCTGTACGGCGCGTCGTACGCCACCGCGGCACCGGTATTTGCCTGGTGCCTGTTCGCCTGCGCCCTGGGCACGGTGATCCAGGGCGCCACCAGCCTGCTGGTCAGCGCGGACCGGCAACACATCGTGCTGATTCTCACGATTGCACTGGGCGCGCTCAAGATGCTGCTTGATTTCGTGCTGATCTCGCGCTTCGGGCTGTACGGTTCGGTGGCCGCCATCGTGATCGAGTTGATCGTCATCGCGGCCTCCTACCTGACCATCGGCATGCGCATCAGCGGGGTGCAACTGGAGTGGCCGCGCCTGCTGCGCATCGTGTTGGCTGCGGCACTGTCGGCCGGCCTGGCCTCGCTGGTGCACGCGGCCCGGCTGACGCCGATACCGGCCCTGCTGCTCGGCGCCGTCGTGCTGGGCGGCTCCTATCTGCTGTTGACCCTGGTGCTGCAATGCTGGAGCCGGGCCGACATCGTACAATTGCAGAGCCTGCACGAGCGGTATGCCGCCGGCCGCCCGCGCCTGCTCGGCCGCCTGCTCGACTGGGCCGGCGCGCGCGCGTGGGGGGAGCCATGACAGCATCCTGGTACGAGAAGGCATTCAGTCGCGTGCTCTACCCGGCGTGGGAGAGCGGCCTGCGGCGGCGGCACACGCTGTCCCATCTGGCGGATTACCAGCGGGATCAGTGGCTGACGCCCGAACAGATCGCCACGCTGCAGTGGCAGCGCCTGCAGCGTTTGCTGGAGCACTGCGAGCGCGAGGTTCCGTACTATCGGCGACGCTGGCGCGAGCTGGGCATCGCGGTGGCGGATATCCGCAACCTGGACGACTACGCGCGGCTGCCGCTGCTGACCAAGGCGGATATCCGCCAGCACTTCGACGAGCTGAAGGCGGATTCCTGGCGCGAACGCCTGCTGTACAAGGCCACCGGCGGCTCGACCGGCGACCCGATGCGATTCGGCTACACGCGCGAAAGCTACGAACGGCGCACCGCGGTGATGTGGCGCGGCTACGACTGGGCCGGCTCGCGCATGGGCCGGCGCACGCTGTTCCTGTGGGGCGGGGCGGTCGGCGAGCCGAGCCGGCTGCAACAGTTCAAGGATCGCGTATACAACGCGGCCTTCGCCCGCCACGTGCTCAACAGCTTCAACATGACCGAAGCCAACATGGCCGGCTTCGCCGATGCGATCGACCGCTACAGGCCGCAGGTCATCGTGGGCTATGTCGGCCCGCTGGTGCGGTTGGCGCAATGGCTGATCGCGCAGGGGCGCAAGATCCATGCGCCGCAGTCGATCATCGGCGCGGCCGAAGCCCTGCACGAGTTCCAACGCGAGATCATCGAGCAGGCATTCGGTTGCCCCGCCTACAACACCTACGGTTGTCGCGAGTTCATGCTGATCGCCTCCGAGTGCGAGCGGCGCGAAGGCCTGCACGTGAATGCGGATCATCTGGTGATCGAGCTGCAGCGTCCGGCGCATGCGTCCGGCGAGCAGCCCGGCGCGGTGGTGGTCACCGATCTGTTCAACTATGGCATGCCGTTCGTGCGCTACCTCAACGGCGACGTCGCCACCGCGTCCGACCATGTCTGCAGCTGCGGCCGCGGCCTGCCCTTGTTGCAACGCGTCGACGGCCGCCTGCTCGATGCCATCCGCACGCCTGCCGGCCACCTGCTGCCCGGCGAGTTCTTTCCGCACATGCTGAAGGACGTGCCGGGGCTGCTGCGTTTCCAGGTGGTGCAGCGCCGGCTGGATCGGCTCGACCTGTCGCTGGTGCGCGGTGCCGGCTTCGACGAGTCGTCGCTGGCCTACATACGCCGCGAACTGGCGAAGGTGGTCGGCAACAGCCTCGAGCTGCATTGCCACTACGTCGACGAGATCCCGCTGACGCCCAGCGGCAAGTGGCGCGTCTGCATTTCCGAACTGCCGGCCACGCCCGCGGCATGAACATCGTCCACGTCGTCGAGAATCTCAATCGCGGCGGTCTCGAACGCATGGTGATCGACTTGGTGACCATGCAGCAGCGGCAGGGGCACCGGTGCCGGGTGGTTTGCCTGTTCGAAACGGGCGCGCTGGCGCAGGAGCTGGGCGAGCAGGGCATTCCGGTGATGGCCTGCGGCAAGCGTCGCGGCGTGGATCTGCGCGCCTTGGCGCGATTGCGGCGGGCGCTGTCCGCGCACGCCACGGAGGTGCTGCATACCCACAACGCGGTGGCGCATTACCACGCGGTGTGGGCCAGCCGCGGCCTGGCCATCCGGCGGGTGCTCAACACCCGTCACGGCATGGGCGCGAATCGAGGTTCCGGCCGCCGCGAGTGGCTGTATCGACGGGCGCTGGCGCGCACCGATGCCGTGGCCACGGTGTGCGAGGCCGCGCGCGACGATGCCGTGCGCCGCGGCATCGTGCCATCGGAGAAGGCCCGGGTGGTGCCCAACGGCATCCGGGTGGAGCAGTTCCAACCGGCTTCGGCGGAGCACCGCCTGCGCGTGCGGCAGGCGCTGGGACTGCCGCCGCAGACGCGGCTGATCGGCACGGTCGGCCGGCTCAACTGGACCAAGGATCAGGCCAGCCTGATCCGGGCTTTCGGCACGGTGCAACGCCAAGTCGCCGACGCCGTGCTGGTGCTGATCGGCGACGGCGAGCTGCGCACCGAACTGGAGCAATGCGCCGCCGCCGAGGGCGTGGGCGACCGGGTGCGTTTCCTCGGCGACCGCAGCGACGTGCGCGACTTGCTGCCGGGGCTCGACCTGTTCGCGCTGTCATCGTTGAGCGAAGGCTATTCGATGGCCTTGCTGGAGGCCTGCGCCAGCGCGCTGCCGATCGTCGCCACCGCGGTGGGCGGCAACGGCGAGATCGTGCGCGACGGGATCAGCGGGCGGCTCGTCCCGGCCGGCGATCCGGTGGCTCTGGCCGGCGCGATGACGGCGCTGCTGGAAGCACCCGCGTCCGCATGGGCACTCGGCGCGCAAGCGCGTGCATGGGTGGAGGCCGAAGGCTCGCTGGAAAGCATGGCGGCCCGCTACGCCGCGCTCTACGGCGACGCGGCGAAGTGAGGCGATGCGCTTGAAACTGCTGGTGACCACGAACCTGTTTCCGACGCCGTGGGATCCGCTGCGCGGCGCGTTCAACCGGCAGCAGTTCGAACGCCTGGGCCAGCGCCACGAGGTGCACGTGCTGACCGCCGTGGATTTTCGCGAGCGGCTGGCCGGCGTGCGCGGCCAGGTCGAGGTTCCCGGCCTGCGCCGGGATCATTTCACCTTCGTGTTTCCACCCGGAATCGGCCGCGCGCTGCACGCCGGCTGCTGGTTTGCCTCGCTGATGCTGCAACACGGTCGCCGTCTGCGCACCGAAAAATACGACGCCATCCTGGCCAGCTGGGCCTATCCGGATGCGGTGGCCTCCGGCTGGCTGGCGCGCCGGCTGGGCATTCCCTATGTGGTCAAGGTGCATGGCAGCGACCTGAACGTGATGGCCGACGCCGCGTTGCGCCGACCACAGATCGCCGCGGCTTTGCGTCGGGCCGGTGCGGTGGTGGCGGTGAGCCAAGCGCTGGCCGACAAAGCGGTGGCGCTCGGCGCGGAGCCGGCGCGGGTGCATGCCATCTACAACGGCGTCGACGAGCAGCTGTTCTCGCCCGGTTCGCGCGAAGCGGCGCGGCAACGCCTCGGCTTGGGCGCAGAACAGCCGCTGCTGCTCTACGTGGGCAACCTGAAATCGACCAAGGGCTGCCTCGATCTGCTGGAGGCGTTTCCCGCCGTGCTGGCGCAGCGACCGCAGGCCAGCCTGGTCTACGCCGGTGCAGGCGGATGCCGAGACGAGCTGCTGGCCCGCGCCGCCGCGCTGGGCTGCGCCGCTCGGGTCAGCCTGGTCGGCGCCGTGCCGCACGGCAAGTTGGCTGACTGGTTTCGCGCCGCCGACCTGCTGTGCCTGCCCAGCCACAACGAAGGCGTGCCGAACGTGGTGCTGGAGGCGATGTCCTGCGGCACCCCGGTGGTGGCGAGCCGGGTCGGCGGGATTCCCGAAGTGCTGCCGGAGTTTGCCGGCATCCTGGTGCCCGCGCGCGAACCGGCCGCGCTCGCCGAGGCTCTGCTGGACGCCACTGCGCGGGCCTGGCAGGGCGAGCGCATCGTCGAACACGCGCGCGGTTTTCGCTGGGACGACAATATCGATCAGCTGGAGCGAGTCCTGCAGGCGGTGGTCGCCGAGCGCGCGTAGCCGCTGGCGAGCGCCGTCGCGTGGCTCAGGAGTCGGTGGCTTCGCCTTGCGTCTTCGCCTCGTCGGCGGGCGCCCGGGCGAACATCCGGTCGAGCCCTCGCTGCAGGCCGGTGCGCGGCTCCCAGCCCAGAGCACCGCGCGCGGCGCTGATGTCGAAGTTGGCCAGCGGGCGCAGCGAACGTACCCGGTAGCGGGTCAGCGGCACGCCGCGATGGAGCAGCTTGCCCAGCAGCTCCACGCCGCCGGCGAGCAGCATGAACACGCCGGTGGGCACGCGCAGCAGCTTCAGCTCGGCGCCCAATTTGCCCTTCACCTTCGCCAGGTAATCGCCCTGGGTGACCACCTGCGGATCGACCAGGTTGAAGATCCGGCTCGTCGCCGCCGGTGCCTCGGCGGCCAACAACAAGCCATCGACGACGTCGTCGACGTAGACCAGCGGCAGGGTCTGCTGCGCCGAACCGACCGCGATCCAGCGTCCGGCCAGCGCCAGCGTGCCGTTGGGGGTGACACGCTCGGCCCCCGGCCCCACGATCTGGCCCGGGCGCAGGATCACCGCCGGCAGCGCCCGTTCGCGGATCGCCTCGGATACCATGCCTTCCGCCGTCAGCTTGGTCTGGGTGTAGGCGCCGCGTCGCTCGGGCCAGGGTTCGAAGGGCGAGTTCTCGGTGATCGCCACCGCCGGATCGCGGCCGGCATGATCGAGAACGCTGAGCGAGCTGACATAGACCAGCCGCTCGACGGCGTGCTTGAGGCAGGCCTCGACGACGTTGCGCGTGCCCCACACCGTGCCCGCCTCGAAGTCGCCCGGGCCACCGCGCATCGCGGCGCCGACGTGGTAGACGATGCGGGCGCCGTCGACCGCATGGTCGACAATGTTCGGGTCGCCGAGGTCGCCGACGACGACCTGCATGCCGGGGGTCTGCGCGGCGACGGGATCGGCGCGGCGAACCAGGATGCGCACCGACTGCCCACGCGCGCGCAGCGCGGCGACCAGGGCCCGGCCGAGGAAACCCGCCGCGCCCGTCACCAGCGCATCGACCGGCGCCAGCGGCGTGATGCGCGCGGCCAGCTCGTCACGGCGTTCCCGATCCGCCTGCGCGCAGACCGCTTCCATCAGCGCGACCGGGCGGCGGCCGTCCGCGGCGCTGATCGGCGGCGCGGCGCCCTCGTGCAGGGCGCGTGCAAAGGCCTGCGCGCCGTGCTGGATGCCGGGCGAGGGCCGCAGCCGACCGGTCGCGAAGCGCAGCACGTTCCACGGCACGCGAACGACATCGCGCAGCGCGTTGGTGAACGCGTTCAGCACGATGCCGATGAACTTCGGGCCGGGCAGGACGCGCTTGATCCGGCAGATCTGCAGGAAACGATCGGCCTCGATGATGCCACGGGTGCCCTGCACGATGATCCGGTTCTGCATCGGGCGGACATTCCACGACAGCAGCAGTCGTCCGATGCCGTCGGCGCACTGCGCCCGGGCATCCCATTCGTCGAACTTCAGGTTGGTCGCGCGGCCGCTGGCGCGATAGCGCACGTCGAGTTGGTCGATCGGGCCCAGGAACGATTCGAGCACGTACAAGCCGTGCACGCCGAGGTCGCGGAACGGATACGAGCCCTGCTTCACCATGCCGGGCAGGGGGCCGCCCGCGTAGGGTGGATAGTCCGAGCTGCGCAGCACGTCGAAGGCCAGCACGTCGCCGATCCTGCCGGCCTTCGTCCATGCCAGCGCCTGCACGATCACCGGGTCGAAATGATCGGAGTGGTCGACCGACAATTGCAGGCCTTTTTCGCGGGCCTTGGCGATCATGGCGTCGCATTCGGCGACCGAGTCAGCCATCGGTTTCTCGACGAAGACGTGGCAGCCCATGTCGAGCGCCTGCAGCGTCAGGGCGGCGTGGCTGGAGGGCGGTGTCAGCACGTACACGGCATGCGGTTGCCGAGTGCCGAGTTCGGCGAGGTCGGCGGTGACGAAGCCGATGTCGAAGGTTTTCGCCAATGCCTGCGCGGCCTTGGTATCGAGGTCGCAGATGCCGACGAGCTCGACGTAATCGAGTCGGTGCAAGGCGGCGATATGGTAGCGCGCCACGTAGCCGGCGCCGACGATGGCAATGCGCAGCTTCCCTTCGATTCCCGCGTTCATCCTGTCCCCTGTGGTTTCCACTGATTCATGCCTGCTGTCGTTCCAGCGCTGATGATACTTCGCGCAGTACCTCGTCGACCCGGTTGTCCCAGGTCTGGTTCGCCACGGCGGCCATGCGTTCGCTCGCCGCGGCGGCCGAGTCGCCGCTCAACGCCCGCTCCAGGCCACGCAGGAAGGCCTCGCGGTTCTCCGCGATCGTGATCCAGCGCGAGAACTTGTTGATCTCGGGCTGGCTCACGCTGACCACCGGCTTGCCGGTTGCCAGGTACTCGCGCAGCTTCAGCGGATTGGCATTCTCGACTTGGCGATTGTGACGATAGGGGATGATGGCGACGTCGAATGCCTTGGCCCATCCCGGCAGATCCACGTAGGGTTGCGCGCCGACCAGCCGCACGTTGTCCAGCGCACGCAGGCGGGATACGTCGACCGCGGCATGGCCCACCAGCAGGAACGTCCATTGCGGGCGTTCCCGCGCCAGCCATTCGATCAGTTCCAGGTCGATCCATTCGTGGATCGAGCCGAAGTAGCCCACCACCGGATGCGACAGGTTTTGCGCCGCGGCGGGAACCGGCGTGGCCGGATCGTGCGCCTGCCCGAACAGCGCCACGTCCACGCCGTGCGGCGAGAATCGCACGGCGGGATTGATCGCCTGCTTGGCGGCAAGCAGGGCCGGAGGTGCCACGAATACCAGATCGGCGCGCCGGGTCAGTTCGAGATCGCGGGCGGCGATCAGCTCGGTGTCGACGCCGGGATGGGCGGCGTAGTCGTCGATGCAGTAGTAGACGCACAATCGCTCGCCCAACTGCTGCGCCAGGAACCCGGGGTGCGGCACCGCGAACCAGGAGATCGGTGTCGCACGCTGCAGCACGCGCATGCCGCGGCGCACTGCCCAGCGGCCGAATGCCTTGTTGAGCCAGTCGACCCCAGGTACCCGGCGAAACGGCAGCTGCGGCACGGTGCAATGCCAGAGGTTCGGCCTGACCGGCACCGGCGCGCGCAGCGCCGCGCGCAGTTTGCGCAAGGCGCGGCGCAGGTCGCGGCCGCTGGCCTGCGCCGCGCGCAAGCCGGGCGAGTCGATATAAAGCAGGGGTGCGGCATGGGCCAGGCGTTCGGCCACGTGATGGCTGCTGGTGCGGTTTTCCGCATACCAGTCGTTGCCGAAATAAACCACGCCATATCCTTTCAGCACGAATCCCCCGCCGAATCGTGACGCCGCAGCGCAAACCAGGGTTCATGACCGGCCTGTTGCAGCCAGGCTCGGCCGGCCCGAGCGGTTGCCGACGTGCGAGAATCCCACGTCGGGGAACCGAATGAAGATATTCTTTGCATTCACCATCGGATGGCAGCAGGACAGCCTGCAAAGCCACCGACGACAAGGACGAATTATGCCTGCAAGCAAGGGTCTCTGCCGATTCCGGCGCAGCTTGCCCGGAACCGACGGTGGGTCAAGATGATTGGCTGGTTGAAGCGCACGCGATTGCTGCACTGGTTGCCCGACGCCGTGGTGCTCGCCGCCATGCCCCGCGGTGCCGGGAGCCTGTACCTGACCTTCGACGATGGCCCCGACCCGCATTACACGCCGGCCCTGCTGGATCTGTTGCGGCAGCACCAGGTGCGCGCCACGTTCTTCCTGATCGGTGCCAAGGTCGAGAGCCACCCGCAACTGGTGCAGCGCATGCTTGCCGAAGGGCATCGCCTGGGCAATCACTCCTACAGCCATCCGAACTTCAACCGCTTGTCGCTGGCCGGCAAGATGACCGAGATCGATCGAACCGATCGGCTGCTCGAGGGTTTCGACGGCATCCGCCATCACGGCGTGCGGCCGCCGAGCGGGGCGTTCTCCGTGGCGCTCACGCTGCATCTCGCGCGCCAGTGCCGTCGCCTGATGTACTGGTCGTACGACAGCCTCGACTATCAGCGCCTGCCGCCGGAAGAACTGGTGCAGCGCATGCGCGCGAAGCCGCCGCGAGCCGGCGACATCGTGCTGATGCACGACGACAACGATTGCTGCACCCGCATGCTGGAGACCCTGCTGCCCGAGTGGCGGGCGGCCGGCTTTCGTTTCGATGCCTTGCCGCCGTGAGGCGGATGCCGGGAGCGATCGCCATCGACGTACAGCCACCTTTTGACGGAGCCTGCGAATGACCGGCCAGATCGGAATCGCCCTGCTGCTGCTCGCCCTGCTTGGTGTCGCCGCCATCACCGTGGCGATCCGCGCCCGCAACATGCAGTACTGGCTCGGCGGCTATCTGCGCCGGCGGCGATCGGCGGCGGTCGCCGGACCGATCCACGTGATGTTCTGCTTCGTCGATCACTTCGAGCCGGCCTGGGGCAAGGTCGATCTGGCCACTCAGCGCGCCCGCGTCGATCGCTGGTGCCGCGACTATCGGGTGCTGGCTTCGGCGCACCGGGATGCCGACGGCCGACCGCCGCAGCACACGTTCTTCTATCCCGAAGAGGAATACCTGGAGGAACACCTCGACAAGATCGCCGCACTGTGCGCGGAGGGCTATGGCGAGATCGAGATCCACCTGCATCACGACGACGATACCGCGGACAACTTCAAGGCCACGATCAGCCGCTTCAATGCCTTGTTGCACGAGCGCCACGGTGCCCTGCCGCGCGACCCGGTCACCGGGCAGCTCCGTTTCGGCTTCATCCACGGCAACTGGAGCCTGGACAACTCGCGCGCGGACGGCCGCTGGTGCGGCATCAACAACGAGCTGATCCTGCTGCACGAACTGGGCTGCTACGCCGACTTCACCCTGCCGTCGGCGCCCAGCGACACGCAGACGCGGATCAGCAACGCGATCTATTACGCCACCGATGATCCGCTGCGGCCAAAATCCCACGACAGCGGCGTGCCCGTGCGCGTGGGCGGCACGGCCAGCGGCGACCTGATGATCGTGCAGGGGCCGCTGGGGCTGAACTGGCGCGAACGCAAGTTCGGCGTGATGCCGCGGATCGAGAACGCCGACGTGCGCCGGGGCTGCCCGCCCACCCCGGAGCGGGTCGACGCCTGGGTGCGCACCGGCATCCATGTCGAGGGGCGGCCGGAATGGGTGTTCGTCAAGGTACATACGCACGGCACCCAGGAGCGCGACATGGATACCTTGCTCGGTGACGCGGCGCGGCGCATGCACGAGCACTTGGAGCGCGAGTACAACGATGGCATGCGCCACGTCTTGCACTACGTGACGGCTCGCGAGATGTACAACATCATCAAGGCGGCCGAGGCGGGGCGGGAGGGCGACCCCCATGAGTTTCGCGATTTCTTGTTGCCGCCGCCACCGCACCGCAAGCGTAGGGGAGCGCAGCGGCAGGACGGCTGATCCGGCGACAAGTCGAAGGTATGCTTTGTTTGCCTGCAACCTTGGCGGTCGACCCGTGCCTGCGCTGGTCGGCCGCCATCCACCCCGCCACGTAGTGGCCGGACACCGTCTTCATCCTGCAGAGGGTTGAAACAACATGGACTGGCGTGCGAAAGGGCTGCTGCAAAAGGTACTCGGTTCCGTGCCGGGGGGGGATTCGATCCATTACCAGCTTCAGCGGAAATTCGGCGGGCTGCGCAATTTCGATCGCGAGTTCGACATCAAGGTCGACGACTGGCGGTTGATGGCCAACCAGTTGCGGGAAGTCGGTGTGCCGATGGCGGGTGCGCGCCTGTTTGAAATCGGCAGCGGGTGGTATCCGACTTTTCCGCTGAGCTGTTTCCTGGCAGGCGCGCAACGCGTCGTCACCGTCGACCTCAGCCGGCATCAGAGGTCGGAGTTGGTTCGCGCCTGCGCCCTCGGCCTCGGCCGGCATACGGCCCTGATCGCCGACATGGCCGGCGTGTCCGAGGCCGAGGTCTGTCGGCGCCAGCAACAGCTGGTCGACGCCCTGGCTCGATCGGCCGACCTCGGTGCCGCCACCGGGGGCGTGGTGATTTACCAGGCGCCGGCAGACGCGGCCGGCACCGATCTGCCGCCAGATCAGATCGACTGCGTGTTTTCCAACAGCGTACTGGAGCACGTGGCGCCGGCAGCGATCGACGGCATTTTCCGCGAGGCCATGCGCATACTCCGGCCGGGCGGGGTCATGTTCCACTCGGTCAATTGCGGCGATCACTACGCCTACGTCGACCGGCAGATCACCCAGCTCAACTATTTGCAGTATTCGGATGCCCAATGGAAGCGCTGGGACAACGCCTTCCTGTACCAGAACCGGCTGCGCGCCGATGCCTTCGTGGAGTATGCCGAAGCGGCCGGTTTCCAGATCGTGACCTGCGTGACCTCGCCTCCGGCAAAGCGTCTGCGCGAGCTCGCTGTCCTGAAAGTTGCTCCGCAGTTCGCCCAGGTGCCACCGGAACGCTTGTGCATTACCTCGATCGACTTCATCGCGCGCAAGCCGGTCGCCGGGTCCGGCTGACGGCTGGCGCATGGTCCGCCGGGCCATGCCTGTCCACGATGCGGTAGCCGGGTTGGCATGGGGCTTGATCAATGCGAAAGCCGATCCATCGCAGCCCCTGACCTGGTCAAGACAGTGCTGCGCGGGGAAGTAGAAGTCGACGGTGGCCCGAAGTAACCTGCCGGGCCCGGCATGAATAGATGCGGGTGCATTCCAGCACCAATGTCGAGCGGCGGCTGGAATGGATATTGGTCAGGCGTATGCCAGCGGCACTCAAACGTGGGACATGGGCCCCGCCTGGAGGTCCGTGAATGTCATGTATGCCCACCTTGAAAGCGCTTACAATGGCGCCGGCCGCTTCATGGTGCATGACCTGACCATGGAATGGCCCACAACCTCATTGAGGCGGCTGATGCGGGCAGGCGGGCGGGCGATTCCGGTGCGTTTCGTGATTGTCTGTTACGGCACCCGGGCAGTGGCTGGTTCGATACTCGCGCCACCGCCGGCAGCTCGTCGGGCGTGCCTGATCCCGACGGAGCGGGATCGGGGGTGGCGCCGGCTGGACCAGCGAGGCAACTAGGGGTACGTGCTGGCCGCTTGACTCGGGAGTCGTCAACAATTCATGGCACTGGTGAGCGTCGTCATACCCACCTTCAATCGGGCCTACTGTCTGGCACGGACGCTGGATAGCGTGCTCGCGCAGACGCACGCTGACCTCGAGGCCCTGGTGATCGATGACGGATCCACGGACGGAACCCGCGAACTCATCCATGCCCGCTACGCCGCCGAGCCACGGGTCAGGTATATCCAGCAGGAGAACCGCGGCGTGGCCGCGGCGCGCAACCACGGCATCAGGATGGCTCGAGGCGACTTTGTGGCGCTGCTCGATTCGGATGATATCTGGCAGCCGTGGAAGATCGAGCTGCAACTGCGTTGCATGCAACAGTACCCTGAACTCGGCATGGTCTGGACCGACATGGAGGCGATCGATCCGTCGGGCCGCGTGTTCAACCGCGCCTATATCCGCAGCATGTACAGCGCCTATGCCCTGTTCGTCGAGGCAAAGCTGTTCCCGGACTCCGTGCCACTGCATTCCATCGCACCGTCGATGAGAGACATCGTTGGCGATGCGTCGCTGCGGATGGGCATGATCTTCTCGCAGATGATCATGGGCAACCTGGTACACACTTCCACGGTGTTGATCCGCCGCGAGCGGCTGGCGAAGGTCAAGGCGTTCGACGAAACGCTTCGCTATTCCGGTGAAGACTATGATTTTCACCTCAGGACCTGCCGGTTCGGGCCGGTGGGCTTTGTCGACCTGCCCGCCATCCAGTACCAGCGGGGCATGCCCGACCGGTTGACCCGGCCGGAGTACCGCATCCATACCGCTACCAATTTCCTCAGGACGATCGCGCCGTTGATCGATACGGCGCGCGCCGAGATCCACCTGCCTCGACGGATGATCCATGGCGCCCTGGCCGATGCCCACGAATGGATCGGCGAACTGCAATTCGAGGCAAACGACATAGCCGCTGCCAGGTCTCATCTCTTTTCAAGCATTCGTCACCGGTGGTTTCAGCGGCGCGCGTGGCAGTTGTTTCTGTGCTGCTACCTGCCTGCGGCGCTGCGCAGCTGGCTGCGGAAACACCGCCGACATCTGCGGCACCGGCCGGTACCGTCACCATGAGGCCTGGCCAAGGGGCGCGCGACTCTTGCACGACGGTCGAGGGGAGTCGTCCGGACGAAGCCCCGCTGACGAAACGTATCATCGACGATGTGCGCGAGTGGGATGGCATCCGCGCCGACTGGGATCGCCTGTACCAGGCAAGTCCCACCGCCTCGACGCCGCTTGATTTTGTCTGGTTGCGCAAGTGGTGGGAGGTTTACGGGCCCGTTTACGGAAGGGGCGGCTTGCGCATCATCAGCTTGTGGCGCGGGTCCCGGCTGGTGGGGGTTCTTCCTTTGTACCTCGATGTCGGGCGCGGCACATCCTTCGGTGTCCGTTGCCTTCGATTCATCTCGACCGGGGAGGCGGAGTACGAGGAGACCTGCCCGGATTACCTGAATCTGCTGCACCTGCCCGACGATGGGGACGCATGCGCCCAGGCGGCGTGGGCGGCGGTGGCCGCGATGCAGTGGGATACGCTGGAACTGCTGGATCTTCCGGACGACACCCCCCTGCTGCGCGCGCGCGGGGCGTTTCCCCACGACGCCGGTTTGCAGGTTCTTTCGCGCGGCGGCTGCCCGATTGCCTTCATCGGAGACGGCTTCGAGGCCTACCTGGCGCGATTGTCGTCAAAGAGTCGCATGCGCGCTCGCCAGGAGGTTCGCAAGGTCGAACGTTCCGGTGCGCTGTTCGAACTGGCGAGCGCGGCGGATGCCGAGCAGTACTTCGATGATCTGATTCGCCTACATCAGGAGCGGTGGACGGCCGAGGGGCGGCCGGGTTGTTTCGCCGCACCACGGTTCACCGAGTTTCATCGTGGCCTCGTGCGCGAGTGGGTCGCAAGCGGACGCGTGATTCTGGCCCGCTTGTCGCATCGCGCCAGCACTTTCGTGGTTCTCTATGGATTTGTGACAGGCCGGAAGTTCGACCTCTATCAGTTGGGGGTGGCGTCCGACGAGCGCGCGATCATCCACAGCCCCGGCATGGCGACGAATCTGCTGTTGATGGCGCAACTGGCCGAACGAGGGATGGACCAGTACGACTTTCTGCGTGGAACCAGCACCTTCAAGAAGTCGCTGACGACGGAACAGCGTGCCCTGATTTGCCTGGCATGCGGGAGGCCGACGGCACGCGCGGCGCTCGGTGAGGTGAGGCGTCTGCTCGCGCGGGCCGGCAGGAAAGTTGCCCAGCTGGTTTCGCGAGGTTTATCGCCATGGCATTCCCCATGAAAAAGGCCGTCGCATCCCGTTTGCTTTGCCGCAGCGGCTTGCGCCGCCTGTTGCATCGAACCGCGCGTTGGTCCGGCGTGCTGACGCTCAACTACCACCGCATCGGTGATGCGCTCGATTCGAACTTCGACCGCGGCTTGTGGAGCGCCAGCGCAGATGCGTTTGCCGAGCAGATCCGCTTCTGCAAGGCGCAGTTGGAAATCATCGATCCGGCCGATCTGCCGCGCGTGCTCGCGGCGAAGCGCGGCCGCTACGCCATGATCACGTTTGACGACGGCTATCGCGACAACCATGCCACGGCGTTGCCCATCCTCAAGCGCGAGGGAGTCACCGCCACCTTCTTCGTCGCCACCGGCTTCATCGACTCGCCGAGGCTGCCATGGTGGGACGAGATCGCGTGGATGGTCCGAACCAGCCGGCAAGGCAGCCTCGCGTTGCCGGCCTGGTTCGACGATGCGCCGATCCCGTTCGATGAGCCACATCGGGAAGGGGCGGTACGCAGACTGCTGCGCAAGTACAAGGAGATGCCGGCGGACGCCACGGCGGGTTACCTCGACGCGCTGGCGGCAGCCGCCGGGACGGGTCGCTGCGGGGTCGGGGCGGGCGAGCGCCTGTGGATGACATGGGACATGTTGCGGGAAATGAAGGCGGCGGGCATGACCATCGGCGGGCACACCGTGACGCATCCGGTGCTGTCCCGCATGTCGGCGCAGGATCAGCGCCACGAGGTCCTGGAGTGCGGACGTCGGCTTGCCTGCGAACTGGGTGAGCCGATGCGGTATTTCAGTTACCCGGTGGGCAACGCGAATGCGTTCGACCAGACCACCCGCGAGTGCCTGCGCGAGGCGGGCGTGTCCTACGCTTTCAGCTATTACGGTGGCTATCGCCGATTCGATGACTGGGATGATTACGATGTCCCTCGAGTGGCAGTTGAGACGGAACTGGATACGGACTGGTTCCGTTCCATCGTGACCTTGCCACAACTGTTTGGGTGAAATGGAGCGGCGATGGTGAAGTATCCAGCATGGCCGCTGCGCCCATCGCGCGACAGGCCAGGGGGCCGGGCGTGAGCGGGGATCTGGTCAGCGTCATCATGCCTGTGTACAACGCCAGCGCCTGGCTGCACCGGGCCGTCGACTCGGTGCTTGGGCAGAGTCATCACAACGTCGAGCTGGTCGCGGTGGATGATGGCTCACGGGACGAGTCGCTGGAGATCCTGCAGGCTTTCGCACGCGCGGATGGACGGGTCCGCGTGCATCGGCAAGCGGTAAACGGTGGCGTGGCCGCCGCGCGCAATGCGGGGCTGGCCGCCGCGCAGGGCGACTACATCGCGTTTCTCGATGCCGACGACTGGTGGCATCCGGACAAACTGGGGCGGCAACTGGCCAGCCTGCGCGCCAACGGGGCGCTAATCAGCTACGGGGACTATTGGCGGGTGGCGGAGGATGGCCGCGTGCTGAGCCGGGTCTCGCCGCCCGCGCAGCTGAGCTACCGCGACATGCTCGCCAGCAACTTCATCGGCAACCTGACTGGCATGTATGCCCGCGATCTGGGTGACGTGCCGTTTCGCCGGATCGGACACGAGGACTACGTGTTCTGGCTGGAGCAGGTTCGTCGCGCTGGCAGGGCAGTGCGAGTGGATAGTCCAGAGCCGCTGGCCTGGTATCTGGTGCGCGAGTCGTCGCTGTCGGCCAACAAGTTTCGTGCGGCAAGCTGGCAGTGGGCGATCTACCGCGAGGTGGAAAAACTGGGCCTCTGGCGGTCGTGTCTTTGCATGCTGCGGTATGTGTGGCACGCGCTGGCCAAACGCAGGCGCTTCAGCGCATCAGATTGACGGCGTCATGGCAACGCCGGGCGTGTGGTCAAGGTCGGCCACGGCGATGCAATGACTGGCCGCCCGTTTCGCTCAGGGTTTCACCTCACGCATGGCCCCAGCTGCGGCACCGCTACCCGCCGGCTGGCTCATCAGCCACTGCACGACCCCGGTACCCCGATTGTTCCAATTGAAGCGTCGCAGCGTACTGCTGCTCTTTGCGCACTCCGGGTTGTAGGACGACGCCAGGGCTTTCATGCGCCGATCCAGCGCGTGCTGGAAAGACGCGTCGGCGCTGAAGTAGCGGGCCGCCGCCACCGGTAGCGTCAACTCCACGTTGTGCGAATCGCTGTACCAGCCATCCGAGTTTTCTATGGCGACCAGCTGGGCCGCACTCGCGTGCGCCGACGACCAGTACCAGCTGATCTGCCCGTCGGGGCCGCTGCAGGGGTCGCGCCAGTCCTTGCCGACGGTACGCATCGTCTTTGCGTCGTCGATCCAACCGTAACGCTCAAGGTAGCGACCGAAAGCCGTGATCATCACGGATATGCGCGAATCACCGGTGGCCAACCAGGCATGCCACAACCCGTCGATGATGTTCTGGCTCATCCAGGGCGAGCTGCCGGGGACATCGGTGGCGGCGTCGTACGTGTTGCCTTCGTGCATGTCCCAGCTGTTGCGCCAGGAACCGTCGTTGCCGAGGCCGTCGGGATTGTGCTGCTGGTGCTGGTACAGCCAGCCCACGCGATCGTCGATCTGCTGCAGATACTCCGGCTTGCCGGTGATCTCCCAGGCGCTGACGATCTGCAGCAGTCCCAGGCCGGTCTGCCGCTCGGTGAAGAAGCGCTGCGCGGCCCCTGTGTAGGGGCCGACCGGAATGGTCCAGCCGCCGGTATCCCAGGAGCCGACCATGCGCTGGATCAGCTCGGGATCGCTGTAGCTGTCATCGCCCATCAAGCCGAGCGCGAAGATGGTCGGTTCGATATAGACGTACTTGGGATCGCACACATTGACTTCGCCAAGATGGAAGCCGCCGCCGCACAGAGGCCACCCCGGTGCACCGAAGCGCCGGATGCGGGTCATGTAGAAGCGGTAACTCTCGACGGCCGCCGCGAGGTAGTCGGTGCGCCCCGTGCGCACGTACTGCTGGAATAGTGTCGTGGGTCGATCGAACAGCCACGCCGAACCGTCAGTCACAGGCAGCTTCCTGGCCCAGGCGAACTGGGTTTCGAAGTAGCGATCGTACGGTCCCGGCGGCACGGCCGGCCGTTGCGGGCCGGCAATCATGGATGCCGACATCCATTGCGGCGTGAGCGTCGCCAGTACGCCAGGTACCCGTACGCCATCGACACCAACTACCAGACCGTCAGCGTAGGGCCAGCCCTGCACGGACGGCGCTGCAACGAGATGGCTACTGGGGGCGATGCTGAAGCGCAAGTTGTCTTGTGCGCCCTTGAGGGCGACGTGGAACTGCGCGCGTACCGCGCGGATACCGCCGTCGTTGAAATGCCACAGCAGAGTTGATTCGATGTGGGCCGGTATGGGCTTGCCGTCGGCATCCTCAATGCGAACCTGCCGGGCGTCGTACAGCGCGCCGGGCGGGAAGGGAATCCCGACAGTCACCGCGACACGCTTGCCAACGGCGCCGTTGCGATGCAAGGCGATGACCTGCCAGTCCGGGTGGCTGTCGGCGGCGTTGGCGTCGGCGCGCGCCAATCGGGCGATCGGTGGTGGCGCGGTCGCGTGGGACGTTGATCGGTGGTCCGACGAGGGTGGTGCCGAGGACGAAGCGTCGACAGCGGCCGTTTGGGGAGCTCCCATCGTGCCGCCGACGTACATGGCCGTCGCTGGCGCCGCGATGGCCAGCGCGGTCAGCGCCAATGCGCTGCGTAGCCGGCGCCCGATACCGTGAGCCATGAGAGCCATGTTCGTCACCTGGTTTGCTCCCGCGCTGCCAGCTGGCCCTCCCACGCCAGCGCGGTACGCACGATGAACTCCAGGTCGTCGTGGCGCGGGCTCCAGCCCAGGCGCTGGCGCAGGCGGTCGGCGCGCGCAATCAGCATCGGTGGATCGCCGGCGCGGCGTGGTTGTTCGGTAACGTGCAGGGTGCGACCACTGATCCGTTGCACGGCATCGATCACCTCGCGCACGCTGTAACCGTGACCGTAGCCGCAATTGAGAATCAGCGATTCGCCGTCGGCGCGCAGGTGGTCCAGCGCGCGCAGGTGCGCCGAGGCCAGGTCCTCGACGTGGATGTAGTCGCGGATACCGGTGCCGTCCGGGGTATCGTAGTCGGTGCCGAAGATCGCCAGGCCGGGGCGCTTGCCGACCGCATGCTCGCAGGCCACCTTGAGCAGCAGGGTGGCGTTGGGCGTGGACTGGCCGATGCGCCCTTGCGGATCGCAGCCGGCGACGTTGAAGTAGCGCAGGATCACGTACTGCATGGCACCGGCGGTACCGAGATCGCGCAGCATCATCTCGGACATCAGCTTGGAGCTGCCGTACGGGTTGATCGGCTGCAGCGGTGTGTCCTCGTCGGCGATGCCGCTGGCGGGCGTGCCGTAGACCGCCGCGGTGGAGGAGAACAGGAAGCGGCGCACGCCGGCGTCGACGCAGCAGGCGAGCAGGTTGCGCGTGTTGCAGGTGTTGTTGCCGTAGTATTTCAAGGGATCGCGCACCGACTCCGGCACTACCGTGTGCGCGGCGAAGTGCATCACCGCACCCACCCTGTGCTCGGCGAGCACGCGCGAAACCAGTGCCTGGTCGCCGACGTTGCCGACCACCAGCTCGGCGCCGCGTACGGCGTCGGCGAAACCGCTGGCCAGGTTGTCCAGCACCACCACCCGCTCGCCGCGCTCGCTCAGTTGCTGGACGACGTGGCTGCCGATGTAACCGGCGCCACCGGTGACCAGGATCGTGTTCATGCCGTGCTCCCGCCATAGGTTGGAAAATTGCGTTGCAGCCAGGCCTCGATGTCCTGCAGCAAGCGCTGGCGATCCACCTGCAGGGCGTAGGTGTGATCGGTGCCTCCAAACAGACGCGCGCTGATTTCCGGTCGGTCGGCCAACCGCCCGAAGCATTCGCGGAACTGGCGCGGATGATTGAAATAGCGGGTGACTCCGCCGCTGTAGATGAAGTGCAGCCTGAGACCGCGATCGAGCATGGCAGTCAACTCGCGCTGCACCTGGTTCCGCGGCGGAAAGCTGACCGCGAACACGTCGTCGCCACGCTGGTTCGCGGCAGCTTGCAGCTTGCGGCTGATGAACCGGTGCCAGCGCGCCGCGCTCCGCAGCCGCGGCAGATAGTGACGCAGGTGGAAGCCGAGCGTCCGGTACGCATAGCCGTCGAGGAAGATCGCACCGGCCACGCGGGGCTCGTCGACGGTCACAATATGGGCATTCTGCGCGCCGGAGCACAGGCCGAGCAGCACGAAGCGGGTGCAGCCGGCGTGACTTGCCAGCAGGCTCATGGCGTCGGCGACGTCGGCGCGAATCTGGTGCGCCCGCGACTGCGACTCGTTGCTGGCGCCACTGTCGCCGAGGGTGGACAGATCGAAGCGCAGCGTCGGGTAGCCGCAGGCATTGAGACGTCGGGTGATCTCCACGTGCAGCCGGAATGGTCCGGCCCGGTACACCATGCCGGCGTTCAGCACGATGATGCCGACCGACCCGGTCGGCGCTGCTGCTGCCGGGAGCCCGGCGACCCCGATCAGATGCTGCGCGCGGCCGAAGCGGAGCGCCCGTTCCTTCGTCATGCCGCCACCCGCAGGTGGTCGCCGACCGCACGGATCAGGTCGGGCGAGAGGATGGCGTGCTCCAGGCGATCCAACTCATCCCAGCTCGCCGCCGTTGGCAGCTCGGTGACGTTGACCGCGTCACCAAGCAGCACGTTCCAGTCATGCGTTGCGGTGGGCGGCATCGAGTCGAACACGCGAACGGGCATCGGCGGCGGCGCGGCGCGCCAGGTGTCGAGCTGCCGGCGAAGGCATGCACCGACGGGGAAACCCAGCCACTGCCCGGCGGCATCCTCGCGTGTTCGGGGTTCGCCGAAACGCATCGGGTCGACCCGGAGGGCGTCCTGCAGGACGTCAAGCGCGGCCACGTACTGGCCGCCATCCATCACCGGATCCCACAGCAGCAGCTCGGACAGGCGGGCGGTGGCGGCGGCGTTGAGCGCGATGCTGCCCCCGAGGCGCGCGCCAAAACCGATCAGCCGGGTGCACCCCGAGCGAGCGCGCAACTCGCCGGCGGCGGCCACCATGTCGGCAAGGCAACGCGCCCAGTCGACCTCGTCACTATCGCCGGCCGAATCTCCCGTGCCGTAATAGTCGAAGCGCAGCGCGGCGATGCCCTGTTGTGCCAGCGCGTCGGCCAGTTGCCGATAGACGCGGTGGCTGCGGATCATGTCTTGGCCGAGCGGTGGGCACATCAGCACGGCGGATCGGGCGGATCCAGAGGTTGCGTGGTAGAGGCCGAACAAATCCTCGCCGGTACCGAATTGGCACGGTTGTGCTGGTTCGAGCCGCACCGTCACCTCCGATATGCCACGCCGAGGTAGACCTCGTTGGCGTGATAGGCGGCATCCGCTGCATTGCTGCTGCGCAGGCTCCGGGTCAGCGCAATATTCCAGCTCCAGTGCGTGGTTCGCTGATCGATCAGGGCAACGCCGAAGTTTGTGGTGCGGTCGGTCCGCTGCAGAAAATCGTAGTGCAGCGACTCGGTATTGACGAAGGCTGACAAGGTGGTGCGCGGGCTCAGACGGTAGTCGAGGCCGGCGCTGCCGCTGCGACCATGTTGACTGTCCGTGGGGTCGTTGACGTAGTCGAAGTTGCGGTAAAGCGGTGCCACCCGCAGCTTCCATCGTGCGCCAACGTAGGTGTACACCAGCTCGAATCGTCGTTCGATGTAAACCTGCGAGCCGATGACGGTAGTGCCGGTACCCACGTTCGACGATGGCGGCGCGACTGGCGGGAGTGCGCCCGGATTCTGGCCAAGCTGGGTGATGAGATCTTCGGCGGCATCCCCGTATTGACGCGCTGCCCTGAATGCCAGGCTGCTGTTCGGGGTCATCTGCCAGGTCAGGTTCAATCGAGCCAGCGGGGTATTGGTGCTCGCGGCGCCCTCAAAGGAGAGCCGGGACCAGCCCAGCGAAGCGTCGATATCGAGCTGGCGGAGGTGGTTGACGAAACTGGCGAACAGCTGGGTGCGATTGTAGGCGGGGCCAGCATCGCTGTGATCGAAGGTGACCCGCTCGGTTTCGGCATTGGCCGACAGCAGCTCGGTGGGGCTGAGATCCTTGAGCAGGCGCAGTGCGAATGTGCCGCGAGAGGAGTTGAAGTCGCGGGTCTTGGAGGCGGTGCTGTTGGTGTAATTGAGCTCGGCCTGGCCGCGCAGCGTCTCATTCAGGCGAAAGCGCAGCGTCGGCCCCAGCGTCAGCACATTGGTCTGCTGCTGGTTGTCCGGTGCGTTGCTGGATAACGTCGACAACGGCTGCACGCTGGCCACGTCTAGGATGGTGAAGTCGAGGCGTTGCGGCAGCACGGTCCAGTTGGCCTGGCCGGCGAGCTGGGCCAATTTCTGGTTGTCGAAGGCATTGCCCAGGTAGTCGCGATACTCCAGGTTGCCGACCACGTTGGCCTGGAAGGCTGAACCTTCCTGCTGGTAGCTGAAGTCGAACCCGGGTATCAGCATGTTCTGGCTGATCGGGTCGGTTGTCGTGAGGCCGATGTTGTCGCTGTGGCCGACACTGACGCGCCAGCCGTAGTCGAACTGCGCTGCCGCCGCGCCGGTCGAGGCAAGGGCGAGCATCGATCCCACTACGCAATTGCGGGTGCTGCGTGTCGACATGTGTGCGTCCTCCCCTTACGGCTTGTCCATGATCGTCAAGCTCAGCGCGTTGCATCAAGGCGCGTGATTGAACACCACCCCGGCGACCTTGCCGGCGTCGAAATTGGCAACCGCCTGGCTGATCGCCGCCGGGGTGTCGCGGCCGTAGCCGGCCACCACAACGACCTGGTCGGCCAGCTCGGACAGGATGCGCGCGTCGGGCGATCCCTTGATGGCAGGGCCGTCCAGGAACAGGTAGCGATCGGGGTAGCGGCAGCGCAGCGAGTCGATCACCGCGCGCATGCGGAACGATGAGAAATATTCGCCGCTGTTCTCGCGTGTCGAGCCAGCCGGAATCAGCCGCAGGCGGGGGATTCCGGTGCCGTAAATGATGGACTTGATGCCGATCGAGGGCTGTTCGAGGAAGTTGATCAGGCCATCGCTCCCGCGAGCCACGTCGAGCGCCTCATGCTGTGCCGGGTAGCGCAGATTGCAATCGACCAGCAGGCTGGTCTTGGCTTCGTCGAAGGCGAACGCAATGGCCAGGTTGCGTGCCACGAAGCTGCCGCCCGACTTCGGGCTGACCGGCACCACCATGGTCACGAAGTTGCGTTCGCCCGCCAACCACAACAAGCGCGTGCGGATCTCGCGGAACGCGTCCGACTGTGTGCGTACCGACTCGTCGCGATGGATCAATCTGCGCTCTTCCAACTGCCTGGGAGCCAGGACACCGGTTTCCGACATCAGCGCGATCGAGTGGCCCGGCGCCGATTTCGGCTCGTCACCCGCTGGTGCAGCGCGCCCGTGGAGTCCCGGCTCGCGCGGGTTCAGATTGACCACTGACTTGTCTTCGTCCCTTCCGTTCATGCCAGTCCCTTCAGCTTGAGCCAGAACAGCACCAGGTAAGCCAGTATGACGGTCAGCACGATCAGCGCCAGCGTCACGTTCCGCTGTTGCTCCCGGCGATGATCCGACGGGCTCGGATAGAACGGGATGTTCGCCAGCACCGGCAATCCGGTCGAACTCTCCAGTTGCTCGACCGAGCGCACCCGCGGGTCGAACCTTGCAATGCCGAACAGCAATCCGAATGGAATGACCAATCCGGCGAAGATGCCGCCGAGGCCGAAGTGCACGAAGCGCAAGCCGGAAGGTACCAGCGGCATGACCGCAGGATTCTGCACCACGAAGGAAGGCCCATCCTGATCGGCGTCGAGGTTCATCGACACGCGAGCGCTCTCGCGGCGCTTGAGCAGGTCCTGGTAGACATCACGATTGACCGTGTAGTCGCGGGTGAGTTCGGCGGTGACGGCTTCGGAGTTGGCAATGCGCTTGCTGCGATCCAGTTCCGATTCGAGCTGGGTCTTGGTGGCGGCCAGCCGCGCCGTCGTTGCGGCGATATCGGAGCGCAAGGTGGTGAGCTGGCTCTTCATCTGCTGATACAACGGATTGAACTGGACCGCGTTGCTGTTGCTTCCCGAGTCGCCGATCGCGCGCGGCGCCTTCGCCTTGCGCTGGTCGGCACCGGCCAGCATCTGACGCAGATCCTCGATCTGGTGGCGGGTGCGCACCACGTCGGGGTATTCGTCGGTGTAGGTCAGGCGCAGCTTGTCCAACTTCGACTGCAGTTCCGCGAGCTGGCTCTCGTACACGCCGCTGGAGGTCTGTACCGAGCTGACCTCCGATTCACCGGAAAGTTGGGACTCCAGCGACGCCGCCTGCGAGCGCTTCTCCATCAGGTCCATGCGCGCCGTCTCGATCTGGTTGCGCAACTGGCCGATGCTGGCGTTGGTATCCGCCTCGCTGCCTGGGCGCGCATCGGCATTGGTGTTGCGATAGTCCTTGAGCTTGTTCTCCGCGCCGGTCAACTTCTTGCGATACGCCTCGACCTGGCTGTCGATGAAGTTGAATGCGTCGCGACTCTCCCGTTTCTTCGAAGCCAGGCTCTCGCTGATGAACAACTGGCCGAATGCCTGTGTCACTTCGTAAGCTCGCCGGGCGTCGCTGTCGTGATAGCTGACCGTGATGAGGTTGTCGTGCGCGATCTTGATGACGGTGCGCGCCTTGATTTCCTCGATAAGCTTGTCTTGCTCCACCGCTGACGGATGACTGGCCATCCAGCCGCCGGTGATCAGGATCTGGCTCATCACCTTGCGGCTGAAGATCACCGCCTTGGCGATGCCGGCCCGGTTGGCGTTGCCGGTGGCCGCCGCCGCACCCTCCATCAGCGGAGTGATGATGCTGCTCTGCTGGGCCAGTATGGTGACCGAGGCGTCGTAGCGGCGCGGCCAGTTCGCTCCGACGACCAGCGCCAGCAGTGCGATCGAGGCGAAGATGATGGCCAGCACGACGCGCCGCCGCTTCGCCTCGGTCCACAGCACCGGCAGCATCGCCAGCAGAGGGTTGGCTTCTTCACTCATTGGTTCTGACTCATGTGCCTGCGTCCCGCCCGCTCAGAACGCCCGCTGCGGCACGGTGATGACATCGCCCGGCTGAACCGGGTAGTTGGTCTTCAGCTCGCCTTTCTGCAGGATGCTGTCGAGCCGGATCGCGTACGATTGGGTCTTGTCGTCGGATTTGCGATACAGCTCGGTGCGATCGGGGGCGGCGAATTCCGTGGTGCCACCGGCCGCCAGTACGGCATCGAGCACGGTCATGCCCTGCCGGTAGGGGATCGAGACCGGTGTGCGCACCGCCCCGGTCACGCGAACGCGCGACAGATACTCATGACTGCGCAGATCCGTCAGGATCACGGCTACCTGGGGGTCGCGGACATAGGCCTTGAGCTTGTCCTGGATCTCGCCAGCCACCTGCTCCGGCGTCCTGCCGCCGGCTTGGACGTCGCCGACCAAGGGCACGGTGACCTTGCCGTCCGGCCGCACCGGTACGCTGACGCTCAGATCGGGGTTGTGCCAGACCGATACCTGAAGCTGATCGTCCACGCCGATGTGGTAGACGGCGACCGCCTGGGCGTCGGGGTTGATCGTCGGCGCCTGGGCAGAGCCGGGCGCGGTGGCGCAGCCGGCGAGTGCCAGCAGCATGCCCAGCAGGAGCAGGCAAGTTGAAATCTTCATGGCAATCCCCCTGATTGTCTTTCAGAATGTGAAGAATATCACGGCGTGACCGATGAAAAGCGGGCAAGCAGGCAGGGCGTCGAGATTCAATGCGCCGGACGGAGCCGTTGCGGTGGCGAAATCAGCATCCCGTCGTGGCTTGGGCGGGCCGGGATGCCCTCAATCATAGAGAACCATAGGGATCGCAGGCATGCAACAACTGGAAAACGCCAGAATCGCCATCGTCGGCCTGGGCTACGTGGGCCTGCCGCTGGCGGTGGAGTTCGGCAAGCGCTATGACACCGTCGGCTTCGACATCCGGTCCGCGCGGGTGGACGAGTTGCGTGCCGGACACGACCACACGCTGGAAGTCGACGCGGCCGAGCTGGCGGCGGCCACGCGCCTGCAGTTCAGCGCCAGCCTGGAAGACATCCGCAGCTGCAACGTCTACATCGTCACC
>Ga0134126_10000460_pt1 | contig 52312 bp, 73 predicted proteins | sample KB31752_FD_96881 | JGI IMG/M metagenome (GOLD analysis project Ga0134126, IMG submission 96881) | Terrestrial soil microbial communities with excess Nitrogen fertilizer from Kellogg Biological Station, Michigan, USA - KB3-175-2 | ecosystem: Environmental > Terrestrial > Soil > Unclassified ...
CATCTAATGATGCCAGCGTCGTTACAATCATCTTATCCTGGAGCATCCAGAGGTCTTCGAGTTCTGACGGGATGGGGTTAAATCCGGCCTCCACACGCAGCCCTGTGAGCATGGCGAAGAACTTTCGCCACATTGGAAGACAGCGCCACACCGATGTATGGCAGACAGCAACAGATGGCCGGCCAAATCGCTTCGCTTCGAGAAGCGCTACGGGAAACATCTGGTCGATAATCACGACGTCCGGATTTTCAGCCGAGAGAAGTTCGCGGATCTGATCCGCCACCGCCGGCGAGGTGAGGAAGCTCGCAGCTTTGGGCAACCACTTGCCTTCGGGGTATCGATGCGCCTGCTCGTAGGCCCGGGTGAGTTCAATTGCCCGGAAGCTTGCTCTCTCAACGCGCGGGACCATCTCTGGTCTGCCGGCAAATGCGACGTCATGTCCTCGCTCGGTGAGCGTGCGAGCTATGCCGAGACTCGGAGGTAGATTGCCGCCGCCGGACCAATTCAGCCAAAGCATCTTAGCCATTGCTGCCCCTCCCGATGAGACCAACAATCATGCGCTTTGTAGTTGCCTGTGCTGCTCGGCGCGAGAGTTGAAAGTCCCGACGAAGCAACTTCCAAGTATAGACATCGAATGCGACGATCAGGCCCTCTAAGACCTCTTTGCGAGCCCTGACCTCGATGGCGTTCAACCTATCTTCGAAGGCCTTGCTGACCCACGAACGTAAGTGCTTTCGCCCGGTCTCAAGATGTTCATGCATCGCCGGGAGCCGAGCCTCGTCACCCAGCCAGCGGATAACGGTGTCACCGATCTTTTCGTAGAAGTCGTAGGCGTCGGTCAGCAGGGCATCCACGTCCTTGGACACGATCGGGGTGATGCCGAATTCGCCAAGAGAATGCAGCGACTGAGCGAACAGCTCTTCCTTGCTGCCGAAAACACGCATGACGGTCCGGACTGTTGTGTTAGCTCGCTCGGCTATCGCATCGATGGTCATGTCTTCGAACGAGTGCGCCACTAGCAGCGCGCGGGCACTTTCGAGAATGCGGGTCTTTGTAGCCGCCGCCGCTTCGGCGCGGGCTTTCATCACGTAGGGGCGAGTCGCTTCGTATTTCATAGCAGTAATGGTGACACGAAATGTATATGATGTCAATTAGCATGACGCCAATGTGGCTGCCGGCCGGTGGTGTGGCGTACATTGGGATGGTTCTTGCGCGTAGATCGCCGCGGTCATCTCCGATGGCTCTAGCTGCTCCGATGGCTCTAGCTGCACTCAGCCTGCTAGCCAGATCCACTATCCCGCTGGGGTCACAGGGCCAGGCAGCACGGGGTCCTGATACCGAGGCCGCGAACGTAGCGCATGTCTGGCCACGAACACGCTCGATGGGTTGAGCGGCGACATTGGGCACCAGCAGGCTACGCGGCCCATTAGTGTCAAGGCTAGCGGTTTGCGCAAATAGCTGCGAGTGCCGGATGCAACGCGCAAGCTGGCTTTGCGTTGTCTTCATATGTTTCGCCCCGGAAAGGACCCCGGACCCCAACCGCAACGCTAGACTCTCAAGCGGAGACACAGGGCATCCGCCGCGTGAAGTATCCCGGCTTCACTAACCGTTGCCTTGCGACCGGAATCGATCGCCGTCTCGATGGCTACGGCCTCAGGCGCGCGTCACTCCTGGACCGGAAGCGGCTGCTCGCAGAACTGATGGCTGAAGCGGGCCGCCGACTCCACCTAAGTGAGCATGAAAAGGGGACGTAAATGGCGGCTCAAAGCATCAAACTCGCGGAAGGCCGCGGGCGCGAGCGTTTTGGATTTGATCATTGTCCCGAGTTGGTCCCCGAGCGTGGGGCGGTCGGGGCGTGCCGTGGCTTTACGCGCCAAGCTTGCCATTAATAAAGGCGAGGATCCGCGTCATCGGCCTGCGCATGAACGGGACGTGGAGTGCCAGAAGCGCGAGACGAAGCGGCAACATCCAAAAAGCCGGCACCGGTAGGAAAAAGCCGACGCCGCCGCCTACCATTAGCACGAGCGCGAGCGGCACGCGCAACCAGGCTGCTTTCGGATTCAAAACTGCCGAGAGAAACCGCACGGCTCGTTTCGGCAGATGCCCTTCCAGGCGGTCGATCTCGCAGATGAGTTGGTCCCGGCGGCTCATGCGCCCACCAATCGAAATGGCGCATGGTTGTTCCGGGTAGCGGACGCCGGTCAACGCCGACCGCAATCGTACGCACATAAACAGTGAGCCTTGGGATCACCTACCTTGGTCCCAAAAACATCGACCATACGGTGCGCTATACCGAACTGACCCCAACGCGGTTCAAGGACTTCTGGCGGTAGCACGCTAATTCATCTTCGACAGTGCCTCGCGGGCGAGTCGAAGCCACTGCTCTGCCAGGGCGAGCGCCCGGTCCCGCTCTTCCCGCAGTGACATACGTTCCGCGACCTCCAGGCACGCCCTCACTTGCCGGATGAAATCTTCGACCTTTTTGTCGGTCACAGTAACCCTCTTCGGGCCCCTCAGTTGACGCTTGGCCCATATGTTGCTTCGCTCTTGTATTCTGGCGGCGGGGTACAATGGTCGAAGGCAGGCACGCGTTCCAGGAGGCCGAGTTCGATCCTGAGACGATCGAAGTTCTCGCAGCGGCTTACGAAAAGGCACGTAGGTCTCTCCATGATAGGGGTCAGCCGCAGATCGTCCGTGACGTCATTGCTGCGCGCATCATCGCCGCCGCTCAGGCCGGCGAGCGAGATCCAGACAAGCTCTGCGAAATGGCGTTGACAGCCCTCGGCAACAAGGCCGTCTTCGAGCCTTAGACACCCCTCCGGCTGCCCGCAATCCGGCGCTGGCGCCCCCGCGGTACCTCGTGAGCCTATGGAGCGCACGTGCGGCCCGCGTTGGGCGCTGAGGGACGGCACTCGCAGAGCCGGTTCCGGTAGGGTACGATCGCGCATGCCGCGCCAACCGCTAACACGGCAATGGACGCCCGATGAAACCGCTACGCTGCGGCGCATGTGGGCCGCGGACAAGAGCGTCTACGCCATTGCCAGCAAGCTAAATCGGTCGGTGTCGAGCGAGCGGGGGCGTGTGGCTATTCTCCGGCTCCGGCGACCCGCCGAGCCGACTGCGAGTTCCTCGGGCAGTAATGGCGATGATGGTGGACAGGCTGGCGAGCAGCGATGACCCGCGTCGATTAGCTCTCGCGTAGGCGAGGGCACCGACCCACGGTACCTGAGGCGCGATTCTCGCCGCCTCCGGGGTGTTGGCCGCCCGGAAGTTGATCTTGGTCGACTTCGAGTCGGCCGCCGTCGAGCACAATCGGCTTGTACGGAGGCATCGCCCTTGCTCACGGCGTCCTGTATTGGCCGCTTGGTGCCGCGACCGATCGGCGCAAACGCGGTGCGGCACCACCGAGCGCCTAACGGTCCCTGACTTTCCGAGGCGCTTAGCTTTACCTTACAGATCTCCCCGACTCTCTGTGCTTGCGAGCATTTTGCAAATTCTCGGAACGCGCGCTGGTGACAAGTGATGACATCGGCGAGCGGCACGTTAGCTGTCAGATCGGATTTTGCGCGCCAAGCGAGAGCCTAGGGCCGCCAGCGTCTGATCTAAATCAAGAGGTGCGCGTTGACGGACAATAGGATCCGCTCATGCGCGCTTTCGTCTTCCGTTGCCCGGTTACCGGCCAGCAGGTTCAAGGCCTCGTCGTCGACGATATTCCGGATGAGGAGGGCGTCTACTTGACGTTCGCTTGCGCGGCATGTTCGGGCGCTCACTTCGTCAGCGCGGCACCGGCCGGGTGTTGGGGCACGAATCAGACGAGGGTTGAGACTTCACGCCGGAAGACCTGCGGCCGCCCTTGCCATGGTTCTTCGACGGCAAGCCGAGTTCCACCGCCTTCAGGCGCACAGTATCGTGCGAGCGTCGCATCCGACGGGCAATGGCCGTTATCGTCAGCGACGTAGACCATAGGCGTTTCGGCGCAAGATCTTCGGCGCTGGACCACTTTGAGTGAATTGGCGATCGCGGCATGATGCAAGATTAACGTTCAGCAGCCCCCATTCCTGCGCAAGATGGGAAGCGGCCGAGGGGAACACACGGCGATGGGCCACGTTAGGTCTTAGACCGCGTCTGGGACCCCAACCCCCCTCCTTTGCGCCGGTTATATCAAAGGGTCGCGCACTACAGGGCGCGGCCCTTTTCGTCTGAAGGCGTCAGCGATGTGGAGGTACTTATGAGAGATCGACGATCTCGCGCGGCCGTCTCGGATCTGGCAAGACAGGCTGGCGTCCAACCAAGGCCGTCTTGGCCTGCACGCGTTTTCCACACGCTGTCACGGAAATGGAAGTCTCGCAAAGGTCACGCGTCCGGCCTTGTCATGTTCGCCGGGGAGGACGCCCCGCGCGATCTAGATGACCCGCTGAGCGACCCGAAGGTTCAAGCCCGTATTGGGAAGGTCATAGCTAAGCGAGCGAAGCGCTCGAGCAAATGCCATCATCAACTGCTCAGTCTATAGCGAAGCTGAATGATCGGCCGCCGAAGGAGATCGCGCACTTGGATAAGATCAATCTCGAAGATGAAATCCGCAACGACATTGAGCGCTATGAGGGTCTCCTTCGGATGTACCGCTCCGGCGAAGCCCACGCTGGGGAGGTCACTCCTCGCGGATTTCTAAAGGATACCAGTCATGAGGTTGAACGTCATCTCGGCAACGTCATAGCTGAACTGAACGCCTTGCTCCGAGATAAATGATATTAGGTTCGGCAGCGGCGCCGGCGAGTTGTGAGACGGCAATAAAATGACAAGAGCATCTGCCTGTAGATACAGATTGAAATCTTTCATGGCAGCATGCCGCGGGCCGAATTAGCCGGCATGGGACGGTGAGACGCCCTGTTGCCATCTCGCTAATTCTCCACACCATCAGAGATGCTAGCGATAGCGGTTCGACGCAAGTCCGCTGGCGGCTATGAGGGCCGGGTCGGCTTGCGGGCCCGATGCGGACTGAGCCGCCGAAGCGCGAGCGGTCCGTTCGCTGGGGGGCCGAGTACCGTTGGAGTAGGTAACGAGAAGTGCAAGCACGATCGCGGTGATCGGGCCGATCGCGATGGTGAGCGTCGATTTTCCGATCATTTCCTGCGCTCCCACCGCCACCACTGTTGCAGTGAGAGCGACGACGATGAGAACCGGCAACGAAGGCAACCTGTTCATTTAATCCCGCTTGCTGGCGCGGCAGGATCTGGTCACAGGAAGATGCCTGCGATGGTTCCAATGGCGCTGATGCCCATCACCGCTGTGGCAACCCAGCCGACGCTCCGCAGCGGACCCGTGACGGTGAACTCGCCCATCACCTTCGGGTTTGCAGCCATCAACAACATGGTCACCATCACCGGCACTGAGACAACGCCGTTGAGGACGGCGGCCCAGTAGAGCGCCTTGATGGGATTGAGGGGGGTGAAGTTGATGATCAAGCCAATGAGCGTTGCGATGGCGACGATCGTATAGAAGGCCTTGGCTTCCGCCGGCTTGCGCGCAAGGCCTACCTTCCATTGCCGCGCTTCACCGACGGCGTAGGCCGTCGACCCGGCGAGGACCGGCACCGCGAGCAGTCCGGTCCCAATGATGCCGAGGGAGAAGATCAGGAAGGCGAAGTTGCCGGCCACCGGGCGGAGAGCCTCCGCTGCGACGTCTCGATGTCAGTGACGCCTTTAGCGTGAAGTGTCGCGGCAGTTGTGACAATGATCGCGAGCGCAACGAGATTAGCGAAGGCCATCCCGACATAGGTGTCCAGCCGGATGCGCTGAAAAGCGTGGCCGGCTTCATGGGGAGCCTTCACGAGCGGGTGCCGGTACGGCTTGATCCTTTCATCTTCTGCTTCCTGCGAAGACTGCCAGAAGAACAAGTAAGGGCTGATCGTTGTGCCGAGCACAGCCGTCGCGATCGTGAAGAAGTCGCCATCGAGGGTGAAATGCGGAATGAAAAATCCCCAGGCAAACTGGCCCCATGGGATCTTAACCATCACCGCGGTTCCGAAATACGCGAACAGAGTGATGGTCAGCCATTTCAGGACAGACACATATCTGGTGTACTGCATGAATATCTGCAGTGCCGAGCAGATCACTGCGAATAGCAGCACGAAGAGCAGGTGCGGCGCGCCTGTCATCATCTCGCCGACGTCGCCCATCGCGCCCAGGTCGGCGCCGAGATTGATGACGTTGGCGACGGCAAGGAGCAACACAATCCACTGCAGAAGCCAGTTTGGATAGTGCTTGCGCAGATTGCCGGCGATCCCATGTCCCGTCGTTCGGCCGACGCGCGCGCTGATCTCCTGCATCGCGCACATCAGGGGATAGCTGAACAACACGACCCAGGGAAGTGTGAAGCCGAGCTGGGCTCCGGCCTGGCTGTAGGTTGCGATGCCGGACGGGTCGTCGTCGGAAGCCCCCGTGATGAGGCCGGGGCCAAGCACCCCCAACAGCCGGGGCTTGCTGCCGCCAACGACCGGGTCCTGCGACTCGTCTGCCGACGGGTTACCGGCGAGTGCGTTTGCCTTGGCGGGTGCGACGGAGTCGTGACTAGACATGGGCGGGTTCCGACTGCTGCGGTGACCTTTAAGCGCGAGGACTGCTGCAAAGTTCCATTCGGCCCCCCGATCGGGAACAAGCGCGTGTCGCACGTATTACATTCGCGTCACCGGGCCGAGGTCGGTGGCAGTCACGACCACAAGATGGAGGCGACCATGAAGATGAAGTTTGTGCTGGCGGGCGCGCTGCTCGTATCCTTTGCCGGAACGGCCATGGCGGACGAATACTATGTCGTGCGCGGTCCCGACCGTCACTGCACGGTGACCACTACCAAACCTGCGGACAAGACCGTTGTGACGCAGATCGGCCCGATTGCCTTCGCCAGTAAGGAGAAGGCCGAGGACCGCATCCGCACCACGAAGGTTTGCTCCGACGAGATGAACGGCAGCGACACCAAGGTGATCAAAGACAAGGACTGATCACGGCGTCGTAGACTTACGTTAGGGTTCGCTTCGGATAATCCTCCCGAAGCGGACCCTTTCGCGCGCTCCAGCAAAGCTAAGGTCTACGGACCGAGCAGCTCGAATATTGGTGGCAGAAGGGGGGCAGTGAGTCGGAAGCTGCCCCTAAGCGGACCAGAGTGGGCATGGCCATTTATTTCAGGTGCTGGACCCACAGCTGACATTTAGCCAGATTTCGGGAAGGTCCGCTTCTCGTCTCAAAAGCTGTCGGACAATCCGTCCACATCAAGGTTCACGTTATCTGCGGCGCCCTCGCCCCGCTAATATGGCAGGTGTGCGGGTTCCTGTGACCGGCCGCTAATGAACCCCGACGGCGTATGTACTTTATATCAAAACGCCAATACCATGCGGACAGCCTCAATGAGCACGTTACACTAGCGGTGGCCCGATCGCCTCTGAATCGTTCGCCATGGCGAAAGTGCAGGAAACGTCGCCAGGGATGCAGCCCATACGGCAGGGCTCGGTCAGATTGAGACTGATCGCCGCGACGTCGACGTGCCGTTGGGCTCGCTTGGCGAGCAACAGTCGCGCGCTCCTCGGCCGCTGGTTTGCAGCGCTTTCCACTGACGACCGGCCCAGCGTCGTTCTCACATCGCCTTACGTGAGAGCCAAGCTCAGAGCCGACATCGTGAGAGACGAAGGAGGGCTTTGCGCTTGCCACTAACGAAGTATTCTTTCACGATGAAAGACTCCGCGAGAAAGAATTCGGTATTCTCGATCGCCTAACGAGAGTTGGAATAAAAGAGTTGCATCCGGAGCAGGCCGAATTCCGCTCGCTGCTCGGTAAGTTCTACCATCGCCCACCCGGCGGGGAGGGCTGGTGTGACGTCATTCTGCGACTCCGAAGCGCGGTCGATACCATAGTCTGCATCAGGTGGCCCTTCCCTGATCGGGCGGTCTGCGGGGCAATATAGCGCGCACTTGATGGATGAAGCGCGGCATGCGTGCGCGCATTCGAACGACGCGCATACGATGCCCGCCGCCTCCCGGAACAAAGGTAGGGGCCGCTCGTTGGGAAGCCAACGGAGGCTGGGCGCGCCATGACCAATCAGGATTTTGCAGGCCACAGCGAAGCTGAGAATAGCGGTCGCTCAAGCATAAACTTTGAGGACGTTACGCAGGCAGCAACGGAAACGTTAGCGAGTGTCTCACGCGCTACGCGCGATGCCGGCTCCAAGGTCAGGGAGGCTGCTTCTGATACTGCGGCCACTGTTAGCGACCATTTCAAGGTTCTGCTCGATAAGCAGATAAGCGGCAGCATTGGCGCCGCTGGGCTTTTTGCCGGCGCCGTCAAACGCGCCGCAGCTGAATTCGACACGGACTCTCCCATCGCAGCTAATATCGTTCGCACCGTTGCGGACAGGGTTGAGCAGTTCGCCGAGGAGTACGAGGATGAGACGGTCGAACAACTAACCCGTAGTGCTTCCGACTTCACGCGCCAGCAACCGATTCTAGTGTTTGGCTTAGCAGCCATCGCCGGCTTTTTGATCTGCCGCGCCATTGCGAGTGCGCCGAGCGGCACGACCGCGTCTGACCTCCGGCCGGCAGACACAGGTCTGTCGCATGGATGAGCAGCTGAAAGATTCCGCGCTGGTTCGCACGCTTGCCGATGTCGTGGGGGACATGGCTGATCTCTTTCAAAAGGAGATAAGGCTGGCCAAAACCGAGCTTACCGACAAAGTCTCGCAGAAGGTGCGTGGTGGGCTGTGGCTCATGATCGCTGGTGTCATCGGATTTCTTGGAGTGATCGTGTTCATTGAGGCGGCCATCTTCACGATCGCGTCCTACGGCATCGCCTTGCAGTGGTCGTGCTTGATCGTCGCGTGTGCGCTGATGGTTTTGGCCGCTGCGGCGTATGCAAAGGGACGGACTGATGCCCACGCCGAACTAACCCCCACGCGCGCACTCCACCAAGTTCGACGGGATGTCGCCACGGTGCAGGAGCAACTCTCATGAGCAATCGGCAGAGTACTCGTACGAGCGACTTTCTCATGCGCTCCGCAACGCAGAATCCTGAGGGCCTGTTGCTTTTGGCCGCTGGCGCCGTCCTGTTGATGCGCAAGGCCGGTCCCTTGGGACGTGCCATTGGCGGCGAGCGTTTCGTTCGCGGAACAGACGCGGGCGCCCGGGTTGCGACTAGGGCGGCAGATAACATTCTCACGGCCGCAGACCGCGCCAAGGAGATGGTTGGCACGATGGCCTCGTCCGCGTCCGATTATGCCGGTAATGCCACACGGACCGCGGCCGATGGTTCGGACCGGGCAATGCGTCGGGCCCGGGTTACATATAAGCGGACAATCGAAGGAGTTCTGCGGGATAAGCCCTTATTAGTGCCTTTCGTGGGCGCGGCAGCTGGAGCCGTGATTGCCGCCGCTTTGCCCTCATTCGATTTCGAAAAAGAGATGATGGCGCCTATCAGTGCCGAGGTGAGCCAAGCCGCTTCGAACGCGGGCGAGCGACTCAAGGAAGCAGTTGGCAAGGCCGGCGAGACTTTGAAGCGCGCGGTGGATCAACGTGAGCTCAATCCCGAAGGGGTAAAGAAGGTCGCCACAGAGGTCGCCGGCGCTTTCAGCAGCAGCGTGATGGGAGAGCCCGCTGGCGCCACCTCGGGCGATCACTCCGGCCATGGTGACGACCACCCGGGAAGTGGCTGAACATGGCGCAATCCTTGATCGAACGCGAACGTGAGGTACAGGACGCCCGCGCCAAGCTCGCGGCTGATCTTACTATCCTCCGTTCGCCGGAGGCCCTCACCGCATTCACTGATAGCGTGAAGCATGAGGCCTTCGCTGCGAAGGACGTGGCCATCCAGCGTGCCAAGGATGCCGCGCAAACAAGCTTCGAGGGGTTGATCGACGACCTGAAAGCGAAGGCTGCCGCTAATCCCGCTGCAGTCCTAATCATCGGCGCCGGCATCGCTTGGCGATTGATTCGAAATCCGCCGATTTCAACGGCTGTTGTCGGCGCAGGGCTTTTTAGCCTGTGGCGGACGAAGACAGTTGGCCCCGCTAGACAGGACAACCGCGACTATCTGGAACAGGGCAAGCAGCAGTTCAAGAAACAAATGGAGGAATTCGGCTCCGAAGCCGCTAGCGTAGCGTCAAATGTCGGGCAAGCCCTCTCCGAAAAGACCGGACGACTCTACGACACCGCCAAAGAAAAGTTGCAGGGATGGTCCCACGATGCAACTGACGCGACTATTGCAGCGGCCTCAAGCGCGAGGACGCACACCGACGGCCTAGCTGCGTCCGCAGTTCGCACTTTCCACGATGCCTTAGATCAGGTTGAGGGGGCGGCAACCCGCACTAGCGACGCCGTCGCGAGGGTGGGAGGGACGACTGTTTCTTCCTTGAGCAACATGGCAGGGTCCGCGCGCGAGGTGGCGCCCACGCAGCGGGACAGTTTCCTTCTCGGCGTCGCTGGCGCGGCGGTAGCAGCCGCTGTGGGCATCGCTTTGCAAAAACGGATCGCGGCGAAAGGCGACTGACATCTGCCGGTCATGTCGCACCGGACAGCCGGCGCGCTGTTACACCGTTCTGTCGAGCCGGGCTGCGACGTCCAAAAACGATTTAGGGGGGAGCAGGTCAGGTCAGGGAGCGAACCTGGACGTGAGGAGACGTGGGCCCATCATTAGCTTAGAAAATGTCGCGTTGCCTGCCGAAAGCCAATATAAGCAGGTCTCCCAGCAGCGTCGCTCCGCTCAAATCCCGTTTGACGTCAGCGGCTTCAGCCAGTTCGATTAGGAATCATATATTTGTTCAGCTTTGGCAGCGGGGCAGCACGGTCTTAGGTACTGGCACGCTCACGCTGAATTTTACGGCAGTCTCGCAGGCCTACAATTTGGGCTATCAGAGCATTGCGTTTACTCGGAAGCCGGAAGCCTCCATAGCGGACCCGACGCGAGCGTCGCACCGTTATGGCTCTTTCCGCTTGGCGACTGTGTGGGTTCGTCCCCCTGAGCCCTGACAAACAAGTCCCGGCCAGCCCGGCCGGCTACATCATATAGGTCTTCTTCGGTACAGGTCTTGGCAATTACAAGGGCGACGCCTTCGAGATGAGCTCGTCTTGAGCAGTAGTAGGCAAGCATCGCGCGGGTATTGGGGGGAACAGTTCGTACGAGAGCGGCAACGCCTTCGGGACTCGATCGATATAAACGGCCAAGGAGGCTCTCGGATACCGGACAGAATTCTTCGAAAGGAAGTGGCATACGTATGTCTCCGCCCCCCAACTTCGATGGACCGAATCTGGTTAACGGAACATTAAGACAGCCGCTTCTCGCCAACTTTGCCAAAACGACCCGTGGAGAGCTTGGATAGGTGCCTCGCACTCGGCCTCGGATTAGATTTGATAAAGATATCTCCAAGCTAACGGCGCTCTTCCGGAGGGCAGAGAAAAGCCCCGGGCAAACAATTGCCCGAGGCCAAAATCGCTGAATTCCGATTGTCCGATTACTTGGAATCGGGCACCCAAGTAGTTTTATTGCTATCGTATTTGAACCCTTTAGCTTTCTTCAGATTGTCCTTCGACGCGTTCATGGTAAGATACCATTTGTCGTCCTTTTTCGCTGCCTTCACGTCAGAGAAAGGAACGATCACATCCTTCTCGCCGGCACCCAAAAATCCCCCAACGGCGATGACGAGACTGCCGATTTTGCCGCTCTTGTCGACCAAGACATCCTTGATGTCTCCGATCTTATCATTCTGGGGAGTGTAGACATTTTGCTTATACCAGTCTGTCACAGTCACTGCGCCTGCTGGGACCGACGACATCGGCTCAGCATTCACGGCAGAGGCGCTCGTGAGGCCAATCGTGGCTGCTACCAGTAGAAAGCTACTGAACGTACGCATATTGGATCTCCTTTTCCGGAATAGGTTGATAAAACCGCCCGAATCTCAAAGATAATCTCGGACGCCAAGTTGAAGTTCCAAGGCCGCAAGTGACAGGGGCCGTTACACAGCCCAGGGCCGCCGCGAACATCGGGCCTAAATGGGGGCCGACATGTGAGGGCCCGCTTACTAGGTTGGCTTCCATTCGAAAAAAACGTTGCCCCCGATGCTAAGGTCGCCCCGAATCGCAAAGCAGGAATGACTGGATATGCCTCGGGTTAAGCGGCTGGTTAAGAAGCGAAGGGCCGATGAAGGGGATCGGCACATTGCAGCGCGGGTGAAATCCAGACGTCTCCATCTTGGACTGAGCCAATCAGAACTAGGGGAGAAAGTCGGCGTCTCGTTTCAGCAGATACAGAAATATGAAAAGTGCACGAACCGCATTGGCACTGGCCGCTTGTTCCAGATTGCCGCTGTGCTGGCGGTAAGGCCCGGCTACTTTTTCGAAGACCCTTTGAGCCAAATAACGAATGACCGTGAACGTTTGGGTGCCGATATATTCGACCAATTCTGCGCCAGCAGAGATGGCACTGCGCTAATGCAAGCGTTTGTAAAGATCAGAAGTGAAGATGTTCAGCGCGCGATCGCGGCTTGTTTACAAGATTTGGGAGACTAGCTTCGTCGTAGTTGCAACGAGCGAGAAGAAATGATGTGCGCATTGATGGTGCTATCTGCATGCGCGCGACGCCAATCGAGAGAAAACCTAATGAAGAGGTGGCAAGCTCGATTAATCAGTCTATTGATGACATTTTGTACTTTGCATGTTCGCGGGGCTGAAATTGCCAGCAAGAAATCAGCATTTTATTAAACGAATCGATGTGGGTGGAGGTGGTCGCTAATTGGTCTTGGAACCCCCATCCGACGGACACGATGACGCCCCCGCATTGCTCTCTCGAAAGCCATCGATGCTGCCGAAGCCGCATCGGATGTCGAACGTAATAGACCGGCCTCGTTTACGATTCAATGGAGGGAACCAACGAGTCTTGTTAATAGCGGCAGAATTGGATTTCTTGCGCCCTGTTCGACGGTTTCGCCGAATCGGCGCTGCGCAAGGCGGGCATGAGATTGATGCGGCCCATTCAGGTCGCCGCTCGCCAAACTACCATCGCCGCGTAGATCATTGCCGCCATTTCAACCGCCAAGAGAAGATTGCTCATCATCATTTCCCCGTCGTCTGACAGAGCCTCAGCGAGGCGATCGCCGTCGGGCTTCTGGCATTTAAACCACTAGTGCCCTTTGGTTACCCAGTGACTGCTCGCGAGAGAGAATGTTGGTCCGAATAGATGCTCTTTCCGAACTGAGCGATTCGCTCGCTTTTACGGACAAAACTCGACCTCGAACCAAGCTGCCCGCTTGCCTTGCTCAACGTTAACCCTCGTGCCGCATTGATGGTGCGAATCGACCTCCGATGCCAACGCCGGCATCGCGAGCAGAGTGCGATGGAGAGTCTGTTTTTAGCAATTGAGATCAGGACTTGGGCTGTGATCCACGGCGAGGTCTCTTTTTCCAAGTGTGGCATTCGGCTGATTCCTGCCGTTTCGGCAGGGTCTAATTGCGAAATGAAAAATAGGTCCGGCAATACGGGCCCCTCGGAACCACATTCGAGTCTTGCGGCATAGGCTGAAGCTGAATCCGGAACTCAGTCGTCCCGGCCACGGGCGGTATGTCGCGCCTTAGCTCCAGTGTTGAAGCGTCCGTAGAGCCGTAATACCCGCTGTTCTGGAACGGAGCGGGGGTGCATATGCTTGGTAAGCAGAGCTGGCCGCGCGTTGCCTCCTTCAGACGCGGAAGGCTCGGAGGCCGCGTAGTCCATTGCGCGGCCTCTTTCCTTATCAGAACCCCCGTGACAGCCATCACTCTTTACTGAGAGTCGGGCGTTGATCTTTTTCGACGAACGAAAGTTGATCCGGCAACGGCCTTAGCTCGTTTTAGGCACGCGAGTGAAGGTCGCGCAAAGCCCGAAAGCGGGGAAGGAGGAACCATTGGACACAAACCACTGACCGGCGTGAAACCACGACGCTCCGGCCTGTACCCGGTTTGGATGACATCGACTTAAGCGAACCCGGCCCTGCGTTCGAACTCCATAGGGCTTAGATAACCGATCGTCGAGTGCCGCCGCTTTCCGCTGGCAGCATCACTTCACCTGCATAGAATTCTACCACCCATATCCGTATGCGCAACAAGTTCCGGTTGGGATAACCGCAGACGCCTACGGAGGCGTGCTATAGTTGTTGCATATGAACAGTGAAACCCGCGTGTATTTGCTAGCCTCAAAGGCGCTCAAGCACCGCATCACGGCGAAGGCGAAGAAGGAAAAGATGAGCATGGGCGAGGTGATCCGCCGCGCCATCGAAGCTTACTGTTCCTAGGTACAATTCCCCCGAATGAGGATGTAACCACAACAAAAGCCCCGCCGGAGCGGGGCCATTGTATTGGTCATTAGGCGGCGAGCGGCGTCACTCTTCCTCTTCCTCTGCCTCTTCCTCCGCTTCGGCATTGACTGCCTCTTCGGCGATCGTGGAAAGGGTTTCGTCGGTTTCTTCTTCCTCTCTGAGCGTCTCTTCCAAAAGTTCGGACGCATCTGATAGGCCGAGCTTGTCCGCCCAAGCCTTCAGGGTGCCGTAGCGTGATATCTCGTAGTGTTCCACGGCCTGTGCCGCGGCCAACAATCCGGCGTCGAGAGCAGGGGAACCTTTGTACTCCTGCATGATCTCGGTTCCCTCAGCGAGGATGCCCTCGATCGCGTCGCATTTCTTGCCCCTCGGCGTCTCCTCGATCTCGGAGAACACCTGCTCCAACCGCGAAATCTGTCCTTCGGTCTGCCCGTGATGTTTTTCGAACGCTTCTTTCAACTGCGGATGTTGCGCGGCTTTCGCCATTTTCGGGAGCGCCGCCAGTACTTTCTTTTCGGCGTAGTAGATGTCCTTGAGCGTGTCGTGGAATAGCTCGTCGAGTCTTCTTATTTTGGCTGCCATCTGCGGCTCCTATGAGTGATCGAACTCAAAAACGCGGGCCACAGCCGTCCGTTCCTTGCCGGCGCAACAAAGAAAAAGCCCCGTCGAAGCGGGGCCTTTTCCCATTTTTCGAAGCTTACTTCTGTCCGGGCTTGTCTTGGCCGCCCTGTTGGCCGCCACCGCCCTGCTGGCCACCGCCGCCGCCCTGTTGGCCGCCTTGGCCTGGCTTCTGGTTCTGCTGGCCACCCTGCTGACCACCCTGCTGCCCGCCTTGACCGCCCTGCTGACCGCCACCTTGCTGCCCGCCTTGCTGGCCGCCCTGATTTTGCTGGTTCATATCAATTCCTTTCGGGTTGACTGGATGATGCTCAATCCGGCGGTAGACCCTTTCGTTCCTTTATGTGAAATGACGTATGGCCGGTGATCGCGATCGCCTGCCGGCAGGTGCGTTAAAATAGAGGCAGCAGCTCGGCGGGCGGCACCGTGAGCATTGCGTGCCGCTGGTCGCGCCTCTACTTGCCGCGCTGCCCGCCCATAATGAACAAGCTGCACGTCGGCTTTTCAAAAAGCATCGAGCTGCCAAAAGGTGGATTTCTTTTCATAGACGACAAGGCGCCGGAGATCCTGCGGGCGAAGGTGTTCGATCCGCTGCGCCACTGCTTCAATCCGCTGAAGATATCGACTATCGGAGGGCGCGCGACCTCGCGGACCTGCTCTATACGATCTCCCCCCAGGGCGAAAACACGCTGACGGTCCGCAACGGCAAGCGGGCGCTTTGAGGGCGCTGCTCAAGGCCGACCGGCTCGATCGCGTGCAAGGGGACGAGGAGGTGGACGGCATGGTCGGCGACCTGCTCGCGTCCCCCCTTTTATCGCGTGTGCTAATCCGACCAATTTCTCGTTCAAGCCCCGCTCGGCGATCCTCGCGCGGCTGGATAGGGCACAGATCGGCGATTTTGATGCGCCGGTGCTCGGGCTCTCCTCATCAGCCAATTTAAAAGCCAAGTCATCGTCCCGGATTTCGGTTTTTATGGCCGCGACGCGCACGCGGCGCTCATACGTGAGAACCGGCTCATTGCCAGCGTGAACACGCTCGCAGAGTTGAGCCCCAAGCTGCGGCAGAGCGTCCTACTCATTAAAGAGAAGGCGGCTGTCGGCGCCACGGCCGATTACGCGGACGAGCTGGCGGCCTATGCCGGGCTTGTGCGGGGCACGAACGCGCACAACGATTTCATTCAAGAGGCGATGGGACTGTCCGCTGCCTGACAGATGCTCACATGAATGGAACTTGTTGATCCCATTGACACAATGGTTAACGAACCATTTAACTGGTGCGGGGCGTAATTAGCAAAGGCTGGGAAGGAAAGAGGATGCGAGAAAAAATCGCAGGGGCGCTACTTTCAGGCGCCGTTTGCTTGCTTATGTCTGCCGCGTGGGTCGATAGCGCGCAGGCAGAGTACATCGCCAACATTGACCAGGTCGGTTCCGACGTAGTCGTCACCGGCAGCGGTACGCTTGAGGCTGACCTTCATACTAACAGACAGCTTTTCCTCCGGAATTGCGCCGAGTTACGGCGTCCTCGGGGTCGGATCACCGGGTGATAATGCGGTGGATGTGTACGGCGGCTTCACTGGTCCGGGGAGCTTCGGCAGTGGAGGGCAGTGGTCCCCAGTAGCAGCGGCTCCGGAGATAAGGTTGCTATAGAGGCCTACGTCAACGAGTTGGCCGTGCCGGAAGGTTATATCTCGGGTAGCGCACTGGCCGATAGCTCCACCTACAATAATGCAACGTTCGCTAGCCTCGGACTGACGCCCGGTACATATGTGGAATCCCGGTCCGACGGACGATACCTTCGTCATCAATGTCGGTGTAACGGCCGTTCCGGTACCAGGCACTTTGCCTTTGTTTGCATCGGGGCTGCTCGGCCTCGCCTTTTTGCGGTGGAAGAGCCGGCGCCGCGATGAAAACGGCAGCTGTGCAGCCGCTGCTTAAATCCAGAAAAAACGCTTACAGAGACGCCGCCCACTTGGCGGCGTTTTTGTTTTGGTCGATCACATATCCATGCCCTAGGTGCGGCTATAACCTTTATTTGCGTTATGACAATTCAATGCGCTTGGTCGATAGAGTTCCGTCTGAGTGCCCCAATTGCGGGCTTGATCTCGAACGACCGTATGTGTCCGGTAGTTCAAAGACGGCGCATTGCAGCTAACGTCCGCCTTTGGCCCAACTCGGACATAAGCCTGAGGGAGAGCAATGTCTGCCATTCGAGACAAGGCAGGAGCTGGTGTGTAAAACCAGGTGCGTTTGATACCTTTTTGGGCGTCAATCTGACACATCGGCCGTTGGAATCATTGAAGAATGTGGCAGCCTTCCAAGCTGATGATGAGGGTTCGATTCCCTTCACCCGCTCCAATCTTTTCAATGACTTTGCAGGCTACTCCAAGATCTTTTGTGTCATCGCAGGCTGGTGTTTTGTGTCAACCCAGCTCCTTTCGTTCCTCGTGCAAGCAGTGTCTATCATGTCTCACGACGGCACCAACGCGACACTGCCGCGCCGGCGCCGTTGAATCCTGAGGCTGCGGGCGGGTTTCGTTCGACGTCAGCGTACCGGTCACAACCAGACGATTTCGCCCGTATTCATGTCGACAACCGCACCCTGTTGAGCACCGGTCGCTGAGAGATTCTCGGACAACTGACCCGCGTGCTTCGCTCTATCTGCAGAGCTGGGAGAGACGTCGCTTTTCCGGTCGAGGATAGTCGCGACCATACCCTCGTCATCCGTCACACGGCATCGGCCCTTCCGGCAACCGGCGACTGCGATCCCGGTACAGCGCGCCGCTGCGGCTGCGGAAGAGGAAGGCCTCGTCGTGCAGAGAGCCGGGTCGCCTTCAGATAACTCTCGATCAAGCGCTCGGTCCAGCGGGATACGGTGCCGATACGCACGCGACCCGTGTTTCGTCGCACGATCCGTGGGTGTCGATCCATGGGCTGGTCACCGGCAGGACCGTCGGCGGTCTGCAGCTCTACGGCCCCGCCAATCGCGTCGACCGCCATCGTGCGCTGAATATGTGGACGTGCGCATACGTCGTTCTCGTCCGAGAAAGGTCAGAAGGGCCAGATCGTGGCCGGCCAATTGACCGATCTCTCCGATCTTTCGAGGCCGAAATTCCCGAGATGCGTTCGGTTCTGACGCTGCTCGGCGGAAGGGTCGTGTGGGCGCGGTCATGGCCACGACCACAGCTTCTGCAATCATCACGTTGGGCGTTCTGAGTTCCCCACATGTCGAGCGAAGCAGCCGGTCGGTCTCAACCCGTCGCGCGAAATGTGCGTTCGGAAGGTACGCGGCAGAACGAACGCCCGGCGTCTCGCTGGGCGAAACCGTTAGCAGGCAGGTCTGGGGTTCGTCGAAGGTTACGTGGATACGGTCGGTTTCGTCGCGCTGGGCGGCATTTTCATCACGGTGATCACCGGCAACATCATCCTGACATGTTTGCCTTAATCCGGTTCTTGGCCTGACAAGTTTCGTTTCAGGCGCGCCCGTTCCGAACCTGGCTGAGTGGAACAGCTTTTTTGACTCTCGGTGGTCAGGGCATACGAAACGTGAACCTATCAGCAAGGCCGTCAAGCGATTATCCCGTCAGACGTGCCAAGGAGCCTAGACGCCAAGCCGCACCGCAGCCCCAACCACCGCCAATTGCAAAGCCAAGCCTATGCGCAAATGAATTAAAGAACTCATACGCAGTCTCCCGAGCAACAACTTTCGGCAATTATTTCGGCTCGACGCGCGCGAAAGTAAAGGGCAGGCGCTGCCGAAGCGTGCTTGGGCAATCAACGCAATTCTACCTACCCCTACAATCCGAAGTACCATTTCAAAAACGTGAAGTCGAAGAGCCTTCACCGTCAAATCCGCCCCCAACAATCCGGTGGGCTCCGGTTCTGTCGGCCTCGCCGCAATGGCTTCGGGGTTTACGGTATGCCCGAGCCAACAAGGTGAGCAAGTCGGCCTCCCGCGGAGGCGTGTGACTAACGAATTGGGATGCGCTTCAACTCCCATCAGCGGTACGAAAGGGTGTGCCCGTGCAATTCGTCGGCAGTGAACGAATGAAGCCGACACGCGAAACCATCGGCTAACGCCGCGGCGCCTCGCGATTACGGTTTGTGGATATGAGCGGTATTCAAGGTTCTGAATCTACATATATATCTACGAACGAGGTTCCGTATAAAAAGCCGTCGATTCGACTGGGACTCAGCAAGCAGCAAACCGGCCCCGCCGCTGTCCCAGTCGCCGCCGGTATAGCGCGCGAAATAAATAGGAGACCGCGGTCTTCTGCCGTTGGACAGGGCAATTGGGGTTTGGCGTTAGGGTCTCGAACCGCGTCTATCGACGGTCGCAACTTTAACGATGGACGTTCGCGCGGCGGCGCTCACCCACCAAGCTGTCGGCTGACTTTTGTCTTCTCAGAGCGGCAGCCGTTTGAGGTCAGTTGCCATGGAAGCCGAAAGGCCGCTCCGGAAGCTCACAGACACGACTTGTTCTATTTGTTTGCAACGCGAGTCGCATGAGGATCTACAACGATATAGCCGGAGATAGAACGGACGTGCTCGCGAGTGAGGTTGCCTCCTGAGTTCCCGTCATGCACTAACCAGTCGCTTCCAACGACCTGCCTAATCAGGATCATGACGTGATGACTTCGGACTGCTGCCATTCCCGAAGCCGGTATCGAGCGAGGGAAATGCCGAACCCAATTTGACGCGAGATTCAGTTCAGGACGAATTTTGCCGAACACGTAGCGCGACGCTTCGCAACCACAAAACGCTTGTGGACATCCCGCTGGCCGGCCGCCGACGACAACCGCGTTTCCGTTGGCATCGACCTGCGCGCGGGCTGGGGAAATACGAGTTTCGAGAATATTTCTTTGTTGTCTCACGGTGCGATCAGAACAGCCGCGCATGTTGCACATGATCTGCGCGTAGCCGACGGGCGGCCGCTGCTGCCGATTTTTGGCGATAGCTACTGGACTAAAGCCGAAGGCTAAGGCGATGGCCATAAAAATGGATGCTGGCTTTATCAATTTGACCTCGTGCACCAATTGGACGGCCGCCAGCCCCGATCGGGCTTTCCGTCAGAACTTTTAATACTTTAATATTTGTGGCGAATTTGAGGCATCCGCTCTTCCGGGCCGAGATCCGCGCCTCAGCATTTGGGTGCTGCGGGCCAAAGTAGGAAAATCAAGCGGCACGATCTTCAAACTGCCTGTCCATGCAGGCTCTGGCGCCGCCACCACTAGTGCTGAGAACCCTCGGAATTCTCATTTTGAGAGAACCGGGTGGGGGCGGGAGGAAACACGCGACGCGCAAATGAGGCGTCGGAACAAAACGAAAAAAATGTAAAAGAAAAAGAAATTGGCGTCGGGCTGGCACGCTATGGACGACAAGACTGACCGCCCCGGTTCGTGAGGCCGCCCGACTGCCCCAAAGGCGGCCAGTTGGCGCACGGAAGCGGTACCTATGAGTGAAGCATATCGACATATTCTCCATCTTTTACGACTGCCTTGGTACACCCCTGTCAAGGCTAATCACTTGGAGCGTCTGCGTATGCCAACAATTACCGCGTATGTGAAAAACGAGTCAGGCGCGACCGCTATCGAGTATGGCCTCACCGCTGCCGGCATCTCGGTAGTTATCATCGCCGCCGTCAACTCGATCGGTACGAGCCTCAATACGACCTTCACGTGCATCTCGACGTAGTTGAAATAGCGCGTAATCGCTGCGACGGGTGAGTATAGGCGGTTTTCGTAGGCGCCGTTTCGGACGCCCCCTTTTTGTCTGCCGAGCTGAGGAGAGTGTCCATTTTTGAATCGGAGATCGGTTTGTGTCTAAAACTCCAAACCGGCCGTCTGCTCTTGCGAGATGAGCAGACTCACTTGCGTCAACTTGGCGATGAATCGCGCCGGCCGCGCTCCCAGGCGAGTGCATGTGCGACGATGGTGTCGAGATCCTGGAACCGCGGCTGCCAGTCGAGCGTGGCGTGGATGCGGTCGACATTGGCGATCAGGGCCGCCGGATCGCCGGCGCGGCGGCCGCGGATCGTGACCGGGAAGTCGACGCCGCTCATGCGTTTCACCGAGTCGATCACCTCGAGCACCGAGGCGCCGCGGCCGTAGCCGCAATTGAACGCGGCGCTGGTGCCGCCGTGGCGCAGATGCGCGAGCGCCGCCGAATGCGCCCGCACCAGATCGCTGACATGGATGTAGTCGCGCAGGCAGGTGCCGTCCGGTGTCGGATAATCGGTTCCGAACACGTCCATGCCCGCCCGCTTGCCGAGCGCCGCTTCGCACGCGACCTTGATGAGGTGCGTCGCCTGCGGCGTCGACTGGCCGGTGCGGCCGTGCGGATCGGCGCCGGCGACGTTGAAGTAGCGCAGCACGACGAAGCGCAGGCCGTGCGCCTTGCCGGCATCGTGCAGCATGATCTCGGACATCAGTTTCGAGGTCCCGTAGGGCGAAATCGGCGCCGTCGGTTCGTCCTCGCGCACCGGCACGTGCTCGGCATTGCCGTAGACAGCGGCGGTCGATGAGAAGATCACCTGGCGCACGCCGCATTCGATGGCGACATCGACGAGATTGCAGGTGTTGAGCGTGTTGTTGCGATAATAGCCGAGCGGGTCGCGCACCGAGTCCGGCACGACGATCGAGGCGGCGAAGTGGATGATGGCGGTCACGTCGTGCTGGCGGATCGTCTTGGCGACGAGGTAGCGGTCGCCGGTCGAGCCGATCACCAGCGGCACGCCAGCAGGCATGAGGAAGCGAAAGCCGGTGGACAAGTTGTCGAGAACGACGACGCTCTCGCCGCCGTCGACCAGCTCATGCACCATATGGCTGCCGATGTAGCCGGCGCCGCCCGTCACCAGAACCGTCATTGCTTTCGACCCCTCTGAATGCTGATGTATCTACATTGTCGTCGGCGAAGGTAGTCGAGATGCTGCATTAATTAGGTCAGAACGAATCTTTATAACCGCCAAAACCGGTCGATGATATATTTCGTGTCAACGTGGCGAACGATCCAGCGTATCGGGCCGAGAGCCGATTTAAATGTAGCAGACATGAAGAATAAAAGTGCGTGTTTGCAGACCAGTGTCCGCCGCCTTTCTCGTTAATGTTAATTTCGATACGAACTCAATTGTCGTCGTCATGGCGCGCTATTAATGAACATGGAGAGATGTGGCCATGTCCGTTATACCAAAGCTCATAGAAATGGTCTGGATTACTGCATTAAGGCCATCCTTTGAGAACTGCGCAAGAAACGCGAATTGGCGAGTGCTCGACGGTGGTCCGTTGACGAAATCCACTCTCGCACTTTTGGAATGTAGCCTCTATGCATACCGGGTCGTTACCGTCGGCCGCGGAAATGTTCGTCGGCTGGATCGAGCCGGCGTGTGAGTCGTGGCTTGGCACTCGGATTCGATTCTCTGTCTAAAGACGTCGAATCCTGTGGGCCCCGGGTCAAGCCGAAGCTTATATGCGTCCCTTTGACGGCGCTCTTGGCAGCATTAGCAGCTTGGTAAACGCTGTTGGCGCATCCATCTGACGTCCAAGGAGCGCATTAATCGGATAGGCTTCCCGGTCAGGAGCGCGCAAAAGATGGTCATGGCAAGAGCGGTATCCGCCATCGCCGGTAAGGAGGCGGGACACCAGGTGCAGAGCGAGTATGACAATGCTTTGTGCCCCGGAAATGGGCGTCGTCGTTTACATGGCCACTCCGGGGCATATGTTACTCGCGTGATGGGGACTAGCTGTGACCGGTTCCGCGCATCAGCAGCAGGGTCGCGAACTCTGTCGGCTCGAGCTTATGAAAAAGGCTCGCAGCCCCCTTTCGTGCCGAGGGCGCCGGATTACCTCTCGCCTATAGCCGTCGACGGCGCTGCGAGCCTCAACCAAGCGATGAGGATCGAGCCACGGGTTGCTAGGCGGCTACGCGGCGACTGGCTCATGCGGTTGGCGCGAAGAGGGAGGAGCGGGACCTCGAGCCATTACCGGCCGCTGCCGATGAATCCTCTGCAAGTCAACTTGGCATGGCGGAGTTCTACGAATCAGTTATGAAGAAACTTCGTGCTCGGAGTTGAGCGCTCTAAACCGGCGAAATCCGACCCTGGATGCCTATGTTCGGAGGGAGCCGCATGGACTTTGGTCGATCGCGGGCCGATCCAATTTCGCGATGGTGGCAAATCTTGGCCGTGGCGGCCGTAGCTCATACTGGCGGTGCGCTCGGCGTGGCGCATGCGGATACCCTATATGGCGCCTTGGCCCTCGCGTACCGGAACAATCCGAGCCTGAATGCCCAGCGCGCCGGCACCCGCGCGACCGACGAGAACGTGCCGCAGGCGCTCGCCGGCTACCGGCCGAAGGTCAACATCACCGCGACCGGCGGCGAGCAGTCGCTGTCGACCACGACCAAGTCGGCGTCGTCGACGACGCCGGGGACGTCGGTCTGGTCCACCTCGAGCGGCTACAATTCGCCATTGTCGGTCGGCCTGACCATGACGCAGACCTTGTTCAACGGCTTCCAGACCGCCAACAAGACGCGCCAGGCCGAGGCGCAGGTCCTTTCCGCGCGCGCGACCTTGGCGAGCACCGTGCAGAACGTGCTGCTCAACGCGGTCACGGCCTACATGAACCTGCTGCGCGATTCCGCCATTCTCGATTTGCAGAAGCGCAACGTCGAGGTGCTGCAGGAGCAGTTGCGGCAGACGCGCGACCGCTTCAACGTCGGCGAGGTGACTCGGACCGACGTCGCGCAGGCCGAATCGGGCCTTGCCGCCGGCCGTTCGCAGGTGCTGACGGCGGAAGCCAATTTCGAGGCGTCGCAGGCGACCTACCGCCAGGTGATCGGCATCAATCCGGGCAAGCTCGCACCGGGCACGCCGGTCGACCGCTTCTCGCCGAAGACGCTGCCGGGCGCGGTGGCGGTCGGCATCGGCACCAATCCTTCGGTCGCGGCGGCGCAGTACAATGTCGACGTCGCGCTGCGCCAGGTGAAGGTCGCGAAAGGCGCGCTGCTGCCCAACCTCTCGGTGCAGGGCAGCGTGCAGAAGAGCTGGCTCGGCGTCGGCGTGCTCTCGACGATGGAAAGCTACAACGCCTCGGTGCTCGGCACGCTGACGGTGCCGGTATATCAGGGCGGCGCCGAATATTCGCTCATCCGGCAGGCCAAGGAGACGCTCGGCCAGCAGCGGCTGAACCTCGACGTCAGCCGCGATACGGTGCGGCAGAACGTGGTGCAGGCTTGGGGCCAGCTGCAGGCCGCCAAGGCCAATATCGAGGCGACGCAGGCGCAGGTGCAGGCGGCGGAGATCGCGCTAAACGGCATCCGCATGGAGGCGCGCGTCGGGCAGCGCACGACCTTCGACGTATTGACCGCGCAGCAGACCTTGGTCAACGCGCGCGTTGCGGTCGTCACGGCACAGCATGACCGCGTCGTCGCGTCCTACACCCTGCTGGCGTCGGTCGGCCGCCTGAGCCCCGAAGTCCTCGGCCTACGCGTCCTGGTCTACCAGCCGCAGGTGCATTACGAGCAGGTGCGCGACGCTTGGGCCGGCACGCGTACGACCAGCGGCAAGTAACCGGCGCTTGTGCCTGCTGGTCGCTTGTCGGACGTGTGAGGCGCGGTCGTGCGGGCGGTGTCGAAGCTGGCCAGGGGCGGAAGGCGCCGGCCAGCAATTGGCCGCTCAACCTATTGGACTTATGGCGGTAGCGTTTGGCACTTTTCGCCATAATAGCCGCCAGAAATCGCCATGGAGGATTGGGCGGGATTGTCGAGCAAATGCAAATATATAGCATTACTTGGTTTTCGGGGCTACTTCTGAAGAACGCATTGCCGCTCCATAAGAGCTAAAATTATCCACCCGAAGTTGTGGTCCGCTTCAGCCATTTCCTATGCAATTTGAGGACTTATAACCCTTGGCTAGAAGGCCGACCAATTTTTCATTCGGACATTTGGTATAAGGGCAGCCATTGGACGCGTCGGTAATTTGTAGACGCGCGCGGCCGGGGCGATTGGCCTCCCGACGACGGGTCATCAGATTCGCAGCGAAATCGACGGTTTTCGCCCCCTATTTTCGTGACCAATGGTCCGGATCTGGACGTTTGGTCAAAAAGGGAGCGATCCGAAGTTGGCCAGCCGGCGACGGCCGATGAACAGCTCGCTTAGAAGCTTGCGCGGGTTCCAATCGATGTGCCGGTGGGGAAGGTTAGGTCGTTGTGACGACCGCCGGAGGGTTCCATCCGTGACATTAGTCCAAATTGGCGGCGAAGCCGGACCATCGGTCAGGCGTGGCGTCTTTGGTGCGTGACTATTGGTCCGAATTGCCGGCGATTCCGGAACATCGGCCAGCGCATCGGGCTGGTGGGGGGCGGTTGATCGCCTGTTCGCCGAAGCGTTTGTGGTGTCGGCCCTTTATACCGGAGGTCGCGCACGCGACGCGCGGGGCCGTAGTGATCGCCGAAGAGGGCTGCATCCTCGAGAGAATCGTTAGCACATAGGGAGAAGCGCGCCCTATCGGCGTTGCGTGCTGCTGGTGTTTGTCACACAGGGAAACTGGTGCGGCCGGAAGGACCAACTCGAAAGTTCGGCTGACCCGCTCCACAATGCGTTTACCGGCCTCAGGCTGCTGGACGTACTATGGGCGTCTCCCGCTCTTCCTCGTATTCGCATCGCGGGCAGACGAAGAGCCGCCGCTCACGGTCGGTAGATGCCGGGGTAATCTGGGCAAGCCACAGAGGCCACCGGCAGAGAGGACACGGAGGTCTCTCCATTTTCAAGGATCCGATAATTCGATCAGTCTTCTCGCTCACCGGTCCCCCCAAGAAACTCGTTATTCAATCGTACGGTGGATATGGTAGCGTGGTAATTCTGTCCGCTGGGTGACGGATGAACCGCCGTACACAGGAATCGCTCACACCGGCGCGCTGGCAGGCCGGGTAGGGCCTGCTACCCGATAGGAATGACGCCGTGTGAGGCTTTGCCCGCGAAGAGGCTGTCCACAGGCCGAGGCCTCTTTGTCTCGTCGCACCCGGAAAGCTGATGCCGGCCACTTGAGGCGGGGATTAGAAACACATAGCGACAGGAGCCAACCCGACCGGGGATTCATGGGCCGCCAAGATGGCTCGATATCCAGATCACACTTAGTCTAGTCGCAATAGAAAAAAGCCCGGTCGGTCCGTTCCGGGACCGGAGCCTGCGCACGACCAGGTTGGCGGGCGCCGCCGGCGGGGCCAGTACCCATTTTGCGGGTCTGAGTTGCGTATATTTTTAGGCTCGGGACGGCCATTAGGCCCATCCCATGCCGGGAGTTCCCAGGCGAAACTCGATGACCGGCGGTCCTCGTCCGATTCCGGGGCTTAGACGCAGGGACCTTATCGCGCTAGCAGCTCACCCAGCTCATCCGCAGCGATTAGCTGGTCAGCCAAACGCAGAATTGCGTCTCGGTGCCTCTTGACCAACCGGCGAGCCAATTGGTGCATCCGTGCTGAGCGTACCGGTTGGTCGTCGGAATGTCCGAAGATGCAATGCGGATCAGCTTGTTCGTGAGCACTAGAACCGATGATTTCGCGTTCCGCTTCGGCACAAGCCATGTCCATGATGATCGTGCGACGCCAGAAGGCGCGGTCGTCTCCGTTGCGTCCAGGGTGGAGGCGGTTCCACTCCGAAGCTTGCACGGCGTTGAAAGCGAAACGATGGCTTGAAGTTGGCGATTCGTACTCCGGGACGGGGACGGCATACCCGGAAGGCAGCCCCAACACTCTGCCAATGGCGATACGTGCTGCTTCATGAACAGCGTCGTGATACAGCCTGTCCGGAGCGTGTGCCCGTTCCGGATGCGGTTCCGCATATGTTGTTTCTTGATGGAATGACATGATGTTCCCGACCTTTGCGGCAGATAACGACGTGGTCATCGAACGCGTTCCAGAAAAACCTGATCCGCTGTGCATTTCATCGATGAACATCGAGATCATCAATGAACATTGAGAAGTTTCGAAGGGTGTCGATTGATTGGTCAGGCAATCGCAGAGCACTACTTTAAATCGTTGCGGTGACGTAACAATGCGCAGAATTGTGCCGGTCTCCCGCACCCCGAATGCGGGCCGAAGGTGACTAAAGAACGGTGCCACGCAGTCACTGCAGCGAATGTGATCGTCGTCACAGATGCCGAGAAAAGCGTTCAACGCCGCGAGGCTGTGGTGCCTATGGGACGCTATGATATCGCCAGCACTCGAAAGTTCCGGCATGACTCAACAGCGGCAAGCGCGAATGCAGTAACTGCGCGTCCTCGACCGTACTTTAATGCTTATAACAGAACTTGGGTGCATACGGCTGACGCATGCGCTGCGGGCGACACCCGCGCCGGTATCGCCCGCCCACTTCACTAGTATGCGAAAGAGTAGTATTTATCGATTTCCCTGGTCCGCTGCTCGTTCCAATCCCAGTTTTCGTGCTGGCCGTATTTCGGAGCGCCTTTGAGTTGCGCCTCCGTGAAGTTTACCTGGTACCCTCCGAGGCGTTCGTTGTACGTGAGCTTGTTCCAGGGCAGTGGGTAATAATCTTCCCCGATGCCCATGAATCCGCCGAAACTCATTACGACGTAGGCGACCTGCCCGGTGTGTTTATCGATCATTACCCGCCGAATGGTGCCGATGTTCTCGTCATTAGAGCGGTATACGTAAGTTCCCTCGACCTTGTCGCTTCCGATGAGCGTCGTGGTTTCACGTCGGTTGGTGGTTTGAGCTACCACGGAGTCCTCCTGCTGTAGTTCGTGGGGCGTGACGGCCCCTGCCCGTGCCTAGAAGACAGGCGAAAGCCGTGAAGGACTAACTGCGTAAATTGAAAAAAGGTCGCATCCGTGCATTCAGTAAAGCGTGATCTTCGTGGGCCTTCCGAATCAAAAGAAGCCGCGCAATGGACAACGCGGCCGCTGAGCGTTCGCCGCAGGCAAAGCGCGGAAAGCTCTGCAGCTTCCGACCAGTGCGCCGCCGGTCCGTTCCATTTTGGACAGTGAGCCTATTGGTAGGCAATAGTCCCAAGGGGCAATTGCAGCTCGAGAAAACCGCAATTAGCCGCTGCGCGTCTAAGCTGATCGTGAGCGCGTGCCGCGAGGACATACTCACATAGAGCCCAGCCAGCAGGTCTGCCGTGCCTTCCCCCGGGCCGTGCCTCTCAAATCGCAACTGTCAGCCGGTAGCGGAACACTTGGCTTGTGGCTAGTATTCTCTGAGATCGCCATTGGCGCACTGTGTTCGATAGCTCTCCTCATGATCAGTACGGCAGATATATACCGCAAGATCGCGGCGGCCCTGAGAGATAGAGCATCCTACGAAAAGGAGCCCAATTTGGCGGTTAGGTGGAAAGAGCTCGCCGACTCATATTTTCGGCTCGCAACGGAAGCTGAGGACGGTGGTTCCGCGCACGCGGCGCCAGGTCAAAGAGATGCCCCGCCGGCTAAAGACGACGCGAGTGATCTCCTCCCGTGACCCATCTCCGACCACACCGAATCTGGTATTCGCAACCGGATGCAGGCCGATTCAGATGTTGTGCCCAATGACGCCGATCCACTTCCGGACTCGTTCACGGTAGCTGTTCATGCATTGGTCGAGTTGCAATCTGTGACGAAAGATGCGAACAGCCGCGGTGTTAATAATAACGCGGATAATTTAGTATGGCGAAGAAGCGAAAGAAGCGTGCCTACAAGCCTTGGACGAATGAAGATCTGAAATCCCTTCGGCAGCACTCGCGGGCCAAAACCCCGGTTTCAAAAATATCCAAATTGCTCAAACGCACTGAGGCCACCATCCGTATGAAAGCTTATGCGTTGGGGGTCTCGGTTGGCCACAGGCGGAGGCAGGCCTAAGCCTGTATTATGGTCTGTCTCGCCCGGCGCAGACAGACTGTGCACGCTGGCAGCACCGCCGCCGCGGGTGTACACCGGCGGTTAAACCCGTCGCCTTTCCCCGGCGGCGGGTTTTGTGCTGATCTTAGATTTGAGGGGCGAACATATGGCGATAGGCATCCTGAAAACGTTTGATCAAGAACAACGGCTTGGGATTCATCAAGCCGGACGAGGGCGGTAATGACGTTTTCGTCCACGTCTCGACGGCCGAAAGGGACGGAATTAGGCTTCAGAAGGGGATGTGGCTCGGGTTTGGCGTAGGGCAGGACCGGAAGACTGGCAAGGCGCGCGCTGAGAACCTGCGCCTGCTGTAGACCGTTCTAAAAGCTGCTCACCAGTCGGAGGGTGCGAGAATCTACAGGCGCTTGGTGATGACCTGCTGTTCCCGCAGGTACTCGAGCTTGTCGATGGCGCAAACAATGCCCGATGCGGCAAGGGTGAAAATGCCCAATGCGGGAAGGGCGAAGATGAACACGGGGATTGCGGTATCGACCATGAATCCTCGGAATACGACAGTAATACTGACGCACATCGATTCATATTCTGATACTGTTACGCGGAACCTAGAGGAGACGGCAAAACTTAATTACCGATGATAGCGCAGGGAGGGACCCATGCTGCAACAGCTGGCAGGCGATCCTCACATTGTTGGAGGAGTTTTAGGGTTCGCGCTCGGCGGTGCTTTCGGCTACATGCTGCGGTCTATGATCTCGCTTCATCGGCGACAATCGTACAGGCGGCGGCGCGGCTACTAGCATCTGCTGTGATATTGCCGACGCCCGTATGCCTTGGCGGCGCCCCATCGCGGGGCGCTTGCCCGTTCTCCCGATTTTCGAGTGGTTGAGCTGCCTGGGCGGACATCGGCAAGGGCCGGTGTGACGTTTCCTTAGAATTCAGCAGCGATGGGCGCCGCGACACCTTTTGGCCGATCGGCGGCTGGAGCCGCGCTGGGGAGATCGAGAGCGGCTCCCGCGAAGTCGGAACAATGAATCGCGTTAGCGCGGGCAGAGGTAGCTAACGCGTCGGAAGAATCCGGCACCGGCGCCTCCGCAGTCGTCTCAATTACGGAAGAAGATGCATGGGGCGTTCTTGATTATGCTCCGTGGGCCATCAACTGATGGAACCGATTGCCAAGCTTTACGGCACTCCGCCTGCTTACCAATTCGTACACCGAGGCCGCAAACAGATTGCCCCGCACATGCCTGGTTCCTCGTTGAGCACGAGGAAATCTCAACATGACAAACTGCGGCAATCGAGATTTCTGACTTCCGTAGCCGCGGATTTGCATCTCCGATTATCCGGCGCGGTGAGCGCAGGCGCGCAGATCATCCCCACTGATGAATGTCTGGTACTACTCCGGCCTGCAGTGGTGCCTGCCAACAATGTGGAACGCGCTCGCGCTGAAATTTGGATCGCGATTTTAGAAATAGATTTGAATTGCTGAGCGAATCAGATCAATCTGAGAAAAGTCTACAGACATTGACATTCGACCGAGAGGCGGACCATGGAGCCGAGAGCGTCTGATTCGCGATCCAAGGTGATCGTAATCGCAAATCAAAAGGGTGGGTCGGGTAAGACGACGGTCGCCATCAATGTGGCGGTCGGGCTGGTGCGGCCGGAGTGTCGGTCGCGGCGATGGATGCCGACGTAACACAAGAGTCCCTCACGCACTATCTCGAAAACCGTGCTGCGTGGGCTCGCCTCCGTGGGATTGATCTGCCAATCCCGGCTTATGAACGGCTGGCATCGGTTACGTCGGAGGATGCGGACGCGTTTGTCTCCTCCAGGATCGATGATCTCTCAGCGCAGTACGAGGCAATCGTGATCGACACGCCTGGTCATGAGAACGCTTTGACCAGGTCGATTCATGCGAGGGCGAACGTCCTTGTCACGCCCCTGAATGACAGTTTCGTCGACTTGGACGTGCTTGCCCGCCTGCACCCCGAGACCCTCGCGGTTGTCGAGGTCGGCACATATGCAAAGATGATTCAGAAGCTACGCGAAAATCGGCGGACGGCCGGGCAACCGGATATCAACTGGATCGTGGTGCGCAATCGCTTGTCGGTCAATAACACGCACAACAAGAGGAATATGGGGCAAGCCCTTCTGGAGCTCTCATGCACGTTGGGATTCCGCTGTGCGGAGGGCCTTGCAGAACGTCTTGTTTTCAGAGAGTTTTTCCCCAAAGGGCTCACTGCGATCGATGATTTGAGCGAGCGGGCGTTGGGCGTTCGCCCGACGATGTCTCATGCGACTGCGCAGCTCGAGGTCCAAAGCCTGTTGCAGCAGATTCTCGGCAAACCGAAGTCCGAGGTCGGTCTAGACGACCGCCGCCTTACGGCCGCCTAAAGCACGCGAGCCTAGCATCTGTCGCGCCACTGGCGTCGCGGTGCATTGTACGGAGGAACCCTTTGGCTTACCTTGCGTTGAACGAGGCAAGCCGCACCTCGGAGTTCCAAGCCCTCTCTGCTGCGGCCGGTAGCACGGGCCGCGTCTGACAGGGCGCGGCCTTTTGCATCCGCGTTCTGGCGCAAGGCGCGTGGCCATGAAGGATAGGCGTTCGCGGTCGACAGTCTCCGATCTCGCGAGGCAAGCTGGTGCAGAACCGCGGCGTTCGTGGCCCCAACGCGTTCTTCATGCTGCGCTACGGAAATGGAAACTGCGCAAGGCACCGCCTTCGCGGCTTGTTATGTTTGTCGGTGAGGATGCCCCTCGTGATCTGGACGATCCCTTAAGCGATCCGAAAGTTCAGGCCCGGATCGGAGAGGCCATCGCCAAACGATCGAAAAGCCGTAAAAAATAGGTGTCTTTGTCAGTAGTCCTGTCGTCTGTCATAATTTACCGTCTCGACTTCCCTCTCTCAATCAAATGGATCGATCGGGCCGAGTTCTAGGGACGGTGTCACACTCTCGTCTCATGGGATTACAAGTCTACGCCCCACCAGTCATCGCGGAGGGCCTATGGGCGAAGAACAACCTGCCTCTTTCGACTTCGCGACCGTCTCGCTGATGCGAGAAGCACTGGCGGACGCGTGGGCATCTCTGACGCCGAGCGGCCAGGCCGGATTGACCAAGAGCGTCCTTGGTCAGCGGATCTTGCATGCGGCCGCTGCCGGCGAACGGGATCGCAAGGGGCTGATCAAGGCCGCGCTTCGACCGGAGCTTGCCGCTTAAACCAGCGATTCGTGAGCTGCGGTTTGACAGTTCAGATTATGCCAGAACTTGCAGGCGACGGCTGATGGTTCGCCGGCCGCAGGTCGTCGAGCCAGTCGTCGGCGTACACAGCCGCCAACCGGTCAGGGCAAACGCAACAACGGCAATCGCCGCGTCATCGGATTGGCCCAGAGACCTCGGTCTTCCGGTGCAGCTCAGTGTGTTGCGGGACTTTTCCCACGGGACGAATGCCAGTTGTGGCGCGGTATTAGTCCCGCGTAGTCGGCTGCGGCCGCATCGCCAATTGTGCAATGCGTCCCTTTGCATAGCCATCGCCTCTCCGAAAACATCGCCGACGCCAGGACGCGGCGGTCAGAGCGGTGTCCTCGTTAAAGTTACTTTCGAGACGAAAGCATCTGGCGAGAAATTGGTTGTAGTTTACGGTCTCGGAGGATGGGAGCTGTGAATTTCGATCAAGTTTCTCCGGTGGACATCGATACCTGCATGCAGGCGATCGTTGAGAATCTGCGCGAGCAGTACACGTTGGCGAAGCTGCTTGACGGAGGTCCGTTGCGCCAAGCTACGCTCACGCTGTTGGAATGTAGTCTCTATGCATACCGCTCCGTCAGCGAGAGGCGACGCAATGGACGACGCTCGGATTTTCCTCGCCTTTGAGCAGCAGAGGCGCGTTGGCTCGTTTCTTTCTCTAAGGAAGGGGTTTCAAGCCGCGCTCAGCCGCTGATGTCCGCGTCGATCAGTGGTAAGCTTGCTCTTGGCGTAGCGCCAAAGCCCCGATGAGCCGGCGGGGGACGCGCTATCCGCGATGGATAGGCGCTTCATCGACCGGATGAGCGCTGATTAAGAGCGTAAACAGGCCGACGACGAGAAGTGTGCCGCAGGCCGCCAGGATAAAAGCGCGGCCTATTTCCCGCATGTCAAGCATGGCGAGCCTCTGCATTCAATCTTCCGGCGCCTCGGGTTCACCTGGGGCGCTACGGCCCGCGCAATCTCGCGGCCTGTCGTGTCACTGCAAAGAATTACTAGACCGGGAAATGAAGAGCGTCGTTTAGTTGGTGATATTAACCTAAGCAGGTAGGGTTGAGACCGCGACCATCGAGCCCAACGGTAGTAATATAGTAAACATTTGGCATTAGAAATTTTCAGATCTATCAATACTGATGGCTTCTGGGCGTGAGTCATGACAGTTTCTGAAGCGAACCGGACCGATACGAGCCGACCCACGCCCGATCGTGTTTTTTGGCTGCTTAATGAGTGGGGACTGACGCCAGAGCCGAACAGCTACGAGGTGGCGTATTTGTATTTGGACGGGTCGAGCGAGCTGCTGGTGAATGGCATTCACCGCGAACTCGATGCGCGCGGGAAGTTACCGGCCGAGGCGCTCGCCGACCTAAGACTGCGGTTTCTTCCCGACGATGCGCGTGGCAAGCGGGTCGGTGAGATAGGGTCGGCCATAACGCGGGAAGTTAGCAATCTAGCGGATGTCGTGGACCAAACGCTTGGTCTTGCCTACAAAACGGAAATCGTCTTGGAGGGCCCAGCCGGCGTTGGTGCCAAAATAGACGGTGAGGCTCTGAAGGCCGTCCTCGAGACATCGACCTCAAAGACTGCGGATATTCGCCTCGAAATCGGAATCTTGGGTGCTGACCTTCGGCGTTCACGAGCAACGCTAGCCGGGCTGAATCGGGAGTTGAAATTTATTCGTGCCGCGCGTCTGACGGACCCGTTGACTGGCCTCGGCAATGAACGGCAGCTAAAAGGCGCATTGAGTGCGGCGATATCACGCGCAAACAAAAACAATGAACGGCTGGTTTTGTTACTGGCAGAGTTGGATCGTTTTGCCGCCTTCACCGAACTCCATGGACGCGCGCTCAGTGAGCGCGTATTGTGTCTTGTGGCGGACGCCTTGAGGGGTCTTGTGCCGGAGCGTGCCGTGTTAGCTAAAAGTAATGGCGCGCGGTTTGCGGTCGTGCTCGCGACGACGAAAAAGGATGCGGAATCCGTTCTCGCCGACAAGCTCCGCCGCAGGATTTCAAGATCGCAGATTGTGAGCGCCTCGAATGGTCGAAGTCTCGGTCGTCTGACGCTTTCGATCGGCGCCACAACGGTTACGGCGGGGGACGACCCGCGCTCGGCTTTGAATAAAGCGGAAAGCCGACTTCGTCGAGCCATATCCGTGGGTGGTGACCGGTCGGTTCTCGAATGAGAAGCCCTGATGTCGGTCAAGGGAAACGCGGGCTAGCAACGCCCGGCGGGGCACCGTGACGGGACTTCCAATGGAAATTCCCCGACTGGCCGGGACGAGCCGGGGGCACGTAGCACCAAGTAGTCCTTAGTCAGAGTCGACGCATGTCCACAACACCAGATCACAAGCGTCGATCGATTCGTCGTTAGCCCGGCAAGGATGCAGGGATGGCGCCGATTTCATCTTGGAATCTGGGCCGCTCCTTAATCGCGAGGACGTGGTATGAAATTCATCGGACTTGTGCCGTGAAAAGGGAGCGAGTGCGTCGTGCAGGTAGAACGAGAAACGGAACCTCGGATGGCGCTCGCGTCGGGCCTGTTCGATCAAGCAGAAGCTTATTGGAACGCGGCGCTGGCGCTGCAAAAAGCCAATTTGCAATTTGACTTCTCGCTCCTGCCAGTACTGAATTTATATTCGCACGCAATCGCGCTCTACCTTAAGTGCTTCCTGCGCATCCATGGGCACCCTCTGGAGGAGCTTGAGGGCAAGTTCAAGAACGACTTCAGACGTATGAAGAAGAGAGCCGAGGCTTACGGGTTGAGGTTTGCCGGCACCGATAAATCTGCGATTGAGTATTATATCCATACGCCTGCGGCAGTGCGTCTTAAATATTCAGCGACGCCATACTATGCCGCTCCGACGCTCGAAGATCTCAATGGCCTCTGCGATACGCTGCGGCAGCGTATTGCCGCAGAAGTTGAAAGGACCGCATAGCGACCGACCGGATTTTATTGGCACCTTCTATCGCTACTTTCCGCCTGTTATTCAGAGGTTCGACGAAACGCCCAATTAGCCGCCCGCTGTATGGGAGGGAGCAATCCCGCGGTGGTTACCTTCACAACTCGCCAAGGCTAAAAGCTCCTCCACAGACCCGTGCGATGCGCGGGCCTTTGGCATTACCGTCTGCACGGCCACGGCGCCAAATAAGTGCCGCATTTGTTTGCGTTACGGTCAGCAGGACCGTTGGTCGAGTTGGTCGTATTGTTTGGATCGCCGCCCATAGGCGTGTTCGCGCAAGCCAGGGCGGTCCTCATGGCGTTTTCGGCTTCTTGTTGGGACCTATAGCCATCATCACCAACCGCCCTATTAATCGTGCCTGGCATCGGCGCTTGGTTCACAATCCTGCATTGGTGAGTGCTTTGGTCCTCAACCACGTAGAAGTCGGCATGGGCAGACCTGGCCAAGACCGTGATCGCAACGGCTGCCAAAAGCTGTACTTTCATCGCGTACCTTCTGATTGAGCACGGCGCGCAGTCCGAGGTCGTCATACTAGCTCACTTTGGCCTGCAAGGTGAAGCGCATGAATCGACTACAGTTGCCGCTGTCCCATTATGAAATCGGTTTGACCGAAAACTTTCTTGAATGAATTCAAGGAAGTCGGCTGCCGGCCAGGCCATTTCGATCTGTGAGCAGCACCGAAAGAGAGGTAAATCCGCGGTGCAGATGCCGCCGGGGCTTCGTCTTAAATCGCAGGTGAGAGGTCGAGGGAAAACCGCATGCTGTAAGACCGACCTTGGTGCTCGCAGAAAGCTTTTCCCAGTCTCGCGGGCGAGCGGATGCGTTACTCGTACGTTCTCATCTTGCTACCAATTCGTCCAGTTCGGCCGCCGCGACGAGTTGCTCTGCAAAGCGAAGAATAGCGTCTTGATGTCGCTTCACCAATTGGCGCGCGAAACGGCGCATCCGAACTGCGTGTTCCGGCTCCTCGTCGGCGTACGCAAGATCGTCGCCGAACTTTAATTGCCCATGGTCATCGCCATCTGCGCCGAGACACATTCCGATGATTTCCCGCTCTGCTTCCGCACCAGCCATCCTTGCGATGATCTTGTCATGCCAGAATTCGGCGTCATCCTCTTTGCGTGCGGACTGGAGGCGACCCCCCGCCAAGGCCTGCAAGGCATCAAATATGAAGGCGTGCGCTGAGATCTCTGCACAATCTAGAAAGAAGTTCGCGTATCCCGCGGTCAGCCCGAGTGCCCGGGCAACGACGACGTGACCTGCTTCGTGAACTGCGTCATGCCAAAGCTTATCCGGGGTGCGTCTCATTTCCCGGGTTCCTTTCGGATAGCGACGGAAATCTCTTCCGACCGGTTCCAAAAAACTTTCACTGCCTGTCCCTTGTTGTCGGTCGAGACCAGAATTGAGGGCGCGTCGGTTAACAATCAGCCAACGGCCAGCGTGTTTCGACTGCGGCACTGTGACCGGTGCGGCCGATCGCTCGATCGTCATCGCATGCTTCGCTTGCGCATCCGCTCGCGGCGGATCTCCCAACCGATGTGCGCCTAGCGTTTGGCGAGGCACGGGCATCGGGCCCGCTCGGAGGCCGCACGCGCGCAGACCACGGTCACTTTAAGTTGCCAAAAAGGGACGAAGCCCGAAGTTGCGGCGGTAACCCGATTGCGCGAGCCCACGAGTGACACCAGAGTTATCGTTGGAGTTGCAGGCTTGCGTGGCAGCTACCGCGCGCGCTGCCAGGGCAGGGCGGCTGCCAGGCGCTTATGCCAACCCACCTGCCTGAGTCCCAGCAAGCGGCGGGCAGCTATTTTCGCTTCAGCCGAGCTGCTGGCTGTGCAGGTACGATATTCGAGGTCGAAGATTCGCGGTGACGACGGCTTCGGAAATGTGCGCGCAAATCCGAGAGGTGTGCGGCGACTAAATTTTAATTCTGACAATGTCCGCGCGACGTTTGAGCTCGCTCCGAATGCGACCACGCGCCCACTCACCGCATGACGTACTTCATAGACTCCGGGGCCGATTGGTGCTTCGAGCGCGCCACTGGTCTCGGAATCGGGGAAGCGTGTCCAATTACTCCAACTATAGATTGCCGGCTTCCGTGCGGATCGGAAAATTAATTTGCGACGCCACTACTCTATCTGCAGCGTCATTTCGTTGCAGCGCTTTCCCATTTAATAGTGAAATCGTGTGATTGCCGGTTTGAGCTGAGCGTCGCATTGCTCGGGCAGATCGCCAGAAAATGCTTTCCCTCGTAGGGGCGCCATAGACTTGCACGCCAGGATATTGATTTGACGGCGCGCCATCTTTCCCACATTCATGGTTAACGCGGAACGGGTGTCAATAAATTTTACACCTCGGCCGCGCCGACGGGAGGTTTGCTCTCCCAAAGGGGCAAAAAACATTCGGAGAATCAACGGCAAGGGCATTTGGCATAAGGCTTGCTGCTGTTTGTATAACGGGCAGGAATGCTGCCGTATTGGAGGGTCATATGCTTATTCATCGTCTTGTTATCGTCGCGGTTGCGGTCTCCTTGAACGCGGGAGCCGCCTTCGCAACACCGCTAACCGGTAACTATTCAGTATCAGAACAGTACAGCTCGTCGAACGGCGGACCGACCATCACCCAGAATCTCGCGAGTCCCTTCAGCATGAATCTGACGCCTGGAACCCAGACGTCGCCTACGAACTTTTTCACCGCGTCCCCTGTCGGCCAAACCAGCTGGAATTGGAGTACTTGGCAGTATCAATATAATTGCTTTGGGCCCGGTTGCAGCGGTCAAACCGAGACTGACACGCTGACCCTCACTTTCAGCAACCTCAGCATCCTCGGCGTTACGATTCCCACGTTCACCGAGACCGCGGTGTTCACGGCCAAATACAGCGGAAGCGAACTCTCTTGCGCGGTGGGCGATGGCAAGTCTCCTTCGTCAGGCGAAACGGACTGCCTTGTGTGGACCGGCGCCTCGAATACCTATGATGGCTCGACTACGCTCTTCAAGTCTCTTGGCTCGCTCAATCCCGCGTTGGCCGGGCAGTCTCTCGACATCTTCCTGTATAATGCGACAGACTGGAACATCACGCCGAAGATCGGCTTCGAACTCGTCAGCAATCAGGTCCAGGTCCCTGAGCCTGCGACCCTTGGCTTAATGGGTGCTGGGCTTTTCGGCCTTGTAATGCTTCGTCGTCGTAGGGCCGCATATATGATGGTCTCGTCGGACCACGTGTAGATCGCGCCGGCCGACGATAATACGCGCGCCGCCATGCGAGCGTGGCACGCCGCCTGCTTTCAGCCAAGCAGGCGGCGCCTCTTGCTTCGGCTCGGCTGCTGCCGCGCAAAGGCAATAGTTGAGATGCAAGGCGCACGGTACGAGCACCTGATACCGATAGAAATCTGACACTAAGTTGGCCGCGGGTGAACTGTGAAACGGCAACATCGCTAAAACGAGGCGATGCAGGAAGAGGCGATGCGGGAGCGGGACTCGCCGAGTTAGTCTGCCTTTAGTTAGAAGCCGTGTACTCCGCGTCGAGAGCCGTCAGCGATGAAGCGAGATGCTGCTCGTAATGCCGCCATCGTCCGACCGAGCGCTTGTAGAGTGGCTGACGCACTTGCCAGCTACTCGCGGTCATGACCGTGCGCTGCGTCTGGTGGAAGTCAAGACAGGCCGGCTCCCATGCGAGACCCAGGAAGTCGACTACGCGCCGGCTCTCGCCTTCCGGATCGGAAACCAAAGCCTCGTATCTGATGTCGAGCATGTGCAACGGCAGGACACGACGCCAGTGCTCCATCAGCCGCGCCGTCTCCCGCTGGCGAGTGCCGATATCGGCGAGGTCGTACGAGAAGGTGAGTTCGCCGGGCGCGAATTTCTGAAAGAAGCAGGACAGAGCGATGTCCCGGGGATCGCGGTCGCAGAACACGACGCGTGCCGACGGAAACAATGTCGCAATGACCCCGAGCAGGAAGACGTTGTCGGGAAGCTTGTCGATCACCCGATCGGCGCCGGGGCCAAGGCTTCTCAGGCGCTCGAGATGGGCATCGGCCAGCCGCCGGATATCGGCAGGGTCCGCGTCCGCGGTCACGGGGCCCAGTCCGAGGGACAGCTTGCCGATGTCCTTGAGCTCGCCGGCACCGAACACGCGCGAATGGCTGGCGGCGATCTGTTCGATCAGACTGGAACCTGATCGGGGCATGCCGACGATGAAGACGGGAAGATCCGACAGGGCGCCGCGTCCAGCCACTGCAGCAAAGAACTCGGGCGTATAGATGGCGATGGACTCGTTCACCTGACGGCGCAGGGTTTTGGGGTCGAACCGGTCGCCCGCCGCCCACCGCAGCGCGCGGTAGGTTTTGTTTGCCTGTTCGTAGGCGGCGAACGCGGCATCGAATCGATCGGCATCGTCAAGCGCCTTGCCGAGCGCGAAACCGGCTGTCACGCGCTCTTCCGGCGGCAGTTTCGGATGCTCGACCAGCGCCGCAAGACGCTCGAAGTTGGCCTCGTCGGGGCTGATCTGCCGGCAATTGGCCAAGTTGCGATATGCGTCGGCAAAGTCCGGGTCGATTTCCAGCGCCTGGCGGAAGGCGTCGGCCGCTTCGGCGAACCGTCCGAGCCCTCGCAAAGCCGTACCGAGATCGTTCCAGTAAGCGGGTTGGCGCCCGCCCGACTGGATGGCGTTGCGGTAGCTTTCGATCGCTCCGGCGATGTCGCCTGCCAACCGTCGGCTGGTTGCGAGACCGAAATGCGCGCGCGCGAGCCCCGGCTGGACCTCGACCGCGCACCGATAGCACCCCGCCGCCTCGTCGAAGCGCCCGAGTTCGATCAGGACGTTCCCGAGATTGACGTGAATGTCGGCCCTTTCGGGCGCGCGCTCCACCGCCCGATGCAGGAGCTTTTCCGCCTGCTCCTTTTGGCCCGAGGCCGCACACACGTTGCCGAGATTGTTGATGACGTCCGGGTTGTCGGGCTCGAGTTGGAATGCGCGCTGGCAGCTCGAGAGCGCGCCGGCAAGATCTCCCTGCTCGTATAACAGTAGACCCAGATGAGTATGCGCTGGGGCAAACCGGGGTTGCAAAGCGGTGGCGCGGCGGTAGCTGGCGCGCGCGTCGTCAGGGCGGCCTGCGGCACGATAGGCGTTGCCGAGATTCGCGTGTGCATGCGCAAAGTCCGGTGACCGCGTGACGACCTGACCGAGGATTTGGATGGCCTGCCGTGGCTCTCCACGCTCCAGCACAACGAGGCCCATGAGGTGCAGGGCATCGATGTTCTCGGGGCTTTTTTGCAGAATCTTTCGGCAGATGAGCTCGGCCGATTCCAGCCGTCCGGCAGCACGATGACCGGCGGCGGTGAGAACCTCGCTGGCCACCGCCCGCTGATGCCGACGTTCGGCGCGGTTGCCGCCTTTCACAAGACGCCTCCAAGAGACTGCCGCAACCAACCATGACCAGAAGCTTGCCTGGCAGCAAGGGCACTGCGAAGGGCGCATGGCCCGCAAGGATACATAGAAAGGAAAAGAGGCGACGCCCGAAAGTGCCGCCTCTGTAAGAACTTCGATAGTCAGACGCTAGGCCCGCTTTCGGCGGCGCCAGAATGCGAGACCGGCCAGCGCTCCGCCGAAAAGTGCTATAGAGGCGGGCTCCGGAACGGCGAGCGTGATGCTGTTAATGCTCGCCGGCGCTTCGAGAGAGAAATAAAGTCCAGCACCGGGCGCTAAACCACCGGCGATATCGACGTAACCGTCGGTTGCGTTGATCGCCGTTAACGTGATTCCGTCCGGAGCATAGTCGAGCGTCGTGTTCTGGGGTGAATTTGTACAGGCGGCTCCACTGAACCTGCTGGTCTGGCAGATGCCGTCACCGTCCATGCCGCCGAAGCTGCCACCGAACGACGATGAGCCCTGGATCAGGAAGTGATTGAGCGTAGTCGAGGTATTGTTGAGGATGCCGATCATGGCATCGTCAGAACCATCGTAAGTGGAAGTCCCGGAAGGATTCGTCGCGGTTACCGAGCCGTTGGCATTGATCGTCAAGAGCACGTTGCAGTCGCTTGCGCCGAAGCCGTTTGTATCGGTAATCACAGGGCACACGTTAGCTTGGGCTTGGGTCACGTCGACCGTGCCGATGGCGAATCCGGCGGCTACAACTGACACGCCGGCGAGAAGCATCGAACGGAATTTCATATCGCCCTCCATGTACGTTCAATTTTATATAGCTGAAGCAAGCATCGTGCCATTGTGAAAATCAATTGAATCAATGGTTTATAATAATCGGCACTTTCATGTGAATTGTAAGTGTCAAAATATATTACAAATTCTTGGGTTGCGATATATTACAAATTCTTGGGTCGCGGCTCTCAATCAATGAGAAAATACAACAAACCAAAATTGTATATTTGTTATGCCAAATTTACCTACATCGAGCCGATGTGTCCGCCGCTTGATGTGTCGTCGGAGATTCTCGAGCATCAGGCTCCGTTATACAATGGAGTCGGACGTTCAGTGGCTCGCGCTCCAGGGGGGGGCGCTATGGAAGGGAGTTCGAGGCCGTAAACGACAGAGATTGAGCTTATTACTGGTGCTTAAAAATGATCGATAGCGTTTGCTCAAATTGAGTAGTCATAAAGAAAAAAATTCAGATCAAGGAGCCGCGATTATACTCGCAGGGTTTTTATTTGCTGAATTCCGTAACCGGAGCGTCGCTCCTAGTCGGGCATAATCCAACAACGATGTCCCGTTCGCGTCTCTCGGGTCTTTACGCCCGTGAGTCTGCAGGACACGCTCGGCGCCACGCGCGCCGCCAAGGTGAATCATGTACAAGAGGCCTGTTCGCGTAATTGTCGTTCCCTCGATCTCGTGATCTAAATAGCCGTCGAGCCCGCGTTTGGCGATCTGCCGCTCCATGCTGGCACGGTGCAAGCTGTAGGCCTCGAGCTGAGCGGCTGCATTCGTCAAAAAATCAGAAAGCGTTCGTACGGTGGGAAACCCGGGAATCGAAAACCTGCCCGTCCATTTCCCAGGTGCGGTTCTTCCCGTTGTCGGCCAAGTCGAGAGATCCTCTTCAGGCCCGGGTGAATACAGGCCTAAATCTGCCAATAGGGGGGCCCCAAATTGGAAGAGGCCGGCGTAACCGAAGCGATTAACAATTTCTGGGTCGTCGCCGGATTCCATCCGCATTAGGACCCCAACCTCGGACGCGCTTCCGCCCGAAGTTGCACTCGGTAGCGCTGCGGGTCGTGCTGGAGGCTCTGCGCGAGCAACGCATTTCCATTGCCCGTGCTTGCCCTCGGAATAGTATAATTTCGGCACCAGATTGAGCCAGCACGCGTGGTATGACGAATAGAGCTTGGCTTCCGCAGGACGAGACGCAGGATGGCAATGCTGCGTACTGCAAGCGGCTATCAAGACAAGGGCAAATTTCATCGGCGATTACCCTTCACCTAGCCAGGCGGAGCCATTTTTTTAACCGCGCCTGCGGTCGCCTTCGCGCTGGCCCTAACTGGAACCGACGTAAGCTCTGATACCGGAGCGCAGTCGGCATACCTTTTCGCATCTGCGTGACAGTCGAGTCTTGGGTAATGATGTCCCTATTGTCAAAAAAAAGTTCTCAGTACGGACCCGCCCGGCTCCGCCCGTTGCGATCCGGTATAATACGCCTCTTCGTGAGACGCTGTCCCATCGGGTGATTGGTGAAAACAGGGCCGCTTATCATTCTCAGCGGATTCGAAGCGTTCCGAAACTGTCAAAGAATTTGACATCGGCCATCCGCACCGGCGGATGCTGAAAATAGTTCTTCGAAACAAATGACGCTATTCATCGCGGTAAATTGATGCCGTCCAGCGAGCCCGAATTCCGGCGAGAAGAGACCGTCACGGCGTGGCCAACGACGCTGGAGCAAGCTGATGAGGCATCGCGATCTACTTGTTATCGCTGGCTTCTTGAGCCCTTTTAGCAAGCCCGCCGTGCCGTCAAGATCACATCCGCTCTCACATGTGGCGTGCTCTGTTCATCGACAGTCAGGCAGCTCACAGCGAGTGTCAAAAACATTGACAGTCATCGGCATCGCCAACCCTCGGCGTCTTATAAGCCGTTGTAATTTGGACAGTATATGCGTTGGCCCGCTTTATGCTTAACGGTTGGGCAGGGCGACGGATTTTAACGATAGCCACGAAACAGGGAGTTGAAACATGGGGCGCCGTTCATCTTGGCTCTTGCCCGGGCTACTGTTGCTCTCAACATCCATGACGGGGGTCGGTACTGCGGCTGCGGCCCCGCTCTATGATCTCTCAGCCACCATCAACGTCGGGCCGCTATCATCTTTCGATATCAGCTATACCGATCCGGTAACTGGATACTACTACTTCGCGGATCGGTCGAGCAAGACCGTCGATATTATCAACCCCACGGCTTTCACCTTGGTGGGACAAGCGACCGGCTTTGTCGGGTTTACGGGGAGCAACTCAACCTCGGGCCCTGACGGCGTTCTTGTGGTCGATAACGGGACCACCGCCACGCTCTACGCCGGCGATGGAAATAGCACCCTGCGGAGCTTTAACGTCACCAACCCCAGCAACCCGATTGCAGGCGGGACTGTAAATACCGGCGGCGGCGCCTTCCGGCTAGATGAAATGGCGTACTCTCCCTCCGGCGGCGGTTATCTGCTTGCTGCAAACAACGCAAATAGCCCAGCGTATGCGAGTCTAATCTCCACGAGCAGCCCGCTCGCGCCCGCGTTGATTACCTCCCCAATCCTCGTCCCTGGGCAGACTGATCCGGGCGGCGGGCTGGAACAGTCGGTCTGGAACCCGAATACCGGCACCTGGTTCGTCTCCGTGCCGAGCTTCAACGGCACCGATCCAGGCGGTGTGCAGGAATACTCTCTTACTGGCTCTCCGTTGCGAACTTACAACTTCGCCGCGATGGGCCTCTCTGGCGCTTGCGGGTCCTCCGGCCTTGGGGTGGGAGCTAATGGTAACCTGATGGTCGGCTGCTCGAACGGGGGCCCTATCGTGCTCAATCCGGCGGGCACGGGCAAAATTGTGGCACAGCTGCCGCAATCCCACGGCGCCGACGAATTGTGGTATGACCCAACCAGCAACCGGTTCTTCGTCACCGGTGCGAACGCTGCCGGGGATCGTGTCATCGACGTGTTCGATGGCACCACTTACGCGCTCCTGCAGGAGATCGACTTGACCGCCCTGGGTTTCGGCACAGGGAATGCGCATTCTGTCGCAGTCGATCCGCTGACCGGCGAGATTTTCGTGCCCATCCCGGCGGGTGGGACCGATCCTGCCTGCACCACAGGGTGTGTGGCGGCGTTCGACCTGATACCTGAGCCGCCCTCATTCCCGGTCTTTCTGGCAGGTATGCTGATCCTGCTCGGGCTTAATCTGCGCTCTCGTAAGCGGGCGAATGTCTCGTGAGGATGAGGACCGACGGGCCCTGAGGGCAGGCCGGCCGAATTGGATCTGACTAGAGCAGGGAGGCTCGGCCTTGAAAAAGCGCCGGGCCTTCCTTCATTTTCGGTTTAGCCCATCAGATGCTGTTTGCCTTGAATCCGCGCGATTGGTGGTCTGGCTGCGCGCGAGGGTACTTTGGGCACGTGTCCCCGGTCGCACCTCCAGCATGCTGAAGGCTACCTAAAACGCAGATTTGAATGCCGCCGATCACTGGGCTATGCGAACGCGTCGCGGGTCGAGCCGCGGATTGGCGATTTGGGGCATCTTTGCACCCGAGGTCTGCTGACCATAATCTCACGTCGATGGCACGATCTGCGGCTGACGATCACAATTATGACATGCTCAGCTTTGAGAGACTGCGGGCGCCGAGCCGAGCAGCGCCAATTCTGAGGCGTAGCAGCCGCGGCTGCGACTGTCGCCAATTCCTCAATGGCATCGCGCTTCCGTAGAGACTCGCATACCGGGGGCGTCCAGGGTGATACAGCGGCGGCAGCTCGCGGCGCTGGAAGCGGAAAAGGGCGTGCTCGGGGCGATTGATCTAATATCAGGTCCTGATTCGGTGTGGACATCAGGACTCGCGAATACGTGCATGCCTCGGGCGATTACACGTCTTTCGGAGTTCTATAGCAGGGCGCGTCCGCTCGCGTGATCGCCAGATTGGCACGTCGAAAAGCGGGACGAAACACCGTCCGCTCCTTCGGAGCTCTATTGGGCGGCCATCGAGCAGTGATTGTTATTGGTTCCATCCTCCCGGTTGGCCGTTTTTGGCTATTCGCGTTACTCGATTTCCGCAATGCTCGGAATCGATTTGGACCTTTCTCTGCGTAGATAGGAAGCCATGACCTTCAAACTCGCCGCTGCGCTTGTTGCTCTTTTGGGACTTTCGACTTGCGATCCGCCGAATGAGCGTGTGCTCCAGGGCTGGGTTGAGGCCGATTTTATTTTCGTCAGTCCGGACGAACAGGGCCGCGTCGAAGCGTTGAAGGTACGTGAAGGCGATGAGGTGAAAAAAGGGGAGGTCCTGTTCTCGCTTGACGACAATTTGCAAGAATCTGACCTACTCGTGAAGAAGACCGCGGTCAGTAACGCGCAGCAGGCATTCGACCGCGCCACGGAGTTACTCAGCGTGGCCTCTGGGACGCGCAAAGCATACGACGATGCAGAGGCCGCGCTGCGCCAGGCGAAAGCCAATCTCGATTGGTCGCAGACCAGACTTAGCCGTCGCAACGGCGTGAGCCCGAGCGGAGGCGTCGTCCAACAAGTCTATTTTCGCCCTGGCGAAACAGCGCCGCCCGGAAGGCCGGTCCTGTCTCTTCTTCCCCCCGGCAATCTGAAGATCCGCTTCTTCGCGCCGGAAACCCTGATCTCACGCGTGCACTATGGTGAAACGGTTCAGATCTCCTGCGACGCCTGTGCGAAAGGTCTAACCGCCAAAGTCACCTTCATCGCGAGCAACGCCGAATACACTCCTCCGGTAATCTATAGTCGGGAAGAGCGCGCCAAACTCGTTTATTTGATCCAAGCGGGGCCGACCGATCCTGCGGCATTTCGTGTGGGCCAGCCGGTCACCGTCACGTTGCCCAACGGAGCAGGCCAGTGAGCGATGTCGTTATCGACGTCCATGGGCTGACAAAAAGATTCGGCGACCGCACCGTCGTTCGCAATCTCTCGATGAAAGTAAAGCGCGGCTCCATTTTCGGTTTTCTAGGGCCTAATGGGTCCGGAAAGACGACCACGATCCGCATGCTGTGCGGACTTCTCACGCCCGACGCCGGCACCGGAACGTGTCTCGGCTTCGACATCCTGCGGGACCGAAATAAGATCAAGCGTCGGGTCGGCTATATGACCCAGCGCTTTAGCCTCTATCAGGATCTTTCCGTCCGGGAGAACCTGGAATTCGTGGCCCGCATCTACGGGCTCGCTCGGCCGGCCGCCGCTGCCCGGGCGGCTATCGAGCGCCTTGGCCTGAACGGCCGTGAGCGCCAGATTGCAGGGGAGCTATCAGGCGGCTGGAAGCAACGGCTCGCACTCGGCGCCTGCACTTTGGCGAACCCGCAGCTCCTCCTGCTGGATGAGCCGACGGCTGGTGTCGATCCGAAGGCGCGCCGCGACTTCTGGAAGGAAATCCACGCTCTCGCGGCGGGCGGGCTCACCGTACTCGTATCCACACATTACATGGACGAGGCAGAGCGGTGTCATGAGCTCGCTTATATCGCCTACGGCGACCTCCTGGTCCGCGGCACTGTGGAGGAGGTGATCGCAGGCGCAAAACTGACGACCTGGGTCGTGAACGTGCCGAGTGGAGCGGCCCTTGCGAAGCTATCGGAAGCACTCGGCCGGATGCCGGGCGTGGATATGGTGGCACCCTTCGGCAGCAGCCTGCATGTGTCCGGCCGCAATGCCGACGAGCTGGAGGCGGCAATCGCTCGGTTTCGCGTTCCCGGGCTCGAATGGAGCTCGGCTCAGCCCTCGCTTGAAGACGTGTTCATAGATCTCATGGGGCGCGCGAAGGACAACTATCAATGACCCTTGCCCCGTCCGAAGTCCATAAAAGGGAGGGGCGTGCACCGCGTTTCGGGTTCTTGGTCCGGACCTACGCCCTTCTCGTGAAGGAGTTCATCCAGCTCAGACGTGACCGGGTCTCTCTTGCCATGATCATCATGGTGCCGCTGCTTGAGCTTCTGGTCTTTGGTTACGCCATCAACATGACGCCTCGTGATCTGCCGACGGCTCTCTTGATGCAGGAACACAGCGACCTTACGCGTTCAATCGTCGCAGCGCTGAGTAACACACGCTATTTCAAGATAACGCGGCTTGCGCACAGCGAGGCAGAACTCGACCATCTTTTTGCATCCGGGCAGGTGTTGTTCGCGATTGAGATACCTGCGAACTTCGAGCGCGCGGTCCGCCGCGGCGAGTCCCCATCGATGCTCGTGATCGCGGATGCCACAGACCCGGTGGCGTCGGGCTCGGCACTCGGGGCATTAGGCGAGATCGCGCAGACCGCCTTGCAGCACGATCACGCCGTTCCAGAGACTGGTCCTGCGCCCTTCCAGATCCGCGTTCATCAACGTTACAATCCAGCGGCCTCGACGCAGCTCAATGTCGTTCCAGGGCTGCTCGGGACGATACTGACGATGACGATGCTGATCTTCACGGCATTGTCCGTGACGCGCGAGATCGAGCGAGGCACGATGGAGGCTCTGCTCGCGATGCCGATCTCACCCTTCGAGATCATGATCGGCAAAATTGTTCCCTACCTCGTCGTCGGGTTCCTGCAAGCTTCGCTGATCATTAGTATCGGCATCGCGCTTTTCGGGATACCGATGGTAGGCGACCTCGCGCTTCTTGCGGCGCTCAGTACGCTCTTCATCGCGACCAATCTCTCGATCGGATACACATTTTCGACCATCGCGCAAAATCAACTTCAGGCGATGCAGATGGCGGTAATGTTCTTCCTGCCGAACATCTTGCTCTCGGGATTTCTGTTCCCGTTCGCTGGGATGCCGCAATGGGCACAATGGGTCAGCACTGCACTGCCGCTCACGCATTATCTGCGTATCGTGCGTTCAATTATGCTGAAAGGATCGAGCTTCACCGATATGCAAAATGAAGCGGTTGCACTCTTCATTTTGATGCTCGTCGCAATGACGGTCGCTGTTACGAGGTTCCGGCGCACGCTCGATTGACCAAGTGGTGGTTGGCAATCTGTGCCTTGAGGCCAAAAAAACGCCGCGCGCGTTAAGCTCGCGACGACGTATGCCGGATTCGCCGAAGATCGGGTTAAAATGGCGGCTGCCTCGCCCTCGCAGTTTGATGCCGCCGAACAGTGGATGGGGACAGCTGCTATTTCTCCCGGCTGCTGCGTAGCTGATCAATACGGTGGCGCCGGAGCGCCACCGTATTGATGGCTTAGCCTCTCAAGCCCTCTTGAAACGCCGGAAGCCAAAAAGAACCATGAGGAACCCGCCGAGCAGCGCTAGCGTCGAGGGCTCCGGAACAGTGACCGGCGGCGGATTCGGCGGCGTAGGTCCCGTTCCCGGGGTTATCGTCTCCGAGACCAGGTCATAGTTGTTCTTTGTGCCAACCCAGTCGATCTTGAGATCTGGCGTCCACGTCGTGAAGTCACCGGAACTCAGCGCGACATCGAAAACGAATGTTAAGCTGGAATTCGCCGCGAGGGCAGGGCCGCTCGTCGACGACCCTTCGAAGCCGGAGAGGCAGAAGAAATTACCGGATCCGTCACAGCCGCTCGAATTCAGACCGCCGGAGCTCGTTGTAAAGCTCGGTGGTGTGACCGCAGTGGCACTTAAATAGTGCGAGGGGAGCGTGAAGGCGAGGGCGTCGAAGCCATAGCGGCCCTTTTCGGTGTCACTGGCTCCATTGATCCCGTTGATAACGAGGGTAAATTCCTCACTGCTCCCGGTCAGGCTGGGGGCAGTAAGGGTGTAGGTCACCCCGTCCGCCACGAGAGCAGTAGCATTTGCCGCCCCGCCAGAGATCGCAAGGCCGACCGCAACCGCCGAAAGGGCCGCGAAACTCCGGAGCCCAATTGTTTTCGTCACACAAGAACGCATCTATTTCCCCTTTGACAGGCCATTTGCCGTCACATGCCTGTGGGAGATGCAGATACCGTGCCAGAGATAGGTTCGATTGTTTTTCAGGTACTTAGCGACCGCTGGGTCGGGAACCTGTCAAACTTTTTGACGGTATTCTACCTGGAGTAGCGAACCTTTTTGACGGGTGCGTGTTGTAAAATCCGCCTCCAATCACTGCCGCGGCGACCCTGGGGGCACGGCGACCCGGGCTCTAGGTTCACACTTGGATAAGGACACGCTAACTCAGGACAACGCTCCGATCGCTCCTGACTTGCCGGAGCCAACGTCAGATCGAGCTGCCTTCTCCGGAATAGGGGCGCCATCGGTCGGCGAACCCTGCCAGTTACTTTGGTAGTGCGGCACGAGATCTTGACCTCGCGGACTCTGGCCTGGGTCTATGGCTGCATTTTTGGCGGGAGACGCTTTCGCCAGCCGGTAGTCGAAGTGCGTCTGGTCGATGTCGGCGAAAACTGTCGTGAAAGACGGCGTCCCGAAAGTCGAGCCGTTATAGGGATTGACCCGGAGGTTATTGGACTCGGTGAGATAAGTGGCTGGCACCACGTCCCCGGTTACAGGATTGACGACACCGACGTTCGTATTCGCGGCAAAGCCGGCATTGTCGCCGTTGCAAGCCAAGCTGCCCGACGTGTAGCGATTGTCGTAATTGACCGAGATGCAGTTCTTGATCACGCACAATGTCGAGGCACCGACACCGTTGCCAAGCGGCGGCGGCCCGTGAAGGCGGCCGACCGCCATGGCTCGGCCGCTGCCGAGAAACAGCATAAGTACGTCGCCTACATCGGCCGCGGGAAGGGTGAAATTTATGCGTCCCCCAGTCGCTTTGACCTCGGTCTTGCCGATCAGGCGTGGCGGCGCGTTCTTACCGACGAGTGCGTCCACCATCATGATGTCGCCTGCGGACCCGTTCGTCTGCGCGACACTGAATGCCGACTGCGGTGAGGCTGACGAAGCGTACTGGGTGTTGAGGGGCAAAGAGGACGCTAGTTGAGCGAAGCCAGGGCCCGCAGTGCCAACCCTATTGTAGATCGACGATCGGAATGCTGCGACAACGGAGACGTTTCCGGCGGCTGTCGAGATCGACGTGCCGTTACGTTGGGCGGCAACCGGCATCGAAAAGTTCGCATCAAACGGGTCTTGGGCACAGCCGCGCCAGATAGAGACCGAACCGACGCACGCGAGGACTGAAGAGAGATAGATTGTCTCTTCATATTTCGCCAATCCGCCGGCCGGAACTATGGCGAACCAAGCATCGAGCGTGAGGCCATTCACGTTCATCGCGCCGCGTCGGAACCACTGCAGCTTATCTTGTCTTGGATTATGATTGACCAGCCCGTTCTGTGGCTCGGTAAAGCCAGTGTCGAAAGCATTGGGAGATGCATTCTGCCGATACAGGAACGGCTGCAGGGTCTGCGCCTTTGAAAGGAGACCCGGCGACGATGTCCATGATCGCCCAAAAGCGATTGGTGAAGAATTCAGCTTCGTCTTCGCTGTGAAACCGCCTGCATCGCCGCGGTCATCCGGCCCGGTCGCGAAGTCTTCTGCAAAACGCAGTCGCTGTGCCCAGAAATTCACGCCGATGGCCCAACCAGGCCCCGAAGGCGGCGCGTTGACGATCAGCCGTTGACCAGGATCGACTTGCACCCAGCATGCGAAGATGAGCCCGCCACCCCCTTGGTGCCTTTTGTATGCGCCATCATACCACGCATATTGACTCTCGACATTGGCGACATACCCGCCCGCATTCGATGCGTTCACGCTGTCACCGAGTGCAGTTTGGTATGTGAAGCCGCACGCCAGCCAGGACCCGAACGTGACCGTCTTTGAGCCGTTTGCGCCCGTATAGTTGCCGAGCAGCGTGATCGTGCCGGCAGCATCGTTGAAATCCCACACCGTCAGGCCGGTGCTGACACCGTCCACATAGGCCGTGAGGGTGACAAGCTGAGCCAGTGATGCAACGCCTTTCAGTTCCTTCACGTTGGTGATGACGTTGTTACCCTTCGCCAGTGTACCCGTGAGCGAGATCACGGTGCCGCCGGACGTGAAGGCGAACACCGGTCGAGTGTGAGCGGCATCCCAGAAGAAATAGTTCGCGCTGACCCTTGGATTCGGATACGGCGCCGTCGAATGCATGAGCGGGTCGCCATAGTTCATATAGCAGTTCCATGCGGCCGTACCGGTCGCTTGTGGCGGGGAGGCGACCGTGATCAGGTTATTGGGCGGGACATCCAACAGTTGATACACAGAGCCAGACCCGATATCCGCTTTCAAAGGTGATGCGACGCTTTCGCCACCGCGCGCGCCGTTGTTCGTAGCCGCCACCCAATACTGACGTGCAGCCAGCGAGGCGCCTTTGCTGTGACCAAGCTTGGTGAGTGGCGGCTGATTGATGCCGATGTAGTTCAACTTGATCGGTGCTTTCGCGGCCCCATAACCTGAGCCGATGGCCGGGCCGACCATCGTGCCATTCACCACGTAAAGCTCTTGAAGATGGTTTGGCGCCCCGCCCTGGCTGGACCCGAGGAAGTTGGCCTCGGCGGCGTAGTTGATGGCTTGATTGCCGGCATGCAACGATTGTTGGTGGATGTTGCCGATCAGATAAGTCAGGCCACCGTTCGGGATATCCATCCCCGCATTGTCGATATTTCTGCTGTTTGCGTCCGAGCGCTCGCCACGTATCTGGTTGTAGGTGATGATGTTAAGCGGCGCCCTGGTTTTCACCAGCCACGCCCCCGTCGTGCTGTGGCTGTAGCAGTTGTCCATAATGAATTCGCCGACATGTCCGATGTACATGTTGTGCGATTGACCGTCGTAGCCGCCGTTGCGGCAGAACTCGCTGTCCAGAAAATGGGTGAATGTCGGGACGTCTCCCGCTCCGGAATAACCCAAGCCGGGGCCCTGCTTGCAATCGTGTATATAGCAATGCTGCACGGTCACCGAGCCGACGTAGGGCCCGCCGGGAGGCGAGGCATCCTGCTGGATCGCATTTGCGGTCCCGGCAGCGGTGTAAGCAAGCTCGAGATTAGTCAGTGTCCAGCCGGGATTGGCCCCGGCCGGGATGAAGATTGCTTTGTTCTCGTAGCCGCACCAGGTAGTAATGACGGTGCCTGCCGGGATCGCCGCTGATCGAGAACCCGACACCCCGGTTAGGCTGTTGTTCTCCTTGCTGATGCCTTTGTAGTTGAACGTGACGTAAGCGAACTCTCCGTAGTTGTAGTTCGGGTTGGCATACGTCCAAATCCCCTTCGGCGGAAAGCTCTCTGCGGGCGTGGAAGGCTCGAAGAACA
>Ga0134126_10000461_pt1 | contig 52277 bp, 48 predicted proteins | sample KB31752_FD_96881 | JGI IMG/M metagenome (GOLD analysis project Ga0134126, IMG submission 96881) | Terrestrial soil microbial communities with excess Nitrogen fertilizer from Kellogg Biological Station, Michigan, USA - KB3-175-2 | ecosystem: Environmental > Terrestrial > Soil > Unclassified ...
CTCTCCACCGTACTCGGGGGAGAGGGGTTGGGGGTGAGGGGGAGAACGCCGCAAAGACAGACAGAGTTTGCTTTTGACGCTACCACCCCCTCACCCCCAACCCCTCTCCCCCGAGTACGGGGGAGAGGGGAGCCGAGTCAGCGACCGCTTAACGGGATGCGAAAGGGGAATGAGTTTCCCTTGCTGGCGCTGCGGGCTGGCAAGGGGTTGTCCGAACATCCCCCTTTCGTCTCTCTGCCGGGTGGGTTAAACTAGCGAAAGTTACACCGAGATGTTGCGACTCAACCGATTTCGTGAGGACTGATCGTGACCAACGGGGATCGTTCGCTGGCCATCTTCATCGACTTCGAGAACCTCGCCCTGGGTTTTCAGGGGCGGCGCGATCGCTTCGACATTGTGCGCGTTCTCGAACGCTTGGTGGAGAAAGGCAAGATCGTCTGCAAGAAGGCGTATGCCGACTGGAGCCGTTTCGCCAGCTTCACCACGCAGCTGCACGAGGCCGCCATCGAGTTGATTGAGATTCCGCGCCGCGCCCAGAGCGGCAAAAACTCCGCCGACATCCGGCTGTGTGTCGATGCGATGGACCTGTCCTATTCCAAGGATCACATCGATACTTTCGTCGTCGTTTCCGGCGACAGTGATTTCTCGCCGCTGGTGTCCAAGCTCAAAGAGTTGGGCAAGCATGTCATTGGCCTGGGCATGCAGGAATCGACTTCTGATCTGTTGCGCGACAACTGCGACGAGTTCATCTACTACGAGGATCTCGGCCAGGCGCCGACGCTGGCGCCGACGATCGACACACACCTGCCGGAAACCAAACGCAAGGCGTTCGCGCTGCTGCTGGAATCGCTGCTGGCTCTGCGCCGCGAGAATAAGGAAGTGCTGTGGTCGTCGATGATTAAGGACACGATGAAGCGCAAGAAGCCTTCCTTCAACGAATCGTATCACGGCTATCGCACCTTCAGCGAGTTGCTGGAAGACGCCCAGAAGGAAGGGTTGGTCGATCTGGAGACGGATAAACGCAGCCGAACCTATGTCGTGACGCGCTTCGGAGAGGAAAAACAGGTTCAGGCCGAAGGGACCCCAACACTCGCGAAAAAGAAATCGCGGCGACGGCGCGGTTCCTCCAAACGCAAGGTGCAGGGCGCGATGATCGAGCCGAAAAACGGTCCCTCGCTCTTGCCCGCCGACGCGGTGCAATCCGCCGCACCCACGGAGACGCCCACGCCACGCGAGCCGGAGATGGAGACGCCTCCGCCGGTCGAATCCACGATTGACGATCGTGATATTCGTTTTTGACACGAGGCGATTACTCTCCCCGTGAGCTACGCTAGAATAGCCGGCTCACGGAGCAAGCCGAAACATCCACTCGCTCCGCGAGTGGACCACTCTCTCCGTGTCCTCCTCACCAAGGAATATCATCATGAAGTGGACCTTATTGCAATTGTTAATGGGTGCGCTGACGCTTACGGGCGGTCTATCCATCCAGGCTGCCGAGCCGCTGACGCAGGAACAGTTCGCCGATCTGCATCTACTCATCAAGCCCAGCGCGAAAGAAGATCGCTGGAATCGCATTCCCTGGCAATCGAGTTTGTGGGAGGCGCGGCGGCAGGCGGCCGCCAAGGGCAAACCGATTTTCCTCTGGGAGATGGACGGCCATCCGCTCGGCTGCACCTGAAACAACGGTGTCGTGGGCCGTGCGCTCGCGTTCTCCGATGACGAAATCATTCGCCTGGCCACCGAGGAATACATCGCCGTTACCGGCGACGACTGGTATCAGCGCCGCCGACGCGATGCCGAGGGCGACTTCTTCCGCCGGGTGGTCAATCAAAATCCCCATAAAGCTCCGGAGGGACAGAGCCGTCAGGGGTTGTATTGCTTCACGGCTTCCGGCAAGCTCTTGGCTTACAAGAACCATCAGGATGCCGAGAGTGTGCGCGAGATGCTGGAACAAGGATTGGCTGCGTGGAATCGCCTGCCCAATAGTGTGCGCCGTCCCGGCGTCGTCAAGGTGCCCGAACCGGGCAAGCTCGATGCCCGTTACACGCGCACGCCGCCGGTCGGTGGATTAGTCCTCAATGTCTTCACGCGCATCCTCGACCGCGATCGTCAGGGCAAATGCGTCAAGGGAAGTTGTTCGTTCGCCGGTGGCGATCTGTCCGCGCGCGATCATCTGTGGTTGAAGCAGGGCGAGTGGCGGCGTCTTGTTCCGGCGACGGCGAAGAAGGGCGATCAGTTCGAGATGCCGGCGACCGTGGCCGAGCGTTTGCTGTGCTATCATCTGGTGGATAACACGCGCGGCGAACCGCCTTTCTGGGCGAGCAAGGACATCCGCGCGAAACGCCTGACGTGGACCGTCGTGCAGGCCACGGCCCAGGACTTGCGACTGCGTCTGGACGGCAATGTTCTGCTCGCCACCAACGAGAATCCGGCGAAAGCGCGGCGCGGCTACGAGGCACGCTTGCTCGGTTATCTGCACTACGACCGCGTTCGCAAGATCATTGACCGCCTCGATGTCGTCGCCTTCGGCGACCACTGGGGCGAGGGCGAGTACACGCCGGGGGCGCGGCCGGGCCGTAAACCGCTCGGCATCGCTCTGGAACTGAGCGCCGGTAAGCAAGCGGCGGATCGCGTGCCACCGGAAGCGGCCCGCGATCTGGAAGATTATCTCGGACGCGATCGATAAATAGCGATGGACCAGCCTGCGGCGCCAGCAAGGGAGTCCGTTGCCGGCGCTGCGGGCTAGTGATGTAATCATGCCAAGAGTTGTCATCGTCGGCGGTGGAATCTCGGGGCTGGCCCTCGCCTATCGGCTCGAACAACGGATGCCGGACACGGACGTGATCGTTGTGGAGGAGCGTTCGCGTCTGGGCGGCAGCATCGGCACCGAGCGCCACGAGGGCTTCCAGATTGAAATCGGCCCCAACGGTTTCCTCGATAACAAGCCGTTTACCCTCGCCCTGTGCCGCGAACTGGGGCTGGGCGATCATCTTCTCGTCGCCAGCGATGCCGCGCGGCGCAATCGTTATCTGTTCCTCGATGGCCGGCTGCGTCTGTTGCCGAACAGTCTGCTCTCCCTGCTTTCGACCGATGCGCTCAGCTGGCGCACACGTTTCCTTCTGCTGGCCGAGCGTTTTCGTCCACGGCGACGGAGCAATGGTGACGAGTCCATCGACGCCTTCGTCCGCCGGCGCGTCGGTCCTGAGATGGCCGAGACGCTGGCCGATGCGTTCGTGACCGGCATTTACGCCGGCGATCCAAAACTGATGAGCGTGCAGGCCGCCTTTCCGCGTCTGGCCGCCCTGGAGCGCGATCATGGCAGTGTCCTGCGTGGTATGGCGCGAAGCGCTCGCCAGCGTCGCGCCGAAGCGGCGGCGCGCGGCGAACCGCCGTCCTCCGGGCGCATGTGGTCTTTCCGCGAAGGATTGGGACTGCTGATCGACCGGCTGCGCGAGCGTCTCCACTCTCCCCCGCTGACCGGCGTCACCGTGCGGACGGTTCGCCGATTGACCGACAACGGCTGGCGCGTGCAGAGCGATGGCCGCGATGGCTGGGACGCGGAGGCGGTGGTGCTGGCATGCCCCGCCTATCAGCAAGCGGTGATCCTCGCCGACGAAGATGCGGATCTGGCGGCGAGCATCGACGGTATCCCCTACAACCGCGTGGCGGTTGTGGCGCTGGGTTATCGTGCCGCGGAGGTGCCAGGATCGCTGGAGGGATTTGGCTATCTGTCACCGCAGCGCCAACGGCATGATGTGCTTGGTGTGCAGTGGTGTTCGTCGATCTATCCGGATCGAACGCCGCCCGGCATGGTGCTGCTGCGCGCCATGTGCGGCGGATGGAATCGACCGCAAATGCTCGATTGGGACGACGCGCGTCTGGTAGGCGCGGTGCGCGATGACCTACGGCGAGCGATGGGAATTCGCGTGCCGCCGATCTTTCAACACATCATCCGTTGGCCGCGAGCGATTCCCCAATATCACCTGGGACATCTCGACCGCGTCGCCTGGATCGAAGCTCGGTTGTCGCGCCATCCCGGTTTGTTTTTAGGCGGCAACGCCTATCGCGGTGTGGCCCTCAATGACTGCGTCGAGCAGGGCGATGCGCTGGCCGAACAGGTGGTTCGGTATTTGTCGGCCGAATCAGACGTGCCTTCAAAATTGTAACTGGATTTTGGCGAACGGCCGGCGTCAGCCGGCCGTTCGCCAAAATCGAGAGGGACACCCCGCGGCTCCGATGCGAGTGGAAACCCCTCTTGACACGTCAGTCATAATGTCTTACCCTGCACTCAGTCTTCATGTCTGATGGAGAGCTTTATGGCGAGAACTCCCCAAGATGTCACGGACACCGAACTGACAATCCTGCAACTGCTGTGGGACAGCGGCCCGGCGACGATCCGCCAGTTGACCGATGTTCTTTATCCCGGCGGCGGCACGGCTCAGTATGGTACCGTGCAAAAACTGCTCGATCGATTGGAGTCCAAGAACTGCGTCCAGCGCGATCGGACGCCCGCCGCCCACACGTTCGCGGCGTCCATCGCGCGCGAAGACCTGATTGGCCGGCGTTTGCAGGACATGGCCGAGAAACTGTGCGGCGGCTCGCTGACGCCTTTGTTAACGCATCTGGTGCGCACCAAGAGACTGTCGGCCCGCGAGCGTCAGGAGCTGCGCGGCCTCATTGATGAACTGGATCACAAGGGCAAAAAGGGATCGCGCTGAGGGAGGGACTGCCGTGGACAACTTGCTGAGCATCGGTCTGAGTAACGCGGTGGCCGCGGCGCTGTTGGCCCTCGTCGCGATCGCCGCCGGCGCGATCTGCCGCCGTCCGGCGCTGATACATGGGTTGTGGCTGCTGGTTTTACTCAAATTGGTGACGCCGCCGTTGGTACGCATTCCCATCGCCTGGCCGACAAACTCGGACCCAACTTCGCTCTCTGTCGCGGCTGCTGTCGATGAATCATCTCCAGCCGTTGTCCCGTCCGCAGTGGAGCAGACGCCCCCGATCCCGCCGGAAGCGCCCGTCGCGTTCCTCGTCGTGGAGGAGGAAGCATCGGCTCCGCTCGAAGCCGCGTTTGCTCCCCCGCCGATGGCGCCGCCCGATGAACCGTTGTGGCCGCGTTTGCTGTCTGTCGCGTGGTTGACGGGTTCGCTGGGCTGGTTTGCGCTGGCGCTGGCGCGGTTGCAGCGTTTCCACCGTCTGCTTCGTTATTCCCAGCCGGCTTCGCTGCTCTTGCAAGAACGCACGCAACGACTGTCGCGCCGGCTGGGTATGTACCGCTGTCCGCGGGTCGGTCTGCTGCCGGGCCGTCTGGCACCGATGCTCTGGGCCATCGGCGGTTCGCCGCGTTTGCTCCTGCCGGCGGATCTACCCCGTTTGCTTAGCGAGGAGCAACTCGATACGTTGCTTGTCCATGAACTGGCTCATCTGCGCCGCCGGGATCATTGGGTTCGCGCCCTGGAATTCGTGGTCATGGGCTTGTACTGGTGGCACCCCATCGTTTGGTACGCCCGCCGCGAACTGCGCGAGGCCGAGGAACAGTGCTGCGATGCCTGGGTTGTCTCCACGCTACCCGCTGCCGGCCGCACCTATGCCTCGGCGCTGATGGATACACTCGATTTTCTCGCCACGACTCCGTCCGCTGTGCCGCCGTTGGCCAGTGGATTGAGTCACGTTTCCAATCTCAAAAGGAGGCTGACGATGATTATGTGTGGCACCACTCCCCGTGCCCTGAGTTGGCCGGGCTATCTGGCCGTCCTCGCGTTCGGCGTGTTCTTCCTACCACTGCTGCCGGCGCTGCATGCGCAGGCACCGAGCAAGGAAAAAAGCGAGAAAAGAGCCATCCTCATTTTAGGGGACGACTCCGACAACAAGGCGGACCTCGCGCGGGCCAAGGCGAAACTCGCGCAGATGGAAGCACAGCTTCAGCAAAAGATGGCGGATGTCGCCAAGGCCAAGGCGGAGTTAGAAGCCGCGGCCAAGCAGGTTCGTCTCGGCGAACAGAACTTGGAACGTCCCCACCAGCCCCGCATGGTTTTGCGATTGGACAAGGCGGTAATTACAGCCGGTCCCGAACACAAACCTGGCAAGGTTGAAGAGGGAAATAAAAAGGCGATTCGCATTGAAGTGGTCGTCGGACCCGATGTGAAGGCGGATAACCTCAAGGATTTGCTCAAAAAGCTCGAAAGTATCGCCTCTGAAAAACAAGGCTGCGTCATCGTGATCCGCCGGGAAGCGGCCGCGTCTCCAAAACCCGCCGCTGGATTCCGGATTGTGCCAGTCACGCCGGAGGGGATACGTTTTTCTCTTCCCGTGACCATTAGAGAGAAACCCGCGCCGACGAATGCTCCACCAGAGAAACGCCTCAACGATCTCGAAAAGAAGTTGGAGAAACTGTTACAGGAAATGCAGGAATTGCGAAAGGAAATGAAGACGCGGCCGGGTGTTAAACTAGACTTGGACAAGCGCCCTGGCGTCCTCTACGATAAGCTCGATTCACCGCGATGAAATGACGAAGCCGCTTGCGGCTTAGCGTTACTCGCTAAGCCGCAAGCGGCTTTACATCGCGGCAACCCATTACTTCTTGCCGCCCTTCGTCTCGGCCTTCTTCTCGCCGGCTGGAGCAGCGGCGGCCTCGGCACCTTCGGCAGCCGTCTCCTCTTCCTTCACCTTCTTGGCCTTCTTGGCGATCTTCAACACACGCACTTTCGGCAGGTTGAAAGGACTACGCCCTTCCTTCCAGCGTTCCTCATCTTGCAGCACTTTGATCCGTTCGCCGCGCGTCAGCACATTGCGCGAACGCGCCAATTGGTTTTTGCGACGCAGACTTTTATAGATGGACATGGCTCAATCCGTCCCTTGTCACGAACGTGGGAAAACTTAGCTGGTATGATAGAGGCGGTCGCGCCGGTGGACAAGAGCGGACCCGGACGCGAGAATAGGTTTAGCCATCGCTTGGCGTTTCGCGCGAAACGAAAACTCGCGCTCTGCTGCGCGTCGCGGCTATATGAAGAAGCTCTTTTACCAACCTGCTGAGTCATCATGCGCATTCAACTCGATTACGGCCGAACTGGATTGGAAGTCAACCTCCCCGACGATCGCATCGTTGGTCCCCTGGCAATCCGGCCGGCTCCGCCGTTGGCCGATCCGGAACAAGCCATCGCTCACGCCATCAACCACCCCATCGGTTCGCGGCCGTTGGCCGAGATCGCTCGCGGCCGCAAAAACGCCTGCATCCTCGTTTGCGACATCACGCGGCCGGTGCCCAATCGCCTCATTCTGCCGCCAATGCTGCGCATTCTCGAAGAACAAGGTATCGCCCGACAAGACATCCTCATTCTCGTCGCCACGGGTTTGCATCGCCCCAATGAGGGCGCGGAATTGGATGAATTGGTCGGTCCCGAAATTGCCTCGCGCTATCGCGTCGAGAACCATCATGGCAAGGTCCAGGAGGAACACGATTACCTCGGCGTCACGCCCAACGGCGTGCCGGTCTGGCTCGATTCGCGCTATCTCCGCGCCGACCTCAAGATCACGACGGGGCTGATCGAGCCGCACTTGATGGCCGGCTACAGCGGCGGTCGCAAGGTCATCTGTCCGGGTATCGCCGGATTGGAGACGGTCAAAATCTGGCACGGCCCGCGTTTTCTCGAACATCCGCGCGCCGACTGCGGCATCCTCGAAGGCAATCCCGTCCACGAAGAAAACACGCGCATCGCGCAGATGGCCGGCTGCGATTTCATCGTCAATGTCTGTCTCGACGGCCAACGTCGAACAACCTGGGTCGGCGCCGGCGACATGATCGAGGCATGGCAAGAAGGCGTGCGCTTCGTCGAGCAGGTCGTCAAGGTGCCGGTGTCCGAACCGCTCGATGTGGTGGTCACCAGCTGCGCCGGCTATCCGCTCGACACGACATGGTATCAGGCCGTCAAGGGATTGACCGGCGCGTTGCCGATCGTCAAACAGGGCGGCACCATCATCATGGTCGCCAGTCTGACGGAAGGGCTGGGCAGTCCCGAATTTCAGCAGGTGATGGCCGAGAATCCCGACCTAAAGCGCTTCAAGCAGCGCATTCTCGGCGAGGATTATTTCATCATGGATCAATGGCAGCTTGAGGAGTTGGCGAAAGTGGTGGATCGCTGCCGGGTGAAGGTTATCAGTCATGGCCTTGCGCCCGAGACGCTGCGCCGCTGCTATGTGGAGCCGGCCGCCACGGTCGAGCAGGCCGTCGCCGATTGTCTCGCCGAGTACGGTCCTAGCGCCCGCGTGGCGGTCATTCCCAAGGGGCCTTACGTACTGCCGTATGTGGCTTGATTCCGCTCGCTTGCCAACCCGTAGCGCCCAGCAAGGGAATGTCCCTTGCTGGCGCTGCGGGCTGGTTATAATCCCCCGCCGGTTAGCACGATCATCGTCAGCGCTCCGCCGAGGAGGAGAAACAGCGCCCACTTGAACAGGACAACGCGGCGCTGAAACTGTCTCTCCACACTCGGATCAATCCGCACACGCTGCAAAAACTCGACGCGGCGAGCGATGGTCGAATGCTGCCAGGATTGCAGAAAGCCCGGCCGATCGCGACTGATACCGTTGACGAGAGCGACTTTCTCCAAGGCGCGAATGAATGTGCCGATACCCGTCGCGCACAGTCCGCGACCGCACTGGGCCGGATCCAAATCGCCTTCATGCCCGCGACAGTCGGCGTGAGGACATGAAACGATCCGGCAGCCGAATACGTCCGCTTGCCGCTCGCAGCGCCGCGACAGGAAACCGAACACCACGAAGATGTAGCCGAGCAGCACGACGATCAGCGGGATGTCGGCCAGGTATTGATGGTGGTCCACGTCGAACAGAGGCTTCCAGCTGTCGCGGAAGAAATAGCCGAGCCAGCCCAACACGATCACGCTGGCCGTCAGAAAGCCGAGATAGTACAGCATGTGGTGGTGACGGATGTGCCCAATCTCGTGGCCGAACACCGCTTCGATCTCTTCCGGCGTGAAGTCTTCCAGCAGTCGATCCGTGAACACCACGTAACGGACCCACGGCACGATGCCGATGACCATAGCGTTGCCCATACCGTTGCGCGTGTTCCACACGAGGATATTGCTGCAACGGAAACGCAGACGCTTCGACACGGTTTCGAGGCGCGTGCGCAACGGGCTGGCCGGCAGGGGTTTTAGACCGAGGACGAGACGCACAATCCACGGCATGGCCGCGAAAACCAGCAGTAAGGCGACAATGCCGGTGCCGTTGATGACGCCCTGCCAATCTTGCCCAGCCTCCGGAAAAAGGCGGAGCAACTCCTTCTGAATCAGCAGGAGGAAGACGGGCAAAAACACGAGGGCGAGCCGTTGCCGCATCTGAAAGAACACGTAGGCGGCGCGCGAGCCGAACATCGGCGCGGCTCGCCGCCCCGGACGTTCCAATTCCAACCAAGGATTGGCGTTCGATTCGGCGATGAGGCGCTGGGTGGCCAAATGCGATTCGCGTTCCGCGTCATAGTACACCGCCCAGGCCAGGAGCTGAGCGATCACGAATGGCGCCAGGATGAGCAGTTCCGCACCAGGCCACTGCCACAGCTTCGCCACGGACCAGCCCCAGCCGAACACCAGTAGAGCCAGGATATACATGACAAACAGGCCGATTTGATGATGCAACCGCCCGCGCTCGTAGCGGCGCAGCAGCTGTTCACGCAGCGCCGGCTCGACGTGCAACGGCCGACGGACGCGGCGCGAGACGAGGAAGGCATGGGCGGCCGTCAGCGCCACGGCCAGCCAGGTGATCGCCACGCACCGCAGAGGCGAATCCGTCCACGGAGGCGTCGGCCAAGTCTTCGCATCCGGCACGCACACGAGTACCAAGAACACCATCAGCAAAAACGGCATAGCGAACTCACCCTCGACCGCGAACAGGCAACAGGCGTCTCCCTTATTCTAACTTGCCCGCGCGCCAGGGCAAAGCCACCTCTTCCGCCGAGCCGCGACCGTAACGCGAAACGCCGGTCGCGGCGGTGGTCGAACCCACCGTCACAACCGGCGTGCTATCACCGAAAGCCGGCTCGTTTATTCGCCGCCCTCGCCACTCTCGCCGCCCTCGCTGGCTGTGCCATCGAGAACCACGGGCGCCGCCATGTCGAAGAGGGGCGCTTCGTCATCGGAGGAATCCGTGTCCAACAGACTCTCCTCCCTCTCAGGCAGACTGTCGGCCAAATCGCTCGTCAGACGATCGATCGTCGGCCCGTGTAGTCCGTGACTGCTTAGCAGCCACGAACGACCTACTCCGCTCCAACCGCTTGCTCCGAACACCGTGCCGGACTGCGCGATGGGCGCGTCCGAGGATCCGATCAGGTTGACGCTGTTGCTTCCCAGCGCCGGCTGCGTTCCTTGCGTCGTTAGATTGATGGAGCCGAGAATATTGTTGTTCGCGCTGGGCACGCTACCACTCAGCACGGGAACGGTCGTGCTGAGCGGCGCGTTCAGGGCGGAAATGGCGGGCACGGTGGCCGAGTTGCCGCTCGCGCCGGCGGCCTCTGCCGAACTGAGCGTGATGCTGGGGCCGCTGGCATGGCTGTACAGGCCGCCGCCTTGCGTGCCTCGGGCGAACCCTCCGAAGCTACTCGAACTGGACGAGAACCCGCCGGTCCCCGAACCCGAGATGGAAAGGCTCGTGGCGGGGGGAGTGGATTTGGCCAACAGCGGGACGAGGTTGTTGACTTTTGGACTACCGAGTCCGGTGACCAGATCGTACCCCGCGCCGGCGGCATAGCCGTTGGTGCCGCGCGTGATGTCGTGGAAAACTTTGGCGTATTGGCCGCTGCCGTACTGGCCGGAACTCGTCGCCAGCGTCGTATTGTACAGGGTGGTTTCCACCTGGTAGGTGCCCAGCGACGAGCCGCGCTGCTGGTCGGCCAGCGCCACGATGCCGGCCCACACCGGACTGCCGACACTGGTGCCGCCCACTTTGATCCACGGATTCGACTGCTGGAAGGAATCGTAGATGGCTACGCCCGTGTTGGGATTGGCGTCGAAGGCCACATCGGGCGTCAGGCGGGAGTCGGTGACGCCAAGTGTGTTGGTTTGGAAGGAGGGTTCGCCTTCGTAGGCGGCGTAGCCTCCCCCGCTGCCGAACCAGCCCGTTTCCCCTTTGTAGGCCGTGTTGGTGCCGCTGGTGGTCGTCTGAAGGCCGGTGCCGCCCACGGCCAGCACGTAGGGGGAAGTGGCCGGCCAGATGGGACCGAAGAAGGCGCTACTGTCGCCGGACGCGGCCACGAACGTCACGTTGTTTACGATCTTGGGCGTGGTGAAGATGTTATCGTAACTCGATTCGTTGGTGAATTCGGAGAACCCCCAACTCATGGACACCGTATTGGCCACGCCGCCGGCATACGCGACGGCGTTGGTCAGGTCGGTCAATTGCTGGTTGTTGTCGCTATCCAGCGGCGCCTCGACGAGTACGATGTTGGCGCTCGGATCGATGGCATGCGCCCACTCCACGTCGAGAGCCGTTTCCATCGCCCAGTTGGGATCTTCTCCGAAAAGCGCGGGGGCGTTCGAGGAGGTGAGCGTAGTTCCCGCCGTCAAGCCTCCCACGGTGACGCCGGAGACTTGGCTGAGGGTGGGGCCGTTGCCGCCGAACGATTGGAGGCCGAAATGCGAGTCGAACGCCGCCACGTCGCTGAGGAGGGTGGGATCGTACGACGCATCCACGATGGCGATGGTTACATTCGTGTTGTTCGCCACGTTCTGGACGCCATAGGCCTGCCGGATCTGCGCGGGGGTATAGCCCGAAACCGCCGTGGTCGCCGCGCTCTGCTCCGGCGTGACAAGCAAGGATTGCACGACGCCGGAGGGTGGTTCGACAGGGGACGGGAGCGGAACAGGCGTCACGACGCTGGCCGACAGCAACGCCCGCGTCTCCAGTTCCTCAAGTTCCAGCAGCACCCGCCGCTGGCGTTTCTCGCGGTTGGTAGTCTTGGGCGATAACAGGTTTCTCAGTTTCCAACGCAATGGAAAATGTGCGCCCTTGAACACGGCAAATCCTCCGATGCAACACGGATAAGTGAGGGCGGCGATAAGTTGGATTCCGTCCTACTGTGGCGCTTCCGAGAATGTTTGTAAAGAGAATTATTCTCCGAAAATGAATTTTTTCCCTGGCGCGATCTTTCCGCCTCCTGTCATTTATCCGCACAGCGAGGCCACAATCCGCCGCGTCTCCGCGCTGTCTCCCGTATCGAGAACGCGCTGCGCCTCCACGATTCGCTCGGACAATCGCGGCGTGAATGGCACCGCCGCGCCGCGGCGCGGTGGATCGGGAACCAACCGGGCCACGACAGCCGTACACAACTCCGCGAGTCCCTCTCCCGTGCGCGCCGATACCGGCAGCGTTCTTCGCCGGCATTCCCAGGCCGCCGGCAGATCGATCTTGTTGAGGACATAAAGGATCGTGCCAATGTCCTCATCGGGCCACACCGGCGACGCCGAAGCATCGAGTACCCACAAACAGAGATCGGCATTGGCGGCGGCGGCCCTCGCTCGCAGAATGCCCTGTTCCTCCAGCGTTTCCGCCTCTTTTCGCAGACCAGCCGTGTCCGCTAATTCGATCAGCCAGCCATCCAACGCGATGCGCATCGTCACCACGTCGCGCGTCGTGCCCGGCGTCGCCGCCACCACGCTGCGCTGATAGCCGGCCAGCGCGTTGACCAGACTGCTCTTGCCGACGTTGGGAGCGCCGGCGACTGCCACACGCCACGGTTGCGTCAGGCGCTGTCCCACGGCCGCGAAGCGGGACAACTGCGTCAATCCCTCATGGGCCATAGCCGTATCTCCTCGATCGAGTGCGGCCAAGATCACGTCGAACGCCCTGCCCAACGCTCCCTGTTGCTGATCCAGCAGGATACCGGCCGTGCGGACCGTTGCCGCCTGGGTCAGGGCGATGGCCGCCGCCGCGCTCAGTGAATCGCCGCTGGTCTTGCGTAGAAAATCCTCCCAGCTACCTATCTGCAATCCTCGATCGCGGAATAGATCGAGCAGGAACAGAACCACTTCGCGACCGCCATGCCCATGCACTTCGAGCCACGGTAGCGGTTCCGCTTGCTTGACAGCAACCACAACCTCATCCGCCATGTCATCGCCGAGCTGCCCGAGCCAGAAGCGTCCCGCCTCGGGCGTGGCAGGCAACTCGCCGCCGGAACGCAATCGGAAGAGTGTTCGTAGCGTCTCCCAGGCGCGCGGCCCATATAAACCCAGCGTGGCGAGCGCAGCCTGTCCCGGCGGGGTCAGGCAAGCGATCCATGTCGTTGTTTCGCTGACGCTCACGGAAGCGCCTCCACACTCAGACGAATACCTTCGAGCGTCATCTCCGGCCAAAATCGTGTTTCCGGCAAGATCGATTGCAGCAGCGGACCATCGCCACCGGTGACAAACACTTCGATAGGCGAACCACAGTGGATGCGGTATTCGCGGAGAATCGCTTCGACGCCGCCTGCCACCGCCCAGAAGATGCCGGCTTCGATAGCAGGAATCGTCGCCGTTCCCGGTAGGGGCGGGGTTGCCCCGCCCTTGCCCGGCGGTTCGACCAGCGGCAAAAGGGCTGTGTAATCGTGCAACGCCTTCGCCATCAAACGCAGCCCAGGCAGGATGGCTCCGCCGGTGAAGGCTCCCGTTTCATCGAGAAGATCCACCGTCACTGCCGATCCTGCATCAATGACGACAGCCGGCACGCCTGCCGGTCGCCGGCTGTTGGCTGCCACCGCGTCGAGAAGGCGGTCGATGCCGGCGTGGTCCGGTTTGTCCACCAGCACACGCAGCGGCAGCGACGAAGCGCCTGTTAGGACGTGAACGGTATCGCCGCGCAGCCGCGCGTAACTTTCAAAGGCGTGTCGCCGTTGGGGATGGACGCCCGCGATCACCCACACCAACGGCGAAGGCAATTGCCACTGATGGGCCTGTCCGCGCCAGGCGTTGAGGCCATCGGGTGAGAGACTGCACGTTTCGCTCACTCGGCCATCCGCGCAGCGGCCCCACTTGATGGCCGTGTTACCCACATCGACGACGACGCCGGGGGTCATGACGTCACCTCGGCTCGCGTCAGATGCAATTGCTCAACCACCGTGCGCACCAAATCCGCCAAGCCCTGCCCCGTCACCGCCGACAGCGCCAGCACCGGCCGGCCCAACTCTTCTTCCAGTCGCTGTCGTACGTCCTCGCTGCCGGTCAGTTCCGCCTTGCTCAAGGCCACAATCTCCGGCTTGTCCGCCAGCGCATGGCCGTGCAACTCTAATTCGCGGCGAATCGTCCGATAGTTTTTGATCGGATCGCTGCCGTCCGCCGGCATCGGCTCGACCAGATGCACGATGACGCGCGTCCGCTCGACGTGCCGTAAAAACTCGTGCCCCAGCCCGATGCCGCTATGCGCTCCCTCGATCAATCCCGGCAGGTCGGCCAGTACGAAGGCGCGTTCGCCGCCGATGGTCACCAAGCCAAGGTTGGGATGCTTGGTCGTGAACGGATAAGCGGCAATCTCCGGATGCGCCTGTGAGAGCCGACTCAATAGCGTGGATTTGCCGGCATTGGGTAGCCCTACCAAGCCCGCGTCGGCGATGACTTTTAGTTCCAGCACGATCCAGCGTTCCTCGCCCTCCGTGCCCGGCTGCGTCTCGCGCGGCGCCCGGTTGGTCGAAGTGGTGAAGGCTCGGTTGCCGCGTCCGCCGCGTCCGCCGCGGCCCACCGTCACCTGTTCGCCCGGTTCCTTGAGATCGCGCAGCAGATTGCCGCGATCGCGGTCGTAAACCAGCGTGCCAGGCGGCACCGGGATGACGAGTTCGGAGGCACGCCGACCGTGGCAGTTGTCCGAGCCGCCGCGTCCGCCGGCATCGGCGCGCCAGTGCTTGCGATTGACGATCTCGGCCAGGCTATCGGTGCCGGCCACGGCGCGGACGATCACATCGCCGCCGTCGCCGCCGTCGCCGCCGTCCGGGCCGCCTTTGGGTACATACTTCTCGCGCCGGAAGCTACAGCATCCCGCGCCGCCATCACCGCCTTTGACGAACAACGATACACGATCGACAAACATGGTAATCCGCTGGAAAATTGGCTGTCTGCACTCGACACGTTTCCTCTATGATACACACGACCGGACGAAACAGCGCGGCGTTCCTCTTGTGTTTTGCAAGGAGTATCCTCCATGCCGTTGCTCGATCACTTCCATCCACCGTTGAGCGATGGACGCTGCCGCTGTTGCCGCTGGCGCTCAACGCCGAGTTGAGGATGCCCGTTGATCTCGAAGCGACCTACATGGATGCCTGGCAGCGCCGTCGCCTGACTTGAATCACCGTTTGTTGGATCCTTTTGGGTAAGGGGCAATTCAGAAATGGAATACAATCTCGTCTCCCTCATAATTGATTCAAGTCGCCCATTCCGCGCGTCCGATGCAAACCATACGGGTAGGGAGCGGCGAATCTCGCTCCGGGAGCGCAGAAGAGAGAGGCGGGTCTCATGCGGCATGTTCGGAAGCTCGGTTGTTTGCTCCTGGCGATGACGCTAGGTTTGATGGTTCGTCCCGCACACGCTCAGATTTCGCAGCTAGCGGACGATCTCGTCATCCTGAGTAATCGCCTACGGTCCAAGGAGGACGCCAAGACCCATCAGCATCTCGGTCCCGGTCCCGGCTCGAAAGAGAGTCTGTTCCCGATCATTCCCGGTGCGCCCCGGCCAATTCCAGGGGAGCCGTCCAGTTCCATGACTCCCGGACAGGCGGCAATCGCTCCACCCGCGCCGCAGGCGGCCCTATCCCCGCCACTCTATGGCGCACTGGAAGTCCCTTCCACCGTGGAAGAAGGCCCGCCTAATGGACTGACGCTCGATCAGGCCATTGAGCGCTTGGTGCAAGAAAATCCGGACCTCCGCACACGGTTTCAGGAATTGCCCAAGGCGCAGGCGGATATTCTCTCGGCCGGCCTGCGCAACAATCCCTTCCTGTTCGGCAATGTCGGCAACGTGCCCTACGGCAGCTATTCACCCCAGCGGCCCGGCGGGGTTAACTACGAGGTCACGGTCATTCAATCCTGGGACGTCAACCGAAAGCGTTTGAGTCGCATCCGCGTGGCTCAGAACGCCCGCAATGTGCTGGAATGCCTGTACCAAGATGCCGTCCGGCTGGAAATCGATAACCTGTACACGGCCTTCCTCGATGTGCTGGCCGCGCGCGAAGCACTGCGCCAGCAGCAAACCGGCCTGGTTGGATTGGAGCAAGTTGTCAACCAGACGCGCAAGCTCGTGGAGGAAAAGCAGGCAGCGCAATCGGACCTGGATCGCGCCGATGTGCAGCGCGAAATGGCACTCATGGCGGTGCAAGATGCGTCGGCTGCTCTCGCCCGTGCGCGGCAAGCGCTGGCTGTCCTGCTGAACCTGCCGCCCGATGCGGTGGACTGCCTGGAACTTCGCGGCTCGCTTGGCGGCGCCGATCTGACTCTGCCGACGCTGGATGAATTGTTGCACGTCGCGCTGACGGTTCGGCCCGACCTCAACGCCTATCGCCTGGGCATTCAGCGTGCCCAATCCGAGGTGCAACTGGCAAAGGCGGATCGCTGGGCCGACGTGTTCGTGCTGTATACGCCCTGGCAACTTCAGAACAACACGGCCATCGGCGCGCAGAACGCGACTTCGTGGAGCTTGGGAGCGCTCGTCACGCTGCCGGTCTTCAATCGCAACCAGGGCAATATCTCACGGGCGCAAAGTACCGTGGCGCAGACGATTATCGAATTGCAAGGACGAGAGCAGCAAGTGAGCGCCGAAGTGCGGCGAGCTTATCGGGAATACACGACCGCGCATGACGCCGTGCAGCGCTACCAGAGCAACATTCTGCCGCGAGCGCGGCGTATCCGCGACGATAAATTGCGGCTGTTCAAGGCGGGATCGGAAAGCATTCTGGCGTTTCTCGCCGCTCAGAAGGAATACAACGACGTCGTCCGCCAATATCTGGAGACGAGCGTCCGTTATCGTCGCGGCGCACTTCGCCTCAACACGGCGCTGGGCCAGCGCATCGTTCCTTAAACTACATCAATACGCATTGCGATGGATGATGCCGTGGAAGATCGTCATCCACAGGATGCGCAGGTCCAGCCACGGCGTCCAATGGGTGATGTAATAGAGATCGTATTGCAGCCGCTTGCGCAGCGAGGTGTTGCCGCGCCAGCCATGCACCTGCGCCCAGCCGGTGATGCCGGCCTTGACGCAGTGCCGCGCCATGTAGTTGGGGATGGTTTGGCTGAATTGTTGGATGAACACCGGGCGTTCCGGCCGCGGTCCCACGAGACTCATATCGCCCATCAGCACGTTCCACAACTGCGGTAATTCGTCGAGGCTCGTCTTACGCAGAAACGTCCCCAGGCGCGTGCGCCGACTGTCATGTTGGATCGCCCACACGGCTCCCGTCTGCTGTTCGGCATCGACGCGCATGCTTCGGAATTTCAGCATGTGGAACGTGCGTCCGTTCAGCCCGCAACGCTCCTGACGGTAGAAAATCGGTCCCGGACTGGTTCGCTTGACCAAGAGCGCGATCAGCGCCAGCAGCGGTGAGAGTATAATCAGACCGATGGCCGACAGCACCATGTCCATGACGCGCTTGACGACGATGTTTAATCCGAAGTGCGGGCTTTCACGCAGACCGATCAACGGCAAACCATCGAGATTGGTGGTCGTCAGCGATAGGCCGGCAAGGTTCGGCACATCGCAGACCATGCGTACCTCGACCATGGAACGCGACAAAATAGCAAACACCCGGCGGGCGTCGTCGGTGCGATCCAGTGGCAGCGCGACGAAGACGTGGCGGACGCCGTACTTTTGGATCAACTCCGGCAGGTCGGCGAAACCGCCCAACACATCGAGATCGTTGGACATGCGGTTGGTCTGCTCATCGACAAAACCGATGTTTTTGATGCCCAGCCAGTTGACTCGTTGCAGGACACGAGCCATCTTGCGAGCGGCGCGGCCGGCGCCTACGATGATCGAGTAAGTCTGGTTGTAACCGCGGCTGCGCAGCGTGCGAATGACCGTCCAGGCCGCACGCCGGCCGACGAGGACCAGCATTCCGCTTAGTATCCAGAAGATCAAGATCGTGGCGCGCGATTCGTAGGGATCGTGCAGAAAAAAGATGGTCGCCATAACCAGCAGGGACAGCAGGACGCCGCCCTTGAACACGGCGATGACTTCTTCGCGGAAGCGGCGCAGACGACCGACGTTATACTGTCCGGCCAGCCGGTAGGCGACGGCGCAGAGTATCCACAACAACGGCACACGCCGCAAGCACAGGTAAAACTCCGGCGTGACCTTCTCGACGTTGAGCCAGCCGCTCTCGAAACGCAGATAGTAAGCCAAAAACCAGGCGGCCGTGGTCAGCACCAGGTCGGAGAGCAGAAAACAGGAACTAAGCAACTGGCCGCGCTGATGAATCATAATCTCCCCTATTGGAACCGCGAAGTCTTAACATGATCCGAGCGGCACTGTCAAGGCTCAAAACATTTCACCACGGAAAGCACGGAAAACACGGAAAAAAGACAAATGAGTATCCTTAGCGAGACAACCACGGTGTTTTTCTCCGGTCTGAGGTTCGCCTGATTTTTTTTGGTCTTTGTCTTTTTTTCGTGTTTTCCGTGCTTTTCGTAGTGATTATTCTTCGTGGGAGACGTGATGGCCGCGAACGATCTCGTCCTCGCCTTCACCGGCGCCAGTGGCGTGCCCTATGGGACTCGCCTGCTGGAGGTGCTATTGCGCGCCGGCCGCACGGTTCACTTGGTCATCAGTCCGTCCGCCGTGCAAGTGATCGAGCGCGAGGTGGATCGCCGTGTCCGGCCGGATCGCTTTGTCCTCGCCGACCTGCTGGGCGACCGCGCAACGGGAGTTGATCCTAAGCAAGTGCGCCTTCATCATTTCATGGACTTTGAAGCCGGCATCGCCAGCGGTTCGTTTCTGACCGGCGGCATGGTCGTTTGTCCGTGTAGCATGGGCACGGTCGCCGCCATCGCGCATGGTCTGTCCCAGAATCTCATCCACCGCGCCGCCGATGTCCATTTGAAAGAGGGACGTACTCTCATTGTGGTGCCGCGTGAGACGCCGCTACACCTGATCCAGCTGCGCAACCTTGTCGCCTGCGCCGAGGCAGGCGCGGTCGTGCTGCCGGCCATGCCGGCGTTTTATACTCGGCCCCAGTCGCTTCAGGATGCCGTCGATTTCATTGTTGGCCGTATCTGCGATCAACTCGGCGTCGAGCATCACCTATCGCAACGCTGGGGCGAAGCCACGTAGGGGCATATTTCCCTCTTGCTCCTCCGCATCATCTCGTGTACATCCGATCCTGCGCCGGGACTGCGCTTCTTCGGCCAGCCGGCTTTTTTCGTGGGGTAGAATCATCGTGCATGGACGCTCGTTGTCGCGGATCATCGGCTGGGGGCTTCTGTTCGGCGTGGCCGTTCTGTCTGGCTGCGACGATCTCGTGCCGCCTGTGGAAACACCGGCCGAGACGCCGGCAGAGATGGGCCGCGACTTCGATCCGGCGACGGCCGGCACCATTCAGGGGCAAGTGACGTGGGTTGGAACTATTCCTCAAGTGTCACCTTACCACGCCCCGGTCAGTCCGGGCGGCGAACATGCCGGCTCGGCTCGCCGCGACTGGTCCAATTCTCATGCGCCGAAGATTGATCCGCACACGAAAGCCGTGGCTGGTGCTATCGTCTTCCTGCGCGGCATCGATCCGCGACGAGGGCGGCCGTGGGACCATCCGCCCGTCCGCGTTGAACTGCGTGACTACCAGATTCACGTTTGCCAGGGCGACCGCGATACGGCTTCCGGCTTCGTCCGCCGTGGCGATGTCATCACGATGGTATCGCGTCAGGATGTTTTCCATTCGCTCCAGGTTCGCGGCACCGCCTTCTTCACCCGCGCGTTCCCCGACCGCGATCAATCCTGCGAGCAACGACTCGATTGCCTGGGCATTGTCGAACTAATGAGCGGATGCGGTTACTTCTGGATGCGTGGCAATCTGTTTGTCGTCGAGCATCCCTACTACACGCACACCGACGCCGAGGGGCGTTTCACGCTCCCGCAAGTGCCGCCCGGCCGGTATGAACTGGTGAGTTGGTTGCCCGACTGGCATGAGGCCGGTCACGAACTGGACGCCGAGACGGCGCTGATTTGTCGGCTGAAGTATCGGCCTCCGGTCGAGGTTGTGCAGTCCGTCCACCTGTCGGCGTCTCAGGCGCGGAACATTTCAATCGCGCTGCCCGCAGAGCGCTTTGGGCGTTGAGGGCGACGTGTGCGGTCCCTCTTCTCAGATGATTCGCCTCTTGCTACACTGACTTCTTAGTCGCTTGCGGCTTCGCGGAGCGCGGGGCTTTGCGTTTCGCGCGAAACGCAAACGGCTAAGAAATCAGCAAATGGAGAAATGTGTGTCCTCGATCAATTACAGTCAGGTGCGCAAGGGCATGGTCATCGTGGAGGACGGCCAACTTTACGCCGTCGTGGACCGCGACCTGAATACGCCCGGGAACTGGCGTGCCATCCTCAACTTGAAACTCAAGAACCTGAAGACCGGCGCCGTTACGCCCCGACGTTTTCGGCCGGATGACAAGGGCGAGTTGGCCTATCTCGACAAAAGGCCGATGCAATATCTCTACAAGGAAGGCGACGGCTTTGTCTTCATGGACAAGGAAACCTTCGACCAGATCACGCTCAGCGAGGAGTTGGCCGGCGAAATGATCCTCTTTCTCAAGGAGAATGAGGACGCCCAGGTCACCTTCTACGACGATAAGCCGATCAGTCTGGAATTGGCGGCCACCGTCGAGTTGAAGGTGACGGAGACGGACCCGGCTCTCAAGGGCGCGACGGCCGCCGCCCAGTATAAGCCGGCCACCCTTGAAACAGGACTGAAAATCACTGTTCCACCCTTTATCGGCATAGGCGAGGTGGTGCAGGTCGATACCCGTACCGGGGAATATCTGAGCCGAGCCAAGTAACCAGAGAGGCAGAGAGAACCGTGGCGTCGATCGCATACAGCGAAGTTCGCAGAGGCATGATTATCGTCGAGGATGGACAGCTCTATCAGGTCATCGACCGGGATTTGAAGACGCCCGGCAACCTGCCGTCCAAGCTCCGTCTAAAGATTCGCAACGTCAAGACCGGCCTGGTCAACGACAAGCGCGTTCATCCCGAGGACAAGGTCGAGCAGGCCTACCTCGAAACGCGCGCGATGCAGTATCTCTACAAGGAAGGCGACGACTTCGTTTTCATGGACAAGGAGACGTTCGATCAGATCCATCTCAACAAAGAGTGGGTCGGCGAACAGATGCTTTACATGAAGGAGAACGACGACGCCAAGGTCGTCTTCCACGAAGAGAAACCACTCAGTTTGGAATTGCCCAATACGGTCGATTTGAAGGTGGTTGAGACGGACCCCGCTCTCAAGGGCGCGACGGCGGCGGCACAATATAAACCGGCCACGCTCGAAACCGGGCTGAAAATCAGCGTTCCGCCCTTCGTCAGCATCGGCGATATGCTGTCCATCGATACGCGCACCGGCGAATATCTCAGCCGCTCCAAGTAAACAAAATTTTTCACCACGAAAAACACGGAAGACACGGAAAAATACAAGAGATAAAATGAGTCCAAGAATATTGGAATCAGGCCTTTTGACTTCTTCTCTCTTGTCTTTTTTCCGTCTTTTTCGTGTTTTCCGTGGTGAAAAATTTTGAAGGAGAGCAAGGGCGGGTTTCGGAGCGTCGGGGGGGAAACCCCGATGAAGATCGGTAGGCGAAAGATGAATACCCAAACGTCCGAATAAATACCCGCCCTGCTCATTTCCAGACTATTCGAGCGGTTGCTGCCCTTCAAGAGTCGGCACGCTCGGAATCGGCGGAGCCACAGTAGTCGCTGGAGTTGCGGAACTGTGACAGGGTGAACCGGCTGCCGTCTCGGAACTATTTTTCGTCTGAATCGAGGAAACGCCCCACACCAAGGCACCGCTGCCAAACAGCGCCAGCAGAGCAAGGATCACCAGATAGCGCAGCTTGTTCCAGCGCATCTCACGAACCGTTTCCGTCATCAACTCGAAAACAGAAGGCGAAATGGCCGTGCCAAGCGCCTTGCCCACGGCGACCAGTACGGACGCCTGTACGGTCGCATAGACCAGCACCGGCGACAGCGCCCCCAACGATTCTCCATGCTCTTCAAGCAAGTACGTCAAGGGTGTAGTCGCGGGCGTCCAACCACGGAGCGTCAGCCGTTCGCGGAGCCGTTCGCGGGCACGGCCGACACGCGATTGCACCGTGCCGCGCGGACATCCCAGATGCTCGGCCGCCTCATCGCAGGTCTTGCCCTCCAGATGACAGAGGATGAAAGCCGTGCGATACTTCTCGGGAATCTGGTTTAGCTCCGTGTCCACCACTTTGCGTAACTCGCGCCAGGCGGTCTGGTCGGCCGGATCGGCACACTTATCGTCGATCGGCAATTCATCCAGCGGTTTCTCGACTTGGCTGCGCCGTCCGCTGCGCGCCTTGGCCCGCAGAGCGATACGATAGGCGACGGTGTATAGCCAGCCGCTGACGGATTCGCGTTTACCGATGGAGGCCGCCTTGCGAGCCAGCATGAGGAAAGCGGCCTGGAAAGCATCTTCCGCGTCTTGCGTATGATGCAGCACACGTCGGCAGACGCCGAACACCATCGGCCCATGTCGCCACATCAGCAACTCGAAAGCCGCCTGATCGCGATTTTGCAAGAAGCGCTCCAGCAACTGCGCATCCGTGACGACCCCGGACACCGAGGGCCGCAGTCGTCGCTGCACGTTTTCGAGAATGGCCGGCAAGGATGGCATCACCATACATTTCTCTCCGTGAAGGAGCCGTTCTACTCAAGTAGAGACAGCAACCCTCCTTCAGCATCCCATTTTTTCGTCGAGATGCAACGGGAAGGAACATAAGGCATCAGCATAATAAATGACTAGCCCGGAGCGCCAGCGACGGGTTGCACTGTCCTGTCGTTGGCGCTCCGGGCTAGTCGTCAAAAATTTTTGTCTCGATGGGAAACTGGATTCCTTCCTATGCCGACATCAGACGATTCAGTACGTCGAGATGCGAGCGTGCCTGAGGGAGGAGGGTGCCGCGAATGGCGGTCTTGCACACACTCGGCACCGACTCATCTTGAAGCACGCGCTCATAGGCATTAATGCCGTGTTCCTCACCTTGCTTCAAGGCTTTCAGGGCCGCGGTATTGCCGAACAGCTTCGCCGTTCCCTCGACCGCCTTGGCCCATCCACCCCACATACCGGAATCCTGCTGAGGCTGGCCACCCAACTCGTGAATGTGTTGACGGATGGCATTGGCCGCCGCTCGATGCTCATCACGAATCTGTCGCAGTTCCGTTGCACCGGGTTCTTCTCCGATCTTCGTCATCGCCTGCTGGTAGGTTTCCGTCGCGGACAATTCGCCGCGCAAGAGGGAATTAAGAGATTCGCAAGTGTCCATCGTCTTGTTCATCGTTTGTCTCCTTTTGCTCTGCGTTTTCTCTCTCGTTTGCGAGATCGCTCCCCGTGGCGACCTTTTCTTCTCCTCAGCAATCACCATGCCAACTCTGCCCGTTCCATAGTGAGAAAATCTGTTGTGAGTCGGCCGTTGTTCGGCGTTCACGCACAGACAGAGGATGCAAATATTTCGCCAGTCGATACTATTTGCTAAAGAAAGGTCCGGTCGGAGACCGGCCGGGAGGATCCATGAACGCGATCAATGAGAAACCGCCGGCGCGACGTTCGGCGGGGCTTCTGCTGCACCCCACGTCGCTGCCCGGACCTTATGGGATCGGCGATCTCGGTCCGGCGGCCTATGCCTGGGTGGATGCTCTGGTAGCCGCCCGTCAGACCTGGTGGCAGGTGCTGCCGCTGGGGCCGACGGGCTATGGGGATTCTCCCTATCAGGCTTTCTCCGCTTTCGCCGGTAATCGCTATCTCATAAGTCCTGAATTATTGGCGCGCGACGGCCTCATCAAGGAAGCCGACCTGTCCAGCGTGCGCTTCCCGGCGAACCATGTGGATTTTGGCAGCGTCATCCCCTTCAAGACGGCGTTGCTGGCGCGAGCGTGGGAGAATTTTTTATCCGGGGCGGCGGCGTCGCTGCGTTCGCCGTTTGAGGCATTCTGCGTGCAGGAGGCACGCTGGCTGAATGACTTCGCCTTGTTTTTGGCCCTCAAGGACGTTCACGGCGGTGCCAACTGGCAGGAGTGGCCGCGCGAACTCATGATGCGTCAACCGGCCGCGCTGAAGGACATTCGCCGGCAGTTGAGCCGCGCTGTCGGTCTGCACCAGTTCACGCAGTTCCTCTTCTTCCGCCAATGGAAGGAACTCAAGCACTACGCCAATAGCCGGGGGATTTATCTCATCGGCGATGTGCCCATCTTCGTCGCCAGCGACTCAACGGATGTGTGGGCCAACCCGGAATTGTTCCTGCTGGATGAGGACCGCCGGCCCACCTTCGTGGCGGGCGTGCCGCCGGACTATTTCGCGGCGACCGGCCAGCGCTGGGGCAATCCCCTCTACGACTGGGATGCTTTGAAACGCACACGCTACGCCTGGTGGATCGCCCGTCTGCGGGCCATGCTGGCGCAGGTCGATCTGGTTCGCCTCGATCACTTCCGCGGCTTCGAGGCGTACTGGGAGATTCCCGCCGATATGCCGACCGCCGAGGTCGGCCGTTGGGTGTCGGTTCCCGGCGCCGATTTTCTGACGACCGTGCGCGAGGCGTTCGGTGGTTTGCCGCTGATCGCTGAGGATCTCGGATTGATTACGCCGGAAGTGGATGCGTTGCGGAATCAGTTTCAACTGCCGGGTATGCGTATTCTGCATTTTGCCTTCTATGGCGATCCGAAAGATCGCTTTTTGCCGCATAACTACGAACGCCATACGGTGGCCTACACCGGCACCCACGACAACGATACGACGCTCGGTTGGTACGCGACGTTGCAGGAACACGAACGGCGTTATCTGCATCGCTACATGCCGAACGGCTGTGGCGACATCGCCTGGGATTTGATTCGCATGGCCTGGGCTTCGGTCGCCGATTATGCACTGGCCCCGCTGCAAGATGTGATGAGCCTGGGCAGCGAAGCACGCATGAATCTGCCTGGACGCGAGGCGGGCAACTGGAGTTGGCGCTTCACGGAGTCCATGCTGACCCAGCCGTTGCTCGATGGTCTCGCGGAGTTGACAGAGGTATATTGGCGCTGAGTTTGCCAGCCCGCGGCGCAAGCAAGGGATTTCGTGCTGACGCTGAGGAGCGGTGATCTAGCGAAGCAGAGCCGGCGGCCGATCGACGCTGCCGGTGTCGTCGGAATAGCGCATCGCCATAAATCCGGCGATGGCGGCGAGCGTCAGAATACTGGCAACGAATACCCACTCGATCGCCAGTACACAACCGCGATCATCATGCCAGAAATCCCGCAATAGCTTGAGCATTGGCCGATTCTCTCGGTGATGGATTTTGGGGCGGGCCTTGTTCCCGGAGGACTATTGCAGAAGCCATGCCACTCACAAGCTGGCTAGCGAAAGATCTCTTGTCAACAGAACAACTCGATACACTTCAAGACCTTAGGGCGAGACGGCCGCGAACGCGGCCATCGCGCCACGGCCGAGTCGGTGTAATGGGAAGGAAGAAGGGAGTTGTAAACCCTGTTAAGAAGGCTTATCCAAGCGCCACGGCGATCAAGACGGCAAGACGTTGGCGATCGTTTCGGCCAGGGCACGCTGGGCCAAACCGCGTCCCTTGGCGAGCGCCTGGGCCGCGCCGAGGGTGAGTCGCGGATCGGGGAACGGCAAATGGGCCAGGGCGTCGTCAACATTTTGAGTCAGGGAGTAGCGGCCGGCCTCCAGGTTCACGATGACGCCCGACGAGCGCAACAGGTCGAGATCGCGATAGAAGCCGCGCACGTCCACGCGAAGACGGCGGGCGATGGCCTCGCGGGTTTGCGAGCCGCCGGCCAGCAATTGCACCATACGGAATACGCGGACGAAGCGCTCGGGGGTGACTCCGGCGGCGGTCGGTGTCGATTTCGTGGGGGACTTGCGTTTCTTGGCCATATCGTCCTCAATACGAACAATGCCAGGGACTCAAGATGCGAAGGATTGATGGACGAGACAGGTGGACGACTACTCAATAGACCGCGCGATGCAGCCAACTATTCGGATAGTAGAGACGCCGCTGTGTGAAAGCAAGCGCGTCTGCTATGCTGACGCCGGTCGTTCCCCGTGTATGCGCGTCGCGTGGCTTGGCATTTCGCGCGAAACGCCAAGCCACGCGACGCGCATACACAAGTACGAGTGACACGCACATGACACCGCTCGACTATCTGGTCATCGCTCCCCACCCGGATGACGCCGAACTGGGCGTCGGCGGGACGATTTTGCTGTTGCAAGCGCAGGGGGCGCGGGTGGGCGTTCTCGATCTGACCGACGGTGAACCGACGCCTCATGGGAGTTTGGAGATTCGCCGGCGTGAGACGGAAGAAGCCACCGCGATTTTGGGGTTGGCCTGGCGTGGCAATCTCGGCCTGGTCAATCGCCGATTGGAAGCGACTCTCGACGCTCGCGCCCGCCTGGCCGGCGTCCTGCGCGAACAGCGGCCGCGCGTCCTGTTCGCTCCCTACTGGGATGATACCCATCCCGATCATATCGCCGCCAGTACGCTGGTCGATGCCGCCCGTTTCTGGGCCAAACTGACCCGCTGCGATCTGCCGGGTGAACCGTACTATCCGAAACAAATCATCTATTACTTTAGTGTTCATCTTCGCATTCATCCACGTCCGTCGTTCGTCCTCGACATCACGCCGCACCTGGAGACGAAAATGCGTGCCGTGGCCTGCTATCGTTCGCAGTTCATTGAGGGCCGGCCGACGAACCCGCCGACGCTGCTGGACGACCTGCGCGATCGCGCCCGCTACTGGGGTTGGGCCATCGGCGCCGGCTACGGCGAGCCGTTTGTAACCCGCGAAGAAGTTGGACTACGCGGTTTGCGTGATCTAGTCTGACGAGGCATCCCCCGACGGCAACGCCGAGTAAGACGACAACAACAGCGCGGCAGGGTGGAAACGACGAAGAAAACGCTGTTTTTATGCGGTTGCCATCCCTGCGCCGGACGATACTCCTCACGTCTATCCACGAGATGTAGGAAGGGGGTGGTGCGTGGGGCGCGAGTTCAACGTCCTGGCGTTGCTCAAGGGCGAGGAGCGCTACATCTACGTGTATGATGATGACAGTCGTTCGCCCCTGCTGGAAGCGTTTCGCGCTCAGGCCGCCGACCCGGACTTGAGCCTAAACTGGTTCGACGTGGTGGTGTTGAGCCAGAAAGCTCGCGAACAGGCAGCCAGCGCTACGCTGCCACAACCAGAGAAACCGCGAAGGTTCTAAGATGCACTAACAGGATGAATTGCCAGCCCGCAGCGCCAGCAAGGGATTCCCTTGCTGGCGCTGCGGGCTGGCCAAAAGGTTCGTGCCTCTAAGAGGAGTGCGCATGGAAGAAGCCTTGGCCGAGTTCCTGCGTCATCTGGCGCTGGAGAAGAATGCGTCGGAGCATACGGTCAAATCGTATCGCGAAGACCTGACGCAGGCCGTGGGTTTCTTCCGTACCCGCCTGGCGAGCCAAACGCCCCGGCCGGAGCAGTTGACGACGCGCGTGCTTCGCGCTCACCTCGCCTGGCTGAGCGAACAAGGCTACGCTCGCAGTACCATCGCGCGTCGCCTGGCGGCCATCCGCTCGTGGTGCCGCTTCCTGTGCCGGCAAGGTACGCTGTCGGCCAATCCCGCGATGGGTCTGCGCGGTCCGCGCCAGGACAAGAAATTGCCGCACTTTGTCTCGCGCGAGGATATGACGCGCTTGCTGGAAACGCCGCCGGCCGCTGTCCCACTGGGACTTCGCGATCGAGCCATCCTCGAAACGCTGTACTCGGCCGGTCTGCGCGTCAGCGAGTTGACCGGCCTTGATGTCGGCGACCTGGATCTCAGCGACGGACTGGCCACGGTGCGCGGCAAGGGCCGCAAGGAACGGCTGGCTTTGTTGGGTCCGCAGGCCGTGGCAGCGATTCAGCACTGGTTGCCCGAACGTCAGGCGCTGGCTGGGCCGCGAGCGGCGACGCAACCGGCGCTGTTTCTCAACAAGAACGGTACCCGCCTGTCCTCGCGCAGCGTGGGCCGGTCGCTGGAAAAATATCTCGCCCAGGCTGGACTCGATCCACGCACCAGTCCGCATACATTGCGGCACAGTTTTGCCACTCACCTGCTCGACGCCGGCGCCGACATCCGCAGCGTTCAGGAACTGCTCGGACACCGCAGCTTGGCGACAACCCAGATATACACACACGTAAGCACACAGCGGCTACGCGATAGTTATCACAAAGCCCACCCTCGCGCCTGACCTTCAGGCCGGATGCAGAATGCCGAACGGAGTTGATAGCAATGACGACCCGCGTCTCTCTCCGCCTAATGTCTCTTTGTTGCGCATGCTGCATGATGCACGCGGTATCATGGGCGTCTGCCTCAGCCCAGGAAGTGGAGTGGCGGCAAGACTACGTCAAGGCTCGACAAGAAGCGGTCGAGAAGAATCGTCCCCTCGTCATTGATGTGGGCACCACGGACTGCTACTGGTGCAAGCAACTCGATCTGCGCACCTTCAAAGACCCCGCCATTATTGCCCTGCTCAATGAGCGCTGCATTCCGCTCAAGATCGACGCGGAGCAACATGCCCGGTTGACGGCGGCGCTGCGTGTGGATACCTACCCCACGCTGGTCTTCGCCACGCCCGAGGGCAAAATTGTCGGCTATCAGCAAGGGTTCATTGAGGTGAGTCCCTTGCAGCAACGGCTGAATACCCTCTTCAGCGCCGCGCCGCCCAGCAGCGGGACGAATCGCGAGTTGCAAGAAGCGATCCAAGCCGTGGCCGTGGGCGATTATCCGCGGGCCATCGCCTTGCTCAAACCTGTGGCCGCTAACAGCAAAGATCAGCCCATCCAAAACCAGGCCAAGCAAATGCTTCAGGATCTGGAGAAGCAAGCGGCCGGCCGCTGCGCCGAGGCCCGTCAACTCGTCGAAAGCGGCAAGGTGCCGCAGGCTGTCGAGACCGTGACGGGTTTGGTGCGCGACTATCCCGGCACCCAGGCGGCGCGCGAGGGCGGTCAATTGTTGGTAACGCTGGCCAGCCGAGTTGTCCCACACGAGAATTCGCGCAGCCGGCTCGCCCGGGAACTACTCGACCAGGCCCGCGACGATCAGCGTAAGCAGCAGTTTCTTTCCTGCCTGGATCGTTGTGAGAACCTCAGCACCACCTACCCCGATCTAGCCGAGGCCGCGGAGGCGAACAAGTTGGCCGCCGAGATCAAGGCCAACCCGGAATGGACCAAGCAAGCCTGCGATCAGATGGGCGAGCGCCTGAGCATGCTGTATCTGACGCTGGCCGAGACCTGGCTCAAGAAGGGCCAGCCACAGCAGGCCGTTTTCTATCTGGAGCGCATTGTGCAGACGTTCCCCAACACGCGCAACGCCGACATCGCGCAGATGCGTCTGGCGCAGATTAAGGGACCAAGCCGTATGCCGGAATTGAAGAAGTAACATCGTGTAGCCGCGACTCTTGGAATGCAGAAGTCAGAAGTCAGAAGTCAGAATGCAGAATGAAAGACCATCTAGTTTTCATTCTGCATTCTGCATTCTGCATTCTGCATTTCAAGAGTCGCCGCTACACGGATCGCCCATAAAGTCAGTGGGTCTCACATCGCCACCACCTCGAACAGGTGATAGCCCCACGCCGCCATGTCCAGGTACAGACCGCGCGATACGAGTTCATCGCCCGCGCGCTCGTACTGCGCGCTGCTCAACAGATCGCGCAGCAGCACACGCTTGCCTCGCAGTTCCGCGAAGGGCAATTCGACATAGCACTGTCCGCGCGTCGAACCGAAGTGGACCGCCGCCATCAGCTGCGGTCCCGGCCCCGGCTCCCAGCCGAAGGCAATGAAATCATCTACCGTCGTATTCCCCGCCCACGCCGGCCGGCAGGTATACAGACTCCAGCAGCCCTCGCGCACTTGCGGGCGTTTCAGGCATTCGAGCAACTTCGCGTAAAATGTTTGCATGGCCGGATCGACCGCCTCGGCGCGACGGCGGGCGAGATGGATCGACGCATGCGCTCGCCGCCCCTCCAACTGACCCTCCTGAAGAAAACGTAGCCCCGGCGTAAGGTACGTCAGCACAGCGGCCGGCCAATGGACCTGGGGAGGAAACACCTCGGCGGCCCGCTTCTCGTCGTGGTTCTCCAAAAACCGCGCACAATGATTCTGGAACGAGACCGGGGCGCTGAGATGACCACGCACAGGGCCAGCCTTTTGCTCGCGCAGCCCATCGTACAACCGTTTGTCATAGGTGTAAGTGAAACCTTGTTGCTGCAAGACCCACTCCAGATCCCAGTACACCTCGGCCAGGAGCAGAAAGTCGGGATGACGGCTGCGCACCGCAGCGAGAGCGTCCGGCCAGAAGGGTGCATCGACGGGAGGGCTGCGATCGCTGGGCAGGGCGGCGTCGCCCCAGGTTTTCACGAACACATCGGACAAGAGCAACATGGCCATGTCGCAGCGCACACCGTCGCAGCGATCGGCGACGCGCACCAACTCGGTCTGCATGGCGGCGCGCAACTCGGCATGACGATAGTTCAGCTGCAAGGTGTCGGGCCAACCGGGGAAGTACGGATCGCGGCCGTGAGCCAGGATGAGCGAACGGGTGCCGCTCTGGATGCGACACCAGTTGCGCGGCTCGCGTGCCAGGTCCGCCTCGCTGCCCCAAATGTAAAACTCGGGATGCGATTGCGTCCACGGATGATCGAGGGCGGTGTGATTGGGCACGAAATCGAGCAGCAAGCGCAGGCCACGCTGATGCATTCGTTGCCGCAGGCGAGCCAGCGCCGCGTCGCCGCCGAAATCGCGGTTCACCGTGTACTCCTGCACGGCGAACGGCGAACCGCAGATGTCCTCTTCCTTCATGTCGGGCAGGTCGTGCGCATAGCCTCGCAGCCATTCGGGGTTCGTGCGCGAAACCTGCCGACCGGCTGGTCCCGTCTGCCAGACGCCGAGCATCCAGATTACGTCGAAACCAAGCGCTGCCAGTCGATCGAGCCATGCTTCGGAGAGGTCGTCGAGTGTGGCCCCAGGGCCGATCTCGCCGAGCAGGATGCGCGTGTTGATCTGATACAAAGTCGGATACAGCGGAAGAGAGGTCACGAGAGACTCCGGCAAGGTCGTTCCGCGCCTGTCGCGGCGCGTCTAGAGTTTCCTACACCGCTCAGGCGGCGGCGTCCAATTTTTTGCCTTCTTAGCTTTTCGTGAGACTGCTATATATATTGCGATTATGCGGTCCCTTTCTGGTCGAATGAGTACAAAAAGGTTCTGCAATGGCGAAAAACCTCTATGTGGGCAATCTTACCTGGGATACAAACTCCAACGACTTGCTGGCGCTGTTCCAGGCTCATGGAACGGTGGCGCAGGCGCAGGTTATGACCGATCGAGAGACGGGCCGGTCGCGCGGCTTCGGGTTCGTCGAAATGGTCCATGACGAAGAAGCCCAGGCGGCCATTGAAACGCTTAACGGCACGCCCTTTCGAGGTCGGCCTCTGAGGGTCAACGAAGCTCGGCCACGCGAGGATCGCCGCCGCGACGGTGATCGCGGATACGGCCAACGACAGAGCTATTGATTGTGGCCGATCGGGGAGACGCAGGACTGTTCATTGTTTCAAAACTGAGTAAGAGGCACGAACACAATGAATTGCCAGCCCGCAGCGTCAGCAAGGAATCCCTTGCTGACGCTGCGGGCTGGCCAAAAGGTTCGTGCCTCTAAGTCGATCTACCGATTTTTCAGGAATTACGGCGACCAGGCCTGCCTCCAGGCTGCCCAATTTGAAACAGCGAACAGCCCTGGGGTATTTAATCGTTAGAATCGTTAAGCTCAAGCCGGCACTTCTCAAATGCCGATGCTATTCTACTGATGGAAGACTACAGGAACGGGCGATGGGCGTTGATCCGAGGCTTCACTCCGTTGCATACGATGAGGCTCGCTCCGCTCTTTACCCGTCTTGCCAACCCTCGATTGACTCCCTCGTTTACCGTGCAAAGAGGAGTCGGAATGTTTCTGATACGACGTCTACCGATGCTTCTCTTGTGTGGTGCCTTCCTCGGCCCTTCGATGGCGCTGCATGCCGAGGAGCCTGCGGCCGCGGGGATTGTCTTCGTGGTCGGAGGCGTCGGAGGACTCGATCCCATCCAGGCGTGCGCCCCGTGGACGCTGCCGAAGGTTGGTGTACCTCATCGCATTGAGGTCTTCGAGTGGACGCACGGCAAATGCCGGGTGCTGCGTGACCTGCAAGACTCACGCTATCTGCTGACGCAAGCGGAACGCCTGGCCGCCATCGTGCGTAACGTGCAAGCCCATGAACCGGGCCGGCCGATTTACCTCCTCGCCCATAGTGCCGGCGTCGGCGTCGCCCTGGCTGCGGCCGAGAAACTGCCGCCCGCCAGCCTGGAGCGCATCGTCGTTCTGTCGGCGGCCGTGTCGCCAACCTACGACCTACGCGGCGCGCTGCGCGCCACCCGTCATGAAATCGTGTCGTTCAACTCGACCTACGATCGCCTTTGTCTCGACTTCTGCACCAATATGTTCGGCACCGTCGATCGCGTTTATGGCCCTGCGGCGGGGTTGGACGGCTTCCGAATGCCTGCGGATTTCGATGAAGAGGGGCAACAGTTGTATCAACGGCTGGTGCAGGTGCCCTGGCATCTGGAGATGTGCCTGAAGTGTACCGATGGTTCTCATCATGGACCGTGCATGCCCACCTTCCTCGCCCAAATGGTCGCGCCGTGGCTCCGACCGTGATTTACTCTGTTTGTCGGGAGGGGTATCTCATGTACAAGCCCAAGCCGGTGCCGGGTGAAGCAGTCCAGACACGAGGCATTCCGCCGTACCACGTCATCCTGGAAAACGACGATTACCACTCAGCGACCTTCGTCGTCGTCGTGCTATGCAAAGCGCTCGGCTACTCTATCGATCGCGCCTATCAACTCTTGATGCAGGCTCACACCAGCGGCCGAGCCGTCGTCTGGACAGGCTCTCGCGAGGTCGCCGAGTTGAAAGTCGAGCAAATCCGCACGTTCCGCGAAGAGCCTTATGGCCCGCTCGGTTGCACGATCGAACCGGCGCCCGCCGCGTAAAACAGTGTTCAGTGTTCAGTGTTCAGTTTTCAGTGGCCCCACGCCTGACTGGATACTAAATACTAAACACTGAACACTGAACACTGAACACTGAACACTGAACACTGAACACTGAACACTGTCTGCGGAGGATGTTGTCATGGCAATCGAACCATTGACCATCGGTGTGTGCAGCTGGTCGCTGCAAGTCAAGAATGTGCCGGAACTGAAACAATTCCTCGATCGTCTTGGGCTGTCCGTGGTGCAAATCGCTTGTGGCGACCCGCATCACGCTGCCTGGGATGAGGGCGACCATCTGCCAGAGGCGGCGCGATCGGCTGGCTTCTCGATGAGCGGAGCCATGCTCGGCTTCCCCGGCGAGGACTATACCACGCCGCAGACCATCCAACATACCGGCGGCTTCGGTAATCCCGTCACGCGCGCCGAACGCCTCGAACGCCTGACCTGGGCGCTCGACCGCACGCAGGCGCTGGGACTGAGCGATTTGATGCTGCACGCGGGCTTTCTGCCCGAACCGAGCGATCCCGATCGCAAACCGTTTCTCGATACGCTGGGCCATGTCAGCGCCCTTGCCGCAGCCAAGAACATGACCGTCGCTTTCGAGACTGGGCAGGAAACCGCCGACTTGCTCCGCCGCACGCTCGATGAGTTGAAGTGCCCCAACTTAAAGGTCAACTTTGATCCGGCCAATATGCTGCTCTACGACAAAGGCGATCCGCTAAGGGCGGTGGAGATCCTGGGGCCGGACATTCGCAGTGTCCACGTCAAGGACGCCAATCGGCCGAAGACGCCCGGCTCCTGGGGCGAAGAAGTGCCACTCGGACAGGGGCAAGTCAATATCCGTGCTTTCGTGCAGACGTTGAAGAAAGTCGGTTATCGCGGCCCGCTGTGTATTGAACGCGAGGTGGGCAATCAGGAGGAGCGTTTGCGCGACGTGGCCCACGGCATCCGCTATCTGCGCGAGTGCCTGACCACTTAGAGGCCGCGTTGTTGGGGTTAGAGGCGATAACAGTTTGCGGTAGGTCCGGCGAGCCGAGCCGGACGGGAAGAAGTGCCGCTCGGCTCGCGGCACCTACTTACCTGTTACGGGTTCTTAGGGAGAACGGCTCGTCGTGTCGCAACGCGCACAGCGAGCCTCTTCCGCCTCCAGCGTCGGTCGATCGATGGTGCCCATGTCCACGAGGATGTCACCCAGCGATTGGCCGCGTTGCTGTTGCGTGCGCAGCAGTTCCTCCAGTCCCTGCTCGTTCAGAAAGCCCAACTCAACAGCGATTTGTCCGAATGGCCTACGCTGCTCGGCCTGGACACTGAGAATCTTGAACACTTGCCCCATGCTCAGGTGGCCGGTTTGCACGGCAAGTTGACCGATGGGGATTCGCATCTTCATTTGCCGATCCAATGCCTGGATCATCTGTTCGGCCGTTACCAGTCCTTTGCTCACGAGATGGTTTCCAAGCCGCATGCGACAAATACCTCCCCAAGCTGATGGCAAGTTCACACCAAAGCATAGCATGAGATCGCGGGACAACGGGTAGCGTTCAATGCCCGAACCGCATACGTGACCAGCCCGCGGCACCAGCAAGAGACTTCCCTTGTTGGTGCTGCGGGCTGGTCAAAACACTACCGTTGCGCACCGCGATCATCGGCCCCCTTGAAGCAACACTGCCAGTTTACCCGTGGGATAAGGCTCGCAAGCTACCATCCCGGCAGCGCGGTGCTCGCTTTCGCGAGCGGAGCCTGTTATTCGGCGACTATGCCGAGGAGAAGGGGACGAACGTAGGTGCTTGCGGTGAGGCAAGACACTTCCCGGAGCAAGAATGGGCGTGCGTGCTTAGACGCGTGCTTTGCGTCCACCCTTGCGTCCGGCGGCGCGAGCCTCCTCGGAGGTGAAGCGGTGTGCGGTGCCGCGGGAGTGGGCGGCCTGTCCACCCTTGCGTCCGGCGGCGCGAGCCTCCTCGGTGGTAAACTCGTGAGCCGTGCCTTTTTGATGAGCCGCGCGGCCGCCCTTGCTGGCGATCTCACGCTGCCGAGTTGCGTCCATGCTGGCGAATCCGCGTTTCTTGGTCATGGGGAACTCCTCAGCCCGAAAGTTACGGATATGCCCGGCCCGAACACCGCCGAGCCTGGGCGTCCAGTATTCAACTAATGGGTGCAAAACCAGTGCCCAAGCAGAAGGACAATGGGAAAAGGAGACCTTCTTTGGCGAACGGCCGGCGTCAGCCGGCTGGTACGGGCTTCTCACCAGCCGGCTGACGCCGGCCGTTCGCCTGGAATGCCAACTCAGCCACCCAATCCCCGCCGCACGTTCGCGCCAGAGCGGTTAGCTGGGCGAAGAAGGCGTCGGCCCGCAGTTCGCCGAAATTCTTTTGGGTAGGGCGACGCGATTCGCAGAGGTCCTGCGCGAGTTGTTTCGCATCCACGACGCCCGGCAATTCCCGGACAAGGTACACTACCTCCTCGGGAGAAGATTGCATTAGCTTCTCGTAATCGAGGACCGGCATGTTGTAGCGGTGCGCATCCTTGAGCAACTTATAGTAGTAGATCACGAAGGCCGGCACCTGACGTTTGGCGATGGTGTCGGCAGACGCAGCCGCGAAATCGATCAGCGCGCGAACGTCGCGCTCAAGACTCCACTTGTTCTTTATCAGCGAGCCGTACATGGCATCGTACCAGGTCTTAACTTGGAGCCGCCCACCTGGTAAGGTCATTTCGACCCGACGGTAGAGGACAAAACAGTCGAACTTTCCGTGAAACCATCGGAGGTTGAAGGCGCTATAGTTCTCCTTCGTGAAGTTGTATTCCTCTCGCGCCCAGGTTCGCCGATAAACTTCCTCACAGGGACCATGAGGTTTGGCGATCATCTGGTAATTATCGACCATCTCGCATCCGAAAGCTCCTCTTAGTTCATCCTCGTATTTCGGATTGCAGATGGGATTGAAGAATTCGCGGAAGTATTTCAGCGCCGGGTTCTGTTTGAGAAGGAGGCTGGCAAACCAATCGCTGCCCGTATTGGGCAAGGAGAGCAGCGCGATCGGCCGCCGGCGTTCCGGCTTGACCGTCTCCATCGCATCAGGCTGGAGAGAGTCCCAGCCTCTCAAGAAAGAAGTATCGACGTGTTTCATCCTAGACACCAATGAGAGCGCTATAGTCGGTTAATACCGCGACCTCTCCACTAAATCGCCGTAACCCATAGGTTCTTTCCCGCTGTCGCGGGATTCGTCTGGGGAGTGTCGCGATAAAAGCCGCCCCGCAAGCACTGATAATGGTCTTCTAGACTGTAAAGTCGCGCGCGGCCGGCCAACGCGGTGGAAAGGATGGCCGGCTTTTCGAGGACAGCCTGGAGCTTGGCGTAGAAGTCAGCGCGCGAGCCTGCGCGGAACACTAGATCGGGGCAGTTGAGCAGTTCCTTCGCCCCGCCGCGGTTCGAGGTCAAAATGGGAACGCCGGAGGCGACGCATTCGATGGCGACTTGAGGTAAGTTGTCTTCCCACAGAACGGGAACGATGCCCAGATCGACACCGGAGAGAATTTGCGGGAGTTGGGCATGCGTATAGCCGTCGTAGAAGGTGACGGAGGCGAAGCGATGGGCCATGCGCTTGATGCGATCGTAGGCGAACGGGTCGCCCATCTTCACCGCGAAGACCAGGCCGAGACGGCGGGCCAGCTGGGCCGGCATCTTCTGGAGCGCATCCAGGTAGAAATAGAAACCCTTATCGCGGCGCATGTAGCCCAGGTAGGCGATTCGCAATCCGCCGTCCGCTGTCTGGTTATCGGTTTGGCGGATGGCGGATGGCGGATGGCGGATGGCGGATGGCGCGAATCGTGTCCCGATATAGAGCGTCTGCACCTTGCTCGCGTCGATTCCAAAACCGATCGCGAGTTCGGCCACGCGCTGAGAAACAGCGAGAATATGGTCGGTGTAGGTGTTCAGCGCATCGACGAATCGTTGTCGCCGCCGCGCGAATTGCGCCGCCTCGTTGGGGTCGAGAATCGCTGTCGGTTTCGTGGCTTCGCGCGATCCGCGCCGCTGGTCGGGCAGCACCTCGGCCAGCACCGTATCACCGCGCGCTACTGTTTTGGCCAAGCGATAAAGCGTGCGCACGGGTCCGTAAACCAGCCAGGCGGCGAGGCGATACAGGGCGGACTGCGGCCGGACGCCCAGCTTGCGCAGGCAGTATTCCATGCGGTACAAGCGCCGTGTCCCGCGCGGGTTCGCCGGCTTCATTAGACAGTTGACGCACTTTCGGCCAGCCCGGAAATCCTGGCAAGTGGCCTTTTCCTGAAACCACAGGTTCACCTGCGGACAGAAGGCGAAATAATTATGGACGCTATAAATCACCTTCGCTTGAGGATAATGTTCGCGGGCCAGGCGGAGAAACGAAACGGGGATTCCTTCCAGGTTGTTGAAATGAATCACGTCAAACGGCCCGTGTTCGCGCAGGAAATCCGCGAACGCCGTATCCATCGCGGGCGAATCCGCCACCTCGACGCCGAAGGCTTCGTGTCCGGGACTGAAGAGCGTCGAGTTCACCACCTCGAACTTGCGAACGCCTTCCTTCCGCGCCTTCACTTCACGGATGAACGGCCGTGACGAGAAGGGGCTGTAGCTGACTCCCGAGCTAAGAAACCATACTTCGTCGCCCTGCCGCGTTGCCGCGTCCACGAGGTTGCGCTGGTAAATGGACACGCCACCGCCGCGTTCTTCTTCATCCTCAAAATCAACCCAGTTATAATAGAGTATTTTGATCTTTTTCATAGCCTCTCCTTTTAGGTGTCCGTATCTGGCTTTTTCTACGCCCCTACAAGCCCGGAGCGCGAGCGACGGGGCGTAGAATCCCGTCGCTCGCGCTCCGGGCTTGTAGAAAATGCCAGATATTCGCCCCAGAATTGGGGAGTCGTAATTGCGGGGGTTTCTTTCCGCCAGCGGCGCACGGTTCGGCGGTGGGAGCCGAACAGACGAAGCGCGAGCCACAGTCCACGGAGCAATAGCCAGACGAACCGGCCGCGCGAGCGGCGCAATATCACGAGGTCTTTCCGTGATGTCTCGTCCACAGCCAGCACATCGGTATCGGAGACGGTGTACCATTGTTCGCCATCAGCCCGAATGACGTTGCGCGGCGGAGTGTCGCGGGGCGGGCTTGGCAGCACCGCGTTACGGAGGACAAGCCACAGCCGTCGAGCGCGAATCGTGGTCAGACTGGACGGCGGACGTGCGCGGACGCCCATCCTCAGACCGCTCGCGCGCGGCTGGGTACGAGACGCCAGGTTTTCTCCAGCCGCGAGCAGTCGGTCGTGGACGAGACGAGGCGCAATTCGCAACCCCTTGGGACCGTGCAGATATGCCGCGACGGCCTCGCACAAGAGCCAGGATTCGTAGTAATCGTAGATGAGCAGTTCATCCAGGAGGCGACTGAAAAACCGTCGAGCGCGGTTCGCGCCGCTCATCGGCGGAAAGTGCAGCGCGCCGATGATGAGTAGATTTCGCAGCTCATAAAAAGGCTGCCAGCCGCGGCCCTTCAACTCGAACGATTCATGCCAGACGGCGACGCCGGGCAGAAACGCCGTGGGCACTCCCGCTCGCAACAGGCGGTAGCCAAACTCCACGTCATCGCCCCGCAGAAACAACGGCAGCGGTAGGCCGACGTGGTCCAGCAACGCGAGCGGGAAGGCGAAGAACCACCAGCCATTGAAATGGCCGTGGCGAATGTCTAGGAATGGCGTCAGCCCGTCGGGGCGATCCACACGATGACAGATGGGTTCGTCAATGCGCATCCGTTCCGGCGAGTAACGACTACCGACCTCAAAGAGTTCCCGAGGCCGTCGTTGATCGAGCATGTATCCACCGACAGCCAGATCCTGGCGGGCCAACGACAGGAAGGCGGCGGCGCGCAGCACACACTCCGGCTCAATCACGGCGTCGTCGTCCATGAGCAAGACATGGGTGGCGTTGCCTATTTCCGTAGCTTCGAGAAGACAACGCGTAAATCCGCCGGCGCCGCCGAAATTGTCCTGTTCGACAAGTTGGAGTCGATCGCCGGCGCTCTCGGCCAAGAGCGCGTAGTCCGGGTGGGCGCGGACTCGTTGTTCGCCTTGATCGACGATGGCGACGCGAGCCAGCACTTCGGCTACCTCCGTATCTTCCAGGAGGGCCGCGACGTTCGCAAGCAGCAAGGAGGCGCGATTGAAGGTACAATATCCGGCGACAAGTTGCGTGGGCTTCGCGGAAACGTCGCGGGCTATCCATTCCGCTCGATGTAGGATGACAGGCGACGACTGCGACACGATTTCAAAGAATAGCAGGCCAGCCGCCTCGTGAGGGGGCAGCGTATCGGCGATCTCGATTCGTAACTCGCGGCTCTCGCCTGTGAAGTCGATTTCGCGCAGCAAACTCGGCTGCCAGCCCGCAGCGCCAGCAAGGGACTCCCTTGCTGGCGCTGCGGGCTGGTAGGCCGAACGGCGATAGATGCGAAGAATACCTGTTCCACTGACGCAAGCGCGGAGTTCGAGCGTTCTCAGGTTCGTATATTCACGCCAATAGCGCTCGAAAAAGCCGTTAAACCACGTATCGGTTCGCAAAGTCGCTCCGCGCGGCAGGAGGATCGTCCGCCGACCGTGCGACTGCGTGCCATCCTGGGGATGATCGCAATGATAGTACAGGCGCGTCAGCCCCACGGTGGGAGGCATTATGACACGTTGGATAATCCGATCCGTCCTGAATGCGTCATGCGCATTCATAGGGCTACGACCTCCCGCATGCGTCCGCAGGAGGGAACAATCTTCTTTCGGAAGTCGCTGAGGGCGGCGGCGATGGCTTGGTGCATGTCCAGATATTGGTACGAACCGAGCCGGCCACCGAAGACGACGTTGGACTCGCGCGCGGCCAACTTGCGGTAAGCGGCGAATCGCTCGCGATCGCGCGTCGTGTTGACCGGGTAGTACGGCTCATCGCCGGCGTGGGCGAAGCGCGAGTATTCGCGGCAGATGAGGGAGCGGTCCGGCGAATAACGTCGTTCGGGATGAAGATGCTTGAACTCATGGATGCGTGTGTACGGCACGTCCTCATCCGCGTAGTTGACGACGGCCGCGCCTTGGTAGTCGTCGGTTTCGACCGCCTCCCGCTCGAAATCAAGCGTGCGCCAGCCGAGTTCGCCGAGACGGTAATCGAAGTAACGATCCATCGGTCCGGTGTAAATCACCAACTGGTTCGGCGTCAGGGCGTCGCGAACGTCGAAGAAATCAACGCCAAGGCGGATGTCAATTAACGGAGAATCGAGCATGCGCTGGAATACGGCCGTGTAGCCATCCACGGGCAGCCCCTCGTATTTGTCCGTGAAATAATAGGGTTCAAAGTTGAAGCGCACCGGCAAACGATTGATGATGCTCGCCGGCAGTTCGCGCGGGTCGGTCTGCCATTGTTTCTTCGTGTAGCCGCGAATGAAGGCGTCGTAGAGTGGCCGGCCGATTAGCGCGATCGCTTTCTCCTCCAGGTTATCGGGACCGGTGATGTTTTCGGCGGTGGCCTGGAGTTGGATCAATGCCCGCGCTTCGGAGGGACTCATGTGACGCCCGAAGAAGGCGCAGATGGTTCCGAGGTTAATCGGCATCGGATAGACCTGGCCGTTGTGGACGGTCAGCACGCGATGGCGGTAGCGGGTGAACGACGTGAAGCGGTGCAAGTAGCGCCAGACCTCTTCGCTGTTGGTGTGGAAAAGATGCGATCCGTATTTGTGGTATTCGATGCCGGTTTGGGAATCGGTCTCGGAGTAGGAGTTGCCGCCGATGTGATCGCGGCGTTCCAACACGCACACCTTGCGTCCCAACACGGCGGCCGTGCGCTCGGCGATCGTGGCACCGTAGAAGCCTGCTCCCACGACAATCACGTCATAGTTGCGCAGGGCCATCGGAAGACCTCCCTGTCTTGCCGCGGGGAACAAGCCGTTACCAGTCCGCGGCGCAAGCAAGGGGCGTTTGTTCCCTTGCTTGCGCCGCGGACTGGCAAATGTTGGAAGGATTCTAGCTTCGCTTCGCCTGCCCTGTCAACGTGGCTTCACTCCGTATCCCGAAGCGCCGTTCTCATTAAAAGCTGCTGAATCTCCCCACGCAGCCGGTTGGTGAACACGTCGGCGCCGTGGGCCATCACATGATGACCGTCCTCGAAATCGGCGTCGTCCACCCAAAGATTGGCGTCGATGACGGCGGCGTCGTAGTCATGGCTCAATTTGGCGAGGAGGCCGCGCGTCGCCGCGCGAGCCTCGGGAGAATACACGGCGCGGAACTCGGAGGATTCCGGCATGAGTACCAACGCCACGGGTATCCGTTCGCGCCGGCACAATGCGAGAAGATCACGCAGCGCCCGCTTCGGTCCCTTGCCCATGCGGAAGTGACCCAGACCCGGCGAATAACCGCCTTGCTCGCGCTGCACATTCCGCGTTCGCTCCCAGGCGGGAAGCAACTTCGGCGTCATGGTGCGCCAACCCCATTCATCCACGGCCGGCAGAGGAGGGAAGGGTACGCCAAAGGCCGCCCGCTGCACCTCCGCATGCAGTTGCAGACGGAAAGCATAGCAAGGCGCGAGATTGGCTTGCAGCCAATCGCGGCCGCGACGACCGGGACGAGCGAGGTACGGCGTCATGCGAACGAAATCGCGCCCGCTCATCCAGGGATACGCCGTGGTACCCTCCTCGGAGAGAACGCCGCGCTGCGGCGCGCATAGAAGCGGCGGCAGAAACTCGACCAGTAGCAAGCGCGGGCGGATGCCCTCGGCGACCATCTGACGCAGGTAGAGCCATTCGTGGATCGGTCCCGTGGACGGGATGCCGAAGTTGTAAACGCGCTGTGGTTGACCGTCTGGTCCCGGCATGCCGTCCAGGGAACCGGCTCGCAAGGCCCAGCATGTCCGTGAACTGCCTAGCATCAGCGTCAGCGGTCGATCCGGTTCCTCGGCCACTAATTCACGGAGCCTTGGTCCCTTGATGGATTCGTTGGAAGGGGCGATCGGTTGCCAGCGATCCTTGACGAGTATCAGGGCGCACTGAGCCACGGCGTACCAAGCCAGAAACCAGATCAAGACCACACGGGCGCTGCGCCCCATGCGGCGTGGGCGAGACAGCGACAGATGAAGCGCGGTATTCCCCTTGGTTTGGGAAGATGCGTTGTGCCTACCCGCCCGCAGCGCCAGCAAGGGATTACCCTGCTGGCGTTGCGGGCTGGTGCGTGGAGGCGCTGGCGGAAGTTGGCCGGCACCGGCAAGAGAGGAAGGCGCATTTATCATCGGTCAGCCTCCGGAACGGGGGAGGGAAAGCGGGAGGCGAGCGCAAGATGCGACGAAACTGTACTCCAAACCGCGAATGAATCAACCCCAAGAAAAAAACGGGAGCTTCTTAGTGGCACGAATCTTTTGGCCAGCCCGCAGCGCCAGCAAGGGAGTGTCCCTTGCTGGCGCTGCGGGCTGGCAAAGATACCCTTGCTGGCGCTGCGGGCTGGCCAAAATGTTCGTACTTCCTACCATCCCTCGGCGATCACTTCGACACCGCACAAAATCGTTAGGGGTGACGAGCAAGACGGATCGGGGGTTAGCTTGATGGTGAGATCGCGCAGGACGCGGATATCGTGAAATTCCTTCACGAGCGTTCGCTGGGGTCCGCCCGCCTCGCGGCTGATGTCGAGCGCGGGCAAAACCGTGCGGCCTTGCAGGGCAATGGCAAAGCGACGTTGGCCGGCGCTCAGCCCATCCGGTTCCATGAAGTGCAGACGCACCCGATACGAGCGCGGCGGACTGGTCTTGTCGCCAAGCGACAGAGTTAGACTGCGCAGGCCGCGCGCCCCGGATGCGGCGATCCAGTTCCCCTCTCCCGTCACCTGTGAACTATGGTGGCGGAACCATTGCGGATTGGTGGGTGTTGTCGTGACGGTGAGACGCGGCGAGGGACCGCCGACGCGGGGATGTTCCAGCCAGAGCGTGCCATCGTCGGCTTTGCGATTGCCCGGTGCGCCGAGATTCACGCCGGCACGGCGAATCTCGCCTTCCACCTTGCGCGTTCCCTGAAAAGTCCACATCTCGGCTTCGGGCATCGGCACCAGCGCCAGCGAACACTGGTTTTGATAACTGCATGTGCAGTTGCGGGTGTAATCGGGCGCGGTGAGTACACCATCGGCGACGATGAGATTATTGGTGCAGCCGGAGCGAAAACCGCCGAAGTTGCCCGTGCCGCCGTCGTTGTCGAGGTCGCAGAAGCCGGCCGCCCCCGAACGAAAAGTCAACAGATGCTCCGAGGCCAAGGGCGTGTTGCAGCCGTAGTTGCGCGTCCATGTCCACTCGATCGACCGGCCCGTCAGCGGATCCGTTTGCATCGTCGGCTCGCCCGTCAACAGATCGCAGCCGCCGCGATCGCGCAGGATGCGTGCGCCATGAATCATGGCGGGGCCGGCGTAGTCGCGCTTATACCACAGCACCTTCCCATTGCCCCGATAAGCACGCATGCCGCGCGGTTCATCGCCCAGCGTGTCGCGCGCGATGCGTCCGCATTCGACAAGCACGTCATAGGCCGACGAATAGCTGAGCCAGGTGCCGAATACGTCGGCGCGTGTGTGCCAGACTTCGCGGCCGGTGCGCAGATCGAACGCGACCAGACGCGGTTTGCTCTTGGGTTTCTGACCGCGACGCTTGAACCAGGACAGCAGATCGGCTGACGTTCGATCGATGGCGTGGAGCCGTCCATCGCCTAAACAGATGGCGTTGTGCCGGAAGCTTTCGCCGGCCGTCGCCGTCCACAGGACGCGCCCCGTGTGGCGATCGAGGACGGTTAGAAACTTGCTCGAAGCCACGGCCGCGCGTTTACCACGCGGCGAATCGTCGCGTGGATTGGCGCCGCCGACCAGGTAGGGACCATCGGCGTTGAGGTAGGTCCAGATGGGCGGCGTTTTCTCGCCGGGCGGAATGGGCAGATGGAAGACGGCAACCTGCTGGCCCGTGACGGGATCAAGACGACGACAACAATCGCCGTGAGCGACATAGATGCCGTCGGGCAGCGAGACGTAATTACTACCGCCGGCATTGGCGCCAGGCTGATGGGGCAACGTGTCGTAGACCTTGCCGACTCCGGGCAAGGGAGCCTCCCAGAGAAGACGGCCGGTGTAAATGTCGAGCGCACGCAGGCTGTTCACGCCCTCGATGAAGAGTCGGCCCCCGACGACCTGCGGCTGGGGACCGTGGCCGTGACGCGGCAGGATACCTTGATGGCCGGCACCACCGAACCACAACAGGCCAAGCGGCGCCTTGACGAGTTGATCCCGCGATACTCGTGTGTTCCCGGCGTCGGCGTGTTCGTGGGTCCAGTCGGCTCCCCCCGGCAAAGGGCCATCACGCGACAGCAGGACCGCGTCGCCGAGATCACGCCGGCTCATTCTCTCTCTCCCCTCTCCCCCGAGTACAGGGGAGAGGGGAGAGAATACGCTCCCCGGCAAGAAAAGCATTCAGCCCCTGCCGTCGTTCGCGGGACAATGGCAACCAGGCCATGCCGCCGTAAGGCCGCAGCGACGAGAATAAAGTGCGATAGAAAGTGGGCAGCGATGTGTCTCCAACTTGGCCGAGATCTTCGGAGACCATCAGGCTGGCGAAATACGGTGGCAGCTGGACGTTGGCGGCGGAACCGGGCAGCACGGCGACGCGCTCGCCGTGGATATTCGCCGCGATGAACTCCGCACGCAAAGCGGCGACGCGATCCGCATCCGGTTCGACGACGACGAGATGCAATCGGCTCTGACGGAGCAATTCGCGGATCAACTGCCCACTGCCGGCCCCCCAGACGATAGCATACCCCTCACGCACTCCGGTTTCGCGCAGGATAGAGGCTGTCTTGGTCTGCCACTCGTCCGACGCCGGCGGAAGCGGCGTGGTGGTGAAACGATTGTACCGCGGCGTCACCTCGCCCGGACCAAAACAATAAATACGGCCCTCGCGGGTGCTGACGAACAGCTGGCCGCCGTCGAAGGTCAGATGGACCGGCGTGCCCTGGATAGGCGCTTCCCAGGAGATAGCCTTTTGCCCCCCGCGAAGGGGCAATTCCAGGGCGAAGACACGGCCCGGCGCGCCGGCGAAGAGTCGAGAACCGGCCTTCGTCAGACAGGCGATGCGCGGCGTCAGGGCGGAGCCGATGCACAAAGGCTCCCAACTCTTGCGCGTGACACGCTGGCCCTTGCGATCGAGCGTGGTCGTCGTTCGGGCGGCGCGATGCAAGGCGTAGGCACGGCATTGCGTCCCCGAAGCGCTGTACAAGATGCCGTCGCTGACGACGGCTGGTTCGCTTACCGGACCAAGATAATCGCCGTGATCGAGATCGAAAGCGGCCGGGCCGTTGACAAACAGGTTGCCGCCGGCCGAACCGAGACTGGGCAGCACCGTGGGACCGCCGCCTCGCTTCGAGTTGTCGGCGAGACGGAAGTGCAGCAATCGTCCGGTGTGACGATCGTAACAGGCAGGCACCGAGCGGCCGCCGGGCACGAGCAATTTATCGCCCGCCAGCGCCAGCGTGCCTTGCGGCGCGACGCCGGCGAAGGCATCGGACTGATGCGGCTGCTTGATGTACATCGAGCCATCGCCGTCGTTGGTCCAGCGGACCGCGCCGCTGCGTGCGTCCAGCGCATGCAGGAAAATGCCCATGAACGGCCAAATGCCGGCGGCGAAGTACACCGTGGCCGACCCGTCGGTCTCCTCGGCGACCACCGGCGCACCGCGCGCCGGCCAGGTCGAGATCAATCGTTCGTTGCCCAGCACCTTGCGCGCGGAAGGAGCGCCGCGAAACTTCCAGCGGAGCCGGCCCTCGGCTGCATCGACACAATAAAGACAGCCATCATCCGAGACAAAATAGACGCGGCCATTCCAGACAACCGGCGCGAAGCGAACCGGACCATCGGCGGCGAAGTGCCATTTCTCCGCGCCGGTCGCGGCATCAAGAGCGGTGACACAATCATTGCGCGACGAGGCGACGAAGAGCGTGGAGCCGTGGACGACAGGATGATAGGCGGCGTCGAACGGCAAGCGTGGTTGATCCGGCCAGGCCGGCCGCAGGGGTGGGTAAGCGCGAACCCAGTGCGGGTACAGTGCCGGGACAGAGGCGGGCGCGGCGGGACGTTCCTCGGACCGGGCGAACAGGGCGAGGGCCGGCGCCAGCAACAGCAAGTTCAGGCCGAGTAAAGAAGTACGGGCGGTTGAGACGGTCATGGTGTTATCGCAAGGCAGGCAATTGGGGAGGTTTCCATAAGCGGAGGGTAGGCAAGTCAGCGGAAGGACGTTGGCGGACTCGGTCAAACCCGCTTTTACTCTATCAGGAACAAATCGGCGGAGAAAAGGAAAAAATGCCGAAAAAAACGAAAAAAGGCGCGTCAACAGATTCGGACAAACGGCTGGCGTCACCGGCCGGCGAAGCCTCTACCAGCCGGCTGACGCCAACCGTTCGCCTCTTGGAGAGCGCAGCGGAGGCGCTTACGTCCGGCGTTGACAGAAAGCGGTCGAATGACGTAGGATTCGGCCCGCGTCAGCCGGTTCGTCGGCGAACGGCGACTTAGAGAACTATTACCGGAAAGGATCCCGGCATATGAAAAACCTGTCGGCTCATCTTCTGACAGCTGCGATCGTATTGTTGGCGGCCATCGCCAACCCTGCTCGCGCGGACTACCTCAACTGGACGTATACTTCGACTCCAAGCGTTCCCGGCGTCACCGTTGGGGCACAGTCCGCCAGCGGGGGGGCCACGGTGCAATTGACCGACTTCAATAACGCCGCCTCTGGACTCTCCATCCCCGTCATCGCCTACTCAACGTCCACAGGCTCAACGACCCCACTTGCCTTCGATCCCGCAAATTCGACGTACACGCTGGCCTTGAAAATCACCGACAATACCACCCACGACACCGGCACGCTGACCTTCAACGGCTCCATTGGGGGCAATCTGTCGGCAACCGCTTCCACCTTGACCAACACGCTTACCTCCGTCTCGCCCTCTCTGACGCTCGATGGGCACGTTTATACCGTGACCATTCCCTCCGTGGCGCTGGCACCTCCGACGAGTCCCCAGCAGAATATCTTCGCCACGGTCAGCGTCAGCAATGTTATCCCTGGCGGGCCACCGACCGGCGACCCCCATGGCCCGTCCAGCACGCCGGAACCGGCCAGCTTGGTTCTGGGCAGCCTGGGCTTCTCGTGCCTCGGCCTCACCCGCTGGTGGAATCGTTATCGCCGTTCGGAAGAGCCGACCGCGTAAGGTGCGAACGATACCGGGCGAGGAGGACGATTGACCCTGACCATGACGGCGGATTACAATGCTCCCAGGGATACTTCATGAGCTTCCCTGGAGTTTGGCCGTCGCCAATGGGTTCGTCCATCGGCGAATGGATCAGGGTATCGCTCCTCCTCTCCCTCGGTTCGCGTCCGAAGGGAGAGGTTGCTCCTCGGTGGAGTAGCGACCCAAAAATAGCGACCTCCTCAGCGAGAAGGACCCTTCGTTGATCTTCCTGGCGTTCTTCTTTCCGCTGGCCATTTACTTGCTCGCACTCGGTGCCATCAATCGCCGCCGCCGGCCCTTGCTTGTCTCTGGAGTTTGGGACGGCATCGGTCTGTTATTCGGCATCTCCGGCTTCCTCCTCTTCGCCGGTCCCGCGATCCTCAGCAGCTTCAACGAACGCTGGCGCATGACTTGGCTGCTCGGCCGAGACGCTCCTCTCGCGACGGCCGACCGCGCCTGGCAATTCTGGATCTTCCTGTCCCTCCTTTATTTCGCGCTCGTTGTCGGCGGAGCGGCCTTGCTGTTGTGGCGGCAACGCCATCTGACCGCCATCTATAATGTCGAAGTGGTGCAGATTGAGCAGGCTCTCATGCAAATCTGCCAGGGATTGGGCCTCAATCCCGTACACTCGGGAGGTTTGTTCCTGTTCGGGCTAACGCTGGGGCAGTCCGCGGAACGTCGCGACGGCAAAGGCGAGCGAATCCAGGCACCCCATTATCTGCCCGCTGCCCTCCGCGCCGCCGGACGCGAATCGCTCGAACCGCTCTCGCCCGGATCGCTCGCCCCAGACAGCACGGTCCTGGAGCAGTCGGCCATCTTGGAATTAGAGAGTTTCCCGCTCATGCGCCATGTCACGCTGCGTTGGGATCCCGCGGATTCTCCCCTCCGGCAGATCGTCGAGACTGAATTGACCCATCGACTGGCCGAAACGCCCACACGCGAAAGCGCTCTGGGCGGTTGGTTGCTGACGTGCGGTTTCCTTCTGCTCGTCCTCGGCTTCACCATTGCTTTCGCGCTAGTCGTTATTAATATGTTCGTTCGATAAGAGACACGGTTTCAGGGTTGACGCCCACCCGCTCGCCAATTCGCTGACAGAATCTACAATGTCAACCGACTCTTGACCCTTTACGACCAGACGTTAAAGCGAAAGTCAGAATGTTTCCTACCGTCTTCCACATGGACTCTTCGTGCTGTGTCTTCCTCATGGAGAAGCACCATGAAATCTCGACGCGCCTTCACCCTTATTGAACTGCTGGTTGTCATTGCCATCATCGCGGCCCTCATCGGTTTGTTGCTGCCGGCGGTGCAGAAGGTGCGCGAATCGGCGGCGCGCATGCAGTCGGCGAATAATCTGAAGCAGATCGGCCTCGGCTTGCACAACTTCGCCGGCTCGTATGGTTACTTGCCCAACAATGGCCGCGATCCTTATTGGAGTTGGGGTGCCAGCATTCAGCAGGTTGGTACGCCTCCCCCCAGCACTCCTCAATGGGTTTGCACCTTCGGCGCGGGGTGGCCCGGCGCTTGGCCGTGGGGTTGGGGCGATCCCAATCGACCGGGCAACGATACCACCGGCTCCTACGCCTACACCATCCTGCCCTTCGTCGAGCAGGACAACGCTTTCCGCACGCAGGCTTACAACGTCGCCATCAAGATTTACTACAACCCCGGCCGGCGTCTCGCCGTCCCGACGAACGCGCCCGCCAACGACCCGGTGTTTCCGGGTTGGAATTACATCAGCGCCGGACGGAATCCCTGGGGACATACCGACTATGCCGCCAACGATCAGATCATCTACCCCGGCGACGGTTCTCCCGGACAGACTACCAAGCTGGAGGCGATCACCGACGGTCTATCCAATACCATTCTTGTCGGTGAGAAAGCGATGGACCTGAACGCCATCGCCGCCGGCAGTTGGTACTGGGATGAACCGATTATCCTGGGCGGCGCGGGCGGCACCGCACGCTGCGGCCTGGGCATGTATCACGACTCTTCCAACCTTCGCAATCTCGTCGCCGATCCGCAAAGTGGCTATTCTTTTCCCGATGATCCCAACAGTTATTGTGGTGGCGGTAACTGGGGAGCGCCGTGGTCGGGCGGCGTGCAATTCCTGTTCGGCGACGGCAGCGTCCATCTGCTGACCTATGCGCTGGCCGATCCGAATCCGAGTTTCAATACCATGCTGTGGCGAATGATTCGTCCACGCGATGGCCAGGTGGTCAACTTCGAGAACTGAGAGACTGTCCCATAAGCTCCCCTCTCCCCCGAGTACAGGGGAGAGGGGCTTCTGAGACAAGCTCTGAGTCGAGATCGTGGAGAATGTCATGCACCGGATAGCGGGGCTGGGTGTATTTGGTTTGCTTGCGGTGATCGTCGCCGGATGCGGCGGAGGGCCGAAACTGGTTCCGGTCAACGGCCGAGTCATCTATGCGGATGGCCGGCCGGTGACAGCGGCCAGCGTCTCGTTCACGCCGGACGCCGCTAAAGGCGATAGCGGCATTCTGGCCACCGGCCTATTGGCCGAAGATGGGACGTTCATCCTGCGAACCTATCCACACGGCGATGGAGCGATGGTCGGCTCGTACCGGGTGACGGTTTCTTTGGGATTTGGCGCAACCCCGAAACTCGCCAAGTATACACGCTTGAAGGATACTCCCTTTCAGATCGACGTACCTCCCGAGGGCCGCACCGACCTTGTCCTCACCCTCGAATGAGACGATTCACTCGGGGAGAGAAATCCACCATGAGCCGAAAGATACAACGGTGTGATACTATCGGGAGGCTAAATGTGGCCAATCGGTTGACACGCCGCGATTTCTTGATGCGAACGGCTCCCGTCGTCGCGGGCTTGGCGATCGGCTGCGGCAGCAAATCGGACGGCGAGTTTCGCGGTCGGCGTCTGCGCGTGTTCGTCTATGCCGGCGGACACGAGAAGACGATGCGCGACGTTTTCGTGCCGCGCTTCCAGACCGCCACGGGCGCGACGGCCGTTCTCGACGCCGGTTGGTGGGACGCCATCCCCAAGCTGAAGGCGTCACCCGCCAATCGTCCGCCCTACGATTTACTTATCACCGACGCCACCCAAGGTTTCCCCGCCGCTCGTGACGGACTGTTCCGCGACCTCAATCTAAGCCGCATCCCCAATCACAAGAACCTGACTCCATCGGTCCTCGATCACTGGATTTACCGCGATCGCCACGGCATTCCCTATCCCGATTCGGTGATGACGTTGGCCTATCACAAGGACGCTGTCGCGGAAACTCCGACCGGCTGGGGCGATCTTTTGCGCGACGATCTACGCGGCAAACTCGGACTGTATTCCTCCTTTTACATGTCGCTGTATACCTTCGCCTGCATGAAGGCGGCCGCCGAGGGCAAGCCGGGCACCGCCGCCGCCTTGGTTCAGAACGATCTCGATGGCCTGTTGAAGTTCGCGCGTGCGAACCGCGAGCGCGTCAAGTTTTGGTGGCAGACCTCGACCGACATGACGCTGGGACTAGTCAACCGTGATTGCGCCGTCGGCAACATGCACAGTCCCGAGATGCTCCAGGCCATGCGTTCTCAGCCGAAACTCGGCGCGGTGGTCCCGGAAGCCGATCGCGCTTTCGTGCAAGTGTTTTGGGCCATTCCCGCAGGCTCCACGAATGTGGAACTGGCCGAGAAAGCGATCGACCTGATTTTTAGCGAGGAGATGCAGTACGAGTTCGCCAAACGCGGCTCAGCCACGGCGGTTCTCTCCGCCGCGCGCCGTATCGCCGCCGAAGACCCTTTGTGGGCGCGGCTCTACCCGCATACGGAAAGCCAGTTTCAATCCCTGCGCTACTACCCTTATGACGACTACTTCGATCACTGGGACCAGATTGAAAAATTCTGGACCCGCGAGGTGCTGCGGCATGGCTGAGACCGACTCCGCCTGTCCCGCCCTCACGCTACAAGGCGTCGGCTTCGCCTTCGGCAAGACGCCGGTACTGTCCGGCATCAGCTTACAACTGGCACCGGGGACATTCTTTAGCCTGCTCGGTCCCTCGGGAGGCGGCAAAACAACTCTCCTCAAGCTGATTGGCGGATATTTACGGCCCACTATAGGGGATATATTTCTTGGTGAGCGGAATGTGACCACCCTGCCACCGGAGCGGCGCGACATCGGCATGGTATTCCAAAACTATGCGTTATTCCCGCATCTGACGGCGCGCGAAAATGTGTCCTTCGGCCTGGAAATGCGGCGCATTCCTCGTCTCGAACGAGAGCAGCGAGTGGAGTCCATGCTAGATCGGGTGGGGCTGACGGCCGCCGAGCGCGGTCGCCGCCCCGCGCAGTTATCGGGTGGGCAGCAGCAGCGCGTCGCGCTGGCACGGGCGCTGGTTCTCGCGCCGAATTTACTGCTGCTGGACGAACCCCTCGCCAACCTCGATCGCCATCTGCGCGAGCAACTCCGCGGAGAATTGAAGGCGTTGCAGCGCGACAGTGGTGTGACGGCGCTGCTCGTCACGCACGATCGCGATGAGGCGTTGACGTTGGCCGATCGTGTCGGCGTGCTGGCCGGTGGCCGGCTTCTTCAGGAGGGTGACCCGCAAGAAGTCTACCAACGGCCGCGCTGCCCCTTCGCGGCCCGTCTTCTCGGCGATGCCAATCTCTTCACCGTCGAGGCAATTGTATCGCCGCAAGTGCGTCTCGAAGGCGGACTGTATCTCAGTGCCTGTCCGATATACTCCCCTCACCCCCGTACTCGGGGGAGAGGGGTTGGGGGTGA
>Ga0134126_10000462_pt1 | contig 52231 bp, 54 predicted proteins | sample KB31752_FD_96881 | JGI IMG/M metagenome (GOLD analysis project Ga0134126, IMG submission 96881) | Terrestrial soil microbial communities with excess Nitrogen fertilizer from Kellogg Biological Station, Michigan, USA - KB3-175-2 | ecosystem: Environmental > Terrestrial > Soil > Unclassified ...
GTCGAGTACGAATGGGAGCGCAGCGACGGCGGCCGCGGGCGGCGCGAGACGATCGAGATCCGCTCCGCCGGCCAGGGCGTGACCGACAGCTGGACCCTCGGGCGCGGCGGCGAACGCCGCGTGGTCTGGGAGCGGCTGCACGTGCTCGCACCCACCGGCATCTCGTCGCCCGAAGCGCGCGTGCGCGTCGACTGCCGGCGCTGACGCGGCGCACGCTCGCGCTCAGGCGACCGCGAGCCAGCGATCGAGCCGCGCCGGATCGGCGAGGAGCGCCGCGCTCGCGCCGTCGTGCACGAGGCGCCCGCGCTCCATCACGAGCGCGCGCGGCGCGAGCGAGAGCGCGAAGCGCGGATGCTGCTCGACCAGCACGACGGCGATCGTGCCGGCGGCGACCAGGTCGCGCAGCACCGCCGCGAGCTCCTGCACCACGATCGGCGCGAGGCCTTCCATGGGCTCGTCGAGGAGGAGGAGCGCCGGGTTGGTGACGAGCGCCCGCGCGATCGCGAGCATCTGCTGCTCGCCTCCGGAGAGTTGCGTCCCGCGATGGCGGCGGCGTTCGGCGAGCCGCGGAAAGAGCGCCTCCACGCGCGCGACGGTCCACGGGCCGGGCCGCGCGACGCAGCCCAGGTGCTCCTCCACGGTGAGCGAGCGCCACATGCCCCGCTCCTGCGGCACCCATCCGATTCCGGCCGTCGCACGCGCGTGCGCCGGCGAGCGCGAGAGGTCCGCGCCGCGCCAGCGGATCGCGCCGCGCTGCAGCCGCGTGAGCCCCAGGATCGTCGCGAGCAGCGTGCTCTTTCCCGCGCCGTTGCGGCCGAGGAGCGCGACGCTCTCGCCCTCGGCAAGCCGCATGCGCACCCCTTCCACGACGATCGACTCGCCGTAGCCCGACGCGACCTCCTCGAGCGCGAGGAGCTCATTCATGCTCGCGTCCCAGGTACACCGCGCGCACGCGCTCGTCGCGGCGGATCTCGTCGGGCGTGCCCTCGGCGAGGATGCGGCCGGCGGCGAGCACCGTGATGCGCTCGGCGAAGCGGAACACGAGCCCCATGTCGTGCTCGATGAAGAGCACGCTCACCGACGCGGGGAGCGCCGCGATCGCGGCCAGCACCGCGCCGCTTTCCGCGGCCGGGATGCCGGCGGCGGGCTCGTCGAGCAGCAGGATGCGCGGCCGGGTGGCGAGCGCGAGCGCGATCTCCACCAGACGCTGGCGGCCATAGGGAAGCGTCGCGCTGCGCCGGCCCGCGTCGTCGGCGAGGCGCAGGGAGGCGAGCAGCTCCATCGCTTCGTCCACCTCCTCGCGATAGCTCGCCACCGGGCGGCGCCAATGTGCCGCGCGTCCCGCGCGCTCGAGGATCGCGAGCGCCACCGATTCGAGCACCGTCAGGCCGCCGAAAAGCGTGTTGATCTGGAAAGTGCGGGCAAGGCCGCGCTTCACGCGCCGATCGGGGCCGAGGTGCGTGATGCGCTCCTCGCCGAGCCACACCTCGCCCCCGCTGGGCGCGAGCGCTCCGGTGAGGAGGTTCACGAGCGTGGTCTTGCCCGCGCCGTTCGGGCCGATGAGCGCCTGGCGGGCGCCGGCCGGGAGCGCGAGGCTCACGCCCGACAGCGCCTCGAGCGCGCCGAAGCGGCGCGTGAGTCCCTCGGTGCGAAGCACGGCCGTCATCGGCGCGGGGAGCGGCGGCGAATGCGCTCGAGCGCGCCGAGGATTCCGCCGCGCGCGAAGAAGACGAACGCGACCAGCAGCAGCCCGAGCCAGAACTGCCAGTACACCGGGTTCACGCCGGCGAGGTAGTCCTGCGCGAGCATGAAGACCGCCGGGCCCACGAGGGCGCCGTAAAGCCGCCCCGTGCCGCCCAGCACGAGCATGATCAGCACGTCGGCGGAGCGGCCGAAGCCGAGCGTGTCGAGTCCCACGAACTGCGTGGTCTGCGCGAGGAGCGCGCCCGCCACGCCCGCGATCGCGGCACCGAGCGTGAACGCGGCGACCAGGCGCCTTTCCACCGGCGCGCCGATCGCCGGCATGCGCGCGCGGTTCTCGCGCACCGCGCGCAGCGACAGGCCGAACGGCGAGGCGACCAGGCGCCGGGCGCCGGCGAAGATCGCGAACAGCACGACGAGGCTGTAGACGAAAGCGGTCCTGCCCTCGAGGTCGAACGCGAAGAGGCCGAGGAGCTTCGCCATCGTCACGCCCTGCAGCCCGTCGACGCCGCCGGTGAGGCCGGCCGCGCGGTTCGCCGCCTCGTAGAGCAGCAGGCCGATGCCGAGCGTCACCATGAGCCGCGCGAGGTCTTCCGCGCGCACGACGAGGAAGCTCACGACGCATCCGGCGAGGGCGGCGATCGCCGCGGCCGCCGCGAGCCCCGACACCGGCTCGCCCCAGCCGTGCGCGGCGAGCAGCCCCGCCGTGTACGCGCCGATGCCGAAGAAGGCGGCGTGACCCAGCGTGAGGATGCCGGCATAGCCCATCACGAGGTCGAGCGAGAGCGCGAAGAGCGCGGTGATGAACACCTGGCTCGCGAGCACGCGGTAGCCCGGGAAGAGGAAGTAGCTCGCGCCGGCGGCGAGCCAGACGGCGACCTCCGCGGCCTGCCAGCGCGCCGCCCGCAGCCCCGGCGCTTCGCTCACGCGCGCCTTCCGAGCAGCCCCGCCGGGAAGGCGAGCAGCAGGACGACCATCACCGCGTAGATCGCGAACGAGCCCAGCGCGGGCACGTAGTACTTCGCGGCGACGTCGCACACGCCGAGGATCATCGCCGCGGCGAGCGGGCCGGCGAGCGTACCGGCGCCGCCCACCACCACCACGAGGAGGAAGTACACCATGTACCGCAGCGGGAAGCTGGCGTCGAGCCCGAGCACGTCGATGCCGAGCGCGCCGCCCAGCCCGGCGAGGCCCGAGCCGAGCGCGAAGGCCGCCGTGAACACGCGGTCGACGTCGATGCCCAGGCCGCGCGCCGTCCGCTCGTCGTCCACCGCCGCGCGCACCTGGGCGCCGAAACGGGTGCGCCCGAGGAGCGCGACGAGCGCGAGCGTGAGCGCGGCCACCATGGCGAGCAGGAACAGGCGATACACGCCGAAGTCGGTGCCGGCGAAATGGAATTGCCCGCGCAGGAACGCAGGCAGCCGCACCGGTTGCTGCGACGCCCCGAAGATCCAGCTCGCCCCGGCCATCGCGACGAAAGTGAGGCCGATCGAGAAGAGCACCTGGTCCAGGTGGCTCGCGCCGTAGAGCCGGCGATAGAGCAGCCGTTCGAGGATGGACCCGGCGAGCGCCATCGCGGCGAAGGCGATCGGCAGCGTGGCGAGGAACGGCACGCCCAGGCGCGACATGAGCACCACCGCCACGTATCCGCCCGCCATCGCGAACGCCCCGTGCGCGAGGTTCACGAAGTTCATGAGCCCCATCTGCACCGACAGGCCGACGCTCACGAGGAAAAGAAGGCTCCCGTAGGCGAGCCCGTCGAAGGCGACGCCGATCATGGCGCGGCGCCGGCTCGGCCGGATTCGGTTGCGGGAGTCATGGCGCCCGAGTTTAAATGACGGATTCCAGAACCGAAAACCGAAGTGCAGACTCTCCTCAACCTCCTCGCCAGCGTGGCGCTCCTCGTGTGGGGCACGCACATCGTGCGCAGCGCCGTGCTGCGCGTCTTCGGCGCGGACCTGCGCCGCATCCTCTCGCGGAGCATCGCGAGCCGCGGCACGGCGTTCCTCGCCGGCCTGGGCGTGACGAGCCTGGTGCAGTCCTCGAGTGCCACCGCGCTCATCGCGAGCTCGTTCGTCGCGCAGAACCTGATCGCGCTCCCGGCCGCGCTCGCGATCATGCTCGGCGCCGACGTCGGCACTTCGCTCATGGCGCAGGTCTTCTCGCTCGACCTGTCGTGGCTCTCGCCGCTGTTGATCCTCGTGGGGGTGATCTTCTACCTCACGCGGCGCGACAGCCGCGCCGGCCAGCTCGGGCGCGTGGCGATCGGGCTCGGCCTCATGCTGCTCGCGCTGCAGCTCGTCATGGCGGCGACGCGCCCGATCACCGAGGCGCACGGCGTGCGCGTGATCTTCGCGACGCTCTCGGGCGACGTGATGCTCGACATGCTGATCGGCGCGGCGTTCGTGATCGCCTCGTTCTCGAGCCTCGCGGTGGTGCTGCTGTGCGCGACGCTCGCCGCCTCGCACGTGGTCGCGGTGCCGGTGGCGCTCTCGCTCGTGCTCGGCGCGAACCTCGGCAGCGGCCTCCTCGCGCTCCTCGTGAACGCGCGCACCTCGGGAGGCGGGCGCCGCGTCGCCTTCGGGAACCTCGTCTTCAAGGTCGTGGGCTGCCTCGGCTTCGCGGTCGCGCTCCCCTGGCTGCAGCCGCTCATCGCGCGCCTCGACCCGGACCTGCGGCGCCAGGTGCTCGATTTCCACGTGCTCTTCAACGTCGCGATCACGCTCGCCTTCATCGGGCTCACCGAGTTCACCGCGCGGCTCGTGGAGCGCTGGGTGCCCGCCGCGAAGGACGGGCCCGCGCATACCGAGCCGCGCTTCCTCGACAACGCCGCGATCGGCACGCCGGGCCTCGCCCTCGCCAACGCCGCGCGCGAGACGCTGCGCATCGGCGACACCATCGAGCAGATGCTCAACGGCATGATCGAGGTGATCCGCACCAACGACGCCTCGCGCGTGAACGAGATCATCCGCCTCGACGACGACGTCGACCGCCTCTACACCGCGGTGAAGCTCTACCTCACCCAGATCACGCGCGAGCAGCTCGACGACCGCGACAGCCGCCGCTGGCAGGAGATCATCCAGCTCACCATCAACCTCGAGCACGTGGGCGACATCCTCGAGCACATCCTGCTCGACCTGCGCGACAAGAAGATCGCGCACAAGCTCTCCTTCTCCGAGGCGGGCATGAAGGAGATCCTCGCGATGCACGAGCGGCTGGTGGCGAACCTGCGCCTCGGGCTCTCGGTCTTCCTCAACAGCGACGTGGCGATGGCGCAGCAGCTCCTCGCCGAGAAGGAGCGCTTCCGCGACCTCGAGCGCGCCTACCACGAGACGCACCTCGACCGCCTCGCGGGCCAGTCGACGGCCTCGATCGAGACCAGCTCACTGCACCTGGACATCATCAGCGACATGCGCCGCATCAACTCCTTCTTCTGCTCCACCGCCTACCCGATCCTCGAGCAGGCGGGGAAGCTGCGCAGCAGCCGCCTCCTCAGCGGCAGCACCGGTGCCTATCCCGCGCGGCCGGACCTCGCCCCGGGCAAGGCGCGCGAGGCCGGAAACTGACGTTCTGGAGCGCGGCACCGCGTTTCATGGAATAGTGGCGCGCTTCGCGTGTTCGCTTACGGGCCGCGGGGAGCGGCCGAGAGCCGCCTTGCCGGGGAGAAGGCGCCGATGCCGCGACCAACACAGCAGATCCGGTTCTGCAGGAGCCGCGACGGCACGCGCATCGCCTATGCGACGTGCGGCGAAGGCCCGCCGCTGGTACGCGCCGGCCATACCTTCTCGCACCTCGAGCTGGAATGGGACTGCCTCGCGTGGCGTCACTGGCTCGAGCTCTTCACGCGCGCGCACACGCTGGTGCGCTACGACATGCGCGGCACCGGCCTTTCCGACCGGCATTGCGAGGAGTTCACGTTCGAGCGCTACGCCGAGGACCTCGCCGCGGTGGTCGAGGCCGCCGCGTTCGACCGCTTCGACATGGTGGGCATCACGGGCGGGTCCGACGTCGCGGTGGTGCACGCCGCGCGCCATCCCGAGCGCGTGCAGCGGCTGCTCCTGTACGCCGGGCATACGGCCGGCCGCCTCGCACGGAGCCTCGCGCCCGAGCAGCGCGAGGAGACCGAGCTTCTGCTCAAGCTGATCGAGGTCGGATGGGGCCAGGACAATCCGCTCTTCCGGCAGCTCTTCACCTACCAGTTCATGCCCGACGCGCCGCCCGGGCATTTGCGCTCGCTGAACGAGCTGATGCGGCACTCGGCCTCGTCCTCGGCGGCCGCGCGGCTGCTGCGCGGCATCTTCAACAGCAGGCTGGGCGAGGATCCGAGCCGCGTGCGTTGCCCCACGCTCGTGCTGCACGCGCGCCAGGACCTGCGCATCCCGTTCGACGAAGGCCGGGCGCTCGCCGCGCTGATCCCGGGCGCGCGCTTCCTGCCGATCGACAGCCGCAACAACATGCTGCTCGAAGCCGAGCCGGGCTGGACCGTCTTCGCGCAGGCGTTCGAGGAGTTCCTCGCGCCGGCGCCCGCGGCCTCGCGCGCGGGCTCCATCGACGGGCTCACGCCGCGCGAAAGCTCGGTACTCGAGGCGCTCGCGCAAGGGCTCGACACCGAGGCGATGGCGATCCGGCTCGGGATGAGCGAGAAGACGCTGCGCAACCACCTCTCCACGATCTACGGAAAGCTCGGCGTCTCCAACCGTTCCCAGGCGATCGTCCACGCGCGCGAGCGTGGCTACGGCCGCGAGGCGAAGGCGGGAAGCGACGAGCGCTAGCTTCCGCATGTCCCGGGATGTCCCGGATCGTGTCCCGGATGCGAAACGGGACGTTTGCCTCAAGACGCCCGATCGGCCGGCGACGACGATGGGCTCACCGAAACGCGCGTCGCGCTTCGGACCACCCATCCAGGAGGCATCATGAACACGGCTTTCGGCAACCTCTCGAAGTCGCTCGCGGCCTGCGCGGCCGCGCTCTCCCTCTCCCCCGTCGCGGCGCACGCCGACCCATCGGTCGCCGCGCACGAGGCATCCTTCCCGCCGCGCAGCATCACCATCGTCGTCCCCTTCCCGCCCGGCGGCAGCACCGACGTGATCTCGCGGCTCATCGCGCCGCACCTCTCGCAGTCGCTCGGCGTCCCGGTGATCGTCGAGACGCAGCCGGGCGCGAGCGGCATGGTGGGCGCCGCGACGGTGGCGAAAGCGAAGCCGGACGGCTCCGTGATCCTCATGGTGACCCCGCCGATCCTCTCCTCCAACCAATGGCTCTACAAGAAGATGCCGTACGACCCGGAGAAGGATTTCGTGCCGATCACCGACGCGGCGGGCACCGACAACCTCATCGTCGTGCCGGCCTCGAGCCCGGTGCACAGCCTCGCGGAGCTGGTCGCGCTCGCGCGCTCGCAGCCGGGAACGCTGAGCTACGCCTCGGGCGGCAGCGGAACCTCCCACCATCTCTGCGCCGAGCAGCTCAAGAAGGAAGCGGGCATCGACATGGTCCATGTCCCATACAAGGGCGTGGGTCCGGCGCAGGTCGATCTCCTCGCCGGGCGCGTGAGCATGATGTGCGACAACCTCTCCAACGTGATCCGCCACGTGCGCGCCGGACGGCTGCGCGCCATCGCGACCGCGGCACGCTCGCGCAGCGCGCTCGCTCCGGACGTGCCGACCACCGCGGAGCAGGGATATCCCGATCTCCTCGCGTCGGTATGGTTCGGTTACGCAGCCCCCGTGGGCACGCCCGAAGGAATCACCCATCGGCTGCAGCGCGAAATCGCGGCGGCGCTGCACGACCAGGCCGTGAGCGAGCGCATCGCCGGGCTCGGACTGGTGGTCGTCGCCGATACGCCCGAGCAATTCGGCAAGTTCATCCATTCGGAGACGCTGCGCTACCGGCACCTGGTGGAGCTCTCCGGCGCGAAGGCGGACTGACCATGAACGACATCGATCGCAATCCCGCGCTCGCGCGCACCCAGATGCTCGCGCTCGTGAGCGGCTTCCACGTGTCGCGCGCGCTCTTCGTCGCCGCGCGGCTCCAGCTCGCGGACCATCTCGCGCAGGGCCCGAAAGCTTGTCCCGAGCTCGCCGCCGCCACCGGCAGCGACGCCTTCGCGCTGCTGCGCATCCTGCGGCTCCTCGCCGCGGCGGGCGTGGTGGCGCTCGACGAGGCGGACCGTGCGTCGCTCACGCCGCTCGGCGAGACCCTGCGCAGCGACCACCCGCAGTCGCTGCGAGGGTGGGTGATCGGCCAGGTCGGCGACTATCCGTACCGCGCCTGGGGCGACGTGATGCACGGCGTCCGTACTGGCGAGCTCGCCTTCGACCACGCATTCGGCACCGACGTATGGAGCTACCGCGCCGCGCACCCGGATGCGGCGCGCGATTTCGACGACTCGATGGTGAGCTACGTCGCCGCTTCCAACGAATCGGTGATCGGGAGCGGCGCTTTCGCGCAGGCCGGCCGGATCGTCGACGTGGGCGGCGGCGAGGGGGCGCTGCTCCTCGCGATCCTCGCCGCGCATCCGAAGGCCCTGGGCACGGTGTTCGAGCGGCCCCATGTCGCGCAGAAGGCGCAACGGCGCATCGCGGCATCTCCATTCGCATCGCGCTGCTCCGTGCTGGAGGGCGACGCGTTCGAGGGCGTACCCGGCGGCGCCGATACCTACCTCCTCTCCCGCGTGATCCACGACTGGGACGACGCACGCGCCGCTGCCCTGCTCGGCAACTGCCGGCGCGCGATGGCGCCGGGCGCGCGGCTGCTGCTGGTCGAGCGCGTCCTGCCCGAGCGCATCCGGGCCGGCGTCGACGCGCAGCTCGTCGCGGCTTCCGACCTGCAGATGATGGTCATGAACGGCGGACGCGAGCGCACGGAGCGCGAATACCGTGCGCTGCTCGAGGCGACCGGCTTCCGCTTCGTGCGCCGCATCCCTACCGGCAGCGTGACCGAGGTGCTCGAGGGCGAAGCCTGGTGAGCTGAGGCGAGGCGGGATGGCCGGAATCTTTCCGGCCGTCCCGCAGTCGAACCGGGCGCCCACCCCGGAGCGCGCGATGAACGACACCTCCCGCCCATTGCAGGAACAGGCCTCGGTCCTCGAGGAGATCCGCGCTTCCGACACCACCAAGGTCAAGGTGGCGGTCTGCGACGTCGACGGCATCCTGCGCGGCAAGTACATGCACCGCGACAAGTTCTTCTCGGCCGTGGAGTCGGGCTTCGGCTTCTGCGACGTCGTGTTCGGCTGGGACATGGAGGACCAGCCCTACGACAACACCTGCATGACCGGCTGGCACCACGGGTTCCCCGACGCGATGGTGCGCCTGGACCTCGCCACCGCGCGCCACGTGCCGTGGGAAGGCGGCGTGCCGTTCTTCCTCGGCAACTTCGTGAAGCCCGACGGGAGCCCCTATCCGCTCTGCCCGCGGCAAGTGCTCAAGCGCGTGCTCAAGCGCGCGGAGAAGATGGGCTTCCAGGCGATGTGCGGCGTCGAGTTCGAGTTCTTCAACTTCGCCGATACCTCGCAGAGCTGGGCGGCGAAGAAGGGCGTCGATCCCACGCCGATCACGAGCGGCATGTGCGGCTACTCGCTCCTGCGCGCGAGCCAGAACCGCGAGTACTTCAACGCGCTGATGGACGAGCTCGCGCGCTTCCGCGTGCCGATCGAGGGGCTGCACACCGAGACCGGGCCGGGCGTGTACGAGGCCGCGCTCCTCTTCTCCGACGCGCTCGAGGCGGCCGATCGCGGCGTGCTCTTCAAGATGGCCGCCAAGGAGATCGGCGCGCGCTTCGGCATCATGCCGTCGTTCATGGCGAAGTGGAACCCGAAGTATCCCGGATGCTCGGGGCACGTCCACCAGAGCCTCACCGACGGCAAGAAGAACCTCTTCTTCGATCCCAAGGGCCGCTACGGCGGCATGTCGAAGGCCTTCGAGAGCTACCTCGCCGGCCAGGTCGCCTACCTCATGGAATTCGGACCGATGTTCTGGCCCACCATCAATTCGTACAAGCGCCTGGTCGACGGCTTCTGGGCGCCGGTGAAGCCCACCTGGGGCGTGGACAACCGCACCGCCTCGTTCCGCGTGCTGCCCGGCTCGCCCAAGTCGACGCGCCTGGAGACGCGCTGTCCCGGTGCCGACATGAACCCGTACCTCGCCATCGCCGCCACGCTCGCCGCCGGGCTCGAAGGCGTGGAGCGGGGAATGAAGCTCTCGTCCAGGCCGATCGCCGGCGACAACAAGGGCGGCGAGGGCGTGGTGCGTGCGCCGCGCACGCTCATCGAGACGACGCGCGTCTTCCACGCCTCGAAGCTCGCGCGCGAGTGGTTCGGCGCCGATTTCGTCGACCACTTCGCCGCCACGCGCGAGTGGGAATGGCGGCGCTGGCTGGACGCCGTCACCGACTGGGAATTGAAGCGCTACTTCGAGCTCGTGTGACGTGGCCGTGGAGATCGCGCAGTTCTCGTTCCCCACCGAGATCCACTTCGGCGCGGGCGCGCGGCGGCGTGCGGGGCCGAGCCTCCTCGCGCGCGGGCTGAAGCGCCCGCTCCTCGTCACCGACCGCGGCTTGCGCGCGCTGCCGATCCTCTCCGACTTCGTCGCGTCGCTCGGCGGCCTCGAGGCGGGCGTGTATTCGGGCGTGCACGGCAATCCGGTGCCGGGACAGGTCGAACGCGGCGTGGCGGCCTTTCGCGAGCATCGCGCCGATTGCGTGATCGGCTTCGGCGGCGGCGCGGCGCTCGACGTCGCGAAGGCCGTGGCGCTCCTCGCCGTGCACGAGGGATCGATCCTCGAATACGCCTGGGACCACCCGCGCGTGCGCCCGATCGAGCGGCCGCTGCCCTGGCTCGTCGCGCTGCCGACGACGAGCGGTACCGGGAGCGAGGTCGGGCGCTCGGCGGTCATCTCGGAGGAATCGAGCGGCGTGAAGCGCATCGTGTTCTCGTCCGCGCTCCTCGCGCGCGCCGTGTTCGCCGATCCGGAGCTCACGCTCGACCTGCCGGCGAGCGTCACCGCGGCCACGGGCATGGACGCGCTCACGCACAACGTCGAGAGCTACCTCTCGCCCGCGTTCCATCCGATCTGCGACGGCATCGCGCTCGAGGGCGCGCGCATCGCGGCGCGCTCGCTCGAGCGCGCGGTGGCGCGCCCCGGGGACCTCGCCGCGCGCGCCGACATGATGATGGCTTCGCTCATGGGCGCGATCGCCTTCCAGAAGGACCTCGGCGCCGTGCACTCGTGCGCCCACGCGCTCGGCACCGTGGTGGACATGCACCACGGCCTCGCGAACGGGATCATGATCGACCACGTCATGCGCTTCAACGCCGCGGCGGCGGAGGCGAGGATGGCGGAGCTCGCGCGCGTGTGCCGCGCGGGCGCGAGCGCCGACGACTTCGTGGGCTGGCTCACGCGGCTGAAGGCGCGCATCGGCATTCCGGCGCGTCTCGGCGCAAGCGGCGTCTCTGCCGCGCACCTGCCGCGCCTGGTGGAGGTCGCCCTGGGCGACACCTGCCATCGCACCAACCCGCGCCCGTGCTCGGCGGCCGATTTCGAGCGCATCTTCACCGCCGCCCTCTAGCGGGATACAGTGCCGTCATGGAACCCCTGCGCATCGGCGTCTCCGGCCGCCTGCTCTATCCGGATCCCGGCCGTTCCTTCCTGCCGACCAAGTCGGTCCAGTACCTGGAGCAGTCGGTCGCCAACTGGCTCATGTCCGGAGAGGTCCTCGCCTTCATGGTGCCGGCGATGAGCCTCGCGGCCGCGCACCGGCCCAAGTCCCTCAAGGTGCGCCACTACGTGGATGCGCTGGACGGGCTGCTGCTGCAGGGCGGGGCCGACGTCTCGCCGAAGAGCTACGGGGAAGCTCCGCTCAACCCGCTCTGGGCCGGCGACGAGGTGCGCGACCAGTACGAGATCGAGCTGTTCCACGAGTTCGTGACCCAGGGCAAGCCCGTGTTCGGCATCTGCCGCGGCCACCAGCTCGTCAACGTGGCGCTCGGCGGCTCGCTCTACCAGGACATCGCGACGCAATGCCCCGAGAAGGCGGCGCACCGCGACGAGTCGCGCTACGACGCGCATTTCCACGACATGCGCATCCTGCCCGGCACCTGGCTCGCGCGGGTCTATCCGGACATCACCGTCGCGCGCGTGAACACGATCCACCACCAGGCGATCAAGCAGTTGGGCGAAGGGCTGGTGGTCGAGGCGTCGAGCGAGCCCGACGGCGTGATCGAGGCGATCCGCTGGGAGGGCCACAGCTTCGTGGTCGGCGTGCAGTGGCACCCGGAGTTCCTCGACCCCGGCGATCCCACGCTCATCGACAGCAAGCCGCTGCTGCGCGCCTTCCTCTCCGCGTGCGAGCTGCGCCGGAAGACCGGCAAGGCGTCGCCGGTCATGGCGGTGCGCGCGGCGTGACGCTGGCGGTCGCGAATCCCGCGACCGGCGAGACGGTCGCGCGCCTGGAGTCGGACGACGCCGCCGCCATCGCGGCCAAGTACCGGCGTGCGCGCGCCGCGCAGGCGCGATGGGCCGCCACCTCGCTCGACGAGCGCCTCGCCGCGATCGCGCGATTCCGGGCGCTCGCGGTCGCGCGCGCCGAGGAGCTCGCTCGCATCCTCACCACCGAAGTGGGCAAGCCGGTCGCCCAATCGCGCAACGAGCTGAAGGGCCTCCTCGCACGCATCGATTTCTTCCTCGCCGAGTCGGCCGCGGTGCTCGCGGGGGAAACGGTGCATGCCGCGGCCGACGGCTCGCTCGAAGAACGCATCACGCGCGAGCCGCTCGGCGTCGTGGCGAACATCTCGGCGTGGAACTATCCCTGGTTCGTCGGCAGCAACGTGTTCGTGCCCGCGCTCCTCGCCGGCAACGCGGTGCTCTACAAGCCGTCGGAATACGCGACGCTCACCGGGCTCGAGATCGCACGCATGATGGAGGAGAGCGGCGTTCCGGGCGACGCATTCGTTCCGATCGTCGGCACGGGCGAAGCCGGCGCGGCGCTCGTGGAGCAGCCGGTCGACGGCATCTTCTTCACCGGCTCCGCGGCGACCGGCGAGCGCATCGCGCGCGCGGCCGCGGGGCGCATGCTGAAGCTGCAGCTCGAGCTGGGCGGCAAGGACCCGGTGTACGTATGCGACGACGTGGATATCGCGCGCGCCGCGGCGAGCGTCGCCGACGGCGCCTACTACAACACCGGCCAGAGCTGCTGCTCGGTGGAGCGCATCTACGTGCACGAGCGCATCTTCGATCGCTTCGTGGCGGCGTTCGTCGCCGAAGTGCGCGGCTATCGCACCGGCGACCCGATGGACGAATCGACCTACATCGGCCCGCTCGCGCGCGCGGCACAGCTCGACGTGCTCGAGTCGCAGGTGGCGGACGCGCTCGCCAAAGGCGCCCGGGTCCTCCTCGGCGGGCGACGCCTGGCGCGCCCCGGCAGCTGGTTCGAGCCGACGGTCCTCGCGGCCGTGGACCACTCGATGGCGGTGATGCGCGACGAGACCTTCGGCCCCCTCATCGGCATCATGCCCGCCGCGGACGACGACGCGGCCCTCGCCCTGATGAACGACACGCCCTACGGGCTCACCGCCGGCGTCTTCACGCGAGACCGCGAGCGCGCGCAACGCATCCTCGCGGGTGTGCGCGCGGGCTCCGCGTACTGGAACTGCTGCGATCGCGTGAGCCCGCGGCTGCCGTGGTCCGGCGTCGGGCGGTCGGGCATCGGCCTCACGCTCTCGCGCGCCGGCATCGAGGCCTTCACGCGGCCCAAAGCGTGGCACCTGCGCAGCGCCTGTTGAAAGCGAAAAAGGGGTCAGATTACTTTTTCGACAAAGACGAAAAAAGTAATCTGACCCCTTTTTCGCTTTTCTAGAGCTTCTCCAGCTCCACCGCATCGCGCCAGGCCTCGGGCGCGGCCTGGCGCGCCTCGGCGATCCGATCCACGTAGAGGCGCGCGATGCCGTCGTCGGGATGGATCGCGAGGATCGCGCCCCAGGCGCGCTCGGAATCGTCCCATTGTCGCCCACGCCACGCCGCGATCGCCCGCGAATTCGCCTCGAGCACGGCCGGCTCGTCGCAAGGCGTGAAGATCTCCACCGCCTCGCTCTTGCCCTTCACGATCACGCGGTCCACCTCGCGCAGGCCGATCCGGCCGTCGATGCGCCGCGCGGTCTCGCCCGAGAGGAGGATCCCGGTGTGGTAGAGCTTGTTCACGCCCTCGAGCCGCGCCGCGAGGTTCACGCCGTCGCCGATCGCGGTGTAGTCGAAGCGGTCGCTCGAGCCGAGGTTGCCGATCACCGCGACGCACGAATGCAGCCCCACGCGCATGCGGATCCCGGGAAGCCCGCGCGCGGCGAGCTCCGCGCGCAGCGCCTCCATGTCGCGCTGCATCTCGACCGCGGCCGCCGCCGCGTGGTACGCGTGGTCGGGATCGTCGACCGGCGCGCCCCACATCGCCATGATCGCGTCGCCGATGAAGCGATTCACCGTGCCGCGATGGCGCTTCACGATGGCGGTCGCACGCGTGAAGTGCAGGTTGAGGATGCTCGCCACCTTCTCCGCCTCGAGGCGCTCGGAGAGCGTGGTGAAGCCCTCGAGGTCGGTGAAGAGCATCGTCACCTCGCGCCGCTCGCCGCCGAGGGCGAGGCGCTCCGGATGCGCCATGACGTGGTCCACCACTTCCGGCGAGACGTAGAGCGAGAACGCGCGGCGGATCTCGCCGCGGCGCCGCCGCTCGATCGCGTAGGCGACGCCGCCGCACGCGAGGTACATCGCCAACGCGGACGACATCGCGGCGAATACCGGGAGCCACACGTTCGCCTTCTGGAAGAGCGCCCAGTCGAGCCCGCCGAGCGCGGCGAGGAGGACGATCACCGCCGCGCCGCCGGAAAGCGGCCGCCAGCGCCGCATCGCGACCGCGCAGAGCGCGACCACCAGCAGCACGAGGACCGCGCTCGCCCAGGCCGGCGCGGGATCGAGCGCGCTGCCGCGGAACGCCGTCTCGAGGGCGTTCGCGTGCAGCTCCACGCCCGGCATGAGCCCCCCCGCGATTCCGGTGAACGGCGTGGCGAAGAGGTCGCCGTTCGCGAGGCGCACGTCCACGTTCGCCTTCACGTCGCGGCCCACGAGCACGATCTGGTCGCGGAAGGCGTCGGGCGGCAGGTCCTTGTCCGCGTCGAGCGCCTGGTAGAAGGACACGTAGGGAAACGTGTGATCGCCGCCGGCGAAGCGGAACATCGCGCCGCGCTTCGGGATCGCCGCCTTCACGAGCCCGGGCGGCAGCTTCTCCACGATCTTCTTCCAGAACGCGTCGGAGGCGAACGGGATCGCGCGCACCACCTGGTCCGGGTCGTACTCGATGTTGACGTAGCCGTTCGCCGCGCCGGCCGCGAGGAACTGCGGCAGCGGGTCCACGCGCAGCCACTGGCGCGAGAGCGCCGTCTCCTCGTACTGGCGCTCGGAGGCGAGGACGACGTTGCCCGCGCGGCGGATCGCCTGCGCGAGCGCCGCATCGTCCGCCGGACCCTGGTTCGACGGCTCGGGCAGCACGACGTCGAGCGCGATCACGAGCGCGCCCGACTTCGCGAGCTGGTCGATCAGGCGCGCATACAACGCGCGCGGCCACGGCCACTGCTTGCCGACGTTGGCGAACGACGCCTCGTCGATCGCGACGATGGTGACCGGGAACTGCGAGGCGTTGGGCGCCGTCGCCCGGGTGAGCGCGTCGAAGCCCTTGAGCTCGAGCACGTACCAGGGCACCGTGAGCGGGACCAGCACGAACACGAGCGCCACGGCGAACGCGATCGCGAGGAGCACCTTGGCCGGCAGTGCGCTCGCGCGGTCGAACATGCGATTCAGTACCGGTAGCTCACGGTGATGCTGAAGACATCCGAGGCTTCCTTCTTGAGGAGGTTCGCGGCCACGGCCTCCACGGCCCAGCGCTTGTCGGCACTTTCCACGAACACGCGCGCCTCGGCGTCCCAACCCGGCGGGAGCTGCGAGGTGTTCGCCTCGTCCGCGAAGCGCAGCGTCCGGTACACGCCCTGCAGCGTGACGAACGTGTGCCAGCCCGGCGCCCAGGTGCCGCCGATGTCCACCTGGTGGCGCGGCAGGTAGGGGATCGCGCGGCCGGGGGCGAAGGGCCCGTCGTTCACGCTGTCGGTGTAGGTGTAATAGGCGCGCGCCGCGATGCGCGGCGTGACGATGCGCTCCACCGCGACGGTCGCGCGCTTGGCGATGCCGGCGGCGAATACCGGCGTGTCCTCGAGCTGGTCGGGAATCGGCGGCGGCGTGAGCACGCGGTTACGCAGGCGCTCGAGGTCGCTGATGTCGGCTTCGCCGTTCTGCACGCCGTCGAGCGGGGACGAGAGGTTGCGCACGCGGCTGCGCTCGACGCGCGCCGCGACGAAGGTGCGATCCGGAGCGGTCCACTCCCATTGCGCGCGGCACTGGTCGAGGAGGCCGCCGGCGAGCACCAGCTGGTCGTCGATCGGCATCCCCGCGACGGCGACCGGGGCGAGCGTCTCGAGCGCCGCCGGATGGAGCCAGCGCCGGCACGCGGCACGGATCGCCATCGCGGGGATCGGCCGCCACGTGAGGCCCACGAACGGCTCGCCCTTGCGCCGCTCCAGCGTCTCCTCCTCGTGCGAGGCCTCGCCGGCGATGAGGAAATCGAGGTCGCGGTCCTTGCGATAGTCGCGCCATCCGAGCCCCGCCTCGAGGCGCAGCGCGCCGTTCGTGACGCGCGTCGACGCGTACACGCCGGTGGAGCGGTCGACCGCCGCTTGCGCGAGGCTCCGCGCGGGAACCTGCGCGTCGACGAAATGGAACGTCGCATCCTCGCCGAGGAAGCTCGGCTCGCGCACGCGCGCGCCCTCCACGCCCCAGTCCACCTGCGCTTCCTCGCCGATCGAGAACGTATGGCGCAGCGCCGCGTCGGCCGACCTGGGCTGCAGCGTGAAGTGCGACTGGCGCAGGAGGTCGGTGCCTTGCACGGTGGCGAGATCCGATTCGTCGAGCGTCGAATCCTGCCTGCTGCCGCCCGCCTTGATCCAGAGGCTCGAATCGGGCCCCGGCGCGACGCGCACGCCGGCGTCCACGCGCGTCACCGTGCCGTCGATGCGCTGGAAGGTGCCCGGCACGTCGCGGCGCCCGAGGTCCGCGCCGATGTCGAAGCGGTTCACGTAGAGGAAGGTGCCGACCGCGGGCACCGGGCGCATGCCGAGCGCGCCCGTGTAGGTGTGCGCGCGGATCGCGATGTCGGAGTTGCCCGGATCGACCTGCGTGTCGATCGCCTCCGCGAGGTACGAGATCGGGAAGCGGCTCGCGTCGTAGCCGTTGAGGGTGACGATCGGCTCGGTCACGTGCAGGTCGTCGCTCGTCGAATAGAGGACCGACGCGGTCGCGTGGTGCCCCGGCTCGGGGAAGAGCGAGACGAAGCGGTTCGACGCGCCGAACGCGAGCGGATCGGTGATGAAGCCCTGCATGAGCTCGGAGCGCCGGTCGAAGTCGCCGGGATAGCGGTCGGAGAGGAACAGGTGGCTCCCGCCCCAGAACGGCAGGTACGAATCGTGCGCGGTCGAGCGCGCCCATTCCTCGAGCCCCATGAAGGCGAGCGGCGCGCCGAAGTTGGCGATGCCCTTCTGGTTGTCCGCGACCCCGTTCACCGATTTGAGGAACGGCACGCGTGCGAGCGCCGCCCGCGCCTCGGCCGCGGCATCGCCCGGCTCGATGCGATCGAGGTGGATCATCGCGAGGAGCAGGTGCGGGAGCGGGTCGTTCGCGTCGAGCTGGGCGGCGCGCTCGAGCTCGGTGAGCGCGTCGTGGTCGCGACGCTCCTGGTAGTACGCGGCCGCCGCGTAGAGGTGCGCGCGCGCATAGCGCGGCTCGATCGCCGAGGCGCGCTGGAACGAGGCGATCGCCGCTTCGGTTTCGCCCTCCCGCAGCTGCACGACGCCCAGGCCGGTGAGCGCCACGTAGTTGTCGGGCTGCATCTGGAGCGCGTGCTCGAGCTCGCGCCGGCCCAGGCGCAGGTCGCCCGCGGAGCCCTCGAGGGTGCCGAGCTCGGCGCGGAACGTGGCCTCCGACGGATCGAGCTCGATCGCCCTGGCGAGGTCCGCGCGGCCGCGGCGTACATCCTCGCGCTCGCTCTCGACCACGCCGCGCCCGTACCATGGCCGCGCATCGCGCGCGGCGGCGGCGAGCGCGCGGCCGTACTCGTCGATCGCCTCGCGCCCACGGCCCTCGTGGTGGTCGATGTCCGCGCGCATCACGAGCGCATCGACCGATCCCGGGCGCTTGGCGAGCGCGGCGTCGGCGTGCGAATACGCTTCGGCGATGTCGCCCGCGAAAAGCGCGCTCCGCGCGAGCGAGACGTCGAAGCGCTCGTCCGCGGGATAGCGCCGCGCGCCCTCCTCGGCCGCGCGGCGTGCGGCGACGAGGTCGCCCTGGTAGGTCTCGAAATCCGCGAGCAGCAGGAACGCCACCGCCGGCGCGCGCGGGCCGGAAGCGAGCCGCTTCGTCTCATCGTAGGCGGCGGCGAGGCGATCCTCGCGCAGGGCCTCGGAGATCGCGGCGAGCGCCGGAGCGGGCTTGCCGGCGAACTCCGCATAGCGCGCCGGATCCACCCGGAACGCGTTCACCCATTGCACGCGCTCGCGCGTCACGCGCAGGAAGAGCTTCACCGGCGCCTTGCCCACCTCGGCGCGCGCCTGCTCGTTCGGGTGCACGAGCACCTCGCCGTGCTCGTTGTAGAAGCGCACCACGCCGTTGAAGACCGAGAGCGTGGCGGCTCCGTCGTCGGCCACCGCGATCTCCCACTCGGTGCCGCGGATCGCCGCGGTGGCGGACGGCGTGCACACCGAGAAGCCTTCCGGCGGCGTGCGCGCCACGCCCCAGCTGCGCGAGCGCGCCTGCATCACGGTGCATTTCGTGTCGCGCGCGGCCTGGTCGTCCAGCACCTGCATCTGGCCGTCGTGGTCGAGCGTCTGCGTGACGCCGTTCGAGAAGCGGATCTCCATGCGGCTCATGCCGAGCGTGCGCACGAAGTCCGCCGGGTAGAGCGGCTGCTTCACGTGGGCCGCGCTCCACGCGAGGTCGTGCTGCGGACGGTACTCGCCCTGGCCCTGGATGCCCACGATCTCCGCCCGCTGCTCGGCCGCGGCGAGCGCGCCGCCCGCCGCGAGCGCGGCCCATGCGGCGAGGGCCGCGATCGTCGCCTGCCTGGACATCGTCTTTCCCGTCTCCCTCAAAAGACCTGGCGCGTGATGGTCTTGCTCGACGTCGTTCCGTTCACGGTGTAGTTGATCGCCCCGTTGTTCGGATCGGTGAAGGTGACCGCCACGGTGCCGACCTTGCTCGCCTGGATCTTCAACGGGTCGAAGGTCGTCGCGAACGGCGGGCCGGTCACCTGGAAAAGGTCGCCGCTGCACCCGTTGCCGCTCGCCGGCACCACGCAATCGGGCGCGACGTACCACACGGGCTTCCCGCTCGCGTCGTACACGAACCACGCGAGGAACATGATGTTGTACTGCTGCGTGATCGCCATGCCCCAGCCGGATGCTTGCTGTCCGCCCCACCAGAGGTCGGTGTAGTCGATGGTGGGCGGCGTCGTCCCGCCTCCGAAGACCTGGCGCATGATCGGCACTGTGCGCGAGACGCTTCCGACGGTGAAGCTCATCGTCGCATGCGACGTGTCGGCGAAGTTCACTTGCAGCGTGCCGGCCTGGGACGCCGTTCCCCCCGCGCCGCCGGACCCGACGCCGAAGAGGGCCGAAGCCCCGGTCACCTCGTAGAGGTTGCCGGTGCAGAGCCCGCTCGTAGCCGCGGACGTTGCCATCGCGCAATTGTCGCTCACGTACCACTTCGGGTTCCCGGCTGCGTCGTACGTGTAGAGCGCAACGAACATGTGGGAGCCGCGCTGCGTGAAGTCGATGCCCCAGCCGTTCTCCGCCGGGCCGCCCCACCACAATCCGCTGAGGCCCGCGGGCGTTCTGGGGAAGACCGCGGGACATTGCTGCGCGCCCGGGATCTGCACGGCGTTGACGTTCCCGCCGTTGCTGATCATGGTCGAAGCGTCCGCGCCGTAGCCCACGAAGAACGTGGCGCCGGCGATCGAGGGCGTGGAGGCGTTGTTGAGGATCGTGACCGACTGCCCCTGGGCGCCCAGCGTCGCGGTAAGCGCGGGAGTGAGGCTCGAGGCCGAGGCCGCGCGCAGCTGTCCGGTCGCCGGATCGAGCTGCGCGAGCTCGCAGCCGCTCGTGTCGTCCTTCATCGCGAGGCGCGCGGCCGACTTCACCAGGCTGCGCGGCGCGAACGCGAAGACGTACACGCTCACGGTCTTTCCGACGTCGCCGGTGGGCGGCTGGATCTGCGCCGTCGCGTTGGCGGTGGTCTGCGTGATGCTCGAGCTCACCTGGAGCTGGAAAGGTGGCGTCGAGCCCGGCGGCGGGGTTGCGCCGATCCCGCTCGCGGAGAACGTGCCGGGAATCGAGAACGGCACGCCCTGGTTGTCGGTTCCGGTCACCGTGAGCGTCCCGCCGCTGCCATTGAACGTGCCGGAGTAGGTGACGGATTGGTCCGAGGTGGAATTCACGCTGCAGGTGCCATCGGCGTTCCGCGTGTCGTGCGTGTCGGCGTTCTGCAGCACGATGGTGCCGCCGAAGCTGCCGCTGGAGAGGTCGAAGCCGGTGAACGTGATGGCGCCCGAGATCGGGAAGCTGTTGCTGCAGCCGTTGTCGCGCAGCGCCGCGCTGTAGCTTCCGGTGCACACGGGCGATCCGGCGCAGGTGAACGTCGCCTGGACCGCGCCGCCGCCGGTCGTGGTTCCCGCGAACGACCCGCTCACTTGCGCGGTGCCGAACGTGGCCGATGCGTGGAACAGCGTCCCCGCCGCCTGGTGCACCGAGCCGTCGGCGTCCGTCACGGTGAACGTGGCCGTGGCGATCACGCCGTCCGACGTGCCGCTGAAGGTGATGGCATCGGTCTGCGGCGCCGAGCCGGCAAGAGAGCAGCTGCCGTCCGCATTGTGGTGCGAGGCGAAGCTCGCCACGATCGAGCCGCTGCCGCTTATGGGACCGGCGACCGAAAGGTCCGGCGCCGTGATCTGGATGGTGCCGGCCACCGCGAGCGGATTGGAGCAGCCGCTGTCCAGGGACACGATGACCACCTCGCCGGTGCAGCTCGGCGAGCCGCTGCATTCGAACACCAGCTCGCCGGTGGCGGGATCACCGGCGACGCCGACGAGGTCGGGCGTCGAGGTTTGGGCACCGGCGCTACCGGCCCATCCGAGCACAAGGATCGCAAAGGTGCGCGCGAGCGCACGACGCCATGCCGCGGGCATACGGGTCCCCCCTTGTATTTCTTCCCGTGAAACGCGGTTATTCTGCCCTGCCGCACGCGCCGCGCGCAACGCGACTATTCCGCATTCCCCATGCCGGACCTGCCGTGCGCCAGCCGCTCGAGGACACCCTTCAAGCGCTCGTAGTGGCTGCCTTCCCAGTAGACGCGGCCGCACGCCGCACACCGCTTGAAGCGCTCGTAAAGGGCGGAAACCTTCTCCGGGATGCGGTGCGCGACCGTTTCCCGCGGCACGTCCTCGAGCGGCGTGTTGCACTCCCGGCAGCGCCTGAAGGGCTCGATCAGCGCTTCCAGCTGCAGCCGCTCGACCACCTCGGCGAGCTGCGCCTCGCTCTCCACCGCGCGCACGCAATATCCCCGGTCCACCTCACGTCGGCGCAGGAGCCCGCGGTCACGCGTGAGGATGGTGCGGCGTTCCTCGCGCGCGACGGCCGCGATGCGATCGTCGTCCCAGTCGTTGCCGTAGAGCGTGTCGAACCCGGCCATGCGCAGGTGCCGCGCGAGCTTGCCGAGGTGGGTGTCGGCGACGAAGCGCGGATCGCGCAGCGGGCGCGGCCTCAACCGCACCAGCGGTGCGATGTCGAGCGCCTCGAACATCGGGTAGACGGCGACGCGCTCCCCGCCGCGCAGCAAGTGGCCGAAGTCCACCGAGCGGCCGTCGACGATCACGAGGTCCACCTCGGTGTGCGGCACGCCGAGCGACTCGATCGCGTCCTTCACCGAGCGCGCCCGGTCCACCTCGACCGCGATCGCGCGCTTGCGCCGCTCCTCGGGCAGGAAATCGTTGAGCTCCTCGTAGAAGCGGAGCTCGGCCACGGGGCGCGCCTCCATGATCTTGCTAGTATGTGCCTCAACCCATTGCGCGACGGAACGGCGGGCGAATGACCCTCGAGGGAAAGACGGCGGTGGTGACGGGCGCGGCCGGCGCGCTCGGCTTCGCGGCGGTGCGCGTGCTGCTCGAGGATCGAGCCCAGGTGGCGCTGGTCGACGTGGATGCCCTGCGCATGGACAGCATGATCCGCTTCCTGCGCGGCACCGCGGTCGCCGTCGCCTGCGACGTGAGCGATCCCGGCGCGGTGCGCGAGGCGCATCGGCGCGTGGAGAAGCTGCTGGGACCGGTCGACGTGCTCGTGAACGCGGCGAGCGTGGGCTCGGTGGAGAAAGTCGACGGCACCGCCGACCTCGAGTGGCGCCGCGTGCTCTCGGTGAACCTCGACGGCGCTTTCCACTGGGCTCGCGAGGTGCTCCCGGGAATGAAGAAGCGCGGCTGGGGACGCATCGTGAACGTGACCTCGCTCGCGGCGAAGTCCGGCGGCGCCGACACGGGCACGGCCTATGCGGCCTCCAAGGGCGCGCTCGCGGCGTTGACGCTCGCGCTCGCGCGCGAGGTGGCGATCCACGGCGTCACCGTGAACGGCATCGCGCCCGCGTACGTGAAGTCGCCCGCGCTCACCGAGCAGATGACCGAGGCGCAGCGGCGCCAGATCCTCGCGCAGATTCCGGTGGGCCGCTTCTGCGAGCCGGAGGAGTTCGCGCACGCGGTGCGCTTCCTCGCCTCGCCCCTCGCCGGCTTCATCACCGGCGAGATCCTCGACGTGAACGGCGGCCTGCACATGGATTGACGCGCCGCCCACCGCGCCTCACGCCCGCTTCCTACAGTCGAATCGGAAGCCGCAAGCTCCCGGTCGCGCGGGCTCGACCGGAAGATGGCTCCAGGTCCTATTCGTCCGGAGCCTTGCCATGCGACTGCCCGACCTGAGAAACCTGCCGGCGAGCCAGGAAGGCCGCGTCGGCTACATCCTGCTGTGGCTCATCGGGGTGCCGATCCCGGTGCTGTTCCTCATCTACCTCCTGCGCGGCTGCACCTGATTCCGTAAAACGCGCGAGTGTAGGACTCTTCCGACGCCTGAATCAGCGGCGTCGGAAGCGGCTTTTCTTTTTCCACTTACAGACCCCCTTCACCGGCTCCACCATTCTGGGTCCACTCCGGCGGCAGGCCCCTCGCGCACCGCCCCATCCAACCGGAGGAACCCGATGAATCGTGCGACTTTCGTGGCATTAGCGACCGCCACCGCGATCACGAGCGCGGCCGGGATCCGCCTCGGCGCCGCAGACGAGCCGTCCTCCGAGGGCATGCAGCGCGCGGCATACCTCGCGGCGCGCGAGCGCATCGACCACCAGCGCGGCGCCGGGGTCGCAGCGTGCGCGAAGCGCCCCGCCTCCGAGCGCGATGGGTGCGAGGCGCAGGCCAATGCGCGCGCGGACATGCGCGCCGCCGACCTCGAGATGCGCTACCGACATACCCCCGATGCGGCCCGCGATGCGCAGCGCGCGCGCATCGAGCTACGCCACCAGGCGGCGCTCGCGCGCTGCGTGCCGCTCCGCGGCTACGATCACGACCAGTGCCTGATCGCGGCGCACGTCGTGCTCGGCCGCGCGCTCCTGGAAAGCCAGGCGCCCTACACGCTGCGCGCGGACTGAAAGTCGCGGCGTGGCGCTCTCCCACCGAGTGCTGCTCTTCCTCGGCGAAGCGATCGTCGCCGCCGCCACCGGGTGCGCGACCACGCGCATCACGAGCGAATGGCGCGACCCGGCGCTCGAGGACGTCCCCTTCGGCAAGGTGCTCACCGTCTTCCAGAACGCCGATCCGGGGTTGCGGCGCATCGTCGAGGACGAGATGGCGCGCGACATTCCCAACGCGGTCCCCGCCTACACGGTGCTGCGCGACGACGAGCTGCGCGACGTCGCCAAGGTGCAGGCGCGCGTGAAGGAGCTGGGCTTCGACTCGTCCGTGGTGATGCGCGTCCTCGGCGTCGAGCACCGGCAGACCTACCGGCCGTCGCAGATCTACACCGTGCCCGGCTACTACCACGGCTTCTGGGGCTACTGGGGATACGGCTGGACCACGGTCTACGAGCCGCCGCCCCTGCGCAACGAACGCGTCGTTCGCATCGCGACCAACGTGTACAGCATCCCGGGCGACAAGCTGGTGTGGGCGAGCGAGTCCGAGACCTTCAATCCCGCGTCGGTGCCGGGCGCGGTGGGCGAGGTGGTGCGCGTCACCGCGAAGGCCGCGGCGAAGGCGATGCACGGGCGCGCGTAGCGCCGCTCAGCTCGCGACGCGGCTGTCGAGGGGACGGGCGCGGTGGAACGAGCCGCGCTCCTCGGCGAGGAAGCGCAGCAGCTCCGCCTCGGGGAGCGGCGGGCGGCAGAAGTAGCCCTGGAACTCGTCGCATCCCTGCTCGCGCAGCAGCTCGAACTGCTGCTCGTCCTCGACGCCCTCGGCGACCACCGTCATCTTGAGGCTGTGCGCGAGCGCGATCACCGCGCGCGTGATCGCGGCGTCGTCGCCGTTGTGCGGCAGCTCGCGCACGAAGCTGCGGTCGACCTTCAGGCGGTCGATCGGGAAGCGCTTGAGGTAGCCGAGCGAGGAGTGGCCGGTGCCGAAGTCGTAGATCGAAAGCCGCACGCCCATCGCGCGCAGCTGCTCCATCACCCCGACCGCCCGGTCCGGATCCTTCATCACCATCGTCTCGGTGATCTCGAGCTCGAGGTGCTGCGCGGGCGCGCCCGTGGACCACAGGATCGCCGCGAGCTCCTTCACCAGCTCGGCCTGGTGGAACTGGCTCGCCGAGAGGTTCACCGCGATGGAAAGCGCGAGGCCCTGCTCCCGCCAGCGGCGCAGCCGCTCGCACACCTTGCGCAGCGTCCAGTAGCCGATCGGCACGATGAGCCCTGTCTCCTCGGCGAGCGGCACGAAGCGATCGGGCAGCAGCAGCCCGAGCTGCGGATGGCGCCAGCGGATCAGCGCCTCGACGCCGGTCACGCGCCCGCCGCCGAACTCGATCTTGGGCTGGTAGTGGATCTCGATCTCGTCGCGGTCGAGCGCGTGCTTGAGGGCCGCCTCCAGCGCGAGCCGCTCCTGCGAGAGCTTGTTGAGCTCGGCCGAATAGAAGCAGTGGCGGTTGCGTCCCTGCTCCTTCGCGCGGTACATCGCGATGTCGGCGTTGGAGAGGAGCGTCTGGGCGTCGTGCCCGTCCTCGGGGAAGGTGCAGATGCCGATGCTCGCCGAGAGCGCGAGCTCCTGCTTTTCCACCGTGAACGAGGGCTCGAAGGCGCCCAGGATCTTGCCGGCGATGTCGGCGAGGTCGCGCGTCTCGGCGAAGTCCTCGACCAGCAGCACGAACTCGTCGCCGCCCAGCCGCGCCACCATGTCGCTCGCCCGCACCGCCGCGCCCAGGCGCCGGCCCACCTCGAGCAGCACGCGGTCGCCCACGCTGTGGCCGAGCGTGTCGTTGATGTTCTTGAAGCGGTCCATGTCGAGGAAGAAGAGCGCGAGCGACCGGTGATGGCGCTCGGCCTGCCCGATCGCGTGGACCAGCGCCTCGTTGAAGAGCGCCCGGTTGGGCAGTCCCGTGAGCGCGTCGTGGGTCGCCATCTTCTGGATCATCGCGAGCGCCGAGGAGAGCTCGTCGTTGGTGCGCCGCAGCCGGCGCCGCAGCTCGCTGATACGCCCGGCGACGAGCGAGAAGCACGGCAGCACCAGCGCCATGGTGAGCCAGCGGTAGCCCTCGATCGGCACGTTCACCACGCCGGGCTTCGCCCACATCATCACGTTGATGACGAGGAGGTAGCCCGCGAGCACGAGCCCCGTGGCGACGAGGAAATCGCGCGTCGTGAAGCGGAAGGCGCCGAACGGGAGCACCACGAGGCAGATCATCAGGGCGAGGCCGCGCTCGGTATCGAAGTAGTACACCGCGTACATCACGATCGCCAGCGCGGCGACCACTTGCGGCCAGGTGAGGCTCGGATCGGGGAAGCGCTGGTTGAGGCCGCTGCGGAACATCGCGAGGAACGCGACGTTGGCCGCGACCATGAGGAGCGCGATGCGCAGCATCGGCGCGGTGCCGACCAGGCCCACGCGATTCGCCGCGGCGAGCACGACCAGGCACGCCGCGTACGCCGCCGTGGCGAGGTAGAAGCGCCGGATCCGGACCTGCTGCTTGACGTTCCCCGTCTCGGCGCGCGCACCGATGTCCATGAAGCTCCCGTCATGCGTTTTTTAGTGTTGCGCGAATTATCCGGGGGCGGCACGGGCGCGCCCGTGACGCAGGTCACAGCCCCTGCGTACGGGCGATTACGGGTGTAATCGCTCCTTTTCGCGCGATAGGGAATAGAGCAGGCCGAGCGCGCACGTGAAGACGACGACCGCGCCCGCCTGGTGCAGCGCGGCGAGCGGCACCGGCACGCGCAGGAGGAGCGTCGAGATGCCGGCGGCGAGCTGCAGCGCCACCGCAACGGCGAGCGCCCACGCCCAGCCGCGGTCGCGCGCGCGCGCCGCGCGGTCGCGCAGCACGCGCCAGACGAGCGCCGCGGCGGTGAGCGCGATCACGATCGCGAGCACGCGATGGTCGAATTGCACCGTCGCCATGTTGTAGACGAAGTTCTTCCACAACGGATCGAGCTCGAGGATCTCGGGCGGGACCCAGTGGCCGTCCATGAGCGGGTACGTGTTGTACGCGTAGCCCGCGTGGATGCCGGCGACGAGCGCGCCGGTGAAGATCATCGCGAACACCAGCACCGCGAGGATCGCGGCATGGCGCCGGGTGCGCGGCCCGGTTCGCCGCTGCATGCCGAAGGCGAGCCCCAGCGCGAGCCACAGCATCGATGCATAGATGAGTAGCGCCGTGCAAAGGTGGGCGCCGAGCCGGATCGAGCTCACGCGCGGATCCTGCACGAGCCCGCTCTCGACCATGAACCAGCCGAGCGCCCCCTGGAACGCGCCGAGCGCGAAGATGCCCGCCAGGCGCCATGCGATCGGCCGCGCGATGGCGCCCCTCGCGAGGAACCAGGCGAACGGGACGAAGAACACGACGCCGATGAAGCGCCCGAGCAGCCGGTGGAAATACTCCCACCAGAAGATGTGCTTGAACCCGGCGAGCGTCATGTCGAAGTTGCGCTCGCGGAACTCGGGCGTCTTGCGGTATTCGGCGAACGTCGCCTGCCACTCCTGCTCGTCGAGCGGCGGGATCGCGCCCACCAGCGGTTGCCATTCGACGATCGAGAGCCCGGAGTGCGTGAGCCGCGTGATGCCGCCCACGTCGACGATCGCGAACACGAGCGCGCAGCACGCGAAGAGCCACACCGCCATCGACCGGCGGGAAGATTCAGCGCGGGGAGTCATCCCCGCATTTTAAGAGAAAAGGGGTCGGATCCCTTTTCCCGGCCCGGGAAACGGATCCGACCCCTTTTTCCGTCGGCCGCTAGGCGGCCTTGCGCTGCTTCGCCTTCTCGAGCTGCTCGGCGGCGAAGTCCCAGTTGAGGAGCTTCTCGATCACCGCGGCGGCATAGTCGGGACGGCGATTCTGGTAGTCGAGGTAGTACGCGTGCTCCCACACGTCGAGCGTGAGGAGCGGCGTCTGGCCCTGCGCGATGGGCGTGCCCGCGTTCGGGGTGGCGACGATGTCGAGCTTGCCGTCCTTCTCGACGAGCCAGGCCCAGCCGCTGCCGAAGCAGTTCACCGCGGCCTCGGCGAACTTCTTCCTGAACGTATCGTAGCCGCCGCAATCGCTGTCGATGCGCGAGGCGATGGCGCCGGCGGGCTTGCCGCCGCCTTTCCTGAGGCAGCTCCAGTAGAACGTGTGGTTCCACGCCTGCGCGGCGTTGTTGAAGATCTTCTGCTCCTTGCCGGCGCTCTCCTTCACGATCTGCTCGAGGCTCATGTCGGCGAAGCGCGTGCCCTGCACGAGCTCGTTCAGCTTGTTCACGTACGCGCGATGGTGCTTGCCGTAGTGGAAGCCGATCGTGTTCGCGGAGATCACGGGATCGAGCGCGTTCTCCTGCCAGGGAAGCGGCGGGAGCTGGAACGGAGCGGTTTGCGTAGCCATGGTTTTTCCTCCGGGGTGAACGTTACAGGATACCTCGCCGCGACGAGGTGCGCTCCGGTGCGGGGAGCGCGCATGGGTGAGTCGCCCGGCGGGTAGGAAAGTTCCGACAGCGGGATCAGCGTTTTTCTCTTGCGCGGTTCCGCTCTGCCGACAGATCGGCCTGTCCTACAGATCGATGATGTGCATAGCTCCGGAGGGCATTGCGTCCGGAGCGCGACGAGATTCATTCCACAACCAGGTGAACCATGAATTGGGACCGCATCGAGGGCAACTGGAGGCAGCTCAAGGGCAGGGTGCGCGAGACCTGGGGTCGGCTCACCGACGACCAGCTCGACACCATCGCCGGCCATCGCGACAAGCTCGCGGGCAGCCTGCAGGACTCGTATGGGATCGCGAAGGACGAGGCCGAGAAGCAGATCAGCGACTTCGAGGCGCGTTGCGAGCGCGATCGGTGGGTCCAGTGACTGGAACCGCATAAGGAGACAAGGATGAAAATGACAGCTCTTTACGCCGCCCTGTCCGGGGCCTTGCTGCTCGGCGCGGCGACCCTTTGCCCCGCCCAGACGACGAACACCACGACGGGCGACAACACCAGCGCGAGCGCGAACACGATGCACCACGCGAACGCCGGCGCGAAGGACGAGAACAAGGCCGAGAAGGACAAGATCAAGGCCGACTACAAGGAAGCCAAGGCGAAGTGCAAGTCCATGAGCGGCAACGCGAAGGACGTGTGCGAGAAGCAGGCGAAGGCCGACGAGAAGATCGCGATGGCCGAGTCGGACGCCAAGCGCAAGGGCAACGACCCCGCCTCCGACTACAAGGTCGCCGAGACCAAGGCGAAGGCGAACTACGACGTCGCCAAGGAGAAGTGCGACGACATGAAGGGCAAGGAAAAGTCGGCGTGCAAGAAGCAGGCGAAGGCCGACGAGGACAAGGCCCTCGCCGACGCGAAGTCGCTGCGCAAGAACGTGGCGTCGAACGCCTCGCACTCGCGCTCGACCAAGTCCGACATGGGCGCGAGCGGCACCACCAGCCAGACCGGCAAGTGATCGCGGCGCAAGGCGCCGAACGCAACACGCGAGGGGCCGGTCCGAGGATCGGCCCTTCGTTTCCACGCTTCGCGTGGCTCGAGGTCCGGAGGAGCCCTCGCATGAATCCCACCACATTCCCGATCGCGCTCGCCGCGGTCGCCTTCGCCGCCGCGGCGGGGTACGGCGTGCAGTCGGCGATGAGCGCCCCGCCCACGCTGATGTCCCCGTCCGACCACGACCAGGCATGGCGCTCCATCGAGCAGGCGACGCGCGCCGCCCTCGGCCGCTGCCGCACGGCTTCCGAGTCGCTGCGCGAGGCGTGCCGCGCGAGCGTGCGCGCGCAGGACCGCGTGCAGAAGGCCGAGCTCGACGCGCGCTACTTCGGCACCGTGCAGGCCGAAGCGCACGCCCAGGAAGTTCGCGCGCACGCGCGCTTCGACATCACCCGCGCCGAGTGCGAGGCGCGCGGCAGCGACCGTGCGAGCTGCCTCGCCGAGGCGCGCACCGCGCAGGCGAAGGCGCTGGCGCTCTCGCAGGTCGCCTCGAGCTAGCCGCCCGGGCAGCTAGAAGCTGTACTTGAAGACGATGCGATTGCGGCGCAGCGAGACGCTCTCCGGCGTGAGCTCGCCGATCTTCGGCATGTATCCGCGTGCCGCGCGGTACACGATGCGTCCTTCGGCCGCGTCGTAGCACACATCGTGCGCCGAGCGCTCGCACGCCGATCGCGGAACGCGCCCCTCCTCGACCGCATGCTCGACATGGAACGGGATCGATTCGCGCACCGGCGGGGCGTCGTGCGCGACGCCCTCGTGCGCGGCGAGGAACGGCGCCGAAGTGCGCGCGGCCGGGATCGAAGCGATGGCCGCCTTGGTTTTCATCGAGAAGTCGAGGTCTTCCGCCTGGGCGGCTCCCGCCAGGCAGGCGAGCATTGCGGCGATCCAAGGCGAGCGGCACATGGTCGTCTCCTCGTGGCCGGAAAACCTTCGGCCGATGCCCATCCTCCCGGAGCCCGGCCCACGGCGCCAATCGCGGCGACCGGGGGCGCGGCCGAACCGATGAACGGTCGGGCGTCTCCACGCCCCGACAATTCGCGAATGACGCAGTTCACATTTTCGTGAAGAAGACGCGCGCGAACCCCGCCGCGCGCCTCGAGCGCTTGCGCGAGCAGGCGGCCGATTGCCGCGATTGCCCGCTCTGGGAGCACGCGACGCAGACCGTGTTCGGCGAAGGCGCCGCGCGCGCGAGGTTGATGCTGGTAGGCGAGCAGCCCGGCGACGCGGAGGACCGCGCGGGCCATCCTTTCGTCGGTCCCGCCGGCCGCATCCTCGACGCGGCGCTCGCCGATGCGGGCATCGAGCGCGACGCGACCTACGTGACCAACGCGGTCAAGCACTTCAAGTGGGAACCGCGCGGCAAGCGCCGGCTGCACAAGACGCCCGCGCAGCGCGAGATCGACGCGTGCCGGCAATGGCTCGAGCGCGAGATCGAGACGGTGCGCCCCGCCGTCATCGTGTGCCTGGGCGCGACCGCGGCGAAGTCGCTGCTCGGGCCTTCGTTCCGCATCACGCAGCAGCGTGGGAAGGTGCAGCGGCGCGAAGGGATGCCGGACCTGGTCCCCACCTTCCATCCGTCGTACCTGCTGCGCCTGAAGGATCGGCCCGGCGAGGAGGAGGCGCACCGCCAGTTCGTCGGCGACCTGCGCACCGCGGCGCGTTACCTCGTGCCGGAAGATTCCGATAAGTGATTCAGACGCGCGGCGACAGATCGCGTCGCGAACCGTCGCCATCATGTCTCCAACGGCCCAACCCGAACGGCCGAATCGAACCACCCTGGAGACGCGCACATGAAGCACACCAGCCTTGCACACGCGCGCGCGTTGTCGCGCGAGTTCTTTCCCACCTGGTCGCGGCGGGCACGCGCCCGCTGGGTGCTCGCGAAGGTGAGCGCGCCCGAGCCGAGGGTCCCGATCTCCTCGGCGTGGAGCCACGACACACGCGCCTACTGGTTCCAGCGCACCTCGCACCCTTAGGGCGAGGCGGGCGCGGCGTCGTCCGCCGAAGCGACGCTCTCGCCGCCGTCCGCGCCCTGCGCATGGCGGCAGCGCACCCGGTACGCGCGCGGCGTCATTCCGACGCGCGTATGGAAAACGCCGGTGAAGTGGGCCTGCGTCTGGTACCCCACGCGCGTGGCCACTTCCGCGAGCGGAAGCATCGATTGCGCGAGCAGCTGCTTCGCGCGATCCATCCGCTGCCAGGTGATGTACAGATGAGGCGGATGTCCCGTCGACTGCTTGAACATGCGCGCGAAGTGGTACGGGCTCATGTGCACCGCATCGGCGAGCTCGCGCACCTGGATCGGCTCGGCGAGGCGCTCGTCGATGATGCCGAGCACGCGCTGCAGGCGGTGCGGCGCGAGCCCCGAATACGCCGCCGATTCCGGCGGGCGGCCATAGCGCGTCGCGAGGTGCAGGCCGAGATCCTCGCGTACGGTCTCCAGCCACTCGCGCGCCGGTGCGGCCGCGCCGCGCAGCTTCCCGCCGAGGAACGAGGCGAGCCCGCGCACGAACGGATCGGGCGCCACGTGCGACTCGCGGATCTCGCGCACATGGCCGAAAACCGCGCGCGCCCGCTCCGCCCATCGGGCCGGGTCGAGCTCGATCACGAGCAGCATGCCGGTTCGCTCGGCGATGAGCGACTGGCGGCCCTGCGCCGGAACGATCGCCACCTCCGGCTCGGCGAACACGACCTCGCGTGGACGCCCGGAGGAATCGGGCAGCGTGGCGCGCAACGCGGCGCCGTCCAGCGGGACGAGCAGGTCGATCCGGTCTCCCGGGAGCAGCATCTCGCAACCCGCGCGCAATTCCCGCCAATCGACGTCCATGGCGGCGCATGCCGCGGAGCAAGGCAGCGATAGGACGGCCGGCGCGGCCGCGGAAATGGACCGCGCGACGGCGGTCGGGGTATGGGAAGAAAGTGTCTCCATTTTGCCGATCCCTGTGCTCGGGATCGCAATGACACGGCCGCGCGGAAAGCGTTCGCCGATTCGGCCCGTTCCGATCGGCGGACCGCTTCGCTCAGCGTGCGGCGAGGCGCGCCGCCTGCTCCTCGCGCCGGCGGGCGAGGAGCGCATACACCATGAACGCGACCACCGCCGTGTTGATGGCGAGCGCGATCGCGGCGACCGCATGGCCGCCGTGCGCGAGCCGCCAGATCTCGAACGGCATGTAGATCCCGCCGCTCAGCGCGGCGAATCCCTCCGCCCACCAGCGCTGGCGCCACAGGCCGTACGCCTCGACGAAACGCACCAGCGAGTAGCCGCTCGCCCCGGCGACGAGCCACCAGAGCCGCGCGTCGCGCAGGCGCGCCGCCGCTTCCAGGAAGATGCGCGGATCGTGCTTCGCCGGGTTGAGGTGCAGGTGGTGCACGATCACGTCCGCCACGTGCTGCGCGCCTTGGTGGATGAGCGAGAGCACGCCGAATCCGGCAAGGAGGACCACCGCGCCCTTGGTCGCCTCGAGCAGCGCCACGGCGCGGACCGCCTCGATACGTTGCGCGCGATTCAGGAGAGGTTCCTTCGGATGGGATGCCGCTTTCTATCCGAAAAATCGCGCGCGGGAAAGTTTCACCGGCCGCGGGCGCGGCCCGCGGCCCGGTCCGGCTCAGCCGCGCAGGCACGTGCCGAGGAATGCGCGCCGCTCGTCGCCGTGCAGCTTCAGCCGATCGGCCTCGGCGTTGCAGGGCGCGAGGCGCCCGCCCGATTCCGTCGCGACCGCCTGCTTCGCGCCCTCGGGATGCTTGCGCAGGCATTCGCTCATGAACTCGCGGCGCTCGTCGCCCTTGAGGCCCTGCGCCTCGTGGGCGCAGGCCGCGAACTTCTCGCGTTGCGGAGTGGTGTGGGATTCGCCCTCGGCGGCGCGCAGCGGTGCGACGCTGAGCGAGAGCACGATGGCGCAGGCGGTGAGGCAAAGGGTTCTCGTCTTCACGGGTTCCTCTTCGGTTCGTTGGGGAAGCTCCCGGCCGGCACGCGGTGCCGCCGCGAGTGGCGCCATGAGACGCCTCGGGCGGCGCGGCCGCCATCGAAAATCGATTCCCGGACAATCGAATAAGCATCCCCGGAACGCATCCCACAGGAGGACGGGGGAAATGCCTACCGCGCGAATCGGACGATCACGGCGCGCGATTGGGTGTTTCACCCATGGCGGCGACCCGGCCCGGCGCGGAGACTCGGCTCATGGACAACGCGCGGCGTGCGCCAGGAGGGGACCGATGAAACCGCTCAGCACCGAACGGCTCCAGGAAGAGAACCGGGTGCACGCGCGCACCGGCGGACGCAGCGAGGATGGCTGCGGCCTCGGCTTCAGGCCGGCGTTCCTCGACTTCGAGACCCAGACCATCTATCCCAGCCGCTTCGCGAACGGCCTGCCGGCGCCCTTCCACGTGCTCGACGGCCTTCCCGACGAGGTGGTGACCGACCGCGCCGCCTCGGGCCGCGTCGTCGCGGCGAAAGCGACGCTCATCTCCGGCTTCGTGCGCAACGGTTTCTTCTATACCCGCACCGCGGCCGCGCGCGCCGCGGCCGAGTGGCGGCTGTAGGGCGCGGGCGCCTCAGAGCGACTTCAGGTACTCCTCCAGGTCGCGCTTGCCGGCCTCCTCCAGGCCGAGCGCGAAATGCCGGTCGTAGTGCTCGATCACCGCGCGATAATCCGCGAACCGTCCGTCGTGGTAGAAGCCGCCCTTCGCGCGCGCGAAGAGACCGGCGAGCGGCGTCGTGCGGTAACGATCGTCCGGCGAACGCGACGCCTGGAAATCGTCGATGCCGATCTCCTTCGCCGTGTGCATCGCCCAGCCCGGCTCCGTGAAGAGCGGCGGAACGTGGCATGTCGCGCAGCGCGCGCGGCCTTCGAAGAGCGCCTTCCCGCGCGCGGCCGCCCGGGCATCGAAGCTGCCGGGCCTGGGCTTCGGCGCCGGAATCGAGAGCTGGTAGTACTGCAGGGCCGCGAGCTTCGAGCTCACGCGGTCTTCGGCCGGACGCACGTTCCATAGCCTGTTGCGCGCGCTGATCGGATATTTCGCCGGATCGGCGAGCCGCGGATCGAAGAACGTGCCCGATCCGTGCATCTGCGTCACGGCGACATAGGCGTTCCAGTACGGAACGCCGCCCCAGCCGTTGTACGTGTGGAGGTTCACGCCGGCGAGCCCGAACGCCGCCGGGATCAGCGTGGGCCCGCTCTTCCCGTCCGGTCGCATCGCCTTGCCGTCCTTGTCGAGCTCGGCGTCGTAGCGCCCCGGCCCCCAACTCCTCAACACTTTCACCACCGTCGCCCGATCCGCGCCGAGGAGATCCTGCAGCGGCCGCAGGTCGGGTGCGATCGAGGCGATCATGCCCACGTCGAGGTCGCGGTTCGGCCAGCCGTCGAGGCGCCGGCCGATGCCGTGCGCGAGGGAGTCGTCGACGGTCGAATGGCAGAACGCGCACGTGAGGCCGATCGAGACGATGCGCTTGCCCTCGAAATGCGCCTTCACGCCCACCACCGCGTCGGCGCGCAAGAGCTCGAGCGTGGTATCGACCTTCTCGAGGCTCACGTGACCGCCGCGGATCGCCTCGACGAGGATGCTCGGAAGGCGCGCGACGTCCACCTTGAGGCCGAGCTGCAGCGCCTGGTGCGCGGTGACTCCCGGGCCGACGCCGCCGTGGGCCTCGCCCGCGATCGCCTCGTGCAGGCGCAGCTTCGCGCCCCAGAAGTCCTCGCTGCCGAAGGTGTCGTAGCGGAAGATCTCCCGCCCCTCGCGCAACAGCCGGTCGGAATTCGCGTCGATCTCGTGCGACCAGGAAACGGGCTCGCGCTTCTCGGCGGACACGGCGGTGTTGGTCTGCACATCGCGCGGGGCGTTGACGCACGACGAAACGGTCAGCAGGGCGAGTACGACGAGGGGGCGGCGCAGCATGGAAGCCTCCGGGCGCGAGAGTTGCACCGGGAAAAGGACGGGGCACGCGGAGAACAACACAGGCCGCGCCATAATAGAATCGGACGATCGCGCGACCTGGCGTCGGCCGTTTCCTACGGACGAGCCGCCGGAACGGCGCCGCTCGCGCGTGCATCCAATGGACCTTTCACGGCAGGAGACTTTCATGGCGAGAGTGGTGAAGCGCAACCGCGACCATCCGTATGAAGTGACGGTCGGCGGCGAGACGCAGTACATCTGCGCGTGCGGCCTTTCCAACAACCTGCCCTATTGCGACGGCAGCCACGAGCTCACCAAAGGCGAGCCGGCGGGCAAGGTGCAGTGGTACGACGAGGACGGCGAGCGGCACGAGGCGAAGGAGTCGTTTCCGGGCATTCGCGAAGACGCCGCTTCCTAGCCGATGCCGCTCTTCACCGCGACGCTGGAGGGGCACGAGGAGGTCGCGCGCGGCACTCTCGCCTTTCGCTTCGCGCGGCCGGCCGGTTTCACCTTCCACGCCGGGCAGGCCGTGAACCTGGGTCTCATCGATCCGCCCGAGACCGACGCGAAGGGCAACTCGCGCACGTTCTCGCTCGCGAGCGCTCCTTCGGACAAGTCGCTGCAGGTCGCGACGCGCATGCGCGACACCGCCTTCAAGCGCGTGCTGGGCTCGCTCGCGCCCGGCGCGAGCCTCAAGCTGCGCGGCCCGATGGGCAACTTCACGCTCCCCGACGATGCGTCGCGCCCCGTCGTGCTCCTCGCGGGCGGCATCGGGATCACCCCGTTCATGAGCATGCTGCGCGAGGAGGAGCACAACGCCTCCCGGCGTCCGCGCGTGCTGGTCTATTCGAACCGCAGCCCGGCGGATGCCCCGTTCCTCGCCGAGCTGCATCGGCTTTCGCGCCCGGGGACGGGCCTGCGAATGGTCTCCGCCATCACCGAGAACGCGCCCGCCGCCGGCACCTGGGGCGGCATCGCGGATCCGCAATTCCTGCGGGACGAGCTGCACGATGCCGGCGGCGCGACCTACTACCTGGCCGGTCCACCGGGCATGGTGGGGGCGCTGCGCAAGGCGCTCGGCGCGATGGGCGTCGAAGCGGCCCATATCCTCACCGACGAGTTCTACGGCTACTAGCCGTCCGCCGCATCCGGGGTCGGGCAAAATGGAGGGCTCCATGGGCCAGCTCCGGATTCCCGCCGTCTACATGCGCGGCGGCACCAGCAAGGGCGTGTTCTTCCGCGCCGCCGATCTTCCCGCGAGCGCCGCCGAGCGCGACGCGATCCTGCTGCGCGTCGTCGGCAGCCCCGATCCCTACGGCAAGCAGATCGACGGCATGGGCGCGGCCACCTCGAGCACGAGCAAGATCGTGATCCTCGCGCCGTCGAAGCGGCCCGATTGCGACGTCGACTATCTCTTCGGGCAGGTGGCGATCGACCGCCCGCTCGTCGACTGGTCGGGCAACTGCGGCAACCTCACCGCCGCCGTGGGCCCGTTCGCGATCTCCGAGGGCTGGGTGAAGGCGCCGCGCGACGGGCTCGCCCCGGTGCGCATCTGGCAGGCGAACATCGCGAAGCGCATCGTCGCGCACGTGCCGGTACGCGGCGGCGAAGTGGTGGAAGAAGGCGGCTTCGTGCTCGACGGCGTGGCGTTTCCCGCGGCGGAGATCCGCCTCGAGTTCCTCGATCCCGGTGGCGCCGGAGAGGACGGCGACGCGGGCGGCGCGATGCTTCCCACCGGCCGCCTCGTCGATTCGCTCGAGGTTCCCGGCGTGGGCCCGACCGAGGCGACGCTCCTCACCGCGGGCAATCCCACCGTGTTCGTCGCGGCGCGCGCGCTCGGGCTCACGGGATGCGAGCTCGCGGCGCGCGTGAACGGCGATCCGGAGCTCCTCGCACGCTGCGAGGCGATCCGCGCCCATGCGGCCGTCGCGATGGGGCTCGCCGCGAGCGCGCGCGAGGCGAGCGAGAAGCGGCTGCACACGCCGAAGATCGCCTTCGTCTCGCCGCCGCAGTCCTACGTCGCCTCGAGCGGCAAGCCGATCGCGGCCGACGACATCGACCTCACGATCCGCATGCTCTCGATGGGAGAGCTCCATCACGCGGTCACCGGAACCGGCGCCGTCGCGACCGCGGTCGCGTGCGCGATCGAAGGGACCCTCCCGAACCGCATGCGGCGCGAAGCGGCCGATCCGCTCGCGACACGCATCGGGCATGCGTCGGGCGTGCTGCGCGTCGGTGCCGCGGTGACTCGCGCCAACGGAGAATGGACGGTCGAGCGCGCGGTGATGAGCCGCAGCGCGCGGCGCCTCATGGAAGGCTGGGTGCGCGTGCCGCAGGCGGTGCTGGGCTAAAATAGCGCATGCAACGACTCGCCGTCGCGATCGTCGCGCTCCTCGCCTGCGCGAGCGCGTTCGCAGCCGACCTGCGCGTCACCGATTCCTGGGTGCGCTGGATTCCCGGCGGCGCACCCTCGGGCGGCTACTTCACCGTGCACAACGACTCGGGCAAGCCCATCGTGCTGCTCGGCGCGCGCTCGCCCGACTACGCGGACGTGAGCCTGCACCGGACGGTGACCGAAGGCACGACCTCGCGCATGGAGGACGTCGACAAGGTCACGGTGCCGCCGCACGGCGAGATCCGCTTCGCGCCCGGAAGCTACCACCTGATGATGATGCGCCCGAGCCCGAAGGTGAAGGTGGGCGGCGAGGTGACGATCGAGCTGCGCTTCTCCGGCGGGCGCACGCTCGATGCGCGCTTCCCGGTGCGCGGACCCGGCGGCTAGCGAGGGACCGGGATGCCGCAAGCGCTGCGCGACGGCCTCGCCTTCCTCCTGCCCTGGGAATTCTCCCCGCTCGCCTTCGTGCTGTGCGTGGGCGGCGTGGTGGCGTACGCGGTCGGCCTCTCCCGCATGGCACCCGAGGGGCGGCCTTCGCGCTGGCGCAGCGCCGCCTGCCTCATCGGATTCGGCCTCGTCTGGTTCGTGACGCAGACGCGATTCGACTACTACGCGCAGCACATGTTCTTCCTGCATCGCGTCGCGCACCTCGTGCTGCACCACCTGGGCGCCTTCCTCATCGCGCTCTCCAATCCGGTCGCGGTGCTCGCTCGCGGGCTTCCGCGCGCGCTCACCGGGCGCGTGCTCGCTCCCCTGTGGCGGCGTCCCGCGATGCAGCTCGCGGTGCGCCTGGTCCAGAACGTGTGGGTCGCGCCGGTGATCTTCGTCGGCCTCATCTACTTCTGGCTCACGCCGGCGATCCACTTCGTCGCGATGCTCTCGCCCGACGTGTACTGGGTGATGAACTGGAGCATGTTCCTCGACGGCCTGCTGTTCTGGGCGCTGGTGCTCGACCCGCGCGGCCCGCCGACGGCGTGGGCCGGATTCGGCGCGCGCATCTGGATGCTCATCCTCGCGATGCCGCCGCAGATCGTGCTCGGCGCCTACATCTCGCTTTCCGGCGTGGAGCTCTTCGACGTGTACGGCCTTTGCGGCCGCGCGTGGGACATGAGCGCCGCCACCGACCAGACGATCGGCGGGCTCGTCACCTGGATCCCCGCCGCGATGATGCACGTGATCGGCGCCCTCATCGTGATCTCGCGCTGGATGCACGCCGATCGCGGGCGGCCCGCGCCGCGCGCTCCGCTGCTCGTGCCGGGGGCGGGAGACTGAGATGCGCAGGCTCCTCGCGCTCGCCGCGGCCCTCCTCGCGCTCTCAAGCTGCGATCGCTTCGTGGGCAACGACGGCCCGGTGCGCGACGTCACGGGCCTCGTGAAGGACCTGCGCTTCACCATGACGGACGAGAACGGCCGCGTCGTGCACGCGCAGGACTTCCGCGGCGCGCCGGTGCTGGTCTACTTCGGCTACATCCACTGCCCCGATGTCTGCCCCACCACGCTCGCGCACCTCTCGGAAGCGGCGAAGCAAGCCGCGCCTGGCCGGCTGCGCATCGCCTTCGTCACCGTGGACCCGGCGCGCGACACGACGCCGCAGCTCGCCGAATACGTGCACGCCTTCGGCCCGCGCGTGAAGGGATTGCGTCCCGGCGAGGAGGAGCTCGCGGACCTCGCCAGGCGCTACCGCGTGAGCTATTCGGCCGCCCGGCCCGACGCGCACGGCGAGTACGAGGTGATGCACTCGAGCGGCGTGTTCGGCTTCGACGCCGAGGGCCACGCGCGCCTCCTGATCCTTCCCGGCGCCACGACGCGCGACATCGAATCGGCCATGCGCCGGCTCGCCCAGGCGAGCGCCTGAGGCCTGCGGGCAGCACACCGCGGTCGTGGAGATTCCCTACAGCGCCTCGAAGTACAGCATCGTGTACAGGAGCCCGGTGAACCTCGACGAGGCCAACGGCCAGATCCACCGCGACTACAACGGCTGGGTGCAGCACCTGGACCGTACGATCCAGACGGAGCTCTCGCGCCTCTAGGGGCGCCGGCTCAGGCGCTCGCCTTCCAGCGCCGGCCGAGCAGCAGGCGCAGCTTCTTCAGCTCGCGTTCGGCGAGCGTTTCGCAGGCATCGGCGAGCTCCGCCTCGAAAGCCACGAGCGCCTCGCGCGTTTCGGCGCCGAAGAGCCGGTCCTTCATCGCATAGAAGCGCGCCGAATACTCGCCGAAGAGCTCGTGCAGCACCGGAAACGACATGCGGTGCACCGGCGTGCGGCCCAGGCGCACCAGGGCCTCGCGATGCTCGGGCGTCGGATAGCCCTTGTGCGTCGCGAACCCGTAGCCCGGATACTGGCGGTCGAGCGCCTCCATCATGGCGTCGCGCGAGGTCTTCGCGATGATCGAGGCCGCGGCGATGCTGAAGTTGATGCCGTCGCCCTTGTTGAACGAGTTCTGCGGCATCGCGATGCCCGGCACCGTGCGCGCATCCACCAGCACGTGCTGCGGGGCGCGCGGCAGGCCCTCGACCGCCCGGCGCATCGCGAGGAGCGAGGCGTGGTAGATGTTGAGCTGGTCGATCTCCTCGACCGTCGCGATGCCCACCGCGACGCCGGAAGCGTGCGCGCGGATCTGCGCCGCGAGGGTCTCCCGCGTCGGCGCGTCGAGCTTCTTCGAATCGTCCACGCCCGCGATCTCGGTCTCGGGCGGGAACATCACGGCCGCGGCGACGACGGGCCCGGCGAGCGGCGCGACGCCCGCCTCGTCCACGCCGGCGATGTCGCGCACGCCCGATTTCCACAGCACGCGCTCGAAGTGCCGCATCGCGTCGAGCCGCACGCGCTCGTCGCGCTCGCGCTCGAAGCGCTTGCGCAGCGCCGCGTACAGGCGCTGCACGCCCTGGCGCTTGTCGCGCTGGAGACGGTTGAGGACCTGCTGGGAGACGGGCTGCTTCCCTTCGACGTAGCGCTTGCGGATCTCGTCGATCGAGAGCTCTTCGACACGGGCCATGATGCGGGAACTTTCGGGAACGGCTTATTCTAGCAAGCCGCGGGCCCGCGGAACGCCCGGCAGCCGGATCGGACTAAGGCAGAAATGGCCTCTCGCACAACCCCCCTCGTCGCCTGCCCCGAATGCGACGCCCTGCAGCGCGAGCCCGCCCTCGTCGCCGGGGGCTCCGCGGACTGCATCCGCTGCGGCGCGGAGCTCTACCGGTACAAGCCGGGCAGCCTCGACCGCACCCTCGCCTTCCTCCTCGCCGCCGCCATCGTGCTCGTGCTCGCCAACCTCTACCCGCTGCTCGAGATGGACGCGCGCGGCTTGCGTTCCTCGACCACGATCTACGGCACGGTGAGCGCGCTGGTCGAACAGGGGGCGCCCAGCGTGGCGGTGCTGGTCCTCGCGACCGCCCTCGTGCTTCCCGTGGTCGAGCTGGTCGCCATGCTCTACATGCTGCTGCCCCTGCGGCTGCGACGGCTGCCGCCGGGCCTGCGCATCGCCTTCCGCATCGTGAACGTCGTGCAGTTCTGGGGAATGGCCGAGGTGTTCCTGCTCGGCACGCTGATCGCGTTCGTGAAGCTCCACGACGTGGCACCGGTGCACCCGCGGATCGGCCTCTACGCGCTCGGCGTCTTCGTGTTCCTCCTCGCCGCGGCGGATGCCTGGTACGAGCCGCGTGCCGTGTGGCGCTGCGCGCGTGAGCTCGGCGCATGATCGCCACCGCCGCCAGGCGCGGGCTCCTCACGTGCGGCACGTGCGGCCTCCTCAACCGCCCGTGCGAGGCGATCGACGATGCGCGCTGCGCCCGCTGCGAGTCGCGCCTCTACTGGCGCAAACCCGCGAGCGTCGTGCGCACCTGGGCGTTCCTCGCCGCGGCCGGCGTCCTCTACGTGCCGGCGAACCTGCTGCCGGTGATCCACAGCGGCACGCTCTTCGGCTCCAACAGCAACACGATCCTCGGCGGCGTGCTCTACTTCTGGCGCACCGGCTCCTGGGCGCTCGCGATCATCGTGTTCGTGGCGAGCATCGTGGTGCCGGCGACGAAGATCGCGGTGCTCGTGATGCTGCTCGTCACCTCGCAGCGGCGCTCGCGCTGGCGGCCGGCCGATCGCACGCGCCTCTATCGCCTCACCACTTACATCGGGCGCTGGTCGATGGTGGACATCTACATCGGCGCGGTGTCGGTCGCGCTGGTGCAGTTGCAGCCCTTCGCCGCGATCGAGCCGGGCCCGGGCGCGATCTACTTCGGCGCGGTGGTGATCCTCACCATGCTCGCCTCGGAGAGCTTCGATCCGAGGCTCATCTGGGACGCGGTGGATGACGCGGGCGAGGACGTGAACGCGGGACCGGTCTTCGCGAAGCTCCAGCATCCATGAGCGACCTGCCCCCGGTCCCCGAAGACGGCGAGGTCCCGCGGGCGGTCGCGCGCAAGCCCGGCCCCCGCACGCTGCAACTCGTCTGGATCATCCCCATCGTCGCGGCGATCGTGGGCCTCGGCATCGCCGTGAAGGCCTACCTCGACCACGGGCCCACGATCACCATCCAGTTCCGCACCGCGCAGGGCATCGAGGCGGGCAAGACCAGGATCAAGAACCGCAACGTCGACGTAGGCACCGTGCGCAGCGTGAAGCTCTCGCCGGACCACAAGAGCGTGGTCGTCATCGCGGAGATGGATCCGGACGCGCGCGACTTCCTGGTGGAGGATTCGCGCTTCTGGGTGGTGCGCCCGCGCATCGCCGGCGGACAGGTCTCGGGCCTTTCCACGCTCCTCGCCGGCTCGTACATCGCCGCCGAGCCCGGCAAGTCGAAGAAGGCGCAGGCCCATTTCACCGGCCTCGAGGAGCCTCCGGTGGTGACCTCGGACCTGCCCGGGCGAACGTTCACGCTGCTCGCGCAGAACCTCGGCTCGCTCGACGTGAATTCGCCGGTCTACTACCGTGGCATCCTCGCCGGGCGCGTCGTCGCCGCGAAGGTGGCCGACGACGGCAGCCTGGTGAGGATCGACGTCTTCATCCGCGCGCCCTACGACGCGTTCGTCAACACGCAGACGCGCTTCTGGAACGCGAGCGGCGTCGATTTCAACGTGAGCGCGAACGGCGTGCAGCTCGACACCCAGTCGCTGGTGACGATCCTGCTGGGCGGCATCTCGTTCGAGACCCCGCCGGACCAGGGAGAGCGACAGGCGGTGCCGGCGAACGCGACCTTCCCGCTCTGGGACGGCAAGAGCGAGGCGCTCCGGCCGCGCGAGACGGTCGTCGAGAACTACGTGATGAAATTCGCGCAATCGGTGCGCGGCCTCAACGTCGGCGCGCCGATCGACTTCCGCGGCGTGACCGTGGGGAGCGTGAAGCGCATCGACCTCGAATACGATGCGCGCACCGTGAGCTTCCGCTCCGCGGTGCAGATCGAGATCTGGCCGCGGCGGCTGCGGCCGAGGAACGCGCGCCCCGGCGGCAAGTGGGACTCGATGACGCCCGCCGAGCGCATGCGCCTCTTCGTGCAGCACGGCTTCCGCGGCCAGCTGCGCAACGCGAACCTCCTCACCGGGCAGCTCTACATCGCGCTCGACTTCTTCCCCAAGGCGGCGCCCGCGAAGCTCGACTTCACGCAGCCCGCGCCCGAGATCCCGACCCTCGCGGGCGGCTTCGGCGAGCTGCAGGAATCGGTCGCGAACATCATCAAGAAGCTCGAGAAGGTGCCGTTCGACCAGATCGGCACGGAGCTGCGCCAGTCGCTCGCGCAGCTGCGCGAGACGCTCGCGAGGCTCGACACGCTCTCGCAGCACATCGACCGCGACCTCACGCCGCAGATGCGCGCCGCGATCGAGCAGGCGCGGAAGACGCTCTCGGCCGCCGAGCACGTGCTCTCGAGCGATTCGCCGGTGCAAGGCGACCTGCGCGAGACGCTCGAGCAGGTGAACCGCGCCGCGGAGTCGTTGCGCGACCTCACCGATTACCTCGAACGCCATCCGGAGTCGCTGCTCCGCGGCCGGCGGGAGGAGAGGAAATGACCTGGCTCGTGCGTCTCGCCGCCATCGCCGCGGCGCTTTCGATCGCCGCGTGCGCGGGCACGCCCGCGCCGCGCGAGCAGTTCTTCACGCTCGCTCGCCCCGCGGCCGGGGCCGCGCCGCCCGCCTCCGCCACGCCTTCGGTCTTCGTCGGACCGGTCTCGATCCCCGCCTCGGTCGATCGCACGCAGATGGTGCTCGCGACGGGCAGCCACCAGGTCGACATTTCCGACGATTACCGCTGGGCGGAGCCGCTGCGCGACGCCATCCCGCGCGTGGTCGCCGAAGACCTCTCGCAGGGGCTCGGCACCTCGCGCGTCCTCTCGAGTCGCATGGCGGCCGGCGCGGCGTTCGATTTCCGCGTCTCGATCGAGGTGCAGCGCTTCGATTCCTCGCTCGCGGACGGTGCGACGATCGACGCGCTGTGGACCGTGACGCCGGCCGCGGGAAGCGCGCGCAGCGGGCGCACGCTCGCGCACGAGGCGCTCGCATCCCACGACGCGGCGGCGCTTGCCGCGGCGCACTCGCGCGCGCTCGAGCGGATCGCGCGCGACATCGCCGATGCGATCCGCGCGATGGAGGCTTCGCGCGCGCGTTGACCCGCTAGCCGCGCAGGCGGCGCGGAAGATGACAGGTGTCGATGCCGAGCATCGAGTTGAGGGGACAATATTGCGAGGCCGCGGTCGCCACGCCGATCGCACCGATTCCGGCGAGCAGCGCCCGCCAGCGCACCGGCAACGGGCTCACCGACGATGCCGCGAGCAGCGCGAGCCCGATCCCGCCGCGCACCTCGCGCTCCACGCCTCCGACGTTGCATTGCATGGCTGGGCTCCCGTGGTCGGACCTCGCGTTCGACCGTCGCCCGGCGCGCTGGTTCGGATCAGCGCGCGGGCGCCGGCGGATGGCCGAGGCGGCGGATCGCGCCGTTCGCCGCGATGACGAGCCCCGCGCCCACGAGCGTGGCGAGGACCCGCTCGACGAGGAGCGCCATCCCGGGAGGCTCGCCCGCGTCGAGGATCGCGAGGATGAGCGGCGTCGTCACCACCGTGTAGGCGAGGTAGTTGCGCGTGCGAAGGATCGCGCGCGCGGCGGCGAGCACGCCCACCACCGCGACCAGCGCGCCGGCAGGCAGGGCGACACCGAAGAAGATGCCGGCGACCAGCACGCCGAGGAGCGTTCCCGCCGCGCGCTGCGTGCCGCGGATCGGCAGCGCCTCGACGCCGCGTTCCATCACCAGCGCGACCGTGAGCGCGATCCAGTGCAGGCGATGCCCCGGCCACAGCACATCGAGCGCCTGCGCGAGCGCGAGGCAGGCCGCGAGCCGCAGCGCGTACTGCCATCCGGCGAGATGGCGGAGCGTCCCGCGCCAATGGGCGATGCGCCGCGCGAGCGTCGGCGCCGGCTGCACCGGCTCCGCCTCGGCGACCTCGGACGGATGCAAAGCGCGCGCGATCGAGCCGAAGACGATATTGGCGAGCGCGCCCCACGCGATGCCGAGCGCGATCGGCGCGAGGAGCTCGCCGCGGTGCGCGACGTTGCCCGCGACCGAGACCGCGATGAGGAGGAAGAGCACGAAGCGGTACGTCGCCACCGCCATCGAGCGCCCGAGGCCGCCGGCGAGCGCCGCGATCGCGCAGAGCACGACGACGAGGATGCGCTCGAGCGCTCCGGGACCGGGGATCGCCATCGTGATCGCGAGCGCGAACGACGCGGGAGCGATCGCGAGCGCGAGGTCGCGCAGCTGCCGGCCGAGCGTGCGCTCGGTGGGCACGGCGCCCATCATGAGGCCGCCCACCGCGCCCGCGAATCCGGCGCCCGCGTTGTCGATCGCGAAGCCCAACGCGAGCGGCGCCGCCATGCCGAGCCCCGCGGCCACGCCCTGCCAGGCGCTCCTCGGCGTGTGCGGCGACCAGCGCAGCGCCTCGGCGATGTGCCTGCCGTGCGCGGCGGGCTCCATCGCTAGAGCGCGACGCGGAAGGAACGAAGTCGTTCGAGCTCGGGCGGAGCGCCGAGGCCGGGCTGCTCGTCGAGGACGATGCGACCGTCGACGACGTTGGCGGCGGCGCCGCAGGTGAGCTTGCGCAGCGGGTTGGGGTTCGCGTCGATCTCCAGCATTCCGTCGCCTCCGGCGGCCGCGGGCAGGTGCGCCGAGGCGAGAAGGCCGATCCCGGCGCCGAGATAGTGCGGACAATAGCGCAATCGGGCGCGGCGCTGGTGCCCGCCCCCTCCGGCATAATGTGAAGCGGTCCCGATCCGTACAACGCGAGGGAGGCGCGTGCCGGAGATCGTCCTCGAGAAGCTGACCAAGCGGTTCGGGCGCGTGAACGCGGTCGACGGCGTGAGCTCGCGCGCGCAATCGGGCCAGTTCGTGGTGCTGCTCGGTCCTTCGGGCTGCGGCAAGTCCACGCTGCTGCGGATCGTCTCCGGCCTGGAGGAGCCCACCGCGGGACGCATCCTCATCGACGGGCGCGACGTGACGGGCCTCCCGCCGGCGAAGCGCCGCATCTCCATGGTCTTCCAGTCGTACGCGCTCTTCCCGCACCTCACCGTCGCGGAGAACATCGTGTTCGGCCTCAAGGTGCGGCGCACGGCGCAAGCCGAGCGCGGCCGGCGCCTCGCGCGCGTGGCCGATCTCGTGGGCCTCGCCGGCCAGCTCGACCGCAAGCCCGGGCAGCTCTCCGGCGGGCAGCGCCAGCGCGTCGCGCTCGCGCGCGCGATCGTCGCCGAGAACCACATCTGCCTCATGGACGAGCCGCTCTCCAACCTGGATGCGCAGCTTCGCCACGGCATGCGGGTCGAGATCCGCGCGCTGCAGCGCCGGCTCGGCATGACCGTCGTGTACGTGACGCACGACCAGGTCGAGGCGATGAGCATGGCGGACCGGGTGGTGCTGCTGCGCGACGGGCGCATCGAGCAGGAAGGATCGCCGGAGGAGCTGTACTCGAGGCCGGCGACGACGTTCGCCGCGCGCTTCATCGGGACGCCGGGCATGAACCTCGTCGCGCTCGACGACGGGGCCGAAGGCGCGGTGGTGCGCGGATCGGCGGAGCGGGTGCTCGCCGGCCGCGGCGCCGGCCTCACGCTCGGCGTGCGCCCGGAGCACGTGCGGCTGGTGGATTCCGGCGGCATCGCGGGAACCGTCGCGAGCTCCGAGTACCATGGCGCCGATACGGTCCTCACCGCGGCGGTCGGCGCGGAATCGCTCCTGGTGCGCTCGCCCGGGCAGCACGCGCTTCGCCCCGGCACGCCCGTGCGGCTCGCGTGGGCGCCGGAATCGGCGCACCTCTTCGACGCGGCGACCGGCCTGCGCACGCTGGATTCGGAAGCACGGGCGCGCTCGGCCCCGCCGGTTGATTTGCGCGAAGCGCGCGCTTAGGCTCGTCAACGAACCGCAACGCAGACCGCGGAGCCGCGAATTTCACGAACTACCCGGGGAGAAACCATGCGATCCATGTTCGCCATCGTCATCGCCGCGCTCGTCGCCCTGTTCGCCCAGGGTGCGCGCGCCGACACCGAGCTCACCTTCTACTACCCGATCGCCGTGGGCGGCCCGCTCACCAAGGTGATCGACGGCCTCGCCGCGGAATTCGAGAAGGAGAATCCCGGCATCCAGGTGCATCCCATCTACGCCGGCAACTACGACGACGCGCGCGTGAAGGCGCTCGCCGCGCTCAAGGCCGGCCAGCCCGCGCAGCTCTCGGTGCTCTTCTCGATCGACCTCTACGAGCTGCTCGAGCAGGACGTGATCGTACCGTGGGACGACGTGGCGAAGAGCGCCGCGGACAAGGCCTGGCTCAAGTCGTTCTACCCCGCCCTCATGCTGAACGGCACCTACAAAGGCAAGGTGTACGGCATCCCGTTCCAGCGCTCGACGATCGTCCTCTACTGGAACAAGGACGCGTTCAAGCAGGCGGGCCTCGACCCGAACAAGCCGCCGGCCACGTGGAACGAGATGACGCGCATGGCCGAAAAGCTCGTGCAGAAGGACGCGAGCGGCAACGTCACGCGCTGGGGCGTCGAGGTGCCGTCCACCGGCTACGCGTACTGGATGTTCCAGGCCTTCGCGCGCGAGAACGGCGAGGACCTCATGAACCGCGACGGCAACAGGACCAACTTCGACAACCCGGATGTCGTCGCCGCATTGCAGTACTGGCGCGACCTCGGCGCGAAGTACCACGTGATGCCCGAGGGCACCGTGGAATGGGGAACGCTGCGGCAGGCCTTCACCGAGGGCAAGACCGCGATGATGTGGCACACCACGGGCAACCTCACGGCGGTGAAGGACACGGCCAGGTTCCCCTTCGGCGTCGCGATGCTGCCCGCCTCGAAGCAGCGCGGGTCGCCCACCGGCGGCGGCAACTTCTATCTCTTCAAGAAGACCACGCCCGCCGAGCGCGAGGCGGCGCTCAAGTTCGTGCGCTTCATGACCACGCCCGAGCGCGCCGCCGCGTGGAGCATCGCGACCGGCTACGTGGCGACCAGCCCCGCCGCCTACGAGACGAAGAAGCTCGAGGAATACGCGGCGAGCTTCCCGCAGGCCGTCGTCGCGCGCGACCAGTTCCAGTACGCGACGCCGGAGCTCGCGACGTTCCAGGGCGGGCGCGTGAGGAAGCTCCTCGAGGACGCGGTGCAGTCCGCGGTGACCGGCCAGAAGTCGCCGGCCGACGCGCTGAAGGGCGCGCAATCGGAAGCCGACCGGATCCTGCGTCCCTACCGTTGAAGCACGTCCATGGATGGCTGCTGCTCGCGCCGGCAGCCCTCCTTCTCGTCGCCTTCACGCACTATCCGGCGGCGGCGACCCTTTACGACAGCTTCTTCTCGACCGGAACGGTGGTCCGCCCGCGGCATTTCGTGGGCCTCGGGAACTACGCCGCCCTCGCGCAGGACCCGATCTTCTGGAAGGTGCTGGGCAACAACGTCGCCTTCGCGCTCGGCACCATCCCGACCTCGATCGCGCTCGCGCTGCTGATGGCGGTGTGGGTGAACGGAAGGCTTCCCGCCCGCGCGCTCGTGCGCATGAGCTACTTCACGCCGACGATCCTGCCGATGATCGCGGTGGCGAACCTGTGGCTCTTCTTCTACACCCCGCAGATCGGCCTGCTCGACAAGCTCACGTCGGTCTTCGGCGCGGGGAGCCACAACTGGCTCGGCGACCCGCACACCGTGATGGCCTGCCTCGCCGTGATGACCGTGTGGAAGGAAGCCGGCTTCTTCATGATCTTCTACCTCGCGGCGCTGCAGTCGCTGCCGCCGGAGCTCGAGGAGGCGGCGAAGATCGAGGGCTCCTCGCGCTGGTACTTCTTCCGGCGCGTCACCTTTCCGCTCCTCATGCCGACCACGCTCTTCGTGCTGGTGAACGCGACCATCAACTCGTTCAAGCTGGTCGACCATCTCTTCATCCTCACCAAGGGCGGCCCCGACAACGCCTCGAACCTGCTCCTCTACTACATCTACCAGGTCGCCTTCAGCTTCTTCGACACGGCCTACGCCGCGACGCTCACCGTCGTGCTGCTGGCGCTCCTCGCCGCGCTCGCGATCGTCCAGTTCGTGCTGGTCGAGAAGCGCGTCCACTACCGATGAGCGCGGTCGAGAAGGCGGGCGCCTGGGTCCTCGCGCTCCTGTGGATCGCGCCGCTCGCCTATGCCGCCTGGGCCGCCGTGCACCCGGCGGCGCTCGCGACGCACTTCGATCCGTTCGCGCCGCTCACGCTCGCGAACTTCCGCAAGGCGTGGAGCTTCGCGCCGTTCGCGCGGCAGTTCCTGAACACCACGATGCTCGTCACGATGATCCTCGCGGCGCAGCTCGTGCTCTGCACGCTCGCGGGATTCGCCTTCGCGCGCTTCGACTTCGCCGGGCGCGAGATCGCCTTCGGCCTGGTGCTCGTGCAGCTCATGGTGATGCCCGAGGTGCTGATCGTGGAGAACTACCGCACGATGGCGCGCCTCGGCCTGGTCGACACGATCGTGGGCATCGGGCTGCCCTACATGGCGAGCGCGTTCGGCATCTTCCTGCTGCGCCAGACCTTCAAGACGATCCCGCGCGAGCTCGAGGAGGCCGCGCGCGTGGAGGGCTGCTCGATGCTGGGCGTGCTCTGGCGGGTGTACGTGCCGCTCGCACGCCCCACGTACCTCGCCTACGCGCTCGTCTCGGTGAGCTACCACTGGAACAACTTCCTGTGGCCGCTCATCATCACCAACTCGGTGAACACGCGCCCGCTCACCGTGGGCCTCGCGATCTTCGGCGCGCCCGAGTCGGGCGTCGACTGGGCGGTGATCAGCGCGGGCACCCTCATGGCCGTGGCGCCGCTCCTCGCGGCGTTCCTGCTCTTCCAGCGCCAGTTCATGCAGTCGTTCATGCAAGCGGGGATCAAGTAAGCGCCGGGCGTAGCGGCGTGGTGCGGGAGAAACGCCTCAGCGGTTCGCCGCTTGCGCGGGGGCCGCGCGATCGAACGCGAGCGGCGCGAGGAATCCCGCCGTGCAGAGGAGCAAGCCGTAGAGGTTCGTGCCGAGGAGCAGGGCGTACTTGCCGCTCCCGATCGCCCACGAGCCCGGGATCGCCTTCGCCGCGAAGGCGAATCCGAGCGCGACGCCCGGCCAGAACGCGAGGTGGAAGCTCCACGGCGAACGCCGCACGAAGCGCTGCAGCAGGAAGACCGGCGCGAGGCCCATCACCATCGTGCCGCTGATCGTCGTCGCGGCGAGGATGTCCGCGCCGAAGAACGTGGGAATGTTGCCGAGGATCGCGACCGCGACCATCGCGGCGGTGCCGAGCGGCACCGAGCCCGCGGCGGGCGCGCGGCCCGCGAGCGCGGGTATGTCGAGCGCGACCGCCTTCGAGAACGAGGAGAACGCCGAGTCGAGCGTGGAGCCGGCGGCGTTCACCATGATCACCGTCATGAGGAAGAACGCGCCCAGCCCGAAGGTGCGCGCCACCGCGGCCGGGACGTTGCCGTGCCCCGCGATGCCTTCGATCCGCGCATGCACGCCCACGAGGCTGAAGAGGAAGATCACGAGAAAGCCGAGCACCCCCGCCACGACGAAGGCGCCGAGCATCGCCTTCTCCTCGGTGATGAACGCGCGGTCGGTGAGCACCGGGTCGTGGAACGGATAGCTCAGCACCTGGAGCAGCGCCACGAGCACGAGGTCGCCGCCGGTCGCGAGCGAGAAGCGGCCCTCGCCGAGGAGCCCGGAGGGCGCGTGCCGCGGCAGGATGAGGAACAGCACGACCGCGAGGAACACGACGAAGATCGCCGCATGCAGCACGTCGGTGAAAATGGAGCTGCGCAATCCGCCCTTGATGCTGTAGAGCAGCACCGCGGCGGTGAAAGCCAGCGCCGACACGATGAACGGGACGCTTCCGGGCGCCCCGTAGTAGCCGCCCACCACTTCCGTATTGCTCCACACCTCGTTGTAGAGCCGGATGAGGATCGCCACCGCGAAGGCGACGGCCGCGCCGCGCCCGTATTTCGAGACCAGGAACGGGACCATGCCGCGCGCGCCGGTCGAGCGGCGGATCGCGAAGATCGCGAATCCCGCGACCGGGATCGACAGCCAGTACGCGGCGTAGGCGAGGCCGCCCACGATGCCGTATTCCTCGCCCAGGTTCGAGGCGTTGGTGACGGACTTCGCGAAGATCCACGCGATGAAGACGCTCGAGGTGAGCATCCAGCGCGAAGTGGCGCGCCCGGACCGGTCGCGGCCGCGGAAGAATCCCTCGGGATTGCGTGCCGCGGGCGCCATGGCGTAGAGCACGACGCCGTAGACGGCGAGGATGGCCCAGAAGACGAGCGTCCGGAGCACGTTCGGGATGGAAGGCGAGAGGACGAGCGGGGAAACGGCTTGCGACTGTCGCGATTATAATGGCCGGTCGCAGCGCCTGACATCACACCCAGCCCCCGGGGGAGCCGATGGACGACCAGCTCGCACGCTCGTTCGCATCCGTGGTTCGACGTCGGCTCCTCGCAGCGCTGGCACTGTGCGCGGCGATCTTCGCGACGAGCCCCGCACTCGCGGCCCCGCTGAAGGTCTCGGGGCGTTTCCTGCAGGACGCCCACGGCAACAACCTGATGCTGCGGGGCTTGAACGTCCCGGTCTACAAGTCGGGTTTCCTGGACGACCTCGACGCGGTCGCCGCCGCGGTCGCGCTCACGCAGGCGAACGCGGTGCGGCTCGAATGGTGGGCGGTCCCGCCCGGCGGCACGACCGAGTACACGGCCGCGAACCTCGATCGCGCCATCCAGAAATTCTTCGACCTGGGCATCGTCCCGATCGTCGACCTGCACGACCTCACGTTCAAGAGCGACCCGGCGGTCTTCGCCGCGACGATCACGCCCTTCTGGACCGACCCGGCGATCGTCGCGATCCTCGTGAAGCACCAGGACCACGTGGTGGTGAACGTCGCGAACGAATGGGGAGACCCGTCGGATCCCGCGACCTTCCTCTCCACCTACGGCACCGCCATCGCCGCGATTCGTAACGCCGGCATCGTGGCGCCGCTGATGATCGACGCGCCGCAAGCGATCCACTACGAGTTCTTCCTCGCCCACGGCGCCGACATCCTCGCGCTCGACCCTCAGCACTCGACGCTCCTCAGCGTCCACGCGTACTGGGCGGCGAGCGATCCCAACTTCAGCGACGCGAACGTGCTCGCGATCCTCGACTCGCTGCAGGCGAGCGGGCTCCCGATCGTGATCGGCGAGGCGTCGAGCAACGCTGTCACGAACAATCCGTGTGATCTCGTTCACTATGCGAACCTGCTCACGCGCGCGAACGCAAACAGCATCGGCTACCTCTTCTGGGCGTGGTACGAAGACGGCAACGGCTGCCCGGTGTCGATGAACATCACGGTGAACCAGGACGGCGTGACGCTGCCCACTGCGGCCACGCCGGGATTCGGCAACGATGCGCTGAACGATCCGGGCTTCGGCATCGACGCCGCCCAGCCGCCGACCGTGAA
>Ga0134126_10000463_pt1 | contig 52148 bp, 56 predicted proteins | sample KB31752_FD_96881 | JGI IMG/M metagenome (GOLD analysis project Ga0134126, IMG submission 96881) | Terrestrial soil microbial communities with excess Nitrogen fertilizer from Kellogg Biological Station, Michigan, USA - KB3-175-2 | ecosystem: Environmental > Terrestrial > Soil > Unclassified ...
CGGTCCGCCCCCGGGGATCGAAGCGGCGCGGGCCCGGCAGGGCTGGGGTCCCAGGGACCCAGCCCTGCCGAGCGTAAAGCGGGTCGCGGGGCGAAGCCCCGCGGGGTCCCGCGCCAGTCAACGACCAGACCCTCCTCGCCTACGCCCGCGCCGGCCACCTCCGCGCCCTCTCCGCCTAGCCCCCCGGCCCCGACCCTTGACCCCTACTCCCCGCCCCCCACCGGCGGCCCGGTCGGCGCCGGCGTCGCTTGCCGCCGCGGCGCGAATTGCCGCGGATCGCGCGCGAACCGCGTCGCCTCCTCCTGCAGCCGCATCACCGTCGGCGTCTTCGGCTGCGCCCCCAGCATCCGCTGCAGCGAAGCGAACCCCGCCCATGCCGCCGCGCTCACCTCGGCCGGAGCGTTCTCGTTCGCCGCCAAATCCATCAAGGCCTCGGCCACCTCGGTCTGCACCACCCCTTGCAGCGGGCTTGTCGTAGCAGTGGCAGGAAAGGCCTGGGCGAGCAGCGCGTTGATCACCTCGCCGGCCGAGAGGTCGTTCGCCCCCGCCGCCGACTCCAGCCGGATCGTTTCCAGCCTCTGCAGACGCGCCGGGTTCAGCAGCCCATCCACCACGATGTCGGTGATGGCGCGCGCCCCGTCAAAAGGATCGAACAAATATCCTGACGACGACCGGAACCGCTCCGTCCGCTCCACCCGGTTCTGGGTCTCGAGCGGCGCCAGCTCGGCCCACAGCCCCGGCGGAATCGCCATCTCGCTCGGCCGCAGCGCGGCCAACTCGATGCGCAGCGCCTCGCGCTGTCCGGCTTCGGGCCAGACTTGCACCACCTTCTGCCCATCGCCCGCCAGCGCCGGCGGAATCTGCGCGCCGCCGATCACGTTCAGCCCGGCCAGCAACCCGTACTGGTGGAACAAGTACACCAGCGCGAAGCGGTTCGCCAAGTCGCTCGCCGGCTCGCCCGCGTGCAGCATCCGCGGCCCGTACTGCTTCATCAGCGCATCCCGCACGGGCACCACTTCCCGCAGCCAACTCACCGGATCGGTGCCGTCGTCGTACGAGTTCCAGCGCGCGTCCTGCCCGCTGCCCCAGACGATTCCCTTGGAGATCATCTGCTGCACGGTCGCCGCCTCGCTCGACGCCGGCCCGTAGCCCCATTGAATCGCGATCTTGTCGTAGCTCCCCACGCCTTGCATGTAGGCATCCGACAAATCCGCCGTCCCGTCCGCGCGGATGCGCACCCGCGGCGCGAAATAATCCATCACCGAGCCCCGCCCGTAGGTCGAGGCCAGGAAGTTGTGCTCGAGGCCCAGCACGTGCCCCATCTCGTGGCATGCCAGCAGCGCAATCCGGTCGGTCATGGACTGCTGCTCGCTCAACTGCGGATCCATCCCGTCGAGCCCGGCGAAGCTGTCCAGCCCGGCATCGCGCACGCCGTCTTCGAGGTCGCCGCCGCCCGCGCCCGCTTCCGCGCCCGGCAGCAGCGCGTCCCAGTAGTTGTGCACCGTGCGCATGCGGTGGCTGTCGAGCTGCACCACGGCGTGCAGCAGCTCGCCCGTGCGCGGGTCCGCCTGTCCCTGCCCCACCGACCAGCCCCGGCCCTCGCGGTTCGTCCATTGAATCGTGGTGTAGCGGAAATCGTTCGGGTCCGCTCCCAGCGGCAGGTCCTTGATCACCAGCGCGTTGCTGAATCCAGCCTGCAGGAAGGCATCGTTCCACCACAGCGCCCCCCGCCGGATCGCGCTCCGCATCGGCTCCGGGATCGCCTGATCCAGATAGAACGTGATCGGCTCGACCGGATCGCTCACCGCCGCCGCCGGGTCTTTCTTGATCAGCCGCCAGCGGTTGATCACCTGCCGCACCAAGGTGCGGTCGAAGGGCCGCGAAAAATCCTCGAAGGTCTGGGTGAAATACCCCACCCGCGGATCGAACTCCCGCGGCGTGTACCCGGGCGGCGGCAGTTCGACGAAGGATTGGTGGATCTTGACCGTCACGATGCCTTCGTCCGCTCCGGTCGAGACCCGCGCGCCCTCGGCCACGAACGTCAGCAGCGCCTCGGTCTCGGTGTTCTTCGGAAACGCATGCGTGTGCTCGAGCTCGAGCGTGCTCCGCGACGCGTCCAGCCGCCACGTGGCCGGCGGCGCTCCTCCCCGGCCGCCGGCCCCGGGGTTGGGCGGCAGGCCCGGCGCCGGCGCGCGCAGCTGCCGTCCGGTGCCGGTGGTGTCGGCCAGCACCAGCGGGTTGGCATTCACCGTCAGCGTGCCGTTGTTGTCGGCCAGGATCGGCAGCGCCGCCAGCACCGCGCTGGGAAAGCTGTCCTCGACCGAGTGCTGCAGTTCCGGCGTGCCGTCGCTGGCGCGGAAGCTGGTGTTCTCCTCGATCACCAGCACCTTGTTGCCGGCGCGCTCGAAGCGGCACAGCGAGGTCGGCCCCACCGTCCCCCGGTCCCCGCCGCCCTGCAGCGATCCCACGCCGCCGTCAAAGCCGGTGAAGCGCAGGAACTCCTGGCTCAGCCGCTGCGGCGTCAGCGTGAACTCCAGCGTGTCGTTCTTGGCATTCCATTGGAACGGGATGAACCCCGTCTCCTGGGCCCCGGCGAGCATGCCGAAAATAATGAAGAGCGCGGCCAGCCTTGCGAATCTCATATGCTTGGAAGAATACCCTATGCTCCGCCGCCTCGGCACCCTTTCCGCCGCGCTCCTGCTGGCCTTCGCGGCCGCCGCTTGCAGCGCCCGTTCCAAGCCCTCGGCCATCGAGACCAAGCTCGCCAACGCCGCCAAGGACGTGGTGATCCCCTTCGAGGCCGAGAACGCCACCAACCCCACCCCCAGCACCGACCTCACCATCGCCCAGGGCCGCCAGTTGTTTGTCGCCCACTGCGCCCTGTGCCACAGCACCGACGGCAAGTCGCAGAACCAGTTGGGCCTGGCGATGTATCCTCCCGCGATGGACCTGACCTCGCCCCACGTCCAGAGCTGGAAGGACCAGGAGCTCTACTGGATCATCCAGAACGGCATCCGCCTCACCGGCATGCCCAGTTGGCAGGGCATCTTGACCCCGGACGACACCTGGAAGGTCGCCCGCTACATCCACGCCCTGCCGCAGTTGACCCCGCAGAAATTGACCCAGCTCGACGCCCTGGTCGCTCCGCCCGCCCCCGCAATGCCGGCGCCCGCGGCCCCCGCCGCCAACGAGGCGCAGCAGATCGCCTTGGGCCAGCGCCTCATCCACCAAGAGGGCTGCCTGATGTGCCACAAGTTCAACGGTGAGGGCCAGGACGTCGGCCCCGACCTCACCCGCGAGGGCACCCGCGGCCGCACCCCCGCCTGGCTCAGCGGCCACTTCAAGAATCCGCCCGCCTTCTCGAAGGATTCGATGATGCCCGCCTTCGACCACCTCAGCCCGGCTCAGATCGCTGCCCTCGTCGCCCTGCTGGAAAACGCCAAGGGCCCGGCGAAAAAGTAGAATAGAGGGGTGGGTGCACCGCTTGCCATCGCCGGCCGCGCATTTTCCTCCCGCCTGCTGGTCGGCACCGGCAAGTACGCCAGCATGGAGCAGACCGCCCGCTGCGTCGCGCTCAGCGGCGCGGCCATGGTCACCGTCGCCGTGCGCCGGGTCAACATCACCGATCGCGGCCGCGAGAACCTCCTCGACTTCCTCGACCTCTCCCAGGTCGCGATCCTCCCCAACACCGCCGGCTGCTACACCGCCGAAGAGGCCATCCGCACCGCCCGCCTCGCGCGCGAGGCCCTGGACAATCCCTGGATCAAGCTCGAGGTCATCGGCGACCAAGCCACGCTCTTCCCCGACACCCACGCCTTGCTGGACGCCACCCGCACCCTGGTCGCCGAAGGCTTCATCGTCCTCCCCTACACCAACGACGACGTCATCGTCGCCCAGCGCTTGGTGGATGCCGGCGCCGCCGCCGTCATGCCCCTGGCCGCGCCCATCGGCTCCGGCCTCGGCATCCAGAACCCCGCCAATCTCCGCATCCTGCGCGAGCGCATCACGTCCGTCCCGCTCATCGTGGATGCCGGCGTCGGCTGCGCCTCCGACGCCGTCCGCGCCATGGAGCTCGGCGCCGACGGCATCCTCATGAACACCGCCATCGCCGCCGCCCAGAAGCCCGAGGAAATGGCCGTGGCCATGAAGCTCGCCGTCGAAGCCGGCCGCAAGAGCTTCGAGGCCGGCCGCATGCCCGCCAAGCTCTACGCCACGGCCTCCTCGCCCTTGGAAGGAACTCTCGCCTAGCGAGAAGCTCGCGCCGCTCCGCCCGCCGCCGGGCCGGTCGGGTACGTGAAGATCACTTCCCCCGGCCGCGTCAGGTGCAGTTGCTTGCGCGCGATGTCCTCGATGGCGTTGGGATCGCTCTGCAGCGCATGCACCTGCCGGTTCAACTCCCGGTTCTGCGCCTCGAGCGCCTTCACCCGCGCCGCCTCGCACTGGTAGGCCGCTTCCTGCTGGCGCAGCGCGACCACCCCGGATGCCGCTTCGCCCGCCGCCCACAGCACCAGCGCCGCCAGCACTGCCATCGTCAGGTATCGCAAAGCTCGCTTCACAGTTCTACTCTATGGAGGACGCCGCGCGCCCGGCAAGGGGAGTACCTCAACCGTGAACACCGATCCGATCCTGATCTTCGTCACCTGCCCCAGCCCGGCCGAGGCCACCCGCATCGCCGATGCGCTCCTCGAGCGCCGCCTCGTCGCCTGCGCTTCGATCGGGGCCCCCGTCACTTCCCGCTACTGGTGGGAGGGCAAGCTGGACCAGGCCCAAGAGGTGCCGCTTACGCTCAAGACCATCCGCGAGCGCTTCGCTGCCGTCGAGGCTGCCGTCCGCGAGCTCCACTCGTACACTACGCCCGAGATCATTGCTATCGCCGCAGCCGCTGTCAACGCCGATTACGCCGGGTGGCTACGCGAATCGGTGCACAATCCGGTACCGCGGCCGGGAGCCGGGGGCTAGCGTTTCGTAGAGATCGAATCCCGTCACCGGGCATGCACCCCAGGCGTCCGGCTCGCAGGGCAGCGCCGTCTTCTCGCGCGCTCGCGCCAGCGTGATGTGCGGCCGGTACGGCCGCTCCTCGCGCGCCACGCCGGTGCGCCGCATGACTTCTTCCGCCAGCCGTTCCAGATGCGGGCTCGTTTCAACCTCCGCCCACAGCACGCCCTTTTTCTTCAAACCCGCGACGCGGACCGTGAACCGCGGCGCCGCAATCGTCGCCAGCGCGTCAATCAGCTCCTGCACGCGCCCCGCCTCCCAATTCCCCAGGAACTGCAGGGTGATGTGCAGGTCCTCCGCCATCTCCCACCGCGCCCGCGGATACTCCCGCCGCCACCGGTCCAGCGCGGCCTCCAGCTTGGCCCGCGCCTCTCCTGCCACCGGCACCCCGACGAATAACCGCACCCTCGCCTCCGCGCGCGCCGATCAACTACCGGTCGCCGACCCTCAGATCTTTTTCCAGCGCAGCACCGGCGACCGCGCCGCCGCCACCTCGTCCAGCCGGCTGATCTTGGTCGTGTGCGGCGCGCTGGTCAGCGTCTCGGGTTCGCGCTGCGCCTCTTCGGCGATGGCCTTCATGGCGGCGATGAACTCGTCCATCTCCGGCAAATTGGCGCTCTCGGTGGGCTCGATCATCAGCGCCCCCCGCACCACCAGCGGAAACGAAACCGTATAGGGATGGAATCCGTAATCAATCAGCCGCTTGGCGATGTCGCCGGTATGCACGCCCTTGGGCGCTTGCAGCGCGTCGCTGAAGATGACTTCGTGCATCGAGGGCGTGGGGTAGGGAAGCGCGTAGCTCCCCTCGAGCTTCTTGCGGATGTAGTTGGCGTTCAGCACCGCATCCTCGGTCGTCTGCAGCAGCCCGTCGCAGCCGTTGGCCATGATGTAGGCCAAGGCCCGCGTGAACATGCCGAAATTCCCGTAGAACGCCCGCACCCGCCCGATGGTCCGCGGCCGTTCATATTCCAGCGCCGGCTGCCCGTCGCGCGTGGTCAGCACCGGAATCGGCAGGAAGGGCTCGAGCTCGCGCTTCACCGCCACCGGCCCCGCCCCCGGCCCGCCGCCGCCGTGCGGCGTCGAGAAGGTCTTGTGCAGGTTCAGGTGCATCACATCCACGCCGAAGTCGCCGGGCCGCGACCGCCCCACCAGCGCGTTCATGTTGGCGCCGTCCATGTAAAGCATTCCGCCGCGCTCGTGCACCAGGTCGGCGATGCGGTGGATGTCTTCCTCGAAGATCCCCAGCGTGTTGGGGTTGGTGAGCATGAGCGCCGCCACGTCGGCGGTCATCTGCCGCTCCAGGCTGGCCATGTCCACCGTGCCCGCCGCGTTCGACTTCAGGTTCTCGACCTGGTAGCCGGCAATCGCCGCGGTCGCCGGGTTGGTGCCGTGCGCCGAGTCCGGGATCAGCACCCGCTTGCGCGCATCTCCGCGCGCCTTCAGCGCCTCCCGCACCAGCAGGATGCCGGTCAGCTCCCCCTGCGCGCCCGCCGCCGGCTGCAGCGTGATCGCGTCCATGCCGGTGATCTCCAGCAATTGCTGCGACAGCAGGTGCATGATCCGCAGCGCCCCGCGCGACAGCGCCTCGGGCTGCAGCGGATGCCCGTCGCCCAGCCCCTCGATCCGCGTCACCGCCTCGTTCACCCGCGCGTTGTACTTCATCGTGCACGAGCCCAGCGGATAGATCCCCGTGTCCACGCCATAATTCCACGTGCTCAGCCGCGTGTAGTGCCGGATCACCTCCAGCTCGCTCAGCTCCGGGAAATCCGGAATCTCCTTCCGCGTCGCCGGCAGGTGCGCCGGCGGCACGTCCAGCTCGGGAAGCTGGTACCCCTTCTTCCCCGGCGACGACGCCTCGAACAGCAAATCTTCGTTTTGGACAATATGGCGCGATGCCCGGGTTGGTTTCATGCGGCGCCTCCCAGCAGCTTCGCCAGTTGATCCAGCTTCTCCCGCGGAATGATCTCGGTCGCGCACACCAGCAGCGCATCCCCCAGTTCCGGGTAGTACCGCTTCAGGCCCAGCCCGGGGATGATCTTCTCCTTCCACAGCCCCGCCTCGATCTCCGCCAGCGGCCGCTTCAGCCGCACCACGAATTCATGGAAGCGCGGGGCAGGGAAGAGCACTTCGAGTCCCGCCTTCGCCGCTGCCTGCGCGGCATACGCCGCTTTGGCCGCGTTCTGTTGGGCCAGCTCGCGCAGTCCCTGCTTGCCGTAGGTGGCCATGTAGACCGAGGCCATCAGCGCGCACAGCGCCTGGTTGGTGCAGATATTCGAGGTCGCCTTCTCGCGCCGGATGTGCTGCTCCCGGGTCGAGAGCGTCAGCACGAACCCCCGCCGGCCCTCGCCGTCCCGCGCCTCGCCCACCAGCCGCCCCGGCATGCTGCGCACGAACTTCTCCCGGCACGCCAGGATGCCCGCATACGGCCCCCCGAACCCCACCGGAATCCCGAAGCCTTGAAGCTCCATGGCCACGATGTCGGCCGCCTCCGGCGGCGGCAAAATCCCCAGCGACACCGGATCGGAAACCACCGCCACCAGCAGCGCCCCCGCCGCGTGCGCAATCTCCGCCGCCGCTTCCCAATCCTCGATCGTCCCGAAGAAATTCGGCGACTGGATCGCCACCGCCGCCGTCTCCGCCGTCACCGCCTTCTTCAAGGCCGCCAGGTCCACCTGCCCGCTGGCCAGGTACGCCACTTCCTGCCGCGGAAAATCCCGGCACCGCGTCAGCGTCTGCAGCACCTCGCGGTACTGCGGGTGGATGCTCTTGGCCAGCACGAACCCGCTCCGCCCCGTCACCCGCGCCGCCATCATGCAGGCCTCGTGCAGCGCGGTCGAGCCGTCGTACATCCCCGCGTTCGCCACCTCCTGCCCGGTGAGCTGGCAGATCATTGTCTGGAATTCAAAAATGGATTGCAGCGTCCCCTGGCTGATCTCGGGCTGGTACGGCGTGTACGCCGTGAACCACTCCCCGCGGCCGATCAGCATGTCAAGGTGGGTCGGCCGGAAGTGGTGGTACGCCCCCGCCCCCAAAAACGACGTGAACCCCGGCGCGCACTCCGCCGCCGCCTGCCGGAAATAGCCCAAAATGTCGGCTTCGGCCTTGCCCGGGGGGATGTTCAGCGGCCGCGTCAGCCGGCAATATTCGGGAATATGGGAGAAGAGCTCGTCAATCGACTCCAATCCCAGCTCGTCGAGCATGCGCCGACGAAGCGGATCTGCCGTCGGTAAATAGCGCACTAGTGCGACGCCTCTTGCTCGGCCACGAACGCCTCGTACGCCGCCGTGTCCATCAGCTTCGCCGCTTGGCCCGGGTCGCTGGCCTCGGCTTGGATCAGCCACGCCGCTCCGTGCGGATCTTGGTTCAGCAGCTCGGGCGACTTCGCCAGCGCCTCGTTCACCGCCGTCACCTTCCCGCTGATCGGCGCAAACACCTCCGACACCGCCTTCACTGATTCAACCGTGCCGAACGCCGTTCCGGCCGTCAGCTCCGCTCCCACCGGCGGCAGCTCGACGAACACGATGTCGCCCAATTGGTTCTGCGCGAAATCGCTGATCCCGATCTTGGCGCTCTTGCCCTCGATTGCAACCCATTCGTGCTCTTTCGTGAACCGAAACCCCTGCGGATATGCCATGGTGTTCCCTATTCCCTGTCCCTATTTCTGGCGTTTATAGAACGGCAGCGGCACGATCCTTGCCCGCGCGGTCCGCGCCCGGATCTGGATCTCGACCTCGGTGCCCGGCTGCGCCAGGCCCACCGGCACGTACGCCATGCCGATGTTCTTGCCCAAGAACGGCGCCGGGCCGCCGCTGGTCACCTGGCCCACCCGCTTGCCGCCGTGCACCACCGGGTAGCCGTCGCGCCCGATGCCGGGCTCGATCATCTCGAAGCCCGCCAGTTGCCGCTGCAGCCCGCGCGCCGACTGCTCCTCGATCGCCCGCTTGCCCAGGAAATCCGGCTTGCCCAGCTTGGTGATCCATCCCAGCCCGGCCTCGATCGGGGTGGTGGTGTCGTCAATCTCATGCCCGTACAGCGCCATGCCGGCTTCCATGCGCAGCGTGTTGCGGGCCCCCAGCCCGCAGGGAATCAATCCTTCCCCCCGCCCCGCTTCGAGCAGCCCCTCCCAGACTCTCTCGCTGTGCTCGGGGTCGAAGTACAGCTCGAAGCCGTCCTCTCCCGTGTACCCGGTGCGCGAGATGATGCAATCCACGCCCAGCACCTTGCCGGTCGTGAACCAGTAGTACTTGATCGGAGACAGCGCGATCGAGGTCAGCGGCTGCAAGATCGCCACTGCCCGCGGCCCCTGGATCGCCAGTTGCGTGTACCCGTCGCTGACGTTCACCACCTGCGCATCGAAGCGGTTCTGCTGGCAGATGTACTCGAAATCCTTGTCGCAATTCGACGCATTCACCACCAGCCAGAAATGCCGGTCGGTGAACTTATGCACCAGCAGGTCGTCCACGAACGTCCCCTGCGCGGTCATCAAGCCGCTGTACTGGGCTTGATCCAGGTGCAGCTTGCTGGCGTCATTCGAGGTCACATGCTGCACCAGGGCCAACGCCTCGGGCCCCTGCACCGAGAGCTCGCCCATGTGGCTCACGTCGAACAGCCCCGCCTTCTCGCGCACGGCCTTGTGCTCGGGAATGATCCCCGAGTACTCCACCGGCATATCCCAGCCCCCGAACTCCACCATCTTCCCCCCCAGCCGCCGGTGGGCGGCATTGAGGGCGGTGCGGCGAATCGGATTCGGTGCTGGCGTGGTCATTTCGCTCAGGAACGCTCCAGGTGAATTGTTTACGTTAGCATGGGGAGTGCAGGTCGAACAACACGCCGCGGCCACCCCGGAAGCCACCGCCGCCTACGCTCTTGCCCAGCCGCAATTCGCCAAGTCCCACCACTTCCGCAAGCTCCGCTTCGGCCTTCCCCTCACTGTCTCTTCGGTCGGCATCGGCACCTATTTGGGCGCGCCCGACGACGCCACCGACCAGGGCTACGCCGCCGCCCTGCGTGCCGCCATCGGCGGCGGCATCAATCTCATAGACACCGCCGTCATCTACCGCCAGCAGCGCAGCGAGCGCGTCCTCGGCCGCGTGCTGGCCGAGAACCTCGTCCCCCGCGAGCAGTTGGTGGTCTGCACCAAGGCCGGATATCTGCCCGACGGCGGCCACTCCCTCGCCCCCGTCTCCCTCGCCCAGCAGCTCGAGCACAGCCTCGCCAACCTTCAGCTCGATGCCCTCGACATCTTCTATCTTCACAACCCCGAGGAACAGCAGGGCCAGCTCAGCCGCGAGGAGTTCTTCCGCCGCCTCCGCCTGGCTTTTGAAATGCTCGAGAAGCAGGTCGCCGCCGGCCGCATCCGCGCCTACGGCATCGCCACCTGGAGCGGCCTCCGCGTCCCCCCCGACGCCCGTGACTACCTCGACCTCAACCGCATGGTGCTGCTCGCCCGCGACCTCGCCGGCGATGCCCATCATTTCCGCTTCGTGCAGCTGCCCTACAACCTCGCCATGCCCGAGGCCTACACCCTGCTCAATCAAACCGTGGACAAGCCGCCCTACGTCTCCACCCTCAACGCCGCCTTCCGCCTCGGTCTGCACGTGGTCGCCTCGGCTTCGCTCATGAACGGCCGCCTCGTCCGCCTGCCTGACGACGCCCGCGCCCACCTCGCCCAATTCCTTCCCCCTGCTGATTCCGACCCCGAACTCGCCCTCCAGTTCGTCCGCTCGACCTCGAGCATCACCACCGCCCTGGTCGGCATGTCGAACCCGGACCACGTCGCCCAAGCCCTCCGCGCCGCCGCCGTCCCCCCCTCCCCGCCGGCCCAGCTCGCCCGCCTCCTGCAAAGCTGATGCCCGACCTCCGCCTCGCCCTCGAGATTGACGGCCTCGAGATCCCTGCCGTCATCACCACCCCCGAGGCCCCGCCGCGCGCGGCGCTCCTGCTCATCCCCGGCTCGCTCAACTCCGATGTGGACGGCAACTTCGCCCCCATGTTCCCCGGCCAGCCGGAGATGCGCACCTGGGTCTACAAGAACCTCGCCGAACAGCTCGCCGCCCGCGGCATGGCCGTTCTGCGCTATTCGAAATCCGGCCCGGGCACCAACACGGTCCAGCGCGACCCCGAGCGGGTGAAAGCGAAATACAGCACCTTCCTCCAACGCCCGGTCGTGGCTTCGGCTTTTCTCGACGAACTCCTCCGCCGCGCTTCCGGCCTACCCCTCGCCATCGCCGGCCACAGCGAAGGTTCGGTCGTTGCCACGCTGCTTGCTCAGCGCCGTCGCGAAGTCCAGCGCCTCGTTCTGCTCTCCGGCCCCTCGAAGCCGCTGCTTCAGCTTATGATTTGGCAGCGCTGGCTCGCCGGCGAGGGCACCGAGGCCCAGCATGCCGAAGCTCAAGCCTGGGCCCGCGACTACGCCGCCGGGCGCCCGCTGCCGCCCGACATGTCCGCCAATCCGCTCGCTTCCATGTTCGCGTTCTGGACCCAGCCCGGCAATCGCCCCTACCTGCACAGCCTCGAGTGCGTGGATCCCTGCGCCGAGATCGCCCGCGTCTCCCAGCCCGTGCTCCTTGTCCAAGGCGGCCGCGACCTCTCGGTCCGCGCCGAAAACGCCGACCTGCTCCAGCGCGCCCAGCCCCGCGCCGAAATCGCCCGCTTCCCCGGCCTCCAGCACTTCTACAAGTCCGCGCCGGAAGGCCTCGCCCCCCAAGACTCGATGTCCCTCTCCACCGAATCCGATCCCGCCGTCGCCTCCGCCATCGCCGACTGGCTGGGCTAATACGCCGTCGCCTCGACGCCCGCCTCGTCGGTGCGGAACAGGCCGCTGTAATCCTTCACCGTCACGTCCAGCTTCCGCGCCCGCGTCTTCTCGGTGATCTCGGCCAGCACCGCCGCCAGCGCCATGGTCCCGCGGTCCTTCTCTTGGTACGTCCGCACTGAGACCTCGCCGCTCTCCGCCTCCCGCTTCCCGATCACCAGCATGTAGGGAATCTTGTGCAGCTCCGCCTCCCGGATGCGGTAGCCGATCTTGCTCTCCGCCGCCATCAGCTCCGCCCGCACCCCCGCCGCCTCGCACTGCTCGAGCACCTCGCGCGCGCGCGCGCCCTGCCCCTCGGCGATCGGCAGCACCACCGCCTGCACCGGCGCCAGCCAGGTCGGCAAGGCTCCGGCGAAGTGCTCCAGCAGAATCCCCAGGAACCGCTCCACCGATCCGAACAGCACCCGGTGGATCACCACCGGCGTCTTCGGCAGGTTGTCGCGGTCGGTGAACTCGAGCTCGAACCGCCGCGGCTGGTTGAAGTCGAGTTGCACCGTGCCGCACTGCCACTGCCGCCCCATCGAGTCGTGGATCTTGACGTCAATCTTCGGCCCGTAGAACGCGCCGCCTCCGGCATCCACCTGGTAGGCGATCTTCATCCCCGCCAGCGCCTTCCGCAGCGCTTCTTCGGCTTTTTCCCACAGCGCCGGATCGCCCATCGCCTTCTCCGGCTTGGTCGAGAGCGTCGCCGTGTACTTCAATCCGAAGAATGCATACACCCGCTCCATCAACTCCATCACCCGCAGGATCTCGTCCTGCACCTGGTCCTCGTGCAGGTAGATGTGCGCGTCGTCCTGGCTGAACACCCGCACCCGCATCAGTCCGTGCAGCGCCCCGGCGTCCTCGTTGCGGTGCAGCAGTTGCCCTTGGCTGATGCGCAGCGGCAGCTCCCGGTACGAGTGCTGCCGCGACTTGTAGTACAGCATCGTGTCCGGGCAGTTCATCGGCTTCAGCGCCATGGTCGGCTCGGCTTCGCCGCGCTCCTGGATCAGGAACATGTCGTCGCGGAAATGCTGCCAATGCCCCGAGGTCTCGAACAGCTCCTTGCGGTAGATCACCGGGTTCATAATCTCGATGTACCCGGCCTTCTTGTGCGTCTCGCGCCACAGCTTCCGCAGCTGCTCCCACACCTCCAGCCCGCGCGGATGCCAGAACGGGCACCCCGCCGACCACGGATGGAAGCTGAACAGATCCAACTGCAGCCCCAGCTTGCGGTGGTCCCGCGCCTTGGTGTCCTCGAGGAACTGCAGGTATTCGGCCAGCTCGGCCTCCGTCTCCCACGCCGTGCCGTAGATCCGCTGCAGCATCGGCCGGTGCTCGTCTCCGCGCCAATACGCTCCCGCCAGCGACAGCAATTTGAAATGCCCGCACACCCCGCCCGCGGCCACGTGCGGCCCGGCGCACAGGTCCACGAACCGGTCCTGCTTGTAGAAAGAAACGGTGGCGTCCTTGATCCCCTCCAGCAGCTCGAGCTTGTAGGGCTGCGCCCATTCGCGGAAAAGCTCCATCGCCCGCGGCCGCGCCAGCTCCGCCCGGTAGAAGGGCGGATTGCGCCCCACGATCTTGCGCATCCGCTTCTCGATCTCCGGCAGGTCCGCCTCCGTCAGGCTGCGCGGCAGCTCCATGTCGTAGTAGAACCCGTTCTCGATCGGCGGCCCGATGGCGAGCCTCGCCTCCGGGAAGATCTCCCGCACCGCCTGCGCCATCACGTGCGACGCCGAGTGCCGGATGCGCTTCAACCGCTCCTGCCGCGGCATTCCCTGCGGCGGCCGGTTCTCGCTCCACGCCAGTTCAGAAAGGATCTGCTCCGCGACTCCCGCCATGGTCCATTCTAGCCTGCGTTCACGGCCGCTTTTCCGCCACCGCCCCCGCCCGCGGCCCCAGCTGCGCCAGCAGCGTCTTCACCGCCGCCGCCAGTTGCGCGTCCTCGCCCGCCTGCCAGCTCCCGATCGGGTTCTGCACCTCCACGTCCACCGGCCGCGGATGCAGCTCCATGTCCTTCCCGTTGTGGTCGAGGATCCGCGTCGAAGGCAGGCGCAGGCTCGAGCCGTCAATCAAGTTCACGTTCGAAGTGAAGATGATCCATCCCGCCGTCGGCACCCCGACCACCTTGCCCAGGTGCATCGCCTCGTACCCCTCGGTGAAATCCTCCGAGTCCGACAGCGAGTTCTGGTTCGTGATCAGCACCGTCGGCTTCTCCAGCGCCCGCTGCCCCAGCGCCACCCGCGCCGGCCCCTGCGGAAACCCGCGCGGAATCATGGTCAGGTACGGATGCCGCGTCAGCACGTCCAGCGCGTACGCGTTCACGAAGCCGCCGTTGTTGTTGCGCACGTCCACCACCACGCCCTTCTTGGCGAAGTCGGTCGAGTCCAGGTCCACGTAGAGTTTGTCCAGCGCCGCCTGCGACATGTCAATCATGTGGATGTACCCCAGCGCCCCCCCGCTCAGCTTGTCCACCTGCTCGCGGTTGTGCTCCACCCAGGCGCCGTAGATCAGGTTCTTCCCCGCCGCCGCCGCCACCGGCTGGATCGCCACCGTCCGCTCGCCGCCCGTGCCGCTCAGCTTCACGTTCAGCTTCCGCCCGATCGTGTCCTCCAGCACCTGGTCCAGGTTCGTCTGCGGCCCGATCGCGGTGCCATCCACCGTGTCCAGGCAGTCGCCCACCCGCACCCCGGCCAGCGCCGCCGGGCTCAGCGGCACCACTTCGGTCGCGCACAGCTTGCCCGCATCCTCGAATTCGATCCGGTCGAACATCAGCCCGAGGTGCCCGGTAGAGCTCCGCCGCCCGCCCGCCGGCGCATTGATGCCCGAGTGCGACGAGTTCAGATCCCCGATCATTTCCGACAGCACCCAGCGCAGGTCGTCCGGCCCCCGCGCTCCCGCCACCGCCGGCGCGTACCGCGCCTCGACCGCGTCCCAGTCGGTGCCGTTCATGGCCGCATTCATGTAGTTGTCGCGCAGGTACCGCCAGGCCTCGGCGAAGATCTCGTTCTTCTCCTGGCTGAAGTCCACGTCCAGTTGCGCGCTCACGTTCACCGCCCGCGCCGGCCCGCCGGCCACCGCGATGAGGCTGATGCGGGAGCCGTCGAGGTAATAGATCTCCTTCGAATCCGCCGTGAACTGCAGCGAGCGCTTGCCGCTGGTGGTCGAGGTCAACTGCCGCGGCCCTTGCGTGTCCGCGCCGCCGCGCCCGCCGCGTCCGCCCCCGCCGCCGGCGGCGGCTTCCTCGTCCAGCGATTCGATATAGATGTTGCCGCCGCTTCCGCCTTCCGAGCTCACATACGCCAGCCACTTGCCGTCGGGCGAGATCACCGGCTCGCGCGCGTCCAGCATCGGCAGCAGGCTCATGCGCTGCGAAATGCCGGTGTACACCGGGTCCGGGGTCGGCGTCGCGGCCGGCTCCGCCGCCGCGCCCGCGCCGCCGCGCCCGCCCCGCCGCCCGCCGCCCGCCGGCTCGTTCTCGAACAATTTCTGGAACACGTCCTCGCGGAACACCGGCAGCCGCGGCTGCAGATCGATGCGCGCGATGCGCGTCGCTTCGGTGCGCTGGCTGGTCTGCAGCAGCAGGAACTTCCCGTTCGGGCTCCACTGCGGATCCGAGCTGTTCTCATTCGCCAGGAAGCTCGCCTGCTGCGGCTTGCCCCCGCTCGCCAGCACGATGTACGCGTTCGGAAACCAGCCGTCGGCGGCATCGAGGTAGGCCAGGTACTTGCTGTCCGCCGACCACGCGAACGGCCGCCGCCCGCCCAGCGGCGGCAGGCTCCCGAAGTATCCCTGCGCCGCCACGCTCTCCTGTCCGCTCCCCAGATCCAGGATCACCGCCTGCGTCTCGCCCCGCTGGAAGACGAGCTTCTTGCCGTCGGGCGAATAGGCGAGATGGTTCTCGTCGCTCGCGCCCCGCGTCAGCGCCGTCTCTTGGTTCGTGTCAAAGTCGTATTGGTAGATGTGGTTGTGCCCGTCGCGGTCCGACACGTAGGCCAGGTGATGGTTGTCCGGCGACCATTGCAAGTCGAACTGCAGCCGCCCGGTGTGGGTCACCGGAATCGCCTCGCCGCCGCGTTCGGTCCCGGCCGCGAACACCTCCCCGTGCGCCACGAACGCCACCTTCTTGCCGTCGCGCGCGACCGCCATTTCGGTCACATTCGTCACCGTCTCGTGCGTCACGCTGGGCGCGCCCGGCGCGCCCTCGAGCGTGATCGCCACCTCGGCCGACTTTCCGCTGCCGACCTCGGTCTTCCAGACCGCGAAGCCGCGCTCGAAGACGACCGCCTTGCCCCGCGCCCCGATCGTCGGCCACAGCACCCGCCCGCTGGTGAAATGCGTCAGCGCCCGCGGCGCCGCCGCCCCCGGTGCCAGCTCCCACAGGTTCTCCGACCCGCTCCGGTCCGACATGAAGTACAGCGTCTTCCCGTCGCTGCCCCACATCGGCCACAGGTTCTTCGCCCCGCCGCTTGCCAGCAGGCGCGTGTACTGGTTCTGGCCCCCGCGTCCGGCCGCGGGCGTCACCCGCCAGATCTCGGTCTCGTCAATGTGCGCGTGCCCGTTCCGCCACCATTGCGCCGAGGCCAGCCCGCGCGCGTCGAAGGCCAGCGAGCCGTCGGCTGCCGGCGCGGCGAAGAATTCGTTCACGTACCGCTCGCTGGTCACCGGCAGCGGCGTCCCGCCCCCGATCCGCACCCGGTACACGTCGTTCATTCCGCCGATGTTGTGGCTGGTCGAAGAGAAGTACACCCATTGGCTGTCGGGCGAAAACCCGTCGAGCGCGTCCGTGCCATCGTCCCAGGTCAGCCGCCGCAGTTGCGCGCTCGCCAGGTCGAACAGGTAGATGTCCCCGTTCCCCGTCCGCTGCGACTCGAACGCCAGCCACTTGCCGTCGGGCGAATACATCGGGTGCGCGTTCGTCGCCGGGTCGGCGATCAGCAGATGCGCCGCCCCGCCTTGCGCCGCCACCGTCCAGATCGCCCCGCCCGAGGCAAACGCGATCGTCGCGCCATCGGGCGACAGCGCCGGCTGCGTCTTGGCATGCGTCATCGGCGCTTGCGCCAGAGCCGCTCCCGCGGCCAGCAGGAGAGCAACAGCTAGCTTCTTCATCCGCCGATGGTACCACCCCTATCCCCTATTCCCGGTTCCCTATTCCCCCTCTCTCGCCCTGGTTCTGTGTCCCCCTGTAGACTCGAACTATGACCTTGGATGAGCTGCTGCGCACCGCCTCCGTGCGCACCGCCGACAATGGCGTCGTCTTCTCCCTTCCGCCCGGCACCGACGCCGACGACCGCGGCCTGGAACGCATGGTCTCCGCCGTTCCCCGCGGCCTTGCGGCCCGCCTCGGCCGCACCGCAACCTATTTTGTTCCTTGGCTGGTCAAGGTCCGCCGCAGCGTCGCGGTCGCGCTCGAGCCTGCGCCCGAGGGCGAGAACCGCAAGGAGCTCTGCCACCACCTCGACGTCAAGCCCGCCGGCAACCTGCTCCTCATCAGCCTGCAGTTCTACGAGCATGACGCCTACGGCCTGGCCATGGAGTTCTTCGACAAAATCGCCTATCTCGCCGCCCTGGACACCGGCACCAACGGCGACCTCGAAGCCCTCCTCCGCCGCCAACTCGAGGCCCCGGCGGCCGGCGAGAATGCCAGCGGCGAACTCACCCCCGACGCCTGGGAATACCGCTCGACCTGGCTTGGGGCCTCCGCCGCCAAGCGCGCCGAGGCCTGGCAGAACTACCGCCGCGCCGCCGAGACCGACGCCCTCGGCCTCTACATGGCCGCGCTCTTCACCGACGTCTTTTACGAAGACCTCTTCGAGCCCGAATCCAGCTTCCCCCAGCTCTCGCCCGAGCAGCTCAGCGAGCGCCTCCGCGCCGTCGAGCGCCTCTATCCTCCCAACCGCGGCTACAGCCTGCAGCTCGTCCGCGAGCGCCCTCGCCGCCGCCGGCCCGCCGCGGGACGTTAAAATAGTTTCCCCATGTCCAAGAACATCCATGTTCCCGGCGCCGGCAAGGTGGATGCCCGCGCCAAGGCCCAATACCTCCGCGATCGCATCAAGCCCATTGACTACGATCAGGTTTCGACTGTCGCCGACTTGGTCGGCGCCATGCGCGGTGCCTCGATCCAGGCCCGCAACCTCGGCCTCTGCGCCGAAGTGCTCGACAACCTCTACGCCGACCCCGATCGCCCCACCGTCATGCTTGGCCTCGCCGGCCCGCTCATCGCCGCCGGCCTGCGCAAGGTGCTGCACGACCTGGTCGCGGGCGGCTTCGTGGATGTCATCGTCTCCACCGGCGCCATCCTCTATCAGGACATCTACCAGGCCCGCGGCTTCGGCCACTACGTCGGCGATCCCAACGCCGACGACGCCCAGCTCCGCGATCTGCTCATTGATCGCATCTACGACACCTACGTGGACGAAGAGAAGTTCATGGAGACCGACACTTGGCTCGGCTACCTCGCCGACGAGCTTCCGCCCGGCAACTATTCCTCCCGCGCCTACCTCGACTTCGTCGGCAGCAAGCTCGACGACCCCGGCTCGATCGTCCGCGCCGCTCATCTCCGCGGCGTGCCCATGTTCGCCCCCGCCCTCAACGACAGCTCGATCGGCATCGGCCTCACCCACCACTACCACCGCGCCACCCTCGCCGGACGCCCCAAGATCGCGATTGACTCCATCCGCGACAACTACGAGCTCACCCAGATCGTGGTGCAATCCCAAAAGACCGCGGCCCTCTACATCGCCGGCGGCGTGCCCAAGAACTACATCAATGATTCGGTGGTGATGGCCTACATCTTCGAGCAGGAGAAAGGCCACAGCTACGCCCTCCAGCTCACCGCCGACGTCCCCCACTGGGGCGGCCTCTCCGGCTCAACCCTCAAGGAGGCCATGAGCTGGGGCAAGATCCAGACCATGGCCACCACCGCCATGTGTTTCGTCGAGCCCTCGGTCTCGCTCCCCCTGCTCGCCGGCTACGCCTTCCAGCGCAAGCTCGCCCAGGGCCGCCCCCCCTTGAAGCTCGCCTGGCAAAACGACATCCTCAAATCCCTCTCCCGCTAGACGCGGGGGCCGCGCCGTTGGCACCGCGGGCCAAGTCGCGCGGCGCAGTCGCGCGTGCGCAGTTCCAGCACGCTCCGGGAAGCTGCACCGGGGCCCGCGCCAGTCGCGGCAGCTTGGAGGCGCCCTGAGCAGAGCGGGCGCCCGCTGCCGGGGACCGAAGTCACGACTCCAAGCGACCGTAGGGAGCGACCCAAGTCAGGAGTGGAGTATCCACTCAATCGGGGCATGCCTCCCGTACCAGGCGCTGATGGGGGGTCACTAAAGGGTGCCGCGCCGATTGGTCACGAGCCGATAGATGACAACCACGAGGGCCACGACCAGCAGCAGATGGATCAGACCTCCGGCTATGTTAAGGCTGAAACCCAACAGCCAAAGAATGATGAGGATGGCAACGATTGTCCAGAGCATCGAGTTATCTCCTGATTACCGGCATGCGCCGCCCGCCGGCGGCTTGCCCCGGCCCTTGGTGGCGGGCGGACCTATCTTGGGAATCGGTGAGGCTTTACGGGCAGCGGCGGCGCCATGGGCCGGCGGCGTTGCCTCTCGGCCGTTGGCCTCTTGTGATGCCAAGGGAAAAGAAAACAAGGGCACAGCCAGCAAGGTTCCGAATAGTGTCCGCATGACGCAGCGTTTCCGGATACGAACCCGAGCTTACGCCGGTAGCAACCGCAGCGCTGTTCAATTCAGAACAACAGATCATCCATTACGCGGTGGCCGCGCCCTTGGCACTGCGGGCCAAGTCGAAGCGGGAAGGCCGCGAAAGCCGCCCCATGCTGCTGCAACGTGGGCGGCAATTCCGAAGGGCGGTCCGCCCCCGGCGAACGACGCGGCGCGGACCCGGCCCTGCCGAGCAGGCCGCCCGCGCAGCTACAGCGGGGCGGCCGGTCAAGTGAGTTGCGCGGCGCACCGGGCGGGCGCAATTCCCGCGCGCTCCGGGCAGCCGCGCGGGGTCCCGCGCCAGTCATTGAGTGATTGCGGCATCAGGCGGAGCGGGTGGCGCTGGCGTGGGCGACGTTGGCGCCATGGAGCAGGAATTGGTCCGCACAAAAAATCGAGGCGCCGATCAGCCCCTGCAAGCCGACGAACATCTGCTGCTCGGCGCGGCCGCGCCCGACCGTCCAGCCGGCCAGCGAGGTGACAACGATCGGAACCGGGACGAAGGAGAAGCTGGCGTAAAAAGCCGCCGCCGCGCCGGCGGGGTTGTCGCTCAGCCGAGCCGAGGCGGCCGAGCGCAAGATGCCACCCGCGCCACCGCCCCGACCCAAAACCAGCCCCCGCGCCCCGCCGCGCCCACCGGGCCCGCATTAGTCGCTGAGGACGATATCGGTGAGCAGCTCAGGGTGGACGTGGACCTCGCCGTTGTAATCAATCAGGCCCAGGCGGCGGAATTTGTTCATGAAGAAGTTAACCCGCGAGCGGGTGGTGCCGATCATCTCGGCCAAGGCCTCCTGGCTGATTTTGGGCGTGATGGCGTGGCCGCGAAGATTGGCCGGCTCCTCGCCGAAGCGGGCCAGTTTCAACAGCGCCCGCGCCAGCCGCTTTTCGCTGTGATTGAAGAGCTGGTCGCACATATCCTCCTCGAAGGCGATATTGCGCGCCAGCAGTTGGATCAGGAAGGACTCCGAGAGCGGATGCTGTTCATGGAGCGCCCGCACCAACACGGCTTTTTGCACCCGGATGGCCACGGTCGGAATCATGGCCGCGGCCGTACCCAAGCGCAGCGGCTGCCCGGTCAGGCAGCCCTCGCCGCAGAATTCCCCAGGGGTCAAGACACCCAGAATGGCTTCCCGGCCCCCCTTCGACAACACCGAGAGGCGAACCTTGCCCGACTCGATGAAAAACACGGCGTCGGCGGGCTCGCCCTGGGAATAGAGCGGTACGCCCTTCTTAAGGGACAAACGGGTCTTCCCCGTTGTGACGCTCTGAAGCATGGCGTCGGGCCACAGCGGGGCCTTCGCGGCGGCGGGGGCGGTGGCGTGCAGCGGTCTTCGTTTCGTTGTGGTGGCGGTACCCATAGTGACTCCTGCAACGCGGCGGCGACGGCCGCCGCCGCGGGAACCCCTATTTTAATGGCAATGTCTAGCATCCGATCTAGTGCCGCAGCGCGGTATCGCTCAACAGCGTCAAGGCATCGACAGCATTGAAAGGGTACTGACGGACCGACTGTTGGCCGGTGCCGCTCAGCACGATGTCAACGCGCCGGTTTTGCGCCAGGACGATGGAGGGCAATTTGGCGAACAGGGCCTGCCGATGTTCAACGCTCAGGTCGGGATTTTCCTCCATCTGTTGCCGCACCTGGGCGGCGTCCAGCTGGTCTTCCTTCCCCAACGAATGGGTGTCGATGCTCGCCTCGGGAACGCCCTGGGCGACCAGGAAGCTCTTGCTGAGCGCCACGCGACGCTCGGCCAACGCCCCGTTATAGGCCTGGGACCCACGCTGATCGGCGTGGCCTTCCAGCCGCACCTACCCATGCTCACCCTCTGTTTGTTAAATGACATCGCATTTCATTCCGGCCCCGTGGCCATAGCATAAATCACTGATCACGTCACACGATAGCAAGCATGCAAGCATGCCTCGGGCGTGTCTGTTCATAATTGAACAAAGATGGAGCCGAATTTTTTCACCACAATGTTTCCGTGTCTCTTATAGGACAGCGGCCGCTCGTGCCATCACCTAGCATCGGGAGGAGTCGAAAGGAAGTACCTAATGTCCACACGAATTACACTCGCCGCCGTCACGCTTGCCCTGGGGCTGATCGTCCCCGCCTTCGCCAAATCCAACCACCAGGACGACGTGGTTCGGATGCAGCGGGCCAACCAGGTCTTCCGCGAGGTCATGCAAACTCCCGACAAGGCCATTCCGCAGGAGATCCTGGAAGGAGCGCAGTGCATCGCCATCGTGCCCGGCGAGAAGAACTTCGCCCTGGGGTTCGGCGGCACCTACGGCAAGGGGCTGGCTATCTGCCGCCACAACGGATCTTGGGGCGCGCCCGTCTTCATCCAAGTGGGCGGCGCAAGTTGGGGGCTGCAACTGGGCGGCCAATCGAGCGATGTCATCATGGTGTTCCAGACTCGCGACGGGCTCGATCACCTGCTGGGCAATAAGGTGAAGCTGGGAGCCGACGCCAGCGCCGCGGCGGGGCCGGTCGGGCGCCACGCCAGCGCCGCCACCGACGCCAGCATGCACGCCGAGATCTTGACCTACGCACGCAGCCGTGGCGCCTTCGCCGGGATCAGTCTGGACGGCGACATGGTCCAACCGGACGATTCCGGCAACCGGGCCATGTACGGGACGCACCCCTGGCGGGACATTCTGGGCGGAGAGGTGGCATCGCCGCCCTCGACCACGGCCCTTGTGGCCACGCTGAATCGCTACTCAGTGCGCGCCGCCAGTAACTAAAGCGCGGCAGTGACATGTGGGGCTGCGCGCCGGGGCGGCCCGGCTTTCATGGCCGCCCTGCGCGGGGGCCGCGCCGTTGGCACTGCGGGCCAATCCGGCGGGAGACGCACCTCACTGGCGTATAAGTACCCGCCGATGCGGTGAGCAATTCTGAACAGACACCGCCGGAGACGGTGGTGCCTGCTGCTTACAGGTCAAGAAGCAGAGTTCCCCCGGTCAACTTAATCGAACGGCACGGAGAATCGGAGATCGGACCGGCGAGCAAAACCGGCATCCAGGCAAGCGATCGGGCCAGTGGTTAAAAAGGAGAAAATATGAAACTGCACAGCATCCATATGTTCGCTCTCACGGTATTGTTTGTGGCGGCCTTCCCGGCCAGTTACGCGCATGCCGACTCAATCAACCTGCAAAGTGCGGGTACTTTCGCGCTACTGGCGGGTTCAGCCGTGACCAACACCGGACCGACCATCATCGACGGAAATCTGGGCGTCAGTCCCGGCAGTTCGGTCACCGGGTTTGGGCTCGGATTCGGCAGCGGAACCATGTACATCAGCGATGCGGTCGCGGCGCAGGCGCAGCGCGACCTCTCCGCCGCGTATGCCACGGCGGCGGGTCTAACCGGCGGAGTGGACCTGAGCGGCCAGGATCTTGGCGGTCTCACACTCACCCCGGGCGTCTACAAGTTCACCTCTTCGGCTCAATTGACCGGTCCGCTGACTATCGATGCCGGGGGCAATCCCAATGCGCAATTCGTCTTCCAGATCGGCAGCGCGCTCACGTCCGCCAGCGGCTCTTCCGTCATCCTGACCGACGGCGCCCAGGGCAACAACCTATTTTGGCAGGTGGGAAGCTCGGCAACACTCGGCACGACGACCGCTTTCGCTGGCAACGTGCTGGCGTTCGATAGCATCACGCTCGATACCGGGGCGACGATTGGCTGCGGCAGCGCCCTAGCGGAGACCGGCGCGGTGACGCTGGACGACAACACGATCTCGGCCTGTGCCGCCGACGTGCCGGCGGCAGTTCCCGAGCCGGCGGCTTTCATTCTGTTCGCCACTGGCCTGTTTGCGCTGGCGGCCTTCTATATGTGCGCAGAGAGCATGGCTTTACAGGCCGGCCCGAGCCAGCGCAAGAAGAAGGATACGAAGTGAAGGTGGCACGCTTGGTTCGACGCCAATCGCGGCAGTTTGGAGGCGCCCTGAGCAGCGCGGGCGCCCGCTGCCGGGGACCGAAGTCACGACTCCAAGCGACCGTAGGGAGCGACCCAAGTCAGGAGTGGAGTATCCACCGAGCGGAATGGTCCCGCGACCTACGAGCGCGAAAGCCGGCTGGCGCTGCTCGACCACGGCGTCTTGTGGAGCGTGCACTGCTCCTGGCCCTGGCGGCGGCGGCAGCGGCGACCGGAATGGGATTGAGCTGCCAAGCGCAGGTGCCGTGGTTGACTACCACCTACCGATCTGCCCGAGTCGCAGTAGTTGCGTCGGCGGGGCTGGACGCGTACGAGACGTGGAATGGAATAGGCTCTCGCTACTTCATTGCGGCCCCGTCCGGGGGCTATTGGTGGACGGCGTCGGAGGGGGGCTGGGCGGCACATGTTGTCAATCCGCATTCGCCGGTTGAGGTAGTTGGGTTCGAGGTCGGGCAGGATGCCCTTGTCCTCTTAGGTGCACACTGGCTGTCTCGCCGCGGACGCTGGGGCAAGATGCTCGCGATTGGATTACTCGGCTCGGACACCATCGCGCATCTCAGTGGAGCGCGCTCGTGGATCCGGCTCGGACCCCGGCGATCTGGCGAAGGACCGTTGCCGCAGGCCGGTGCAGCGAAGATCGGCGGATAGGCGGGAGGTTGGGTGTAATGTCCAACCAATTCGTCCAGCACCAGGCGATCTACCTCCAATATTGGAAGCAGTGGCTGGCCCTGGGAAATTCACCCGGTCACGCCCATTGAAATTGCGGTGCCAAACGGCGGCTGGCTAGAGCTGGTGGACGCCGCCCCGCAACTCCCCACCCGCCTAATCCTCCAGCCCGCGCGGCCCGCGCGCGCTCCGGTCCGCCTCTTCCAGCAGGCCTCGAGCCTCGGCCGCATCCTTGCGCCGCACCCATAATGCCATCTCGTAGGGCAGGCCGGGGATCATCATCTTCCCCACCTCGCAGGCGATTCCGGCCGAGCGCAGGTACCCCGCCGCCAGCTCCGCCTCCGCCTCGTCCTCGCAGTTCCACCGCCTCGCGCTCCTCCGGCGGCACGAACGTCATCTCGACATCGTCGTTCTCATCCATGATGGGTCTCCCTCTGCGCCGCCTCCATCTCTTCCGTCCATACCGCCCCGCCCTATCCCCTATTCCCTATCCCCCATCCCCCTTCCTCACTCCTCCCATTCCCACTTCTTCAGGAACCGCCGGCTGGCCTCGCCGCTGAACCCCGCCATCACCAGCTTGCGGTACACGCTCGCTGCGCTCTTCAGATCGGTCGGCGCCTTCACCCGCTTCTTCTTGAGATACGCCCGCAGCAGCCGGTCCTCGCGCCCCGCGTCCCCCGGCGCGCCATACGCGCCCTCGACCGCCTTTTTGGCGACGCTCTCGCCTACGCCCCGCATCCGCAGGTCGCGCAGCGCCCGTTCGCGTCCGTGGTGTTCGATTTCGTGCTGATACGACGCCCGCGCCGCCGCCATCCGCGCATCGTCCAGGTAGCCATGATCCCGCAGCCGCGCGATGGCCGCCTCCACCGCCTCGCCGCTCGCCGCCCGCGGACGCAGCAGCTTTTTCACCTCCGCCGTGCTCCGCTCCCGCCGCGCCAGCGCCTTCACGGCCTTTTCGTACAGCCCTTCCTCGTCCAACTTCTCCACGCCCTCAGTGTACAATCCCCCCAACTGTGAACTGTCAACTGTGAACTGTGAACCGTGAACTGTGACCTGTGAACTTTTAGTGCTCGGTGCGAACGCCGCCGGCCTCAGCGCCGCCAGCCGCGCCCGCAAGCGCGATCCGCGCCTGCGCATCACCGTGCTCGAGCGCGGCCCGGCGGCCAGCTACAGCAACTGCGGCCTGCCGTATTTCCTTTCCGGGCGCCTTGCCTCCCTCGACGCCCTCCGCACCCACCCGGTCGAATACTTCCGCGACCGCCGCGGCCTCGACCTCCGCCTTGGCCACGAAGCCCTCGAACTCGAGCCCGCCCGCCACCGCGTGCTGGTCCGCGACCCCGCCGGGGACGAGTCGTGGTTTCATTACGATCGCCTGATTCTGGCCACCGGCGCAGTGCCCCGCTGGCGCCCCGAGCCGCGCCGCAATGTTTTCGCCGCCAACAGCTGGTCCGACGCGGTCGCCCTCGATGCCGCCCTCCGTGCCGGCGGAATCCGCCGCGTCGCCGTGGTGGGCGGCGGCTACATCGGCCTTGAAACCGCCGAAGCCCTCCGCCGCCGCGGCCTCGACGTCACCCTGTACGACGCCCACGCCGCGCTCCTGCGCTCCTTCGATCCCGAACTCACCGCTGCGCTCCCCGACCGCCTCGCCGCCCTCGGCATCGGGGTGCGCCTCGGCGTCCGCGTGCAAAGCCTCGAAGGTCTCGATGCCGACGCCGTCATCAACTGCGCCGGCCTCCGCCCCAGCTCCGATCTCGCCCGCGCCGCCGGCCTGGCCCTTGGCGCCTCCGACGCCATCCGGGTGGACGACCTTCAGCAAACCTCCCATCCCGCCATCTTCGCCGCCGGCGACTGCGCCCAAACCCGCCACCGCCTCACCTCCGCCCCTCTTTGGATGCCTCTTGCCCTCCCCGCCAACCAGCAAGGCCGCGTTGCCGGCGCCAACGACCCCCGCCTGCGCTGCCCTGGCGCCCTCGGCACCCTGGTCGTCCCCCTCGCCGGCTGCGATTTCGGCCGCACCGGCCTCAGCCTCGCCCAGGCCCGCGCCGCCGGCTTCGCCGCCGCCGCCGAAGAGGTCGCCGCCCACGCGCAGGCCTCGTATCTCGACCCCCAACCCATCACGCTGCGACTCATCTACGACACCGCTGCCCGCCGCCCCCTCGGCGTCCAGCTCCGCGGCGCGCCCGGAACCGTCGCCGCCCGCCTCGACACCGCCGCTGCCGTCTTGGCCGCGGGCCTCGGCCTCGAGCAGATCGAATTCCTCGACTCCGCCTATCAGCCCGCCCTCGCCCCGCTCTACGAACCCCTCACCATCGCCGCCCACAACGCCCATCAGCGCTAGTCCGTTGCGCGAATTGCGCTGATGCATCTAACTGCCGCATGCGCATCCTGGTCGCCGAGGACGACAGCACGCTGCTCGAGCTCACCGGCGCCATCCTCAGCCAATCAGCCCAAGTGGATTGCGCCAGCCGTCCCGACCAGGCTCTGCGCCTTATGGCATCCGAGGCCTATGACCTCCTCGTCACCGACCTCAACATCCTGAACGGCGGCGATGGCCTCATGCTCTCCGGCGCCATGCGCTCGCTCCACCCCCGCGCCCGCAACGTCCTCATCACCGGCTATCCCGACTTCACTCGCGCCCTCGTGGCTATGCAGTCCACGCTCGATCTTGTGCTGGTCAAGCCCGTCGGCGTGGATCAGCTCCGTTCGCTGCCGCAGCTGGCCGCCGCAACGAGCCCTCAACCCGAGCCCGGCCGTGGCTCGATCTGGGACCTGCTCGACCAGCGCCGCACCGAAATCCTGGACGCTTGGCTCGATCTCGTCCAAAAGGACGAAGCCATCGGCAACCTCCCGCTCTCGGCCTCCGACCGCGTCGACCACATCGAAGCCATCCTCATCGACTTGGCCACGGTGCAGCGCGCCGAGACCAGCCACGCCGAGGCCCACGGCCGCGAGCGACGCGCCCAGCATTACAAAGCCGAGTGGATCGCACGCGAGATTAGCTTCCTCCGCCGTGTCATTTTCGACGCCGTCGTCGCCGCGCTCCTCAGCCTCGAACTCAGCCGCTTCACCACCGACCTTTTCGAATTGAACTGGCGTCTCGACGCCGCTATGCTGGTCTCGCTCCGCGCCTTCGGCCTGTTGAAGGATTAGCACCCGGGTTCCAAAACAGCCGACGCAAGCCAAGGCGTCGCTGCAAGCGGGACGCGCAGCGTCCCGCGTCAATAAACGCCTTCGGGCTGCTGAAGGCCTAGCCCCCACCGGCCCTTTACGCGGCTCGCCTCATCCTTCTGTTCTCGCCGGTCGCCTTCGCCATCGCTTCCATCGCCGCCCACACCCCCACCCCATAGGCCAAGTGCGCCCCCAGCGAAGCCACATGCACCGACATCGGATACTCCTTCGGGTGCCTTGCCAGCCCCATCTTGTACAGCATCCACAAATCCCCCAGCGCCCACAGTCCCGCGCCGAACAACAAGCCCCCGCCCCACGTCAGCGGCATGCCCGCCGCCCGGCTCAATCCAGCAATCGCGCCCCAGTGGGTTCCGTAGCCCCAATGCACCACCTGCCCGCCGACCTCGCGCGCCTGCCGCGACGGAGACTTCACCCCCGCCTGCTGCATCGCCCGCTTGGCGACTCTGTTGATGGTCGGCTCCGTGCCGCCGCCCTCGGTGTAAGCCAGGTCCGGATTCACCTTCGCCACGCCCTTCCAATACGCCCCCATGGCTGCCGTTCCCGCCGCTCCCGCCGCCCATCCAAGCAGTAGGTTCTTCGCAATCCCCATGTCTGAACCCTCCCTCCCGGGTTCAGATGCGCGTAACGTCGAACTGTGAATTGCGAACTGTGAACGGTGAACGGTGAACTGTCAACGGTGAACCGTCAACGGTCAACGTAAAGCTCGCTGCGCCGCTGCCCGAACAGATCGTTGTACTCCCCCACCCGCTTCGACCGTGCCGCCGCCAAATCCATCTCGACCACCGCCGTCTCCGCCCGCTCCCCCGACAGCCGCACCAGCACCTCGCCTTTCGGGCTCACCGCTTGGCTCTGGCCGATGAACGCATGCTCGACCGCGCCGTTCACCTCTCGACCCACGCGGTCGCACGTGGCGGTGAACACCCGGTTCTCGAGCGACCGCGTGATCATGGCTTGCGGGCAATGCGGCAGCACCAGGTTGGCCGGCTGCAGCACCAGTTCCGCTCCGCGCAGCGCCAGCGAGCGCGTCACCTCCGGGAAGTACCAATCGAAGCAGACCATCATCCCCACCCGCCCGAACGGCAGCTGCCAAACCGGCGCGGCCTCGCCTCCGGGCTGGAAGAACAGCGTCTCGCGCCCGAACAAATGGATTTTCCGGTAGGTCCCGACCAGCCCCTGCGGCCCCACCAGGTTGGCCGAGTTGTACAGCTTCCCGTCCCGTCCGCGCTCGGCGAAGCCATAGGCGACGTGGGTGCCGTGCGCGCGCGCGAACCCGGCCATGGCCGCGAAACTCGGCCCGTCATTGGCCGCCTCCGCCACGCGCTCGACCTCGTCCGCGGTGCCGAACGTGTAGCCAGAAGGGAACAGCTCGGGCAGCAGGTGCAGATCAGCGTCCAACGGACGCATCGCGCTGAGCGCCGCCTCGAGGTTGGCCTCGACCTGCAGCAGCTCCGGCTGCAGTTGAACCAGCGCCAGCCGCACCGGCTAGCCGCGGCCCTTGGGGTTCGCCGGCGGATTGTTCGCGCTCGCCGGCGGCGTCAGGCCGTTCATGCGCAGGTACTCGACCATCTGGCCGTAGTGGTCCATGCAATGCGGCGCGATCTGGACGGCGGTGCCAAACGCCTTGCCCGGTCCGGTCACCCGCTCGACGGCGGCATGGGCGAAGGTGAACGAGTCCTGCAATAGCTTCACGATCGCGGCCTTGCCTTGGATGCTATCCGGCCCGTTCTCGTTCGGCCCCGACTCCACCGGCGGCTTCTCGCCCAGGATGGCCGCGGCATACGCGTAATTGCTCACCGCGATGTGCTTCACTTCCTGCGCGAACGTGCGCACACCCTTGAAGTTGCCCATGCTCGCCGGCGGCGCGAAGTCGTACTTCGCCTCCGGCATCGCCTGCGCCGCGCCCACCACCTCGCGCGCGGTCGAGTCCAATTGCCGATTGAGGGATTGAGCGATCGTGGCCGGCGCCGGTGCCTGCGCCCACAAGCCCGCTGCCAAACCCAGGAAGAGAATCCAACCCTTGCGGAGTACCATCCCCTAACTCTCAACCATCAACTGCCAACTGTCAACTTGCGGCGATGACCGAACGCGGGGGTCGCGCCGTTGGCACTGCGGGCCAAGTCGGCGCGGAGTGACCGCGAAATTCCGTAGGGCGGTCCGCCCCCGCGGATCGAAGCGGCGCGCGCCCGGCAGGGCTGGGGTCCCGGGGTGCGAGCGTCGCAGCGAGCACGCTCTGCCGAGCGTAAAGCGGGTCGCGGGGCGAAGCCCCGCGGGGTCCCGCGCCAGTCAACCGAGGGGGAGGCGGCCAACCGGAGCCGTCGGGGGCAGGGCCCCCGGCAAAGAGACGGGCGGCATCTTGCGGCGACTAGGCCCCGCCACCCGCCAGCGCGACCGCCTTCTCGAGTTGCAGATCCGCCTGCGGCCCGGTCACGCCCAGCGGCGGATAGTCGAAATCCGGCAGCGCGCCGGCGTACTGCACCTGCATCACGTCCGGCGTCAGCCCGTCCTGCACCAGCTTGCCTTTCGGCGTGTAGTACCGCGCCACCGAAAGCCAGACCGCCGAGCCATCCCCCACCGGAATCATCTTCTGCGCCGAACCTTCCCCGAAGCTCCGGTCCCCGACCAGTTGCGCCCGTCCATTGCCTTGCAGCGCCGCCGCCGCCACTTCCGCCGGCCCCGAAGTCCCGAAGTTCACCAGCACTTCGAGTTTCCCGCTCGCATCCACGACCTTGCTGGCTTCCGCGCTGGTGGTCAGCCGCGGGAACTTCTGCCCTTCGAGATAGGTGATCGTCCCTTGCCCCAGGAACAGGTTCGCCGTGGCCTCGCCTTCGGCGTACGTGCCGGCGCCGCAGTTGCGCAGGTCGAGCACCAGCGCCTTGGCACCCTGGGAGGTGAGCGATTTTACCGCCGCCGCGATCTGCGCTGTGCGCCCGCTCTCGAAGCCGGGCACGGTGATGATTCCCACCCCGTTCTCGATCTTGCTGCCCAGCGGCGCCATCTTCGGCGCCACCCGCGCAATCACCACCTTCACCGGGTCGGATTCATGCAGGTGCACCACGCTCAGCGTCACCCGGCTCCCCACCGCACCCTGCAGCCGCCGCCGAATCTCCTCCAGCGACAACTCCCGTGTCCCGGCATCGTCAATCGCCTCGATGAAGTCGCCGCGCTGCAATCCCGCCTGGGCGGCATCGCCGCCCGGCTGCACGTCCACCACATCGGCATAGCCCACCCGCTTCGAGACCACGGCCTCGACTCCGCCCGCCGGCGGATTCTGCTGCGCGGCCTGGTAGGCCTTGTATTCGGCCGGGTTCAGGTAGCTCGAATCCGAGTCCAGCGATTCCAGCAGGCCATGCAGCGCCCCATCGCTGACTTTGGGCAGGTTCGGCGTGGTCACATACTCGTCGTAGATGTGCTGGTACACCTCGACCATGATGCCCATCTGCTTCACGGGCCCGTCCGGATCCGGCCCCGAGCGCCGCCACACCGCGCCCGCGGTCAGCGAAGCCACCAGCACCAAGGAAAACACCAGCACCACCAGCCCGGACTTTCGCGTCATAAAAGGTACCAATTCTCCCCAGTATACCCGAGCGTTTCAGCGGCCTCTAGATTTCCACCACCTTGAACCCCGCCGCCGGCCGCTGGCTTTGCAACAGCGGCAGGGCCACGTTGTGCACCGGGATTCCCCCCCGCGTCCGCCCCTCGGGCGCTCCATGGTGCGCGTGCCCGTGGAAGATCACCGTCGCCCCGAACCGGTCGCACACGTCGCTCAGCCGCGAGCTCCCCAGGAACGGGAACAGCTCCCGCGCTTCCCCCGCCGCCGTCTCGGGGATGGGCGCGTAGTGCATCAGCACCACCCGCCGTTCGTTCCGCAACTGCGACAGCGAGCGCTCGAGCCGCAGGCTCTCCTCCATCGAGGCATGCACGAAGCGTTTGATCTCGGGTTCGCCGAAGGCGGTCAGCTCGCCCCGCCCGAACCCTCCGCAGAATCCCTTGATCCCCGCGAACCCCACCCCGTCGCGCTCGTACGGTTCGCCATCAAGCGTCTTGATGCCCACCTCGTGCAGCATCTTCAATAGCTCCTCGACCTGGTCCGATTCATAGTCATGGTTTCCAAGCACCGAAATGATCGGCACCCGCAGCCGCAGCAGTTGGCTGATCAGCACCTCCATCTCCGCCGGCTTGCCGTAGTTGGTCAGGTCCCCGCCCAGCAGCAGCACATCGGCCCGCTGCGGAATTTCGTTCAGCCGCTCCCGGATCCGCGCCCGGTCCGCCACCCCGCAGTGCAGGTCCGCCACCGCCGCGATCCTCATCGCACCGCTTCCAGCCGGCATCGCCGCGAGGCATCTTCCAGGTTCTCCATCCCGAGTTGCGCAATATCGGGCGCGAACATCAGCGGATCCACCAGGCTTCCCCGGAACCGCCGTTCGCCGCCGCCGCCCCGATGCAGGATCAGGTCCAACCGCCCCAGCAGCTCCCGCCACAGCCAATCCGGCGTCTTCCTCCCCTCCGCCGGATACACGTAGCGGAACAGCATCAGATGCCACAGCAGCATCTCCCAGTGCTTGCCGGTGGCCTCCAGCAGCCGTTCCCAATCCAGCTCCGTGCCGCAGTGCTGGATCAAGTGGCACACATCGCTGCCGTCGAAACGCTCCCGCCGGGTCACGAATATTTTGCTCAGGATCATCTCTTCCGGCGCCAGCAGCTTGCACCGCTGTTCGAGAATCTCCTCCCATTGCGCCCGCTCGATCCACTCCGGCGTCACCCAGTACACCCCGTTCGACATGCCCGAGATCAGGTCCACGTAGTAGTCCCCCGCCCATGCCTTGGCCAGCCACACCGGATCGGTCACCTCCGTCACCAGCCCCGCCGTCCGGCACAATTGCAGCGCCACCTCGATCTTCTCCGCCGGCAGGAACAGGTCCAGGTCTTTGGTGAACCGCCAAATCCCGGTGTAGTGTTGAAAGGCGAAGGCGCCCGCCACGGCATAGCCCACCCCGCCGCGGCTCAGCGCCCGCAGCACCCGTTGGAACAGTTGCCGCTGCTCGGCCACCAGCACTTCCACCATGGTCTTTTTCCAGATGTCGCCCTCGGAGTTGGCTGTTGCACGCCGCTACCTCTACGGCGGCCTCGTCGGGTCCACCCTCGCCCAGCTCTGGCTGCTGCTTCTCCTCCTCTGCGCCTGGCGGCGCGGCCCACGCACCCCGCTGAAGCTGTTCTCTTTTCTCCTGCTGGGCTTGCTGCCTTGGGACTTCGCGCTCGGCTTCCTCCGCGAGCGCGCCTACGGCTTCCAGCACCTCGCGTTCGCCGCCTGGCTCGGCCAGTGGGCCCTCGGCGCTCTCCTCGACCTCGCTGCCGCCCTCATCGTCGTCACCCTCGCCTATGCCTGGGCCCGCCGTTCCCATCCCTGGCTCCGCATCTACACCGTCCTGGCGCTGTCCATCGTCTTCGCCGTCGCCATCGAGCCTGTCTTCATCGCCCCGCTCTTCAACCGCTTCACCCCGGTTCGCAATCCCGAAATCCGCGCCGACCTCCAACAGCTCGCCGCCCGCGCCGGCATCCCCCGCGCCAAGATCCTCGAAGTCGATGCCAGCCGCCAATCCGCCCACACCAACGCTTACGTGGTCGGCATCCTCGGCTCGCAGCGCATCGTCGTCTACGACACGCTCCTCGCCACCCAGACTCCGGCCGAAATCGAGTTCACCGTCGGCCACGAGATCGGCCACTACGTGCTGCACCATCTCTGGAAAGGCGTGGCCTTCACCCTCGCGCTGCTCGCCGCCTTTTTCGCCATCCTCGCCTGGCTGTTTCCCAAGTTCTCCGGCGGCCGCTCGCCCGCCGACACCGCCACGCTTCCGCTCACGCTGCTGATCCTGATGGTCCTGCTCTTCCTCGCCGCGCCCCTGACCAACGGCTTCTCGCGCTGGGAGGAGCACCAAGCCGACGCGTACGGCCTCCAGCTCAGCGGCCAAGCCGCCGCCGCCGTCTCCGGCTTCGAGCGCGAGGAGCGCACCGATCTCATCTACCCCGATCCGCCCGCCTGGATCGTCTTCTGGTTCTTCACCCACCCCAGCCAGCAGCAGCGCATCAGCTTCGCCCGCGCCGCCATGGACCGCCAGCGGTGAACGATCAACCCGGCGGTTGCCGGCCCCGCGCCACCCGCGCTCCGTACGCCCGCAGCGCTTCCCGCACCGCCGTTTCCAGCGGCTTCAGTTGCCCCCGGTACCGGCCCATCAGGAAGGGCCGCGCCAGGCCCGGAATGATGGAGGGATCGAGCCGCCACGGGATCGTATCGATATCGATCGGCGGCAGCGTTCCGTCCAAGCCTTGTTCGCGGCACACCCGCTCCGCCTCGCGTTGCAGCGCATCCCCGGCGATCAGCGGCAGCTCGCTCTTGCGCCGCCGCGTCTGCGAGGCCTCGACCAGCGCCACCGCCATGGCGTTCATGGCCGCCGGCGTGGCCGCGGCCAAGGCGTCGGCCAAGGCCTCGTGCGGCTGGGCCTCGCCCGAGCCTTGCGGCAGCGCGGCATGCAACTGGGCCACGATGGCCTCCAGCTTGCGCCGGTCGCTCTCGTCCAGCGCGCCGTAGCCGCGCATCCCGCGCGGCCCCAATTCCTCCAGCCCGATCTCGGCCAGCGCCCACTGCGACTGCAGCGCCTGCCGCGCCCCCGGCGCGGCGCCGTCCTCCTCCATGCCTTCGGCGCGCATCACCTCGCGCATCGCCGCCCGCACCCGCGCCACCGCCGCCTGCTGCCGCGCCCGCTCTTCGCCGTCGAGGTCGTCCGACCAGCGCGAGAACATCCGCCCCTTGCCCGCGCCCTCGAGGATCCCCTCGATCGCCCCCAACTGCCGCTCCAGGTGCGCCAGCCCCTCGCGCAGATGCCGTGTTTGCGTTTCGTTCATGACTGATTGTCCGCTGTCCGTCGGTCGCGGTTCACTGCTACGATATCCCCCGTGCGCTCCGCCCTCCTCGCCCTCTCCCGCAACCCTTCCATGCGGCAGTTCACCGAGCACAGCGCGCTCGGCAAGCGCATCTCCCGCCGCTTCGTGGCCGGCCTCAGCCTGGAGGACGCCATCTCCGCCGTGGCCGCCGTCAACCAACTCGGCATGGCCGCCACCCTCGATCCGCTTGGCGAAAACGTCACCTCCGCCGCCGCCGCCGAATCCGCCGCCGCCAGCGCCTGCGACATCCTCGACGCCATCCACCGCCGCCAAGCCGACTCCACCCTCTCGCTCAAGCTTACCCAACTTGGCCTCGACCTCCCCGGCGACCTCGCCCGCCGCCAGCTCGATCGCATCCTCGAACGCGCCGCCGCCCACGGCATCTTCATCCGCGTGGATATGGAAGGCTCCGACTACACCCAGGCCACGCTCGACCTGGTGCACGCCGCCCACGCCGCGGGCGCGAACGTCGGCACCGTGGTCCAGGCGTATCTGCACCGCACCGCCGCCGACATCGAGGCGCTCATCGCCGCCGGCATCCGCGTGCGCCTGGTCAAGGGCGCCTACCGCGAGCCCGCTGCGCTCGCCCTGCAGGAAAAATCCGCCGTCGATGCCAACTACGTCGCCCTCATGCAGCGCCTGCTCTCGAGCGGCCTCTACCACGCCATCGCCACCCACGACGAGCGCATCATTGAAAGCACGCTCGCTTTCGCGCGCGCCCGCCAGATCCAGCCCGACCGCTTCGAGTTCCAGATGCTCTACGGCATCCGCCGCGACCTGCAGCAGAAGCTCACCCGCCAGGGCTGGCGCATGCGCGTCTACATCCCCTTCGGCCCCGAGTGGTACCCCTACTTCATGCGCCGCCTCGCCGAACGCCCGGCCAACCTGCTCTTCCTGCTGAAGAATCTCGTAAAGTAAACTCTGCGTGAATCTCCTCTCCGCTTTTCAGGCGCGCGAGCTCGACCGCGCTGCCATGGCCGCCGGCGTGCCTTCGGCGGCGCTCATGCGCCACGCGGCCGCGGCGCTCGAGGCCGCCATCGAACGCGATTTCCCCGCCGCCCTCGCCGGGACCATTGCCGTCCTCTGCGGACCCGGCAACAACGGCGGCGACGGCCGCCTGCTGGCCGAAATGCTCGCCGCCCGCCCGGCGCAAGTGCTGCTGCTCGCCGATCCCGCCGCCTGGCCCCGGTTGCGTTCCGAGGTCCTGGCCTGCGACCTCGTGGTGGACGCGCTGTTCGGCACCGGCCTGCTCCGTCCCCTGCGCGGCCCGTTCCGCGATCTCGTCCTCGACCTCAACCAGAATTTCCGCGGCCCCGTCCTCGCCGCCGACCTGCCCAGCGGCCTCTCCGCCGACGCCCAAGGCCCCGCCGACGCGCCCGACGCCGCCGTCCTCCGCGCCTCCGCCACCGTCACCTTTGCCGCCCCCAAGCGCGGCCTCTATCTCTCGCCCCACGCCGCCGCCGCCGGCCGCATCACCGTCGCGCCCATCGGCATCCCCGCCGCCGCCCTCGCCGCCGCGCCCGCCCATTTGCGTCTCGTCCAGCCCGCGGACGTCGTGCCCTTCCTCGCCCCCCGCCCCGCCGATTCGCACAAAGGCCGCTACGGCCACGTCTTCGTCTTGGCCGGTTCGCTGGGCAAGTCCGGCGCCGCCGTGCTGGCCTCGACCGCCGCGCTGCGCATGGGCGCGGGCCTGGTCACCGCCGCCGTGCCCGGGGCGGTGCAGCCCATCGTCGCCGCCGCCCTGCCCGAGCTCATGACCGAAGTCTTGCCCGCCAACCCGGCCGCGGCCGCCATCTTGCTGAAGCCGGCCACGGTGCTGGCCCTCGGCCCCGGCTTGGGCCAGTCGCCCGCCGTCACCGCCGCCGTCCGCCATCTCGTCCGCGCCGCCGCCCTTCCCTGCGTGCTCGACGCCGACGGCCTCAACGCCTTCCACGGCAGCCGCGACCTGCTCCGCTTGCCCGGCGGCGTGCTCACGCCCCATCCGGGAGAGATGGCCCGCTTGTTCGACGTCTCCTCCGCCGAGGTCCAGTCCCGCCGCCTCTACTTCGCCCAGCGTCTTGCCGCCGAGACCGGCGCGGTCGTCGTCCTCAAGGGACACTTCTCCCTTATCGCGGCCCCCGATGGCGCCACCTTCATCAATCCCTGCGACTCGCCCGGCATGGCCACCGCCGGCGCCGGCGACGTCCTCACCGGCTTCATCGCCGGCCTCCTCGCCCAGCATCCCCAGGCCCCGCGCCTCGAGCTGGTCGCCGCCGCCGTCTATCTGCACGGCCTGTCGGGCGTGCTCGCCGCCCGCCGCCTCGGCGAGATGCCCATGATCGCCAGCGACATCACCGCCTCGCTACCCGAGGCCATCCGCGAGGTGGCCCCTGCCTGATTTCGATTCTCCCGAAGCCCTGCAAGCCGCCGGCCGCGAACTCGCCGCCACGCTCCCCGATTTCGCCGTCCTGGTGCTGGTGGGCGAACTCGGCGCCGGCAAGACCACCTTCACCCAAGGCCTCGCCTCCGGTCTCGGCGTCGCCCGCGAAGACGAAGTCGCCAGCCCCACCTACACCCTGATCCACGAATACCACCGCGAATCGGTGAGCCTCTACCACCTCGACCTCTACCGCGTCGAAACCCCGCAGCAGTTCTCCACCCTCGGCCTCGAAGACCTCTTCCTGCCTCCGCCCCCCGGCGCGAAAAAAGTCATCGCCATCGAATGGGGCGAACGCCTCGAGCCCCAGCTCTCCCGCCCCTACCTGCGCCTGCGTCTTCAGGCCCCACTCCCCCACCGCCGCACGCTGGATCTGCAAGTCATCCAACGGTCGAGCTGAGTGCTGACGGCTGAGTGCTGAATGCTGACTGCTGAGTGCTGACTGCTGCCCCTACCCCATCGCCCACCGCACCCCGGACCCCGCCTGCTTCACCCCCCGGCTCACCGATTTGCCCACGCTCGCACCCATATCCTTCAGCGCCACCGGCACCTTCCTCAGCGCCCGCCGCGTCGCCCTCGGATGCCGCACCGCCACCGTCACCGGCGACACCGCCCCCACGGCCAAGCCCAGCCGCTTGTGATCGCTCAGCATCAAGGCCACCGCTGCCCCCAGCGGCGCCCACGTCAACAGATGTTCCACGGTTCGGCTCATAATGGTTTTTCTCCCTCTGCTCCCCAGCTTTAGAGCCGCGCTCGCCAAACCATGTTGCCCAACGCCCTCACGCCGCTTGCGCTCGGCATCTTCGCCGCGCTGGCCAACGTCTTTGGCGGCCTGGTCCTCACCGGCCGCGATTGGGAGCGCCGCTACCTTCGCTACTTCATCGCCCTCGGGGCCGGCTTCATGCTGGCCGCCGCCCTGCTGGAGATGCTGCCCCAAAGCTTGGCCTTGCGGCCGGCCTCCGCCCCGCTGCTCCTGCTCGCCGGCTACCTGCTCGTCCACTTGGTCGAGCACTCCTTCGTCGCCCACTTCCACTTCGGCGAGGAGACCCATGCCGCCCACTTCGTCCATGGCCATTTGCCCTGGTCGGTGATGGCGGGCTTGGCCATTCACACCTTCTTTGACGGCGTGGCCATCGGCAGCGGCTTCCTGGTCTCGAGCTGGCTGGGTTGGATCATCTTCCTCGCCGTCTTCCTGCACAAAGTTCCCGAGGGGTTCACCATGGCCTCCGTCGTCCTGGCCGCCGGCCGCGGCAACCGCGCCGCCCTCGCCGCCACCGCCGTGCTGGGCGCGGCCTCGGTGCTCGGCGTCGCGGTCATGCTCTTGTTTCCGGTGGGGCTGCCCGAAGCTCTTCCTTTTGCCGCCGGCGTCACCCTCTATGTCGCCACTTCGGATTTGATTCCCGAGGTCAACCGCGAGCCCGGCATCCGCATGGCGCTGTGCGTCTTCCTCGGCGTCGCCATCCTGGCCGCCCTCGAATTCACCTTCCGCTCCCTCTCGATATGACCTTCCTGCTTGCGCTCGCTTTGTTGGTGCAATCCCCGGCCGCGCTGAAGCCGCACGGCTACGTCAACGACTTTGCGCATGTGCTTTCGGCCGCCGACGCCGCCGCGCTCGAGCAGCGCGCCCAAGCCCTCGACAACGCCACCAAGGTCCAGATCGCGCTGGTCACGGTGGACACCACCAACGGCCTCGGCGCCTTCAACTACTCGCTCCAGCTCGCCCAAAGCTGGGGCGTCGGCTCGAAGGTCGCTGCCAACGGCAAAGACAAAGACACCGGCCTGCTCATCCTGCTCGCCGTCCACGACCGCACCTATCAAGTCCAGATCGGCTACGGCCTCGAGCCCTACATCACCGACGCCGACGCCGGCACCTGGATGCGCGGCTTCCTTCCCCAGCTCCGTGCCGCCGACTACGCCGCCGTCTTCGGCGGCATGCTTGACAACATCCAGTCCACCCTCGCCGAGCGCATGCCGGGCGCGGCCGCCAGCTTGCAGGCCCTGCCGGCGGCGCCGCTCCACCGCTCCCGCTCCCGCGGCAATCAGAATCCGGCCGGCGTCATCGTCGCCTTCATCATCCTCTTCTTGGTCCTGGGCGCCTTGGGCGGTCGCGGCCGCGGCGGCAGCGGCTGCTTCTGGCCGCTGCTGTTCATGAACCTGGGCGGCGGCGGCTACCGCGGCGGCGGCTGGGGCGGCGGCTTCGGCGGCTTCGGCTCAGGCGGAGGCGGCGGGTTCGGAGGCTTCGGCGGCGGAGGCTTCGGCGGCGGCGGCGCCGGCGGCAGTTGGTAAGGCTGGAACCGCAGTTCAGTTAAGTACCGCGACAGCGCATCGCCAGCTCACCCGTCCGCTATTGTCCCCCTGGTCCCTGTCCCTCAATTCCCCCGCAGCGCCGCCATGGGCTCGATCTTCGAGGCCCGCCGCGCCGGCCAATACCCGGCCGCCGCCGCCACCAGCAGCAGCAATCCGATCATCGCGGCATAGGTCAGCGCGTCGCCGGCCTCGGTGCCGAATAGCAGCGACTGGATCATCTCCGCCGCCCCGAACGCACCCGCGCTCCCGGCCGCTGCGCCCGCGCACACCAGCCCCAGCGTGCGCCCCAGCACCGCCCGCTGCACCCGGCCCCGGCTGGCGCCGAGCGCCATGCGGATGCCGATCTCCTGCGTGCGCCGCGTTACCCCGTAGGCGATGACGCCGTAAATTCCCAAGGCTGCCAGCAGCAGTCCCAACCCCGCGAATGTCGCCACCAGCAGCATGAAGAACCGCCGCGGCGACTCGGCCCGTCCGACGATCGCGCCCATCGGGGTGAGTTCCTCGGTCGGCTGCTGCGGGTTCAGTTTCCTCAGCGCCGCCAGCACTTCCGGCCCCAGCCCCGCCGCCGCCCGGCGGCTGCGCACCACCAATTCCGCCGCGTTCGGCCGGCGCTGCAGCGCCGAGTAGTAGACCTGCCAGCCCGTCTCGTGCTCGATGCTCGACACGTGCGCGTCGTCCACCACGCCGATCACCGTCAGCCTGTCGCCGTTGCCCGTCAGCACCTTGCCCACTGCATCTTCGCCCGGCCAATAGAACTTGGCCGCGGCGGCGTTGATGATGATCACCCCCGGCCGGTCCATGCCGTCGCTCCAGTCGAAATCGCGCCCATGCACGCGCATCCCCATGGCGCGCAGATACCCGGGAGAGGTCACATACACCAGCGGCGCTGGCGGATGCAGATCCTTGGTGTAGGTCCGCCCCGGCGGAATCAGCGAACCCCAGGCGCGGTTCGCCCCCAACGGTAGGTAGTCCACAATCCCGGCGCTCTCGACCCCGGGCAGCGCCTCGACCTTCTCGATCGCGGCGCGGAATGCCGCTCCGCGCTTTGCCGCGCTCGCGTTCTCGTTGGGTGCGATGTCGTTGTACAGCATCTTGATCGCGGCTGCGCCTTCGGGCTGAAAGCCCAGGTCCAGGTCGAGCACCCGCACGAAGCTGCGCAGCAGCAGCCCGGCCCCCACCAGCAGCACGCACGCCAGCCCCACCTCGGCGATCACCAGCCCCGAGCGCAGCATCTCGTGCCGCCGCCCGGCGCTGGTTCCGGGTCCGGAGTCCTTCAGCGCCGCCTGCAGGCCCGCGCCCGCCAGCCGCAGCCCCGGAACCATCCCGAACAGCAACGTCGCCACCCCCGCCATCAGCACGGTCCAGCCCCCCGTGGCGGCGTTCATCCGCATCGTGCTCAGCAGCGGCAGCGCCAGCGAGCCTTGTCGCGCCAGCCAGGCCATGAGCGCCCAAGCCAGCCCGAAGCCGAACCCTCCCCCCGCCGCCGCCAGCAGCAGGCTCTCGGTCAGCATTTGCCGCAGCAGCCGCCCGCGGCTCGCCCCGAGCGCCCCGCGCACCGCGAATTCCTTGTCCCGCGCCGCCGTCCGCGCCAGCAGCAGGTTCGCGAGATTCACGCACGCGATCAGCAGGATCATCCCCACCGCGCACCAGAGCGCGATCAGCGAGCGCCGCAGCCGCCCGCTCACGTACTCCTTCAAGCTGCGCAGCTGCATCCCCGCGCCCGGTCCCGCGTAGGCGCCGCAAGATTGCGGCACCGAGGCTCGCCAGCACAGGCTGGGCACCACCGCGCTGGCCTCGGCCTGCGCCGGTCCCAGGCCCACGCCCGGCTTCAGCCGCCCCACCAGGGTGACGATGTTCCCGTACAGGCGCTCCTGGTCAAGCACCAGCGGCTCGATCACGTCGGTGCGCTCGCCCGGCGCGAAGATCGCCCCGAAATCGAAGCCCTCGGGCAGCACCCCCAGCACCGTCACCGGCGCGCCATTTAATTGGATCTCCTGCCCCACAATTCCCGGATTCGCCGCAAACTGGCGCCGCCAAAAGCCGTACTCGAGCAGCGCCACCGCATGCGCGCCGGTCTGCGCCTCCGCCATCGTGAACGCCCGTCCCAGCATGGGCTGCACGCCCAGCACCTGGAAGAAATTTCCGATCACCAGCTTGCCGGTCGCGGGCACGGGCGCGCCTTCGCCGCCCAGCCGCAGGTTGTCGGGCGTGGTGAAGGCCTCGTACCCGGTGATGCCTTCATAGGAATGCGTGCGCGCCACGAACTCTTCGTACGCGTCGGCGGAATACGTCGCCCCCGAAAGCCCCGCCTTCTGCGGCGGCGGCGCGATCCACACCAGCCGCGCCGTGTCCCGCCCCGGCAGCGGCCGCAGCAGAATCGTGTCCACCACGCCGAACACGGCGACGTTGGCGCCGATCCCCAGCGCCAGGATCAGCACCGCCACCGCCGTGAATCCTGCATCGCGCCGCAGCGTCCGCAGCGCGTACCGCGCGTCCTGCCCGAGCGCGTCCACCCACGGCACTCCGCGCCCCTCCCGCAGCCGGTCCCGGCCGGCCCGCATTCGGTCTCCGTTCGATTCGTCCATCGCCGCCTCTCCTGGGTAATACCGACGTCAGCCTGGCAGGTTTCATGCACCTCGACCGACCCACGCGGGGGTCGCGCCGTTGGCACCGTGGGCCAAGTCAGCTCGATCAGGCCGCGAAATTCCGAAGGCGCATACGCATGCGTTTGCGCCCCCGGCAAGCAACCAGGCGCGGCCCCGACAGGGTTGGGGTCCCACGGTGCGAGCGTCGCAGCGAGCACGCCCTGTCGAGCGTCAAGCGGGTCGCGGGGCGCAGCCCCGCGGGGTCCCGCGCCAGTCAATGGACCGCCCCGGCGCAGTCACTGCCGCGGGCAGGGAGGCGAGGGGAGGCCGACCTACGGGAGGCGCGGTTGCGCCTGCGCTGTCCCAGCAGTGCGCGACGCGGCGCCGGCGGCAGTTGGTAGTCCGCAGCCCGCCACCACCGCAAGGTTGACCGCGAGTGCCCACAGCCCCGAGTATCCGTTCCAGCCGAATACCGGAAACAGCGATCCCATCCCCTGCCACCACGCCATCGCCGTGCCGGTCGCCATGCCCGCCGCCCATCCCGCGATCAGCACCCCCGCCCGCACCCGCCACCCCATCAGCCCGAACAGCACCGCCGGCAGCGTCTGCAGGATCCAAATCCCGCCCAGCAATTGGAAATTGATCATGAACCCCGGCCGTCCCCACAGCACGAACGCCAGCGCGGCCAGCTTCAGCCCCAGCGAAATGCGTTTCGCCGTCGCCGCATCCGCGCCCCGCCCTTTCAGCAGGTTGCGGGTGAACAGGCTCGCCGCCGCAATCGCCATCACCGCCGCCGGCACCAGGCCGCCGATGGCGATCGCCGCCAGGCAGAAGCCGGCGAACCACCCCGGCATCATCCGCGTCAGCAGCAGCGGCACCGCTTCGTTGCTCGAGCCCGCGTGCACGCCCGCCGCCAGCGCCATGAACCCCAGCGCCGCGATCAGCCCCAGCACCAGGTTGTAGGCCTGCAGATAGACGGCGTTGCGTTCCACCACCCGCTGGCTCGAGGCGCTCAGCACGCTGGTGGTGATGTGCGGATACAGCAGGATCGCCAGCGCCGACCCCAGCGCCAGCGTGGCGAAGCCGAAGTACTGCCCCGGCTGCAAGACCAGCATCTTCGCCGGCACCGCCGCCAGGATGTGGGCGAATCCGCCCAGCCGCTGCGGAATGATCGCCATGGCGGCGATCACCACCGTGAACACCATCACGTCCTTGATCACCGCCACGCTCGCCGGCGCCCGCAGTCCGCTGGCGTAATCCCACACCACCAGCAGTCCGAAGGCGGCCCACAGCGGCCAGCTCGAGTTCCCGTACCCCAGCGCCTGGATTGCCACCTCGATCCCCACCAACTGCAGCGCGATATACGGCACCGTCGCCAGGATGCCGGTGAATGCCACCGCCTTGCCCAGCCCCGCGCTAGAGAAGTGCGCCTGCGCGAAGTCCGCCAGCGTCACGTGCCCATGCCGCTTGGCCACCTCCCACAGCCGCGGCATCACCAGATAAAACAGCGGGTACGCCAGCGTGACGTACACCACCGCGAAAAATCCGTTCGCCCCCGCCCCGTACACCAGCCCCGGCACCGCCAGCAGCGTGTAGGCGGTGTAGGCGTCGCCGCCGATCAGGAACCAGGTGATGAGCGTGCCGAACCGCCGCCCCGCCAGCCCCCACTCTTCAATGCTGTCGAGCTTGCCCCCGCGGCGCCCCGCCACGAACCCCACCGCCGCCACCACCGCCACCAGCGTGACGAATACCGCTGTCACCGCTCCCCCTTGCCAGAGAACGTCTTCCTGTACACCACGGCGTTGATCGCCGCCGTCACCCCCACCCAGCCAAAGACATACCAATAGAAGAAGGGAATCCCCAGCCACGCCGGCCGCACCCGCGCGTACAGCGGCACCCACAGCAGCGCCACGAACGGCACCCCCAGCATCCATCGCATTTTCATTCGGCTAATATTAGTCTGTTCTCTGGCCCCCGGGTCCCCGCATGTCCCACCAGTCCGCCTTGGACCGCATGTCCGCCTGGCTCGCCGACCTCTACCGCGAGCGCCTGCAATCCCTGCTCGTCTACGGATCCTTTGCCAACGACGGCGCCAACCACGATCCCCAGCGCAGCGACATCAACTTGCTGGCCGTCCTCGACCGCCTCGACGCGGCCACCTTGGACCACGGCGCCCCGGCCGTGCGCTGGTGGGTCGAGCAGGGCTATCCGCCCCCGGTCATCCTCTCCCGCGACGAGCAGGACGACTCCGCCGACGTCTTCCCGGTCGAATACCGCGACATCCAATCCCATCACTTGGTGCTGCGCGGTGAAGATCTCTTCGCCGCCGCCCCCGCCTTTCCCGAGCTGCACCGTCGCCAGCTCCTGCACGATTTGCGCGCCAAGCTGCTCCGCCTGCGCGCCGCCTACATGCAGCGCGGCCACCAAGCCAAGGCCCTCGAGGCCATCCTGCTGGATTCGGTCAGCACCTTCCTCACCCTCTTCCGCCACGCCCTGGCCGCGCCCGGCGAGCCGCTGATCGTCGCCAAGGACGAAGTCCTCGCCGCCGCCGCTCGCCGCTTCGGCTTCTCCGCCGCCCCCTTCCAAGCCATCCTCGAAGCCCGCCGCGCCAAGTCGCGCCTCGAGGATGGCAAGCTCGACCGCCTGCGTCCCCTCTTCGCCCAATACCTCGCCGCCATCATCACCGTCGAGCGAGCCCTGGAGGTCTCCAAGAAATCCCATGCCTGATTCCCGTACCCGTGGTTCCGCCCGCCCCTGGCTGGTCGCCGTCATCGTCATCGTGCTCGTCGCCCTCGCTTTTGCCTCCACCTTCACCGGCCGCTACAACAACATGGTCCGCATGCGCGAGGCCATCAAGCAGAGCTGGTCCGAAGTGGATGTCAACATCCAGCGCCGTGCCGACCTCATCCCCAACCTGGTCGCCACCGTCCAGGGCTTCGCCAAGCAGGAGCAGAAGGTGATCGGCGAGGTCACCTCCGCCCGCGCCGCCCTCGGCGGCGCCCGCACCCCCCAGCAAACCATGTCGGCCAACAACCAGCTCGATGGCGCCCTCAGCCGCTTGCTGGTGGTGGTCGAGAATTACCCCCAGCTCAAGAGCAACCAGAACTTCCTCGCCCTCCAGGACGAGCTGACCGGCACCGAGAACCGCATCGCCGTTTCCCGCCGCCAGTACAACCTCGCCATCCAGAACTACGACGCCTACATCGGCACCTTTCCCAACAATTTGGTTGCCCATTTCGGCGGAATGCCCTACAACGACCAGTACTTTCAGACCTCCGAGGCCAACCGCCAAGCCCCCCCCAAAGTCTCCTTCCCTCAATGACGCCCCCGTCCTCTCGGCCGCGGCACGCCCCCCTCCCCCATTCCCCCTCCCCCCTCCCCCCTCGTCCCGCAACTTCCGGTAACCACAAGGGTTCACCCATCAGGGAGACCCATGGGCGCGGAGCTCACACTCGTGCTTGAAGCCGCTGCGGTTCGCGTCCTCGACGCTGACACCGACCTGATGCTGCGCTTCCAGGCCGGCGAAGCCGAATGCTTCGACGACCTCGTCGCCCGCTACCGCAAGCCCCTGCTCGGCTTCCTCTATCGCATGGTGGGCGATCTGGCCGCCTGCGAAGACCTGCTGCAAGAAGCCTTCCTGCGCGTCTACCAGCACCGCTCCCGCTACCAGCCCCAGGCCCGCTTCAGCACCTGGATTTATCAGATTTCGCAGAACTTGGCCCTCAACTACATCCGCGACCATCGCCGCGACAAGCTCGGCGATTCGCTCGATGCTCCCGCTCCCGGCCTGGACGCCGACGCCGCCCCGCGCCAGCTTCCCGATCGCAGCCCCACCGCCGAGCAGGCCCTGCTGGCCCAATCCATCGCCGACCACCGCACCCAGCGCATCCGCGCCGCCATCGCCGCCTTGCCCGAGCGCCAGCGCTCCGCGGTCGTGCTGCACAAGTATCAAGGCTTGAACTATTCCGAGATCGGTGGCATCCTCGGCCTTTCCGAGAGTGCCACCAAGTCATTGCTGTTCCGCGCTTACGAGACCTTGCGCCGCGGATTGAAGGACTTGCTATGAAGCCCAACGAATCCCCCCAGGACCTGGAAAACCTGCTCTCGCTGCTGGACGAGTGGCGTGATCGCCCCGAGCCTTCCCTCGGTTTCGAGGCCCGCCTCCATCGCCGCATCGCCGCCGCCGAAGCTCCCGCGCCCCGCCGCCGCTTCTCGCTCAAGTTGGCTTGGGCGGCTCCGGCGGCCGCCACCTTCGCCGTGCTGCTCGCCCTCGGCCTGTTCCTCTTCAACGGCTCCAGCCCCGATCGCTCCGCCGCTCCCGCGCGCGTCCAAGTGGCGCAAGTGACCGATCCCATGATGCGCGACCTGCAAGTCCTCGGCCGCGACCACGACCTGCTCGACCACCTCGATTTCCTCAGCGCCCCCATGACCGACGCGCCCGCGCGCACGGTCAAAGACTGAAGCCGGATGCCATGAAGCTCGCCTGCGCTTTCGCCCTGCTGCTGGCCCTGCCCTTGGGTGCAGGCGCGCAGCGCGGTGCGCGCATGCCCCGCGGCGGCGGCGGCCGCATCGGGCGCATCGCCCCTCCCGCCTCCCGTCCCGCCGCCCGCCCTCCGCTCGGTTCCGGCCTCGAGAAGCTTAGCCAGCTCCCGCCCGACCAGCGCGAGCAAGCCCTGCGCAGCAATCCCGATTTCCAGAAGCTCCCGCCCGAGCGCCAGCAGCAGGTCATCAAGAGCCTCAACCGCCTCAACGCCATGACCCCCGAGCAGCAGCAGCGCACCATCGAGCGCATGCGCGACTTGGGCAAGCTCAACCCCGAGCAGCGCGCCGGCCTGGAAAGCGTCTTCAATCAATTCCAGGGCATGACCCCCGATCGCCGCCGCGCGTTCCGCCAGGCCTACAACAACCTGCGCATGTTGCCGCCCGAGCAGCGCGACCTGCGCATGTCCCAGCCCGGCTTCCAGCAGCGTTTCTCGCCCGACGAGATCCAAGGCCTGCACAAGGCCCTCGACCTCAACCTCCCCGGCGACGTCATCGGCGCCCGCCCCCCCGGCGGCCAATAGGCGCGCGGCCAAGGCGCCCATCTTTCGGCCCGGCGGCTCCGCCCGGCCTCCGCGCTACCCCCTCCGTCCCACCCGCGTCGCCAGCCCCGGCCACAGCCGCTCGATCGCCACCAGCACCTTCCCGTGCCCGGTCACGATCTTCTCCCGCTTTCCCCGCTCGACGGCCCGCAAGATCTCCCGCACCGCCTTCCCCGTCGGCACCCGCAGCCACTCCGGCGCGCTCTTCTGCCTCTCCGCGTGCGCCTGTCCCTGGTTATCCACCTGGTGGAACTCGCTCACCACGAACCCGGGGCTGATCAGCGTCACCGCCACCCCGCGCGGCCGCAGCTCGGCCCACAGCGAGTTCGCCAAGGCCCGCACCGCGAACTTGCTCATCGAGTACGCCGAGGCCCCGCCGGTCGAGACCCAGCTCGCCACGCTCCCGATGATCACCAGGCTCCCGCGCCTGCGTTCGAGTTCGCCCACCGCGGCGTAGACCGTCCGCAGCACCCCGAAGACATTGGTCTCGAACTGCCGCCGGTAATCCTCGATCGTCAACTCCGCGACCTGGCCCGTCACCCCGAACCCGGCGTTGGCGAAGACCACATCCACCCCGCCCCAGCGCTCGACCGCCGCCGCCACCGCCCCTTCCAGGTCCCCATCCCGGGTCACGTCGCACTCCACCGCCAGCGCCTGCGCCGCCCCGATCTCGCCGGCCAAGGCCTCGATCTTCTCCCGCCGCCGCGCGCACAGCGTCAGCCGCGCGCCCCGCCCCGCCAACTGCAGCGCCAGCTCCCGCCCGATCCCCGCCGACGCCCCCGTGATCAGCACCGATTTCCCTTGAAATTCCATGAAATAAGATTAGACGCGGAGGGCTCGGGAACAGGGTCGCAATGCAATCGGCCCTCGAAGTCTTGGGCGACCTCTACCGCGTCCTTCCCGACCAGGCGGCGTTGAGCTGGGAACGCGATTCGAATCTCGATTTCCTCGATGACACCAAGGCCGAATTGGGCGTCGGCGTCGCCACCGCGCCACCGGCGCAGGCGCCTCGCCGCCAAGCCGCCTTCTCCCGCCTCGGCCGCAAGCCCCTGCTCGCCATTGATCGTGGAAGCGCTTTGGTCTTCGGAACCCTTGCCGCCTATGCAAACGCCCAGTCCGGTTGCAAAACGGTAAGCTGCCGGTCACGCAACGGTCGCCATCGCCCTGCCAACGCCCGCTTCTAAGTAGGCATGGAACCGAATGCTGCACCCGCCGTGGCCCCCGAGGCCGCCTTGGCCGCCCTCTGGCCGCGCTTCCTCAAGAACCGCCTCGACCTCAAGCAGGCCCGCGCCACCGTCCGCGAGCACCGCGCCTTGTTCAAGACCTCCGGCGCCGAGATCGCCGCCATCCTCATCGCCCAGCAATCCCGCCTGGCCCCGCGGCAGTCCATGTCCGGGCGCGCCGGCGGCTTCGACCCCTGGCTCCGCGAACAGGGCATTCCCCGTTCCACCGCCTACGACCTGATCCGCCGCTTCAACCCTGACCCGCAGAAAACAAACCCCTTAAAGGGTCCGGCAAACACTTTGCCCGGCCTCGTGCTCAAGGGCCGCGTCCTCACCATGCACCTCTCCACCCGCCAGGCTTACATCGCCCGCGAGGCCTTCACCAACATCGAAGCCAAGGTCCCGGCCTTCAATGCCGCCGACGAGTTGCTCGGCATCGTCATCTGGCGCCTCTCCAGCACCCTCAAACACGCCACCCTTGATCTCGCCTATCGCTGCGAGGACACCCGCTACTCCGCCCCCCTCCCCTACGCCGAGCAGCTCGACGCCATGCCCACCCTCAAAATCCCTCTCGGCGGCCCCGGCTACTGCTACACCCAGCGCTGCGACCCTCGACCTAGCGATCCCAATCCACGTGTGCTAAGATCATAGGGTTTTCACGAGGAGTTTGGCTGTACCGATTCGGGAGCAGCAGCACCGCCCCCGCGTCTCCCCTCGCTCGGTCCCCTGTGCCATCCCGCTCCCGCGGGCCTATACAGCGGACGCCGCAGCGATACGGAGCTTGCCGCGCACCATCAGCGCAAGCGTCACGTCGCCGCGGGACCCTTAGGGTCGTGAATTCGCGTTCGGTTTCGGGCCGGCAGCGCCTGCGTTGCCTGCTGTGCCTGTTGTGCCTGCGTTGCCTACTGTGCCTGCTTTGCCTGTAGTCCCTGCTGGAGGATCACGAGTGCCCACATTCCACCAACTCGTCCGCGCTGGCCGCGACAAGAACCGCTACAAGACGGCTTCGCCCGCGCTGCAGTCCTGCCCGCAGAAGCGCGGCGTCTGCACCCGCGTCTACACCCAGACGCCGAAGAAGCCCAACTCCGCCCTGCGCAAGGTGGCCCGCGTCCGCCTCACCAACGGCGTCGAGGTCACCACCTACATCCCCGGCATCGGCCACAACCTGCAAGAGCACTCCATCGTCCTCATCCGCGGCGGCCGCGTCAAGGATCTCCCCGTCGTCCGCTACCACGTCGTGCGCGGCGCCATGGACGCCGTCGGCGTCGCCAACCGCAAGCAAGCCCGCTCCAAGTACGGCGCCAAGCGCCCCAAGGCCTAACCTATGCCGCGCAAGGGATATATCGAAAAACGCGACGTCGCCCCCGACGCCATCCACGACTCCAAGCTGGTCGAGAAGTTCATCAACTCCATGATGTGGGGCGGCAAGAAGTCCACCGCCCAGGGCATCTTCTACGCCGCCCTCGACAAGGTCGCCGAGCGCGCCCCCAAGGCCCCGCCCGCCGCTGCCGGCAGCGAGGCCGCCCCGGCGCCCGAGGCCGCCCCGGCGAGCGACGAGAACGAGGCGCTCAAGATCTTCAAGCGCGCCGTCGAGAACGTCAAGCCCGTGGTCGAGGTCAAGACCCGCCGCGTCGGCGGCGCCAACTACCAGGTGCCCATCGAGGTCAACCCCACCCGCCGCGTCTCCCTCGCCGTCCGCTGGCTCATCCTCTACGCCCGCACCCGCGGCGAGAAGGGCATGGTCGAGAAGCTGGCCAACGAAATCCTCGACGCCGCCAACAACCGCGGCGGCGCCGTCAAGAAGCGCGAAGACGTCCACCGCATGGCCGACGCCAACAAGGCCTTCGCCCACTATCGCTGGTAACGGTCCACGGTCCACCCTCATGCCCCGCAGCACACCCCTCGCCCGCACTCGGAACATCGGCATCATGGCCCACATTGATGCCGGCAAGACCACCACCACCGAGCGCATCCTCTATTACACCGGCAAGACCCACCGCCTGGGCGAGGTGCACGAAGGCACCGCCATCATGGACTGGATGGAGCAGGAGCAGGAGCGCGGCATCACCATCACCAGCGCCGCCACCACCTGCTTCTGGAACGACATCCGCATCAACATCATCGATACCCCCGGCCACGTGGACTTCACCGCCGAGGTCGAGCGCTCCCTCCGCGTCCTCGACGGCGCCGTCGCCCTCTTCGATGGCGTCCACGGCGTCGAGCCCCAGTCCGAGACCGTCTGGCGCCAAGCCGACAAGTACGGCGTCCCCCGCATCTGCTTCGTCAACAAGATGGACCGCGCCGGCGCCGACTTCGCCCACGCCCTCGGCACCATCCGCGCCCGCCTCCACGCCCCCGCCGTCGCCATCCAGATCCCCATCGGCCACGAAGACGGCTTCCGCGGCGTCGTGGACCTGATGGCCATGCAGGCCATCACCTACCGCGATGAAACCCTGGGCGCCGCCTACGACACCGCTCCCGTCCCCGCCGAGATGGCCGAGATCGCCCACGACTACCGCGAGCAGATGGTCGAGAAGATCGTCGAGTGCGACGACACCCTGCTCGAGAAGTACATGAACGGCCAGGCCTTCTCCGCCGACGAGCTGCGCGCCTCCCTCCGCCGCTCGGTCATCGCCATGAAGCTCTTCCCGGTGATGTGCGGCTCCTCCTTCAAGAACAAGGGCGTCCAGCCCCTGCTCGACGCCGTCGTCGCCTATCTGCCGTCGCCCCTGGATGTCCCCAGCGTCCGGGGCCTCGACCCCAAGGCCGCCGCCAATGCCGACGGCGACGCCCCCGAGCTCACCCGCGAGGCCAAGGACGACGCCCCCTTCAGCGGCCTCGTCTTCAAGATCATGACCGACCCCTTCGTCGGCCAGCTCGCCTTCATCCGCGTCTACAGCGGCCGGCTGGAATCCGGCGCCTCCGTCTGGAACTCCACCAAGCAGAAGCGCGAGCGCATCGGCCGCCTGCTGCAGATGCACGCCAACAAGCGCGAGGAGATCAGCGAGGTCTGGGCCGGCGACATCGCCGCCTGCGTCGGCCTCAAGACCGTCTCCACCGGCGACACCGTCTGCGACGAGAACCACCCCATCCTGCTCGAGTCCATCGAGTTCCCCACCCCGGTCATTGACGTCGCCGTCGAGCCCAAGACCAAGGGCGACCAGGAGAAGATGGGCCAGGCCTTGGCCAAGCTCGCCCAGGAAGATCCCACCTTCCGCGTCCACACCGACACCGAGACCGGCCAGACCATCATCAGCGGCATGGGCGAGCTCCACCTCGAGATCCTGGTGGACCGCATGATGCGCGAGTTCGGCGTCGAGGCCAACGTCGGCAAGCCCCAGGTCGCCTACCGCGAGACCATCCGCGCCAAAGCCGAGGCCGAGGGCAAGTACATCCGCCAGACCGGCGGCCGCGGCCAGTACGGCCACGTCAAGATCACCATCGAGCCCGGCCCCCCCGGCTCCGGCTTCGTCTTCGAGAACGACATCGTCGGCGGCTCGGTCCCCAAGGAGTTCATCAAGCCGGTCGAGAAGGGCATCGAGGAGGCGCTCGAAAGCGGCGTGCTCGCCGGCTATCCCATGAGCGACATCAAGGTCTCGCTCTTCGACGGCTCCTACCACGAGGTTGATTCCAGCGAAATGGCCTTCAAGATCGCCGGCTCCATGGCCTTCAAGGAAGCCGCCAAGAAGGCCAAGCCGGCCCTGCTCGAGCCCACCATGAAGGTCGAGGTCGTGGTCCCCGACGAGCAGAACTACATCGGCGCCATCACCGGCGACCTCTACCGCCGCCGCGGCCGCATCGAGAACACCGAGCCCCGCGCCGGCAGCCAGATCATCCGCGCCCTGGTCCCGCTCAGCGACATGTTCGGCTACGCCACCGAGATGCGCTCCGCCACCCAGGGCCGCGCCTCCTACACCATGCACTTCGCCCATTACGAGGAAGTGCCCAAGGCCCTCGCCGAGGAGATCATGGCCCGCGTCCAGGGCAAAGAGGTGAAGCGCTAGCCGCCCGCCATGGCCTCCGATTTCCAATCCGCCGCCCAGGCCCTCCTCTCCCAGGTGGATCCCCGCGCCCGCCTGATTGAAGCCTCCAACCTCGCCGCCCGGCCCGGCAGCGCCGGCCAGTTCGTCCGCCTGCGCATCGATGCCGAGTACGCCGTGCGCGAGATCTCCATCCCCGCCTCGCTGGCCGATGCCGTCGCCAGCGGTCAACCTGAAGCCGCCCGTGACCTGCGCGACCGCTTGCGCTCGGGCCTTGCCGCCCGCGGCAACCGCGTCGGCGAACCCCAAGCTGATTGCTGAGTGCTGA
>Ga0134126_10000464_pt1 | contig 52129 bp, 44 predicted proteins | sample KB31752_FD_96881 | JGI IMG/M metagenome (GOLD analysis project Ga0134126, IMG submission 96881) | Terrestrial soil microbial communities with excess Nitrogen fertilizer from Kellogg Biological Station, Michigan, USA - KB3-175-2 | ecosystem: Environmental > Terrestrial > Soil > Unclassified ...
ACTCTACAAAGGTGTGCTCGATGGAAAATCGCGCGCGGTCTTTAACGGCAAAGTGTTTGTCCGGCACGGCGCCCAACAAACCGACGCGCAGCAAACGAACAAGAATCTGTTGCTGTCTGAGGAAGCGCAGGTGGATACCAAACCGCAGCTTGAAATCTTTGCTGATGATGTGAAGTGCGCGCATGGCGCGGCGATAGGACAACTCAACGAGGATGAGCTGTTCTATCTCGAAAGCCGCGGTATCAATCCGAACCTGGCCCGGAACATATTGACTTACGGATTTGCTGAAGAGGTGATCGAAAGGATCAAGATCGATTCGGTGAAGTCACAACTCAATGAACTCGTGCTGAACCGTCTGGGGACGTCGCTTGACGACTAAGGAGGAACGACCGATGAAATTCGTCTCCGCAATGATCATCGCAGTATTGGCAACTATGGTGGTCGCGATTCCTGCGTCAGCTCAAGAAAAGGTCACGTTACACGCGCCCCGTAAGTATTCTGAGCAGAACAAGACGTTTGTTGATTTTCAAAAAACATTCTTTGATTTTCAGGTGGGCGAGCTAGCTAAACGCCATGCCCCGTGGGATCTTGGGTACGGATTGCTGCGCGCGGGCGATGATTGGGATTGGTTCCAAAGCGCCGGCTCAGCCGACAATCGCGGCATCATTAGAGACCTCGGAACACTGGAATGGACGGACCAGTTTGCAATCCCCGTAATTGAACCTTTACCTAAGCTCAAGCCCGGCGAACGTCGAACTATTGGGATTGATACTTCAGGTGCGGATGGCGCCGATGGTTCGCCCGGTGCTGACGGTGACGGCGTCGTCAGGGCGCGACCGACGAACTCGCCTCCAAAGCGTGACGGTAAGCCAAAGATTGATCCGATATTTGTGAAGGCAGTCGCCGGGCACCTGTACGTGATTCATGTGGTTAGCGACACGCGTGACTATTACGCAGCATTTCGAGTCGAAGAACTAGTCCGCGGAGAAAGTTGCACAATCTCGTGGCGGTTAATAACCGCGCCAGCCGAGACCGTGCGCGCACAATAGTAATGGCAGCCGTCGAAGAATTAATTCCCATCAAACCGAAGCCGCGCGACGATCAATGGAACGTCGAGCGCATTCGCAAGGACTTTCCTGTTTTAGAGACGCGCGTAAATGGGAAGCCGCTCGTTTATCTCGATAACGCCGCGTCCTCGCAAGTGCCGCAGATGGTGATTGAGCGCGGCAGCCAATACCTGAAATATGAACACTCTAACATTCATCGGGGCGTGCACTATCTCAGCATGAAAGCGACGACCGCGTACGAAGGCGCGCGCGAAAAAGTAAAGCGATTCATCAACGCCCAAACTGTAAAAGAGTGCATTTTCGTGCGCGGCGCGACCGAAGGCATCAACCTGGTGATGCATGGTTATGGCCGCAAGTTCATCGGCGCCGGCGATGAAATCATAGTCTCAGCGATGGAGCATCACGCCAACATCGTTCCGTGGCAGATGCTCTGCGAAGAGAAAGGCGCGCGGCTGCGCGTGATTCCGATAAATGACGCGGGCGAGTTGCTGCTCGATGAATATGAAGCGTTGTTGAGTGATAAGACCAAAATGGTCGCGATCACCCACGTCTCGAACGCTCTGGGCACGGTCAATCCGGTGAAGCAAATGATTGACAGTGCGCACAAGTATGGCGCGCCCGTCCTGATCGATGGTGCGCAGTGGGTGCCGCACAACGCGCTCGATGTCCAGGATCTGGACTGCGATTTCTATGTGTTCTCCGGCCACAAAATGTTTGCGCCCACCGGCAGCGGGGTCGTCTACGGCAAGCAGCATCTGCTGGAAAAGATGAATCCGTTTCAGGGCGGTGGCGACATGATCAAGAGTGTCACGTTCGAGAAGACCACTTACGCCGATTTGCCGAATAAGTTTGAGGCGGGCACACCGGCAATTGCTTCGCAGATTGGGCTCGGCGCGGCAATCGATTATCTGAACATAATCGGGCACGAGAAAGCGGCTGCATATGAGCACGAACTGTTGGATTATGCGACCAAACGTCTTTCATCGATTGAAGGCGTGCGGATCATTGGCACGGCCCGCGAGAAACTGAGCGTACTGTCATTCACGATTGAGGGCGTGCACCCGCACGACATTGGGACAATTTTGGATCAGCAGGGAATCGCAGTGCGCGCCGGCCACCATTGCGCGCAGCCGGTCATGCAGCGGTTCAAAGTGCCCGCGACAGCGCGCGCGTCATTCGCTTTCTACAACACGAAAGAGGAAGCAGATGCCCTGGCGGAAGCCGTGGAAAAAGTGATTGAGGTATTTAGTTAATTTTGGATTTCTGATTTTTGATTTTTGATCTGGTGCTGAGTTCAGCGACAATCCAAAATCTAAAATCGCAAGTCAAAAATCAACGCATGTCTGAGTTATCCGAGCTCTACCAGGAAGTCATCCTCGATCACAACAAGAAGCCGCGCAACTTTCACAAACTCGAAAACGCGAACCGGCGGGCCGAAGGATTCAACCCGCTTTGCGGGGACCAGCTCAACGTGTATCTCCACGTCGAAGACGATCAGGTGAAAGAAGTAAGCTTCGAAGGCTCCGGCTGCGCGATTTCAAAAGCTTCGGCAAGCATGATGACGCAGGCAGTGAAGGGAAAGACGAAGGCCGAAGCAGAAATTCTTTTCAACGAATTTCATCGCATGGCGATGGGAGAGTTGGATGAAGAGAACGAGCCGAACCACCTCGGGAAGCTGACGATCTTTGCCGGCGTGCGCGAGTTTCCGGCGCGCGTGAAATGCGCCACTCTCTCCTGGCACACAATGCACGCCGCCCTCGAAGGTCAAGACGTCGCAACAACCGAGTAGACGAATCGTGAAGTTGACGCGGCGGCGCGAATTCTTTTTCCTTTTATCTTTTTACTTTTGACTTTGGCTCACGCTCTCCCGATGTCATCGGGACTCGCGTCCAACAATTTGTTATGCTGCGTACACTTTATGCAACCGTTAATCTTTGGGGAATGCATTATAGAAGAATATAGTTCTAACTATCATGAACAGACTCACATTAAGTATCGCAGCGCTTGCCGCTAAGTCAGATTTTGGCAAAACAGAACTTGTCGGCTATTACCACAACGAGGGTTTGTATTACGTTCTGAGCCATATCAAAGGCTCAAGAAAGGCGAACGTCTCCCAAATCAAACACCTGATCATTGAATTTTTCACAACTCTTCCTGCTGGTACTTTCGGCAAATTATCTAAAAGGGAACAGAAAAATCTAGCGAAACAAGTGTTGGAGCAAATCAATCTGGATGCAATATCAGGCTCATTTGTTTGGAAATCTCATCCAGAGCTTAGTCGGGCTGCGAATCAAAGTGTATCCGCATTGCTCAAATTAGTCGAAAGTTTTATTGAGCCAGATATGAATCCAGCAAAAGGAAAAGCTCAACTGGAACGATGGCAAAAAAACCTGGAACGTAAAACACTCAGTTCAAAAGAGCGGACCTTACTTGGCAGTGTTGGTTCAATTGCACGTTACAGCTTAGCTTACTGGTTGTTGAATGAAGTATCGCCTAACTCTCCACCTGAGGCACAATTCAAAATAAGAATAGGCCGCGTAGCAGCTGATATTATGGGTGGAGCGATGGGTGGTCTAATCGGTTTTGGTTTCGGCGGTCCCGGGGGCGCTGTTGTTGGAGGTATGGCAGGAGGACATCTGGCATCAGCAGCTGTGTGAGAGCTAGCGTTTGAGTTTAACGCGGCGGCGCGAATTCTTTTTCCTTTTACCTTTTTCCTTTTGCCTTTGGCTCACGCCCTCCCGATGTCATTGGGACTCGCGTCCAACGATTTGTTGGGCCGATGCCGACTACTCGTAATGATTTCCTTTCGCTCTCTCATTCACTGATCCTGCCCCTGGTTATTTGCGTGAGCCGTTCATTCACATCGAATTTCCTGGCTCGAATACTTTCAATCCCGGACGCCTTCATCCGCTCGATTTTCTCTGCAAGGTAAATATCTAGCGAGGCTTCATCCTCAAACAGATAAATTCCACCGGCTTCTCCCGTCCCTGGATTCTCCGTCCACACTTTGCAAATTAGGCCGGGGACATCTGCTATCCTGCGCGCAAGATGGGAATATTCTTCTGCCATCTGAGAACCCCAGGGACCGGAAAAGGGGTAGTCCATTTGTAAGAGTTTGAGAGCCACAAGAATCTCCTTCCATCACTCAGAGTCAGGGAAGTAGCACATATCGGCCCAATGGTGGAGGTGACCCGGCGGCGCCAAGTTTTTCCTTTTATCTTTTTACTTTTGACTTTGGCTCACGCTCTCCCGATGTCATCGGGACTCGCGTCCAACGATTTGTTGGGCGACACATTAGATAGGTACGTGTTGTTTAAGCAAGTCATCGAGATCGACCGCGTCATAATCGATGGCATCCAAGTCAACCCCCGACAAGAGCAACACTGCCTTCCAAGCATTGAATATCGTGACGTGCATGGCCTCAAGGTCATCCAACATGATTTTCCGGCCCTCATCGGAATTTCGACGGAAATTGTGGCGGCGATAAAAAGAGTGCGACAACTTGTTCCGTGCCTTGAGAGCACGATCCAAGAGGTCTGCCAGATGATCCAATGTCTCCGTCGAACCACGCACATTTCTGAGAAGCTGCCCGAGGGTTTGGCGATTAATTCGGTGATAGATTTCCGTAGCCTTTTGGGGATCGGGGTTTTCCAAGACAACCGATCATCAAAGCGATCGTGCCAAGGTCTGTTTCGAGCAACTGAGCGGCCTCGGCAGTTTCCCCAAACTTTCGATAGACATCATCTAGAGTTGGCATATCGATTCCTGTTTCACCGACTACTAATTATGAATCAATCCCGATAACACTCCGCTTTTCGGTTATGCGTGATGCATAGTATCGCCTTTGCCGGTATACGCATATAGAGTCGTACTCGACTCGTAGTTTGCAATCTGCAGTGCTTTCTACGATTAGCTTTAAGAATTGCGGGCAGGATGCCCGCGCTCCCAGCGCCGGGCTCCGGAAGCGGACGCCCGTGCCAAATCTTCAAAAAGAACACACGACGTGGTCAACTTAACGCTTACCTGGGAGGTACCAGGGACAGTCCATACAAAGTTTCTGCTGCCTGAAAAGTCCACTCACTTTTGAACTTTTGGATCGCTTCGTCGCCGTGATCGACGATTAGATGACCCAAGGCGCGGCGCACGCGCACCTGCTGTTCCATGGGGGCCCCCGTGCGTTCCGCGCGTAACAACCATAACTGCGCCGCATAGATGGCCCATGGATACCACATAAAGCCGAGGGCTTCGCGCGCGACGTATTGCTGGCCGCGGTGATCTGTAAAGAAAGCCGCGAACTCGCCACTGTCATTCGGGAAACTCAAGCTGCGTTCACCACACTTCGCCAAATAGTCGGGCATCTGCTCGAGAATCTTGGGCGGAATCACAAAGCCCGCTTCGGCTTCAGCGCGGAGTAACTCGCCATAAATTTGCAGCGTCAGCCCGTCGATTGTCTCTTCACCGGTTTCGCTTGCCGCGCGCCAGCCTGGCGGATTGGATTTGTCGTCGTATTGTTGGGCCAGCCAGGTGGCCGTCGCCTTTAGCAATTGATCCCGCTTTTCCACGCTGTCTTCCCATGGGAGATTAGCTTTATGCGTTTCCAACAAAGCCAGCAACGCCAGCGTGCTGGTGTAGACGTTATTCAGTGAAGCCTCTTCCTGATTTGGAAACATGTTCCAGCCACCGCTGTCTGACGGCCTATATGTCTTCAATATTTCATGCGTGTAAGCGAGGTGTTGCAGCGCGCGTTGTCGCGCCTCACCTGTTAAGAGTCCGGAACGAGCCAGCGCATTCGCCAGCGCTGTAGCCGTCCAAATCGCAGGCTCTGCCTGGGTGCGCTTCTCTTTCGGATGCGCAATCCAGCCGTACTTGTGTCCCTGCTTGTCTACAGTGGTTGCGTCAGGCGTGAAAGCGGGATCGATCCCCTTCAATAACTGTTGCGCTTCAGCATCCGTAAGCTCCCTGGCGGAAAAGGCAGCGCTCAATGCCTGTGCGTTCGACCAGAATTCGAGGCTCTTATCACCAGTGGGTTTGAGACTTGAGGCGATGTGGCCCTCTGGGGTTTGGCCGTGTTCCAGCGCCGAAAGCAACTCGCGCCGGTGGGACGATGCGGCGCTACGAATCTCGGCATTGCTGTGCGCGCGGCGCAGAATAGAGCGTTCGTTCCGATCGACCAGTGTGCGAATGTCTTCGCCACCCGGTACGTTCAAGCCCGCGTCCGCGACCACCACATAGGCAGCAAATATCAAGAGCGCCACCGCCAATGCCATTACCACGCGTCTTAGCTGTTGCTGTCGTTGACGCTGCTTTTCACGCCGGCGCAATTCATCGTAGCCCACGCCCATCACGCCCGACAGCAGCTTCAACAGCGCGTTCGTCTTTCCATCTTTCCCAGGCCGAACGTCAGCGGCGATTGGTTCCGCGGGAAGATTGGTGACTTCGCCGTGGGAATCAACCTGGAAACGGACAGCTTGCGGAAAGCACTCAAGCAGGCCGCTATCCGGTGCGGCATTCGGCTCGCCGTCAGTCATCAGGCACAACACGTGATCGGCGCGGCCGAGTGATTTGTAAGTCTTGACCTCTTCGTTAACCCACTTCGAGACGGCTGATTTGGGCGAGCAGATGACGATCAAACAGCGCGATTTTGTGAGCGCGTCCTGAAGCTTGCCGCCCAAGTCAGACGCACCCGGCAACTCGTCACGATCCCGAAAGACAGGGAAGAGTCGCTTGGGCAAAGAGCCGTTGGCGGTTTCGCGACCGATGAGGTTGCGTGGGACGCGATAGGTTTCGATCGATTTGTGCAGCCACTTCGCCCACTCCTCGTCGGCGTGGCTGTAGCTGATAAAGGCCCAGTACTTGAAATCTGGCTCGGTCATGAAGTTGGTTACTTGGGACCCTTCACACTACGCACGTGGTAAGTCGCAAACGTGCCGTAGCCTTTCGCGAGGGGAGTTTGACCGACATAGTCGCAGGTGAATTCTTTAATACCCTGAGCGGCGGCGAGGGCCGCGAAGCCCTGACTGGCGTAGACCTGGCCGGGTGGCGTGATGGGTTCGATGCGGGCGGCGCGACTGACATGCGTGCCGGTGTAGCTTTTCTGTTCGGTTACGGGATCGACGCACGCGTAGACGGGGCCGGCATGCAGCGCGATGCGCAGATTGATCGCCTTGGGCAGTCCCGTTTTGCTCCAATCTGTTTGTACCATCAACTCACACAATTCCAGCGCGAACAGGCCGGCATCTTTCACGTCAGCAAAAACGAAATAGAGGCCATCGCCCCACGTGTTCTTGATTGACGGCGCGTGAGGTGAATTAGAAATGAGCTGGCCGATGGCGCCGAGAAAATGTTTCAAGAACAGTGGAATTTGCGGTTCAGTGAGTTTGCTGAAATTGACTGCGTCCGCGAAGAGCATCGCCATGATGCGTGTGGGAAGATGGTCCGCGTTCTTTGTTCCCACTCCCTCTGGGAGAGGGTTAGGGTGAGGGCTCACCGCTACAGCCGATGAAACTTTTCCTTTCCGACCTTTGGCCGAGCTTAGTTCATGCGCCCTCGGCCGATTTCCTTTCCGCATCCGTTCAAGGTCGATTACCTGAACTTCCAATCCGAGATTCTTCCAGTGCTCAACGGCACTGGCAGTCCCCCCGGGACCGTCGCCAGGTTTCTGATCCCAGACCGCGAGCGGCAGCAGATCTGTCTCAAGTTGACGCGCCCGAATGTCCGCCAGTCCAAACAGCAGGAGATTCGCATACTCGAAAGACATGCTGCCTTCCTCGATTCGCTCACTCGATGCGATCGTCACGGTAGTCGCGCGTTCCAGCACCCGCTCAAAACGTGTTAGCCAGCCGGCGTTGGCGAACGCGACACTGTCTTTGATGAATTGCTCTTTGTCGTACGGCAGAACGACGTGCGCCTCGGCCCCGCGTTCCAACAAGGATTCGAAAAACAGAATGTCGGCGCCGCATCCCGCAGACGCGTAGCCGAAACCGGGCGCTATTTTTGTGATGCGAGACTTGATTGCTTCCCGCACTGCCGGTTCCAGGTCAGCAGGAAAGCGTGGGGTCGCGCGGTTCGGTTGATCAATCAAGTGCCCGGCAAAGACAACAATACCGGGGATTTTCAAAGCGCGTTCAATCACCGTCGAGTCGCGCCTAAAGTGATTCAATAAAAGGCGCGCGTTACGCCGCGTGGAACTCAAATCCGCGAATTGCCCTTTGGCCACGGCAGCCGCTTGCGCGTACCACTCCTCCGCTTCACTCCATCGCCGGGAAATCAAAGACGCTTCGCCGAGGGTCGCTAACGGCCAATAGCGGTAGGGCGAGTCTTTCGGCAGCGTTTTCAATTCAGTCACGCATGCTTGCCGCACGTTCCTGGCGAGCGTGCTCGCTTCATCTTCTTTACCGATTAGTAACGCGAGTGTCGCTGCGTTGATTCCTGAGTAGTAACCGCGATTGAGTTTGTATGCTTCGTGATAGAACTTGTGCGCCAGCTTTAACTGCCGGTTGGCTTCACTCCTGGTGGTCGCATGCATCCAGAGATCTTTGTGCGAGCGCGCCAAAATTCCGAGTGTCTCTTCGTCGCGATGGCCTTCGTCGCGAAGCTGCGTGAGAATCGAATTTGCCCGCTGCGTGGCGCCGCTGCGCGCCAGTGCGAGCGCCAACTGCTGGCGGAACTCAACATCTTTCGGAGTCTCTTTCAGTGCTTCACTCAGAATGTCATAAGCGAGCAGCGGTTCGGCGAGCTTCAAGACGCGTCGCGCGAGGCGCCGGTACATCTCAGGAGTTTCTGACCATTCATCCGGAACTCGAGATTGCCACAGAGCAATCGCGGCCGGCAGATTCAGCGAATCAATCTGAGCGAGCGCGGCTGATTCTGAGGCGGCAGTTTTCTTGCCGGCAGCCGTTACCAGGGGCAGGCGCGGGGCGTCCAGTTTATAACCCAAACTCCGAACCAACTTCAGAGTTTCCATCGCCAGATTCCGATGATCCTGCTTGGCGGCATCGGCAAGTTCTTCGTAGGGCGGAAACCCGGCAGCTGCGCCGTCAGACGAGGACTCGGAATTCGCGATGCGCTGGCGCGCGCGAATGTTGTAAGTATTCTCTGCGAGAATCTCTACAAGTTCGTGCAGGTCTGGGGGAAGATCACTTTCCGGCGTGTGCATATCAGGAGCGAAGTGCGCCGCTAGTATAGCCGAAGTCGCGCTACCAGTGTCCGACATCCGCCGCAGCCGGTCGGGTGCAGACACTCCCTGCCAATTTGTGATATAAAATCGCAAAATCGGAACGCCCTTCGCGTCTGCCGTTTTCGGAGGCTGTAAGTGAGTTATCTCCCGGATTACGAAGACGACATCTTCATTAGTTACGCGCACAACGACAACCAGGCGCTGCTGGAAGGTCAGCGCGGCTGGGTCGATGTCTTTCACCAAGCCCTGGAGCGCCGGCTTCAGGTTCACCTGGGCGCCAAGCCGTCCATCTGGCGCGACCCGCGGCTTCAGGGCAACGAAATCTTCGCCGATGCGCTGGTCGAGCAGGTTCCCAAAGTAGCCATTCTGATTTCGATCCTTTCACCGAGCTATCTGAATTCGGAATGGTGCCGTCGTGAGATGCAGATGTTCTCGCGTATCGCGACGGACACGGGCGGCGTACGGCTGGGGAATAAAGCTCGCATTTTCAAAATTGAAAAGATCAACGTGCCGCTCGACAAACATCCTGCCGAGTTGCAGGGGATGACCGGCTATCAGTTCTACTACATGGACGATCATCGGGCGCGCGAGTTGTCGGCCGAAAGTGGGCCGCACGCGATCGATTACTGGCAACGCATCGACGACGTGGCGCAGGACATCGCCACGCTGATGCAGGAGATGAAGACGCGCGGTGCGACTCCTGACGTGCAGGTGTTTGAGACGCCGGTGGCTGCACCCGGCGAAACGATCTATCTCGCCGAAACCTCGTTCGATCTTTCGCCGCAGCGCGACAATATAAAACGTGAGTTGCAGGAGCGCGGTCACATGGTGATTCCGGATCGGCCGCTGCCTCTGAACGGGCCGGCACTCGAAGATGCGGTACGCCATTATTTGGACACGTCGAAACTTTCGATTCACTTGATCGGCGCAAACTACGGCGTCATTCCCGAAGCTGCTGACCGCTCAGTCGTGTGCATGCAGAACGACATCGCCGCCGAGCGCAGCATGGGCAATGGATTCTCGCGACTGATTTGGTTACCTGAAGGTCTCGAAACAAGAGAAGATCGCCAGCGGCAGTTCATCGAATATCTCCGTAACGATTCGACTGCGCAGCAGGGCGCTGACGTGCTGCAAACATCGATCGAGGAACTCAAGACCTACATTCAGGACAAACTTCGGCCGAAACCAAAAGCTGTCGCGTCGAACGGCAATGGCAATGGTCATGGCAAAGTCGATGAAGGCCCGCTGCGGGTCTATCTGATTTGCGACAAACAGGATTACGACGCCATCGCGCCGATCGAAAATCATTTGTTCGATCAAGGGTACGAAGTAACGCTCCCTCTGTTCGAAGGCGACGAGGCAGAAGTCCGCGAAGACCATAAAGAAAGTTTGATGCTCTGCGATGCAGTCGTAATCTTTTACGGAAATTCCAGCGAAGGGTGGCTGCGCACGAAGCTGCGCGACCTGCAAAAAATTCCCGGCTACGGCCGCACGAAACCGATGCTGGCCGAGGCCATTTATACCGGCCCGCCTGAAAATCCTGCGAAGCAACGCTTGCGCACGCGCGAGGCGCTGCTACTGCGCAACTTTGGCGACTTCACACCCGACGTACTCCAACCATTCCTTGACGAAATCAGTAAGGTCAAAAGGTAGAAGCAATGACTAACGAGCGTTTCACTAATCCCTTCCCAGGATTGCGCCCGTTCGAGTCCACGGAAGACCATCTCTTCTTTGGCCGCGACGGGCAGTCCGATGAATTGCTACGTCGCCTGCGACGCAGCCGCTTTCTGGCTGTGCTGGGCACGTCAGGCAGCGGCAAGTCATCGCTGGTGCGCGCGGGCATGTTGCCGTCCCTGTTCGGTGGCTTGATGACGCAGGCCGGATCCGATTGGCGCGTGGCGCTGTTTCGGCCGGGTCATGATCCGATTGGCAATCTCGCGGCGGCTCTGGCGAGCCAGCCGGTCTTTGGCGATGGTGAAGATGATGGATTGCAGAAAACGATTATTGAAGCGACGTTGCGTCGCAGCGCTCTGGGATTAGTCGAAGCTACGCGGCAGGCCCGGATGCCTGCCAGTGAAAATCTTTTGGTCGTTGTCGATCAGTTTGAAGAAATCTTTCGCTTCCGCCGGATGTCCAAACGCGAAGGACCGGAAGACGAAGCGGCGGCGTTCATCAAACTTCTACTCGAAGCGAAGCGGCAAGCCGATGTGCCGGTCTACATCGTAATTACGATGCGTTCGGATTTTCTCGGCGACTGTGCGCAGTTTCGCGATCTGCCCGAAGCAATCAACGATGGCCAGTATCTGATTCCCCGCATGACGCGCGATCAGCGGCGGGAAGCGATTACCGGTCCCGTTGCCGTGGGAGGCGGGGAAATGGCTCCGCGGCTGGTGAACCGTCTGCTGAACGATGTAGGCGACGATCCCGATCATCTCCCGATTCTGCAGCACGCGCTGATGCGGACCTGGGAATTGTGGGCGCACGATCGTCGCAACGGTGAACCGATCGACCTCCGTCACTATGAAGGCGTGGGCACGATGACGGAGGCTTTATCGCGTCACGCTGACGAAGCCTTCGCCGAATTACCGAATGAACGCAGTCGGGAGTTAGCCAAAAAGATTTTCCAGAGTCTGACCGAGAAAGGTCCGGACAACCGCGAAATCCGCCGGCCGACCAAGGTCAGCGAAATCGCCGCAATTGCTCAAGCTCAACCCGCAGAAGTAATCGCGGTGATCGAGCCTTTCCGTCAGTCGGGCCGTTCGTTCCTGATGCCGCCCGCGAGTGTCGCGCTTACGGAGGATTCGCTGATCGACATCTCGCACGAGAGTCTGATTCGCGGTTGGGAGCGGCTGCGCAAATGGGTGGACGAAGAAGCTCGTTCAGCGAATATCTATCGCCGCATCGCCGATACAGCTATCTTGCATCGCGAAGGACGGGCGGGACTTTGGCACGATCCGGATCTCGCTCTGGCTTTGCGTTGGCGCGAGGAGAATCGACCTAACGCGGTCTGGGGGCTGCACTACCATCCTGAATTCGACCTGGCGATGGGCTTCATCGATGCCAGTAAGACAGCAAATGAAGCCGAAATCGCAGCGCGCGAAAAAGCACGAAAAAAGGAAGTGCGACGCACGCGCATCTTCGCATCGGTGTTGGGAATTGCGTTCCTGGTGTCCCTGGGTTTTGGGGTGATGGCCGTCAATGCGCGTAATCAGGCTGTGGCGGCGGCAAAGCAAGCGGTCGAGCAGCGGCAGTTCGCCGACAAGCAAAAAGCTCTGGCTGAACAAAACGCGCGGAAGGCTGAACAATCAGCCAACAGTGAGAAGACAGCCAAGGAGTCTGCCGAAAAATCGGCCGAAGCGGAAAAAGTATCAGCCGAGAAAGCGCATGAGGCCCAAGCCGTTGCCGAAGAACAACGCAAGCAGGCCGAAGCTGCCACTGAACGAGCACAACAGGCGCAAGCCTTAGCCGAAAGTGAACGCAAAGCAGCCGATCGACAGGCTCTCGAGTCGGTACGTCAATCTGTGATGGCTGGGCGGCAAGCCTTGAACGACAAGAGCAGCATAAACGCACTTTCGGAACGGCTCACCACTATTGCGACTCCGCGAGAAGCGGCCTACTGGAGAAGTTATTACGCGACTGCCCTGGCGGAAATTGGCCGATCCGATTTATCCAAGGCCGAGTCCACCAAAGTTCTTGACGTATTTAACGACAATCTCGGCGCCCTCACGAATCGAGGCTATATGAGTCTGATTCGTTTTGAAACCAAGCAAGCCTTGCAGGATTTCGAACGCGCGCGAGAGATCGATCCACAGTACTCGCTGAATTACTTGAACCTGGCGGTCACTCACGCGAACCTCAACAACTACGATGATGCGGCCACTTCAATCAATAAGGCCATTGAATGGTATCGCCCTGGCTACCTGGATGGGGTTTTTGACAGCGAGGTTTCGGACGACATTAAGAAAGCCACCCGTCAAAAGGTTATTTACGCGGAAGGTTATGATTTCAATACTGCGCTTTACTACGAGCGCGCGAGTATTGAAGCATTTCGTGGCGGGGCCCGATTTGAAGAGTTTCTAAACGAGGCTGATCGGAACGCAGAAAGTACCGGCTCTAGTAATCAAGGCTATCTAACCGCCCTCAACTGGGCCTGGCTGCAGTTTCGCAGCGAGCAGCAAAAGGACTATGGCGCGCTTGCGATAGAGGGTTATCTGTGGCGCAAGGCCGACTATCCTGAATGGGCTCAGTATTATTTCCAGAAGTTCCAATGCGAACATGGCCGCAATCATGATCGGCGATATTCAGCGATTGCGGATTGGGTGCAACGCCAGCTGCGAACTCTTCCGGTACGGCATGTTGCGTTTGATTGCAACCAACCACCTCCGATGGAGGGCGACGACCGCACGAACAGAGCGCTAAACGAACTCAAGAACGCGAATGTCGTCAAACGGTGGCGACTCTTCGAGTCGCAGGAACTTGTGTCCATTGGCGAGTATCGCCAGGCAGTGGCGTTACTAACTCCGGAAGTTGAGAAGTTTCCCGAGGATGTAGATCTACTTTTGGCGCGCGGGCGTGCCAGCGAGCGCGCTGGTTATTGGGCGCACTATTGGAAGGAAGAGGAAGATTCAAAGCGTTTCTATGATGGCGCGCGCGCTGATTTTAGGAAGTTGCTAACGCTTGTCCAGACACAAACAGCTTATAAACCAATCGTGTATTTGTGGGCGGGCTTCCTTGCCGATTCCCTGGGTTTTACACCTGCTGAAAAAACGTCCTTTTTTGAGCAGTCTTCCAAACTCGGACCCGCAACTGCCGGGGCTCTGATCGGGCTGGCTGACAATGTCGCTCCTACCGATCCGGCTAAAGCGATCGACTACGTGAAACGCAGTCTCACATTAGATCCGTCAGCGGATAGCTACTACAAGCTGGCGACTTTTCACGAAAGCGCCGGCGACCATAAAGCCGCGCTGCAATCCATCCAGATGGCGATCACGATGCAAGACGACAATGTCGAGTATTTCGAGATGCGCCGGCGCATAGAGGGTGAATTGGGGATGGATAACGTCGTAAGTACCCGGCGTTTAGCTGAAGACTATTCCGCGCTCGGAAATAATTATGCTCGTCAAAGCCGGTATGGTGAAGCTTTTGCGAACTATCGAAAAGCCAACGAGTTACTTTCGAGCGTTGCGGCCGGCGACAAAACCGGGGAAGTCTCGGCGGAACTTGTTCTTCTCAAAGAAAAGATCACCACCGTTCTCGAAGCAAACCGTGAGAAGGTGAGCAGCCGTATTATTGATGTGAAGGCAGGCGAAGGAAGCACCCGCCAAGTCACCATCGATCGAGGCACCGATGATGGATTTAGGGCCGGCGATGAAGGAACGCTCTGGACAATTTACAGCAAGACCGGCGACAAGATTCGGAAGGTCCAGAAGATAGGAACCTCGCGCGTGCAAACCGTGTCGGCGGACTCTGCTGTCGTTACAGTGACGATGGACAACGCAAAAGATGAGACGCTGGTGCAAGTCGGCGACATGGTCGAGATTGATGCGCGCGTTCCGCCATTAAGCAATCGCTCGGCGCTGTGGCGCCTGGCGCGCTATCACATCAGTTTTACCAGCGAAGATGGCGAGCGTGTGTTTAGCGATTATCGCAAGCTTTACCGCGATGATGATCCGGAGCTCGTCAATAAGATACTAACGCAGATGACGACGGAAATTACCCGCTCTGCGCTGCGGATTAGCGATGCCGAGATCATGAAGACAGTGATCAAGAGTGGTCGATTCCAGGGCAAGACCTTGAAGGAGGTCGTCGACAATCCAACGCGCGAGGATTTGCTCGCCATGATGGATGAAATGTGGCAGTACCCGGCGACGTACTATGGCAAGGACATCAAGGTTTTCCGGACATTTGCCGCCTGGGTTCTGGATGAGCCGAAATGAGTGTCAGAAGCCCGCGCGTAAGCAAGGGCAATTCTTGCGAGCGTAGCCCTCCCTGACGGTCGGGCTTCTGACATACGCAAATGACAAATTATTCTTCTCCGTCTAATATCGCTCAGTGCTGATCCGGACGATTGAACTTCGCGAAATTAACCTTCCGCTAATTCACTTTTTCGAAACTAGTTTTGGGCGCACTACGACTCGCCGCATCATCCTCGTGCGCGTACTTGGTTCGCAGGACGCGGAAGGGTGGGGTGAGTGCACTGCCGGCGAAGGTCCGTTCTATTCCGACGAATGGACCGAAACTGCCTGGGCGACGCTGAAAGATTTTCTGGCGCCGATGGTTGTAGGCCGGCAAGTCGAGGATGCCGCGGCCGTGTTCGACTTGATGAAAAGCGTGCGCGGACATCGCATGGCGAAGGCCGCGATCGAGACCGCCTGTTGGGATCTGGAAGCCAAGAGCGCGAACGTGCCGCTGTGGCGTCATCTGGGTGGAGTTCATGAAGAGATTGCGTGCGGCGTTTCGATCGGAATTCAGGATTCGCCGGAAATCCTAATCGAGAAGATCGATAAAGAACTCAAGGCGGGCTATCAGCGCATCAAGATTAAGATCAAGCCGGGTTGGGACGTCGACATTGTGAAGCAGGTGCGGGCGCACTTTCCTGAGATTCGCTTAATGGGCGACGCGAACTCGGCGTATTCGCTGGCTGATGTTGAGTTGTTCAGAAAGCTCGACGAGTTCAACTTAATGATGGTCGAGCAGCCGCTGGCTCATGACGACATGTTCGATCATGCCGAACTGCAAAAGGCCATCAACACTCCTGTCTGTCTGGACGAGTCGATCAAGACGCCGGCAGACGCCGCACATGCAATCGGACTCGCCGCTTGTCGCATCATCAACGTCAAACTGGGGCGTGTTGGTGGTCATGCGCAAGCACAACGCGTCGAAGCGATTGCCCGAGAAAACCGAATTCCGATATGGTGTGGCGGAATGCTGGAGTCGGGCGTCGGCCGCGCCCACAACATCGCAATGGCCACGCTCGCCGGATTCACTTTGCCCGGCGATGTTTCCGCCAGCGGTCGTTACTGGCACGAAGACATCATTGACCCGCCCGTGACTGTCAGCCCGAATGGCACAATCAAACCTCCCGGCAAACCGGGCATCGGATTTGAAGTTAATCGCGCCCGCATCGATCAGCTGACGGTGAGATCAGACCGAATCACTGGCTAAGACGAATGTCCGACATTCCCTCGAAAGCGCAACTAATATCTTTGCGAGAACTTTTCGCGAGCCGACAGAACGAGTTTCTCTCGTCTGTACGCGCGTCGGTGGAAATCGAATCTCCTTCGGGTGATGCTGAAGGCAGTCGGGAAGTGGTTTCGTTCCTTGCTCAAGCCGCCGGGCAGATCAGTGCCGTCGATTCGATTGAGCGCATCGCGGCCGCTGATTTCGGCGAGCACCTGAGGATTCGAGCCTTCAGCACTCACCACGATGCTGCGCCGATACTTCTGCTCGGGCACACCGACACCGTTCATCCGCGCGGTTCGATAAACGCGAGACCGTGGCAAAGTGATGCGAATCGCATTTACGGTCCGGGTGTGTTCGACATGAAATCGAATTGCGTGCTGGCCCTCGAAATTCTACGCGCACTCAACGCGACCGTAACTCAACCGGCGCCCATCACGCTGCTGCTCACATGTGATGAAGAGAGCGGCAGTCCCAGCGGACGTGCCCTGGTTGAAGCGGAAGCTAAGAACGCGCGCGCCGTTTTGGTGATGGAACCGTCTGCCAGCGGCGGTCGCGCGAAAACGGCGAGGAAGGGAACCGGCATGTTCACGATTGAAGTTCAGGGTCGCGCGGCTCATGCCGGACTCGATCCGGAAAAGGGCGTGAACGCGGTGCTCGAACTCGCGCGGCAGACGGTGCGGCTGCACGAATTGAACGATCCCGCGAAGGGAACGAATGTTACCGTGACGATGTTCGGTGGCGGCACCGCGTCCAACGTTGTGCCGGCCCAGGCCACGGCGGAAGTGGATCTGCGATTTACCTCGCTCGACCTGGGCGCCGCTGTTGAGTCGGACATTCTTACCGCGAAGGCATTCGATGCACGCGCGCAAATCATCGTTCACGGCGGCATCAACCGGCCGCCCCTCGAGCGCTCCGAGAGCGTTGTCGCGCTTTACCAGCGCGCTCGCCAAATTGCCGGTCTGCTTGATTTTGACTTGGGTGAAGCGAGTGTGGGTGGAGGCTCAGACGGAAATTTTGCGGCGGCGCTGGGCGTTCCCGTCCTCGACGGATTGGGAATCGACGGCGACGGCGCTCACGCTGATCACGAGCACATCATCACCGATAACATCGCCACGCGCGGATCGATGCTGGCAGGACTGATCGCTTCGCTCTGAGAGTTTTGAGTTTCAAGTTTCAAGTTTCGAGTTAACCAAAATCTAACACTTCGGCGCGCGAACGCTGATTAAGACGAACTCGAAACTTGAAACTGAAAGTCGAAACTTGAAAATCCATGAAGATCGCTACCTGGAATGTAAACTCTGTTCTCGCTCGTCTGCCCCTGGTCACTCGTTGGTTGGAGAAGGAACAGCCCGACGTTCTTTGTCTTCAGGAAACCAAATGTTCCGACGAGAAATTTCCGCTGCTCGAAATCAAATCCGCAGGCTATGACTGTGTTCTGTTCGGGCAGCAGAGCTATAACGGCGTTGCCTTACTTTCGAAGGCCGGCTGCGCTTTGGTGACTCGTGGTTACCCCGAGGACGACGCGACCAGTCATTCGCGTTTGTTAGCAGCGGACGTCGCGGGCATTCGCGTGGTCAACGTTTATGTTCCCAACGGTCAAGTGGTGGGTTCGGACAAATATCAATTCAAACTGCAGTGGATGAAACGTCTGAGACAGATGTTTGACGAGAGTTACGATCAGTCGACGCCCGTGCTGCTGTGCGGCGACTTCAACGTCGCGCCCGAAGAGCGAGATGTTCACGACCCGCGCCTTTGGCAGAACCGCATTCTCTTCAGCCCGGCTGAGCGTGAAGCCCTGCAAAACATCAAAGACTGGGGCTTCACCGACACCTTCCGCATGCACACAGAAGAAGGCGGACATTATTCCTGGTGGGACTATCGTGCCGGCGCGTTTCGTCGCAACCTGGGCTTACGCATCGATCACATTTGGGTATCGCCATCGCTCGCCGCGCGGAGCACGCGCACCTGGATAGACAAAGAACCGCGCGGCTGGGAGCGTCCTTCCGATCACGCTCCGGTGGTGGCGGAATTCGACTAAGAGCCACAGATCATCACGGATTCACACTGATAGGAGCGTTTCTCTATCGGTGTCGATCTGTGTCTAGCTGTGGTTCGTTCCTCTGACTCTAATTAGAGCAATTCAGACGGCGAACCGGAACACGTCGCCCGACAGACTGGTGAGGGTAAATGGACAAGCAAACTCGGCAAGGGTTGTGACATCGAACATGAGTCGCTTGATGTTTTAGAAGGCGACGAGTACGGTAAGGTAGAAGTGGTTGTGCGAAGGCCATGTCCAGACGGAAAGCGAGTGCCATTGCCGTGAGAGAATCTCGCGAGTTCAAAGAACGTTGAGCGCCTATTTCGTGGAGTGATCGCCGTGCCGAAAGCCGATGTTGAGAGGGAAGAAGCCAAAGACAAGCTAAAGAATCGGCGCGAACGCGAGAAGCAAAAGCGAGTAGAGAAGAAAGCTTAAGCCTTCAAAAGGGCGTCCCAGTAGCACGTCCCAGTAGCAAAGGAGCATCCTCATGCAGCTTCCAAGCATTTTATCAAGAGGGGGTTTTCTCATACAGGTCCTAAACACTGTGGGCCTTGGTGTACTTGGATTTGGGCTAATGGTTTATTACCGTGCTCTGCTTTCGCGAAGCGATAATCTCAAGAATAGTTTAAATGACTTGAAAGGTGCCCATGAATCCGTCGTGACGGCGATGGACAAAAGGGCCAAAGAAATAGACGCGCGATTTGAGGATGAAAAGAAATTCCAAAATTTCCACTTGTCGCTTCTCGAAGAAGTTGATGTGTTTAGGGTCAAGATTCGCGCTTGGAAAGAAGATGAAGTTAGTCTGCTCCACAATAAGCTTACGTCGATGGCAGATCGCATGACACAGCTCGAAAGCGAATACGCAAGATTGAAAATCGAAAACCACAACCTAACTATTTCAGTGGCGGAACTCGAAAGCAAGTGTAAGTTCTTAGAAAAGCAAAATCACAACTTGGAGATACAGGCCGCATATGCCCAGCCGGGCATTAAGGGAGTAAATTAGGATTTCCCGGTTGACGGTCAGTCAGGTATATAATTGCTCTAATTAGAGGTGAGTTCCGCAGTCTTTTCAGTAATATCTTTTTGCGCCCACTCGTTATCGCGCGCCGCTTCGCCGGCTTTGTGACGTTTAGCTTCTTTCATCCGCGAGACGAGCTCCATATGTGTTGAGAAATACGGCAGACTCTTGCCGACAATCTCCTGAACTGAGTTGAAGCCCTTGTCGGTCATGAATTTCGCCAGGCCCTCCTGCAGTTCATCCACCATCTTCACACCCTGCAGCATGACGCCGGTGCAAATCTGGACGGTCGAGGCGCCCAGCAGCATGAACTCGATCGCATCGCGAGAGCGCTCCACACCGCCGATGCCGCTGATCGTGATTCCTTCGGGCAATCCGAGTCCGAGCTGGCTGACCATGCGCAGCGCGATTGGTTTCACCGCCTGGGCTGAGTAACCGCCGGGGACCGTGTAGCCTTCGACGGTCGGCATCGGACGCAGCGTATCGAGGTTCACGCCGATGACGGAAAGGATCGTGTTGATGGCTGAGATGCCGGCCGCGCCGCCGCGCACTGCGGCCAGCGAAGGCTCTTTGATGTTGGTGATGTTCGGCGTCATCTTGGCCCAGACGGGAATCTTCGAGACCTCGGTTACCCATCGGGTTACTTCTTCGCACAAGTCGGGATGTTCGCCCATCTCGGATCCCATTTTGCGTTCCGTCATTCCGTGCGGACACGAAAAGTTCAGCTCAAAGGCGTCGACACCGGTGTCCTGGACCATCTTCGTAAGCTCCTGCCAGCGTTCTTTCGTGTATTCCTCCATAATCGAAGCGATCAGAATGTTGTGCGGATACTCTTTCTTCACCTGCCGAAATTCTTCCAGCCATACTTCGATAGGACGATCAGAAATAAGTTCGATGTTTTGAAAGCCGATGACTTCATTCGTCTCGCGCGAGCGCAACTTGCCATAACGCGGCACGACGTTGACGACTTTGCTTGATTCAAGGCTGACGGTCTTAGCCACCGCGCCGCCCCAGCCGGCGTCGAACGATTTCGCGAGCACGCGCGCATTTGTTCCCGGCGGGCCAGAACCAAGCAGAAATGGATTGGGGAATTTGATGCCGTTAACTGTGATAGAGAGATCCATGCTTTCTCCTTGGAAAAGTGCTTATTGGAATCGAGCGATTGGGCCGTTTGGATTGAGATATTGCTTGACGACGCTATAAGGCACAAACGTCTTATCAAAGACGGCCATTACGTGGGCGAAATCGTAGTAGACGACGAGTCCCCCAGGCGTTACGCCCCAGCCGGAGAGTTCAGCCAACTGATCCTCAAACACGATCGAGCCGTCGCGTGGGTTGGGCTTACGATTCTCGCGTCGCGCGTTGTCTGCCTCGAGCGCATCAGCCCGCTGGTCGATATCGGCGACCACGTACTTGGCAATAGCTGAGTTGTAATCGCTGTTTGCTTTGAAGAGATCTTGAAACTTGAGTTCTTTGTTTCCTTTTAGATCGTAGGTCAGCGACCAGAAGCTGTCGTTCGGATGAGCGCCACCACCGTCGTAATACTCGTGCATCTCTACACTGATAAGGTCGTTGGCGCCCAGCAGGATGTTGTAATTCGTATCGAAAACACCCTTGCCGTCAACCGGCTCAAACTCTGCGATCTTTTTCTGCGCGAGCGCCAGGATACGTCTGTTGAAAGCTTGCGCGCCTGCGGGTAGAGGACCGTTGCCGGTGATTTGCGGATAAGACACGCTCACGCCGGTGCGGCGGTTCGAGATCATCTTTGGCGTTACTTGAATACCATCTGCAAATGCGAAATGTTGCTCTTCGAGCGTCACCATTGATTCGCGCGTGCCACCAAGCTTCGACCAGGCGCACTCTGAATCGATCGGGTCGCTCAATGGTTTCTTACAGACGAATTTTCCGGTTTTTTGTTTGCCGCTCATCTCGGTTAGTTCGAGCGCGCCGTTGTTGAGCCGGCCGGTGAGGTTCAGATCCTGACCGACGCTATCATACGAGTACGTCCCTGAAACGTCGTTGCCGGTGACGGTCAAACGCATCTGGATGTGACTGTCGCCGACTGACCCGCGATAGACTTTGGTTTGCGCGGAAGCCGGCCCATAACAGAGCGCGACAACGAAACCAATTAATGCCGTTTTGATTAGAAATGCCTTCATGCTTTTAAACTTCCGCGTCGGCTTCAATCTCGATCAGCATTCGCGGATCGATCAACGCGCTTACCTCGACCATCGCCGTGGCCGGCATGATCTCGCGAAAGAATTCTCCATGTGCGCGACCGAATTCTTCCCAGCGCGAGATGTCAGTGACAAACATGCGCGTGCGCACCACGTGCTCCAGGCCGGCGTCGAGTCTATGCAACGCCTTCTCGATGTTCGTGATGCATTGTTTCGCCTGCTCGTAGGCGTCATCGCCACCGACGATTTCGCCAGCTTCGCCGAGCGCTGTGGTGCCCGTCACGTAAATTCGGTTGCCGACTTTGACTGCCCGCGAGTAACCAACGATAAGTTCCCATTTCGCGCCGGAAGAGATGCGTTCGCGTGGTGTCATTCGCGTTCAGCACTTAGAACTCTGATGAATTCCGGTAGCAGTTGGTCAGCCTTGTTAGCTGCTACATCCCAAACGATTTCGTAGTCGACTCCAAAATAGCTGTGAATCAATCGATCTCTCATGCCTGACATGTCCCGCCACGGAATGCGCGAACTCCGCTGTCGCGTCGGCTCAGGAATTTGCTTAACAGCTTCGCCGATAATCTCAATGCTGCGCACGAAAGATCGCTGTAATGTTTCGTCCTCTAGAAATCGTTCTTTAGTAGTTTTTTGCGCATTCCTCCTAAGGTAGTTCAGCTCATCAATTATGTGTTCGAGGAATTCAGCTACTACTGGAGGCATATTCCACCTCACGCAAAATATACGGACCTATATGGGGACTAAGAGATTCAGGGGTTACCACCTCCACTCGTCGCCCAATCCGTTGCTCGAGGAACGAGGCGAGTTTCATAAAGTTGTCGAACGATTTCTTACCTTTTTCGAACTCCACAAGAATATCAATGTCACTTTGTTCATTCTGTAAGCCACTAACAAAGGAACCGAAGACTCCCAAACGTCGCACCCCAAGCTGCTTAAGCTCAAGTTCGTGTTTGGATAGTAGAGCAAACAAGTCCGACTTCTGTTGAATCATCTTTTGGGCCTCAAGTCTTCGCACTAGTCCGCCACCAGTTCTCCGTAGCTATCCGGTCTCCGGTCGCGGAAAAACTGCCACGTGTTGCGCACTTCACGAATCATGTCCAGGTCCAGATCGGCAACGACGAGTGCATCCTGATCGCGCGGAGCCTGGGCAATGATTTGGCCGCGCGGATCGCAGAAGTAGCTTTGGCCATAGAACTCGCCGATGTCCCACGGCTGCTCGTGTCCGACGCGATTGATCGCGCCCACGAAGTAGCCATTCGCGACGGCATGCGCAGGCTGCTCAAGTTTCCAAAGATACTCTGACAACCCAGCGACTGTGGCTGAAGGATTGAAAACGATCTCGGCGCCATTCAACCCGAGAGCGCGCGCGCCTTCCGGAAAGTGGCGGTCATAGCAGATGTAGACGCCAATGCGCGCGTAGGCCGTATCAAACGTTGGATAGCCGAGATTGCCGGGACGAAAATAAAACTTTTCCCAGAAACCGGGGTTCACGTGCGGGATGTGGTTCTTGCGATATTTACCGAGATAAGTTCCGTCAGCATCGATGACCGCCGCCGTGTTGTAATAGATGCCGGTGATCTCCTCTTCGTAAATCGGCACGATGATCACCATGTTGTGTTTCTTGGCGAGTTCCTGCATGAGCTGAGTCGTCGGGCCTTCCGGAATCTTTTCAACTGCTTCGTACCAACGGACTTGCTGCTCGGCGCAGAAATATGGGGTCGTGAAAACTTCCTGCATGCAAAGAATCTGCACGCCCTGCTTCGCCGCGTCCTCGATCATCGCGACGTGCTTGTCGATGTTGCGTTGCTTGATCTCTTGGATAGGGCCGTCAGTCGGGCCCGCGTTGGTTGCTTGAATCAATCCGCATTTAACTGTTCGTGCCATGTGAAACTCCCGATTAGTTGGTTTGGGTTTGGAATATTAGGCCTGTTCACTTGCCGGCACAATCTGCGTCGGTCGGAGCAATGTCATCAGCATGAAGTAAGTTATCGCAGACACGCCGAAGCCGATGAACCAGGCATAATCGTAAAATACTTGCAGCAGATGAACTAAGGAAAAGGTTGCTGAGGCCGGATCGAGCGTCTCGACCTTCACCAACCTCGAGATTATCGGTCCACTCCAGGCGAAAGCGCATCCGACTAATGTCGCGACGATCGCGCGCCAATTCCAGCCGCCCGCATATTTGTAGACGCCGCGCGTGCGATACAGATCGCCGAGTCGCAATTGTTTGTGACGAATCAGCCAGTAATCCGTGATCAGCACGCCGGCGATTGAGGCCAAGCCGCCGGCATATCCTCCCAGCCAGGTGAAGATGTATCCGGAGGGATCTGCGAGCAGCCGCCACGGCTGCATAAGGATTCCGACAATGCCGGTGATCAACCCGCCGGTGCGAAATGAAATCCAGCGCGGAAAAGCATTGGCAAAGTCATTCGCCGGTGAAACAACGTTAGCGGCAATATTAACTGCCAGCGTCGCGACCACCACGGTGAACATCGAGATCGCCACCACGATGACGCTGTGAAATTGGCCGACGAGTTTCATCGGATCCCAAAGCTCGTCTGCCTTCATGTGCGGGTAGATGATGACTGCGGCCGAGGTAATCATCACGCCCATCGCGGCGAAAACGGTCATAGTCGTCGGTAGTGCCACGACCTGTCCGATGACTTGTTCGCGCTGACTATGACCGAAGCGGGTGAAGTCAGGCATGTTCAAGCTGAGCGTGGCCCAGAATCCAATCATCGCGGTGAGCGAAGGAATAAATATCTTCCAAAACTGTCCGACTGTGTGGAACTTGCTTTGTTGAGTCAGCAGGTAACCGAGGCCATTCGCTTTCCAGATGGCCCAACCCAACAACAACGATGTCATGATCAGCACGAACGGTGCGGCCCAGTTCTCGACCTTCCGCAGCAGGTCCATGCCCCGATAAATGATGTAAATGTTCATTCCCCAGAACAGCAGAAACGAAATCCAGTCGGTCGTCATGTGCCCGCCGAACGGTCCGCCCAGCAGGTTCTGCCAGTTGGGAATCACCGCCGCGAACAGAGTGTTGAGCGCTTCGCCGCCAATCCAGGCCTGAATACCGAACCAGCCGCACGCCACGATCGCGCGCATCAGCGCGGGCAGGTTCGATCCGTAAGTGCCGTAAGCACCGCGCGCGAAAACCGGGAAAGGAATTCCGTACTTCGTGCCCGGGTGCGAGTTCAGCAGTATCGGAATCAAGACGATGGAGTTGCCAAGAAGAATCGTGATCAGCGCCTGCCACCAGTTCATGCCCGCGCTGATCAATCCCGACGAAAGCATGTAGGTGGGAATGCAATGCGCCATGCTGATCCAAAGCGCGGCATAGTTATAGGTAGTCCAGTTGCGTTCAGATATCTTGACCGGCGCGAGGTCCCGATTGAAGAGCGGACTCGTACTGATGTCGGCGAACGCCTCGGGCTTCAGTTCGACGCGCCCATCGGGATATTGAATTGTTTCGTTGTTGGCTGCCACGTCTTACATCAGTCTGAAACGAACCGTCACATTGGCGGTGATGGAGATTGAACCCGGCGCGGTTGCGCCCTCCGTCTCGGATGATTCGCCCGCCGTAGCACTTGTGTTTTGGTACGTCCCGCTGGCGCGACCATAATCGATCCCTGAATTTTCGGTGATCGAATATGCCGGTCCGATCGCTTGGCCAATTTCTCCGGCCAGTAATTTGGCCTTCTCTTGCGCCGCGCGAATAGCCATCCGGCGTGCTTCGTCGCGATGCTTGCGCACCTGCGAATCTATAAACTGCATGTTGCTCAACCGCGTGATGCCGGCCTTCAGAACATCAGCCAGCAGATCGTCAAATCGCGAAAGGTCGCGCAGTCTGATCGCGACAGTCTTGGAGACTTCATAGCCAATCAAAACGCGTTTCACCCGATTGCGCTCCTCGTAACTCAGGTCATCAGTATTGTATTTCGGCTGGACGCTGATTTGGCTGGTCTGCACATCTTCGGGTTTGACGTTGTTTTTACGGGCAATGGCGAGAATCTGCCGCACGCTATCGTCCGTTTTCTTGCTCGCGACCACCATGTCTTTGTCCACATTCTCGACCGCAAGCGTGAACAGAACTTCGTCGGGGGGTACACGCACTTCGGCCTGGCCGGTGACAGTGATCAGTGGCGGCTCGACGTTGTTCTGCCCGTGGGCGGCGGTTGCGGACGCGCTCAGAATTGCAAGCAGCATCAGGTATTTCAGTTTCGGCATTATTTCTACTCCTGGTTCTGAGAAACGATCCGCAGTTCTAGTCCACATCAAACTTTGGTTTTCCGGCGCGAATCTTTCGGTATGTGCCCCGCGAGCTCACATTCAAGCCCCAGCCACAGTTCATCATGTGATCTTCGTCCACCCGGATTTTGTTTCCCGGCAGAAATTTTATCGTAACGGTGCAGTCCTCTGTGCCTTCCGGTTTAAAGGTCGCCACATCGTTTTCGATCGTCGCTTCGCCACGCGACTCTCCGGTATTGGCCTGCGGACCAGCCGGAACCTTGTATTCCCAGGTCAGGTCCATCTGAATTTTTAGTTTGTGGTTGCCAATCGCAAGAATCTTGATTTCGTTCGATTTGGAACGGTAAGTTCCGTTCGCCTCAGCCGCGGTGACGACGCGACCTTGAGACATTACGGCGGCAGAAAAAATCAGAGTGCAAATAAAACCAAGCAACAGCTTCATGGCATTACTCCCTATCTGTTCATTGAATCCTGCATAAACTTGCCGATGTCAGCGCGCATCCGACCGAGCGACTTCTCATCAATGTACATCATGTGGCCGGCCTCGTAATGTCCGGTTGAGATATTTCGCAGCAGCATCGGATCGAGTGAGATGTGGTGAATCGTGTAGTCTGCTGCGTAGTACGGCGTTGCCATATCATAGTAGCCCATCGCGACGAACACTTTCAGATACGGATTCTTCGCCAGGGCATTGCGCAAAGCGACACTGGTATCGACGTAGCTATTGTTGGTCCCCCAATTCCACGGACTCCAGATGCCGCCGCCGAGGATGTAGTACTCGAGGTCGTTCTTGTAGTTGAGCTCCTGCCGAACATAATTGTTGAAGGTCGAAGTGTATGGGGGGCGAATGGCTGATTCGCTCGGGTCGTAGTCAGGACTATCGCTGGCGTTGTTTGTATCGTAACCTTTGAAGCGCGCGTCGAGTCTGCCAATGGATCGCCGCTCAGAACGCAGCAACTCTTTACGAAACAGGTTCAGAGACACCCGCAGATTCGCGTTGTCAACGAACTGCGGTGACAGCCCGGTAAGTCTCGCCATTTTCGCCACGGCGTCCTGTCGCTCCGCGCCGGTAAGCTTGTCACCCTTCTCAAGCGCCAAAGTGTATTCGTTGCTGGCCCACTGTTCGGCTTCGGCGGCGACCTCTGCCACGGGTTTCGACTGCAAATCGGGCGGCAATTTCTTGTGATACCAGGCCGTCGCGGCATACGAGGGCAGAAACAACACGTAGGCGATGTCGTTGCCCTGCGCGAAGCTGGTCGTCTCGAAATTCATGATCGTTGAGATCAGCATGATGCCGTTAAAGGCGATGCCGCGATCGATCAAGTAGCCGGATAAAGCGGACGCGCGCGTAGTTCCGTAGCTCTCGCCGGCCAGGAACAGCGGCGAGGTCCAGCGTTCATAGCGCGTCAGATACATGCGAATGAACTCGCCGACTGATTCGATGTCACCTTGCAGTCCGAAAAATTTTGACGCGATTTCCGGCCGCACCGCGCGGCTGTAACCCGTGCCCACGGGGTCAATAAAGACGAGGTCCGATTGCGTGAGCCACGTGTATTCGTTATCGACCAATTCGTACGGCGGGGCCGGCATGGTGCCGTCAGGATTCATGCGCACGCGCTTTGGTCCGATCGCGCCCATGTGCAGCCACACCGACGCCGAGCCGGGCCCGCCGTTGAAACAAATCGTCAGCGGCCGGCGCGCGCGATTGCCCGCATCGTCCAGGGTGTAAGCTGTGAAAAACATGCGCGCTTCGGTTTCGCCGTCGCGATTCTTAATCGGCATCATCCCGGCGGTGGCGGTATAGCGTAGCGCGCGCCCACCGACGCGAACCTCATGATGAGAGATAACCGGCGGTTCTTCTGGCGAAGGTGACGGACGCTCCTGCGGCCCGCGTTGTTGCTGCGTTCCCGTACCCGGCGAAGTTGATGGCGATGCAGTTGCACCGGGAGTAGCGGTTGGTTGTTGCGGTGGACGACCTTGTCCTCCTTCCTGACCGAACCAGAGAAGGGCAAAACAGACGAACGGAATGGCGAGCATCAGTGATTAACCTCTGCGAGACAGTTTGAAGGCAACAGCAAGGCGGTCATAGTAAGGGAAAGCCAAGGCGCAGAACAAGTGGTTTGTGGGTGACGTGGTTAGTTTCATTCACACCTGGCTTTAGCCAGGTGACTCCACGGCGTGCGATTGGCGGTAGCCGTTTTAACGGCTTACTCCATGAAACTGTTGAAACAGTTGAGCCCCGTGTTGTAATCCTGATCACCGCACTGAAGTGCGGTGTTAATGAGACCTCTACGGTGGGGACTGAAACTTTGGTTTGCCGCCGCGAATCTTGCGATAGACGCCCGTCGTATTAACGTTGTGACCAAAGCCGCAATCCGCGTCGGAGCCTGACTGTTCGACCCTTAACTTGTTGGGGAGGAAGACGAGCGTGATTTCGCAGCGCTCGCTATCTTCAGGTTTGAAGCTCGCGATGTTTCCGTCAATTATCGCCTCGCCGCTGGCGTAGCCGGTGTTCACGCTTTTAGAGACGGTGTGATAGACGCCGTCGAACTGTACCTTCAGCTTGCCCTTGCCCAATGCGAGGATGCGAAACTCGTTGTCATAATATTTGTAGACGCCGTTCACCTGGGCCGCCGTGACGACGGCTTTCGAGTTTTGGGCGTAGGTAAACGAAATGATTGCGGTAGCAGCGCAGATTGTGGCTGACGCAATCAATAGCGATGTTCCGATTCGTTTCATAACTTTGCTTCAGCGCAGAAGGAACGAGACGCTTACCGATGCCGTCACCGTGATTTGTCCCAGTGCCAGTGTGCCTTCGCCGTAAGTCGACTGGCCTGACTGGCTGCTGACCTGACTCATAGCATTGGCGTACCCGTTATATCCCTGGCCCCACCAGTTATAAGTTGAATACCATCCGCCGCCGTACTCGCTGATCCGCTGGGCTTCTCCCACCTGTCGATTCAATTGGCCTGCGAGCAGGTTGGCTTTTTCCTTCGCGGCCTGAATAGCCATCTCCCGCGCGCGGTCACGATGTTTTCGCAATTCAGTCGTGCGGAATTGAACGCCATGCGCGAAATTGACTCCAGCCTCAAGCGCACGCGAAAGGAGTTCCTCGAACTTCGGCACATCGCGCAAAGTCACCGCGACATTCTTGCGGACGCGGTATTCTTTGCGAGTAATTCGGTCGCCATTAACCAAGATCTCATGCTCCCACGGTTCAATGGCGATAAAGTCGGTCTGAACGAATTTAGGATCGATCTTCATCTCTTGCGCGAGCGCAAGAAATCTTTTTACGCGCGCGTCGTTGTCCGATTTCGCCACTGCAAGTTTGGGATCAGACGTTTCCACGCCGAACATTATGTAGACTTCGTCGGGAACCACCCGTACCTCAGCCGAGCCCTGCACGTCGATTGTCGGTGGCGTGCTTTGCGCCGGCGTGGTAAGAGCTGCGAAAAGAATCAGAAGCGCGCTCAACAGAACGCTGGAGGTGTTGAAGGTTTTCATGGTTTTGATCCAGACGCGTCCGCCCTTTACAGAACTGAACGCCCGCTAATAACCGAGACTTCCTAAATAGCCACGCACTCGCCGCGTTTCAGGAACTGTCCGTTGCCAGATTTGCCTTTGAACTCACCTTTGTCGATGACTACTGAACCGCGCGACAAAACGGTGTCGACCACTCCTTTGATCGTCTTGCCTTCATAGGCCGAATAGTCCACGTTCATGTGGTGTGTCTTGACGCTAATTGTCTGATCGCGATGTGGATCGAAGATGACGATGTCGGCGTCCGATCCGACCGCAATTGTTCCTTTCTTTGGAAACAGTCCAAACATTTTCGCCGCCGCCGTCGAAGTCAATTCGACAAACCGATTGAGCGAGATGCGATTCTCGACCACACCGTTGTAAATAAGCGAGACGCGATGCTCGACGCCGGGGGCGCCGTTGGGAATCTTCGTGAAGTCATCTTTGCCGAGCTCCTTCTGCTCTTTCATGCAGAACGGACAATGGTCGGTTGAGATGACTTGCAGGTCATCCATCTTCAGACCTTTCCACAATTCAGCTTGATTCGCTTTGTCGCGTAGCGGCGGAGTCATTACGTACTTCGCGCCGTCCCAGCCGTCGCCGTAATCATCGATCGAAAGGAAGAGATACTGCGGACAAGTCTCGGCGAAGGCGGGGATGCCGCGGTCGCGCGCCTGCCGCACCTGATTCAAAGCGTCAGCGCATGAGAGGTGCACGATGTACACCGGCGCTTCAGCCATTTCGGCGATGGCAATCGCGCGATGGACGCCTTCGGCTTCGGCGATGGTCGGTCTTGTGAGCGCGTGATACTTCGGTGCGGTGTGGCCCTTGGCGAGGGCGTGCCTGATGATCTCATTGATGACGATGCCGTTCTCAGCGTGCATGCAAATCAAACCGCCGCGCGCGCCCGCCGCTGACATCGCGCGAAAGATGGTCGCGTCGTCCACGAGAAACACGCCGGGATAAGCCATGAACAACTTGAAGCTGGTCACGCCTTCGTCCATCACCGTGTACATCTCTTCAATCTGGCGGTCTTCGAGTTCCGTCGTGATCAGATGAAACCCGTAGTCGATGGCGCACTTGCCCTCAGCTTTCTTGTGCCAGTTGTCGACGCCCTGAAGCAGCGATTCACCCTTGTACTGCACGGCGAAATCAATAATCGAAGTAGTACCGCCATGCGCCGCCGCAATCGTGCCGGTGCGAAAGTCATCCGAGGCCGTCGTCCCGCCAAACGGCAATTCCATATGTGTGTGTGGGTCGATGCCGCCGGGAATGACGTACTTGCCTGACGCGTCAATCTTCACATCTGCTTCCATGTCGAGCTTCGCGCCGATGGTTGTGATCGTTTCGCCGTCAATGAAAATGTCGGCTTTGTAATTGTCGGTGGCGGTAATGATTTGTCCGTTAGTGATTAACGTTTTCATAGAGATGTTATTGAACTCGCAGAAAAGGCATATCACGCAGGCGTGAGGTTCCAACATGCATTGTCAGTTTGCCGGCCGCGCGCGTAAACCAAATGATCGTCCCGGGCTGATCCCCTAAATTAAAAGCGTCTTTATATTGGGGTCTCAGGGGAAGACGGGTGGCGGGTCGCTGGGTGAGATATGCCTGACCGTTTTCGACGACGATCGACACGGTGGCATCAGCTTCATCGCTGTACCATTTGCCGGTAATCGAATTCAGCTCTTCCGGGGTTGGGGTCCACGGCGATTCCGCGACATAGCTTATGACATCGCCGTCGATGTTTCGTTCGATTGACGTGACTTTGCCGTCACTGCCGACAGGAAATTTGAATCGTTGACTGCCGAGCGCGAAAGTGCCGTCGCGAAGAGCTTTCAGCGTCGCGTCGCCGAACCTAAGCTGGCCGTTCGCCACAGCAGTTCGAACTGCAAAGTGTGTGCGTTCATTACGCCAGAGACCGGAATATCTTTGCAGCTGCTCGGGTTTTATCTCCACAGTTTCCAGTGGGGTTGGCGCGGGAAACGGCCCCATGATTTCGTTGAAAATGTCACTTTCGAGCGGCCCGTTTCTCGAAGTCGAATTGCACATTATGGCAATTGACAACTTCAGATCCGGATAGCGCGACAAGAGTGCCTGATAGCCCGCCGTGGCGCCGGTATGCCAAACGTGCCTAAAGCCGTTTAACTGATCGACAAACAGACCCAGCGCGTAGGTTATCTTTCGTCGGTCGTTAAGCACGCCGACAGTTTCCAAAGCGTCAACCAACGGCGCACCCATGGAACGGGAATCGAGCATCGCATTCCACTTTAGCCAATCACCAACGGTCGTCAATATCCCGCCGTTTCCATAGACGTTCATGAATGGCATGTTCAATCGCCACGGACCCGACAGCGTTCCTTCATAGGCCTGGGCCCTGCCCGGTACGATCCGCTGATAGTCGTCTCGCAGGGACGAGTTGGTCATGCCCAATGGTTTGAAGAGGCGATCCTGCAAGAATGCGGAGAACTTCTGTTTCGAAACGCGCTCGACGATCTCCGCGAGGAGGTTGTAACCGCTGTTGGAGTATGAGTATTCAGAGCCGGGAACGAAATCGAGTGATTTCTGCCGCGCGATCACATCGATAGCCAATACTTGCGAAACAACGCGGTCGCCGCGTCCCACGCCTGTCAAAGCCATCACCGAACCCCAATCGCGAACTCCCCCGGTGTGATTCAGCAAATGCCTGATCGTCAACGGCGAGCCATAATCGGGCAGCTCCGGGATGTATTTACGAACTGGATCGTCAAGGCTCAGCTTGCCGTCAAGCGACAGGAGAACGATCGACGCCGCCGTAAACTGCTTTGCGACCGAGCCAGATTCGAAGATCGTTTTCGGGGTGATCGGAATATCGTATTCAAGGTCGGCCATGCCGAAGCCTTTTTCGAAAACAGACTTACCATCCAACGAAACGCCCACAGCACATCCCGGAGCATTCGGCGGAGACAACTTCGCCGCCTTTTCTACAGCCCGTTCAGCCCCGGCGATGACCTTTGCCTGATCGGGCACCTGGGCCGATGCCAAAGCCGCAAAGAAAATCAATGTGAGAAGTGCGAGTGTTTTTTTGAGCATGATGGTCGAAACGCAATGTTTTATAGAGCCAAGCCGAAAATAAATCAATAAAAAGAAAAATGGCGGCCGGAATAGATGATCCCGACCGCCGCTAATTAGTAACCACAGTCTTCTTACTGCGTCAACTCACTGGTCAGCGTTGCTCCGCCCAGGCTCGGAATCGTCGCGCTGATCTTCAGAACCTTGTGCGAGTCTTTTGCGATCCAGATCGTTTGCTTGTCCGCCTCGTTATCGACATCGACGATGTCGACTTTGTACGCGTCAAACGTCCCAGCGGCCACCGTCACACTCTCCGTGCCGACAACCTTTAGGCTCTTGATCTGAGGCTTCTGCTTTTGCACGTCGAGGACGCGAAAAGTCGCCGCGTAGTTGGCTGCCAACGGCAAGCGTGCGATGACATCGAACGCGCCGCCGCCATCGGCGAACAGTGGACCGCCAAGGTCTGCAGAGATGGGCTTGGACTGGCCGCCCTGCTTCATCGTTCCCGTCGCTTTGCCGTCTTTGAAATCAAGCTCGATCTCGACTCCGCCCTGACTCATCCAGCGATGCGTCACGATCAGGGTGCCCTTCTCGATCGTCGAGATGTCGATGATTTTTCCAAACGCCGGTGACTCTGCCGTTTCAGTCGCGACCCAATTCGATCCGTCCTCTTTGATTTCAGTCACAGTCGTGATTGGAATGGTTTGGCCTTGCACGGAAAGGATTGCTTTATAGCTTGAGGTTCCGGCGCTGAGATCCATGGCCGGCTTTGGCGCCGCGGTGACCGCTTCGACTTTCTTGGGCAACGTCACCGTCTTCACGTCGACGGTGATTTCTTTGAGCCGACCGGCCACTGCCGGTTTCATATCTTCCTGATAACGCCCGCCCAGAAACTTCGCCATGAATTTTTCCGCGGCGGCAAACATTGCCAGGTTGTTTTCCGGCCGCGCAAAACCGTGGCCCTCATCGGGAGCGACGATGTATTCGACCGGGAAGCCGCGATCGCGCAATGCGATCACGATTTGGTCGGCCTCACGTTTGTTGACGCGCGGATCGTTTGCGCCTTGCACAACCAGCAGCGGCGTCTTGATCTTGTTCGCCGAAAACAACGGCGATTGACGATCAAGTTGGGCTTTGCCTTCGGCGGTGGCGGGATCGCCCATGCGTTTGTAGAAGACCACCCGGAACGCTTCCCAATAGGCCGGGATGGATTCGAGCAGCGTCGTTAGATTTGATGGTCCAACGTAGTCAACCGCGGCAGCGTAAACGTCAGGCGTGAAGGTAACGCCCGCCAGCGTGGCATAGCCGCCGTACGAACCACCCATGATTCCGATCCTTTTCGGATCGGCGATGCCTTCGCCGACGAGATACTTGACGCCCCAGGTGATATCGTCCTGCATTTTGTCGCCCCACTGCTTGTTCCCCGCGTCGAGAAACTTCTTGCCATAACCGGTTGAGCCGCGGAAATTCGGTTGCAGGACTGCATAACCGCGATTCGCCCAGAACTGCGCGAAGGTTTCATAGCCCCACGAATCACGTGCCCACGGTCCGCCGTGCGGGAAAACAATTAGGGGTAGATTTTTCGGCGCCACGCCTTTCGGCAGCGTCAGATAAGCAGGGATTTCCAAGCCGTCTGAAGATTTGTACCGAACAGCTTTCATTGGCGCGAGGTAATCACGCTTCAAACTCTCGCGAACGCGATACTGGAGTGTCAGCTTCTTGGTGGTGCGGTCGAACAAGTAACGTTCGCCGGGTTCGGTATCGCTGCTGGCCTGAATCAACCATAACTTTTCATCTTTCGTCACTGAGCCCAGCCCGATCTCTTTGCCAGGTAGCTGCTTCTGTAGAAGTTTGTAATCAGCTTCAAACGATTTGTCTTTCCAGTAGAGCCGCTCCCGCTCGTCGTCGTACGACGTCAGAATCAAATCGTCAGTGACTTCTGAAAAAAGAGCGTCTCCGAAGTCCACGCGATTGAGTGGATCCGATTCGACGATCTCTTCTTTACCCGTGGTGGGATCAAAAAGCTCGAGCCGGACCAAATCGATGTTGCCTTTATTTGTCGTGAAGTAAACGCGCTGGCCATCCTTGTGATATTGGACCGGCCCGCAGCTTTCGAATACATCGCACGAATAAACTTTGGTGAAACCTTTGTCGTCGACGCGCAGGATTTCTGTGTCGCCGCTGTCAGTAGAGCGGCTTGCCAGACGGAGTTGGTCCTTCAAATCGAAGGTCCAGCCGACAATGCGTTCCGTATTCTGGCGTACCAACGTGCGTTCGCCCGTTGAGATCTTCACTTTGTAGAGATCGTGCCAGGCTTTGTCGCGGTCGTTCAGTCCGACATAAATCGCGTCGGGATCGGTCCTCGGCACCGCGTAGATTTCCGCGCGCACGCCTTTGACATCAGTAAGGTTGCGGGCCGATGGAACTTCCTGCCTGGCACCGGGCGCATCGGCGGGATTCACGGCGTAAACCAGATAGTTTTCATCGCCGGCTTTGTCCTGAACGAACAGAATGTATTTGCCGTCGCGACTCCAAAAGAATCCCGGAATCGGCCGCTGAGTGTCATTGGTAATGGGCTTGGCCTTATCGAATGGTTCCTCGGTTCGTTTGACCCAGATGTTGCGGGTGCCCTTGAACGGCTTCATGAAAGCAATGAACTTGCCATCAGGCGAGATCTGCGCCCCGGAAAGTTCCGGATCGCCAAAGAAGAGTTCGCGATCGATGATGGGCGGCAGACCGTTCGCCGGCTGCGCCGAGACCTGTGACTGAAGAATACCGCCGAAGCAAACGAGTACCGCGGCAAGGCCCAAGACAATTGGCCGAAACTTATCGGAATTCATTTACTACCTCTTTCTTATAGTGATTGATATTCGAGACTAGAGCCTGAATCGATTAATACGCAGAATTAGGGAGCTCAGTTTCACTGATTCAAGTCGGCGCGCCAAAGTCAGAACCGCCTGCGGTAGCGGGCGGTTGACCTTGAAAACAACCAACCTTTGCATTGACATTCAACCACCCGCTACCGCAGGTGGTTCTGACTTACAGGCAAGGGAACCTAATTCAACGTCGCGAAGCTCGCATCGAGCGCTTCGATCAGTTCGTCGATATGGTCCTTGGTGGAATTCAGCATCACGCCGGTGCGAATGACGTTGCCGTACAATCCGCCCTTGCCGACAAGCACATGGCGTTTCTTGGTTTCTTCGAAGACCTTGAGCACGGATTGCGGATCCGGTTCTTTTGTTTCGCGATCCTTTACCAGTTCGACGGCCTGCATCAATCCCATGCCCCGCACATCACCGATCACCGGATACTTTTCTTTCAAGCCCTCCAGCTTCTCTCGGAAGTAACCGCCTACGACTGCTGAATTCTTTTTCAGGTCGTCATCTTCGATCACCTTCAACACGGCCAGCGCTGCCGCACATGAAACCGGATTGCCACCGAAAGTTGAGAAGGTCAGTCCCGGAAACTTGTCAGCTACTTCCGGCGTGGCGACCGTGATACCAACCGGCACGCCATTGCCCAGGCCTTTTGCCGACGTGATGATGTCCGGCTCAACATTCCAATTCTCGATGCCAAACCATTTCTCGCCAGTGCGGCCCCACGCGGTTTGCACTTCGTCAGCAATGAACAGACCGCCGTGCTTGCGGGTGATCTCCACCGCGCGTTCAAAGTAACCCGACGGTGGGACGATAAACCCGCCCACGCCGAGAATCGGTTCGGCCATGAACGCCGCAATCTCTCCGGTCGTCGTCGTCATGATCAATTCTTCGATGTCGTTCGCGCAGGCCAGACCGCACTCCGGATAAGTAAGCTTGAATGGACACCGATAACAATATGGCGCGCGCGCGTGCACAAATCCGCTGACTTGCGGCGGCAGCGGCCTCCACGTCGAGTGGCCCATAGCTGATAGTGAAGTTGCCGACCTGCCGCTGTAAGCGTGACGCAACACGACGATCTCGTGACGACCAGTCGCGAGTTTCGCAGCGTGGACCGCAGTGTCATCCGCTTCAGTGCCTGAGTTCGTGAAGAAAGATTTCTTTAGTTTGCCGGGCGTGATCTGCGCCAGCTTCTCAGCAAGGTCGGACTGTGGCTTGTTGCAGTAAAGCGTCGACGTGTGGCTAATCGCATTAACCTGATTGATGATCGCTTCGTTGACCTTCGGATGCGCATGGCCCACGCTGACGGTCAGCACGCCGCCGAAACAGTCGAGATACTTCTCGCCCTTGTCGTCCCAGACGTGCGCGCCTTCGCCCTTCACAAGCGCGAGCGGCTCCTGGTAGTAGGTCGCGACTGCGGGAAACAGAAACTCTTTATGTTTGCGAATAGTTTCGGATTGGTTTGTTTGTTTTGGCTCAGCCGTGCTCATACTTGAATGTCCCCTGCATTAATATAAATTGCCTTCGCGTTTTTGTCCGGTGTAGTCCACGTAAACCACCTTCAGTTCGGTATAAAAATCCAACGCGGTGGATCCTTGCTCGCGTTCGCCAATGCCGGTCCCTTTGATGCCGCCGAACGGAATGTGCGCCTCGCCGCCGGTCGTCGGCGAATTAATGTGCGTCATGCCGGTTTCGATTTCCTCGACAAAACGAAACATGCGGACGACGTCGTTCGTGAAAATCGAAGACGAGAGTCCGAATTCGGTATCGTTGGCGACGGTCATTGCCTGTTCAAAGTTCTTCACGCGCATTACCGAGAGCACGGGTCCGAAGATTTCTTCGCGCGCGATGCGCATGTCCGGCGTGACATTGTCGAACACGGTCGGCTTCACGAAGTAGCCCTTGTCGAGGCCATTGCCGCTGGCGCGTTCGCCGCCGCAAACAAGGGTGGCGCCGTCTTCGCGTCCGATGTTCAGATACTCCAGCACGGTATTGAATTGACCCTCATCGACGCTCGGACCCATTTCGGTCTGCGGATCCATGCCATCGCCGATGCGCATCGACTGAGCTCGCTTGGCGACGCGTTCCACGAATTCGTCCGCGATCTTATCGACAACTACTGCGCGGCTGGTTGCAGTGCATCGTTGTCCCGACGAACCGAAGGCGCCTTGCGCCGTGTTTTCAACCGCGAGCTCCATATCGCAGTCCTCGAGAATCACGACCGGATTCTTTCCGCCCATCTCGCACTGGCACTTCGCGCCGCGCCGCGAGACTTGTTCGTACATACGAATGCCCACGGGGTTTGATCCGGTGAATGACACGGCCTTAACTGCCGGGTGGCCAATTATTTCGTCTCCCGCTTCTGAACCAGAGCCCAGGATGAGATTGAGCACGCCGGGCGGGATGCCCGCTTCGGCAAAAATCTCGACGATGCGGACCGCCGTCCCCGGAGTGATGGTCGCCGGTTTGAAGACAACTGTGTTACCCGCAACCAACGCGGGCGCGATCTTCCAGGTTGGGATGGCCACCGGAAAATTCCACGGCGTCACGCACGCCACCACGCCCAGAGGCTGTTTGATGGTGTAGACGAAATTCGACGGCAGCTCGGAAAAAATGGTCTCGCCGTTCATGCGGCGCGACTCGCCGGCGCAGAACTCAGCAACGTTGATCGAGCGCTGCAACTCGCCGCGGGATTCCGAGATTGTCTTGCCTTCTTCTCGGGTCAGAATCGTTGCCAGTTCTTCTTTCGCAGCTTCCATCAGACGCGCGGCCTTGGCCACGATCTTTCCGCGTTGCGGCGCCGGCGTGCGTCGCCACGAATGGAAAGCTTCGGCGGCGGCTTCGACTGCGGCGCGCGCCTCTTCGCGCGTGGCTTGGCGGTTTGTGCCGATGACCTCGTCAGTGTTTGCCGGATTGATGTTGTTAACGGTCTTGGATGAAGTAGATTCTATCCATTCGCCGTTGATGAAATTGCGATAGGTGTGCATCTCGATTAAAGAAAGCGTCGGAATTATGCGTGAAACGCGCGCTAATATATCATCGCAGTTAGATGAATGATAGCAACCCCCAAGCGGCAATCCGTTCCGGCGATGAGCCCAAAAACATTCCGGCGCTGCTTGCTGATCGCGCGCAAAGAGCACCAGACGAGCCGTTCCTCTTCTCCGAAATAGATGGGCGAAAGTTCACCTATTCGCAATTTAGCGCAGCTGTAGATCGCGCTTCCGCTATGCTGTCGTCGCACGGAATCCGCAGGGGCGACGTTGTTAGTTTGCTAATGCCCAACAGTGCAGAGTACATCATCGCTTACTTCGCCTGCTGGAAACTTGGCGCTCTGGCGGGGCCGGTCAATTCGCTTTTGAAGGAGCACGAAATTGAATTCGTGATGAATAATTCTGAAGCGAAAGCGATTCTGGTGGCCGCAGAGTTCCTGCCGCTAATTGAGAAAATTCGCCGCCAGCTACCGCATTTGCGATCTGTGATTCTGTTCGATAATGAAGCGGAGGCGTGTCAGAAGCCCGACGGTCAGGGAGCGCCACCTTCGCATCATGCCCTCCCTGACGGTCGGGCTTCTGACCCGATCACGGCCCATGACGACGCAATCATCATCTACACGTCAGGAACGACGGGAAAGCCGAAAGGCTGTCTGCTGACTCACGGAAATTTGATTGCCAATGCGCGTCAGATAAGTGAATGGCTGCATTTCACGGAAGACGATCGGCTGCTGACGATCATGCCGCTGTTTCACATGAACGCGGTTTCAGTCACGACGATGTCAGCGCTTTATGCCGGCGGATCGACCGTCGTCAGTCCAAAATTTTCCGCGTCGAAGTTCTGGAACGTCATCTCTGATTATCAAATCACTTCGTTTGGATCAGTGGCGACAATGCTTTCGATGCTCTTGAACACTTATCCGGAAGGTGTGCCCGCCGGATTGAAAAGTGATCAGCTTCGCTTTGCCATGTGCGGCTCAGCACCGGTGCCGGCGGAAGTGATGAAGAAGTTTGAAGAGACCTTTCAGTGTCCGGTGATTGAAGGCTACGGTTTGTCAGAGTCAACGTGTCGCTCGACTTTCAATCCGCCGGATGAGCGCCGGCGACCGGGCTCGTGTGGCCTGGCGATCGGGAACGAGATGAAAGTTGTCGATGACAATGACCGCGAAGTTGCCGACGGGGAACTCGGCGAAATCGTCCTCCGCGGTGAAAATATTCTCAAAGGTTACTTCAAAAATCCCGAAGCCAATGAGCGCGCATTTCGGGGCGGTTGGTTTCACACCGGGGACGTTGGCTATCGCGACGAGGAAGGCTTCTTTTTCATTGTCGATCGCAAGACGGACATGATCATTCGCGGTGGCGAAAACATCTACCCGCGCGAAATTGACGAATTACTGTACAAACATCCCGCGGTCGCGGCCGCGGCGACTATCGGAATTCCCGATCAACTTTATGGTGAAGAGGTGGCTGCGTTCGTGGTGTTGAAAGACGGCGCGAACTCAAGTGAAGAAGAACTGATCGCGTATTGCAAGTCTGAACTGGCGGACTACAAGTGTCCCAAGACCATCCGCATCGTCAAAGACATTCCCAAGGGCCCGACGGGAAAGCTGCTAAAGCGGGAATTGGCGAAAACGTTTTCTGCCAGGTCCGAATAACGCCCCGCCAGGCTACCAGACAGACAATTTGGCGCTTCACCTCAGGTTGGGATAAACTCGGCCGCAAGCTTAAGATAGTCGCCGCGTCGTTGGCACCGCCAACAACGCGGCATTAACACACGGCCCCATAACCTGACCAAAGGAGACCTCATGCTCTTAAATAAACTAATTATCTCAGTAGCCTGTGCTCTGAGCTTTTTTGCCCTTGGCGCTACTCGCGCAGCAGCGACGATACGCACGGTTCCCGTGCCTTATGCGACGATCCAATCGGCAGTGGATGCTTCGTCGCCTGGCGATACTGTCAGCATCGCACCCGGTTCTTATGACGAGCAGGTAGTTGTGACCACGTCGGACCTGACCATCACGGGATCAGGCGCCGGCTCGACGATAATCCAGCCTACGAGCGTCGTAGCGAACAGCACCAGTCTAATAACGGGTAATCCAATTGCGGCCATCGTGCTTGTCGACGGGGCGAGCGGCGTCACCATCGAACAGCTAAGCGTAGATGGTAGTTTCGCCGGAACATTACTGGGCTGCTCGCCGTCTTTCATAGGCATCTTTTATCGCGCCGCATCCGGCCTGGTTTCAGAGACGCACGTGGCGAATATCTTTACGCCGTTCAATCCGGGCTGTCAGGGCTCAATCGGAATTTTCGTGCAGAGCGGGAATGGTGGGCCCAAGCAGAATTCGGATGTAGTTATTGATTCCAACACGGTCGACAATTACGGAAAGAACGGCATCACTGCGAACGGTGGAGGGACGGCTGTCACCGTGACGGACAATATCGTCACCGGACGCGGTCCGTTGGGACCGGGAGATGCGGCACAAAATGGAGTGCAGCTCGGCAACGGTGCTCATGGAAAAATCGAGGGGAATGACATCTCCGACAACTACTACACGCCCTCAGATTTCGTCGGTTGTGGCATTCTGGCATTCAAGGCTGGCGGAGCCATCGGCCAAACTCGCTCAAACACGTTCTCAGGAAACGAGCAGAATGTTTGCAACACCTCAGGCGGGCCATCACCGTTCTCGCCGTTCAACTAAGGCACTCGCAGTCTGAAATGAGTGAATAAAAAAAGGCGACGCATTGCGCGTCGCCTTTTTTCCTGCCGCGATCAACGTCACGTCAAACTTCTCTGAGTTGTCTTACGTCTGTCTCTCTCGGGGTTCCCCATCGATCAAAAACCCAAGCGCCCAGCAGCCACAACCCGCACACACTCACCATCACCAGCGAAAACCATTGACCATATGAACCCTCAGGCGAGAATTTTTCAGTAGCTGTGTGAATGGCTTCGCTGTTTGGCAAGACGCCTGCTTCCGAAAATTCGTGGAAAGAATAGATGGCAACCTGCAGCATAAAGAGCACGAGAAAAATTCCTGTGACTTGGAAGAATCGCCGCACGTTGATCAGATGACCGAACCGTCCCCACGCCCAGGCCATGCTGACTGCCGCAACCAAACCAAGCAGCGCGCCCCAAACTAAGCGCGGACTGCGCACTTGTAAAAGCATCAAAGCAGTCTCCATGCCTTCGCGACTGATCGTCAGGGCAGTGAAGAGAAAGACTCCCGAGAAAGCCAACCAACCGGTTCGGGTCGAGACGCGCATGAGACGGCCTTCCATGTGTTGCCTCAACTTCGGACCCGTGCGCCACATGTAAATCACCAGTGACAGCACCATCGCAATTGAGATGACACCGAGCACGCCCTCGCGCAATGCCTCGTTGCCGAGGAACCCGGCAGCCGTCGGACCAAGCGTTCGCTCGATCGTCTCGCTGCTGCCCGTCTGCATTTTGTAGAGGACGTACCCGAGAGCGGCGCTAATCGCCAAGCCGATTGCGATGGCTGAATAGACCGCCGGCGCAAGTTGACGCCGGCCCGATTTGCGCAGGTAAGCCAGGATCACCGCGACCAGCAGGAATGATTCGAAACCTTCGCGCAGAATAATGATGAAAGATTGGAGCACTGAGGAACCCTATTCGAACACCGAGATACGAGGCGGTCGTCTGACCGCGCCAAGCAGTATCGCTCAAATTGAAAATGATTGTCAATTTCGGATAAACGTTTATTACTTGCGGTTTTTCCTGGCGACTTTGCCGCTTTGCCGTGAACCGGCGTCGCCTTCCGCTAGTTTTCGGCGAGAAACTCACGAATCAGCTTTTGGTCTTTCTCGTCCTTGATTCGGGTGAAGAGCTTGGTTCCGAGTTTGGTGATGGTTGTTGGCTTATCGAATGGCAACTTCTCGTAAACCTGGCCACCCTGAAAGTGACAAGGCTGACAACGCGCCTGGAAGATGGGCTTAATCTCTTTGTCGAAATCGTGCTTCGTCGCTGTCGCGAGGGGACTGTGACCACCCGCCTTGGAGCGGCGAGCGCCGGAATGCACGGCCAGAAAAACGGCCAGAGCGATCATCGCCAGCGACAGGATGGTCAACATCGCACGCATGTGGCGATCCTACACCCGAACCGAGGTGGCGGAAAGAATTGATTTGTAAAATGTTTTGGCGTCCCGTACGGGAGTCGAACCCGTGTCGCCGCCGTGAAAGGGCGGTGTCCTAGGCCACTAGACGAACGGGACGCACAGAATTGATTTTGGTGTGGAGTGCGAAGCAGTTAAGTTAACTTAGCGATGCAGCAGTGTCAAACGACTGTTCGCGTATTCGATCGATCAGTTTTTGCAGGGCGCGCGGCTCGTTTTCTTCGCTAAAAGTTCTTCGCTAAAAGTGAATCGCAACGCAAAGCCCATTTCCTCAACGCTGTAGACGACATCGCCCCGCGAACACGAGATGATTGCCAAAATCGATCTCCAGACGAATCAACTCGCCACACTCTGCACCACTCGCTGCCAACAGAAAGCAGCCGCTGCCACTTAGATCGCAAATGGTCCCACGGCCGCCCGTGAGCAGGCTCTCCCATCGCACCGGCAGGTGCAAACGAATGCATTCCGCGGCGCGTCGTTCTTGCATGGGGCGAAGTTAAATTTATAATCTGTTTGTCTGGCTGCAGCAGTTCTAAAATTTGCGCTACTTCAACACAGGAGATTCACCTAAATGATTAGTCGCCGAACGACCTTCGCGATTTTTGTAGTTCTTTGCGCGAGCAGCATCTGTTTTGCGCAACACGATGTCGGTGGCGGTTCGATTTCCGTTGGCGGCGGCTCGACAGATTCCAGCCGCAGCGCGCCCCGAGTCCGTCGCGCGCCGGCAACCACACCGCGACGGCCACGTCCGGCGACGCCTGTGCGACGCGGTGTCACGGCCGAACAACTAAATCAACTGGGCGACACGGCGTTCGAAGCAGAGAATTACGATGACGCGCTCGACGCATATACCAAGGCTGTTCAGTTGAAACCGATCGCGACCGCGTACTACCACATCGGATGGATCTACAACGACCGGGATGACTACGTTTCGGCTTTGGCTGTGTTGCAGCAGGCCGTGCGCCTTAATCCGAACTATGCAACTGCATTCGATGAGCTTGGCTACAGTTATCGCAGCTTGAAGCGGTATGACGATGCCTTCTTTGCTTATCGCCGAGCGGTTTCGATCGATCCGGCTCTCGCCAGCGCTTTCTACGGGATGGGTTGGACTTATAACGACCTGAATCGTTATACGGACGCCGTGCAGCCTTTGAGCCAGGCGATCACGTTGAAGCCTGATTACGCTGACGCCTACAACGAACTGGGTTATGCATATAGCAAGCTGAAGCGATCGCAGGAGGCCATCAGTGCGTACCGGCGCGCGATCAGTTTGAAGGATGATTATTCGAGCGCCTATTTCGGACTGGGTGACATCTACTTCTATGACACCCACCAGTATCGTGAGGCGGCCCAGGCGTACAGCAGCGCCCTGGCGATCAAGCCCGACAACGCCACCGCTAGTTATAACCTGGGCTGGTCTTATAACGATCTGAAGCAATATGCGCAGGCAATCAGCGCGCTGGAAAAAGCCGTCAGCCTCAAGCCTGATTACGCCGAAGCTTACAACGAACTCGGCTACGCATATCAGCGTGTCGATCGCATCGACGCGGCAATGCGCTCGTACAACCGAGCCGTCAGCCTGAAACCTGATTATGCGCAGCCGCGCTTCGGAATGGGGGATTTGTATTTCGAGAATTTGCAGCGTTACCAGGATGCAATCACCGCTTACGAAGCAGCGCTGAGAATCCAACCGAATAATTCATTGGCGAATTACCGAGTCGGTTGGTCATACAACGACCTTGGGCGTTATTCGGAAGCGATTCCTTTCTTGCGCGAAGCCGTGCGCCTGAAGCCGGAGTATGCCGAAGCTTTCAACGAACTGGGTTTTGCCTACCTGAAACTGCAGCGCTACCCCGAAGCGGCGGCCAGTTTCAAAGAAGCGGTGCGCATCAAGCCGGACTACGGATTGGCGTACTACAGCCTCGGCATTACGTACCTCAATCTGAGAAATAAGAACGGCGCGATGGAGCAATATAGAATCCTGCAACGCATCGATCCGCAGCGCGCCGCGAAGCTATACGCTGAGATTCCGAGATAACGCAAGAAGCCGATTACCACAAAGTCACAAAGACACGAAGATACATAATAAAAGTTAATTCTTTGAGTTCGACATCTTAGTGTCTTCGTGTCTTCGTGGTAGATTTTGCCGAGACAGATGACAACCGCGATCGTTCACCATCCCGTTTTCGAAAAGCACGACACCGGCCCAGGACATCCCGAGCGGCCGGAGCGCTACACCGTCGTGATGGATGCCCTGCGTGGTGATTCAGAGCTTTGGTCGAAGGTCGTTGAGATCGAGGCGGATGAAGCTCGCCGCACCGAAATCCAGGCCTGCCACTCACCGCAACACTTCAAGCATGTCGAACGAGCCGTCAACGAAGGCGTTGGGTATCTCGACGCGGACACGACGGTTTCAGTTTATTCACTCGAGGCGGCACTGCGCGGCGCGGGCGCAGCCTGTCGGGCGGTCGACTCAATCATGGAAGGCGCGGCGCAAAATGCTTTCGTGCCGGTTCGTCCGCCGGGTCATCACGCGACGCCTGATCGCGCGATGGGCTTCTGCCTTTTCAACAATGTCGGCGTGGCTGCGCGTTACGCGCAATCGCGTCACAGAGAGATCGAGCGCGTTGCCATCCTCGATTGGGACGTGCATCACGGCAACGGCACGCAGGGAATCTTCTACGACGATCCGTCAGTCTTCTATTTCTCGATGCATCAGTACCCGTGGTATCCGGGCACCGGCACGCGCGAAGAGACCGGTCACGGCCGCGGCCGCGGCTACACTTTGAATGTGCCCTTGCGCGCGATGACGCCGACCACTGAACAGCGCCGTTCATTCGAAGCGGCGATTGGCGACATCGCGTCAAAGTTCACGCCGGATTTGATCATGATCTCCGCCGGATTTGACGCGCACTTGGACGATCCGCTGGGACAATTACTTTTGACTGACAAGGATTTTGTGCAGATGACAGGCGTTTTGAAGGACTGGGCGAACGAAGCGTGCAACGGCCGGATCGTCTCGTGCATGGAAGGCGGCTACAACCTCGAGACGCTGGGCGAAACCGTTAGGGCGCATGTTGGCGAACTCCAAGGCTAGCAAGGCTTTGCGAATTCCCTGTACAGTTTCCGCCGCCAAGAGTACACTCTGCCCACGTAACTCAGATAACCCACGGGAGAAGCCCATGCCAGACGTCGAAATCACTTGTGCCGAGTGCGGAACTGCATTTCCTTTTACCGAACGAGAACAGGATTACTATAGCGAACGCGGACTGACACATCCCAAGCGCTGCAAGCCCTGCCGCGATGCGCGCCGCCAGAATTTCGGCGGTCAAAGACAAGGCGGCGGCGGTGGAGGCGGCGAACGCGAACGCTTCGATATTGTTTGCGATCAATGCGGAAAGAGCGACACAGTACCTTTCAAGCCTCAGGCCGGCCGGCCAGTTTTGTGCGGTGAGTGCTTCGCCGCCAGCCGGCAACGGGGCGCTTAATCAGCAATACGGAGCCACCAAGACACAAAGGCACGGAGAGAGTAAACCAAAGATGCTCCGTGTTCCTGGTGACCGTGTGTCTTTCTGCTGAGCCCGGCTTTAGGCGGTCGCGGTAATGATGATCGCTTTCAAACCCAGCAGTTCGGAAAAATCTTTCGTGTAGACGGCTTCGATGCGTCGGGCCTCGCCGATCGTTTCGACCAGTTCATCGGTGGAAACAAACCCGTCGCTGATTCCGGCGATGGCCCACAGCGGCACATGCGCGGCAATGTTCAGAAGGTCTTCAACCGATCTGAGATATTGTTCTTTGGTCTCGACCGTGGCACCAAATCGATTTTGAGGTTGCTTGCTATCCTGCGCAGTTCGATTCTGGCGGAGCCAGTCTTCGCGCCAGGAAATAACTCGCGCATTGCGGCTGTCGGTCGCGCGCGGCGGATGCGGAAGGCGCAGGAACAGCAAGTCCATGTCGTAAGTCTCAGCCGCAAAACTGCGCGCGCTTAGGTTGGTGCTGCTATTCCTTTGTCGATTGTTCACGGGCGCCGGCAGCGAGCCCCACAGCCGCCGAAAAACGTTTGTTAGAGACAGTGGCTGACGCAGGTCGCGCGTCTCAAGATTGAACGAGAAGACGTAGTCCCCCACGGCCATCCCGAGCGCGAGCGCCAGCGCGCGCTTGTATTGCGCCTGAAGCTTTTCGATGTTGCAGCGGACATTATCGAACCACCACGCGTCCGTTTCGTTGAACCAGGAAACCAGCGTTGGATTTTTAAAGAAGCTGCCGGGAACGTACGCGTCGGCGAGCACCAGCTCAACATCGTCCTCGGTCAGCACTTCGGAATTGTTTTCCACAAAGGCCACCGATTTTGTCCAGGCCCATTGCGCCGGATCATTCGCGGCAACGCGCACGTCCCAGCGCTTCAGGTAATGGCCGAGGTCCGGTTCGCCCGCGAGCGGTAGCGCCGCGGACTTGAACTTCAAGCGGCGTAGCACATTCAGCTCAAATCCGAGCCAGCTCATGCCGCCGGGGTTGCTGCTAATTTGCGATTGCATTTGTTCCTGCCGTCAGAGAAAACTTACCCGCCCACTATTCCGGCCTGTCGGGGTTCCTACACTAACTTCCCAACTGATCGAGCCGGCCCATCAAGTCATCAGCGATGCCGGCAAAGTCCGGCGGCGCGGCTTCGACGTAAAAACTCGTCAACTCCTTAAACGGTTCGAGCGAAAGCAAAGCTTTGACCACGCTCGGATCGAATTCCACACCAATCCACTCGAGCAGATGTTCGCGCGCTTGCTTTTCCGAAAGGGCCGAACGGAAAGGTCGCTCGTCCGTCAGCGCAGCGTACGCGTCCGCCACATGCAGAATGCGCGCTCCTAAGGGAATTTGTTCGAAGCGCAGTCCGTCCGGGTACCCAGTGCCATTCCACCACTCGTGATGCCAGCGCACGAGCAATTGCGCGCCACGATCGGCGCCGGCTCCGGCTGCTTCGTGCTCGCCCAACAGCGGGTGGCGGGCGAGGTCGGTGCGCTCGTCATCGCTCAATGGGCCGTCGCGGTGAATATAGTCGCGTGACATCACCGCTTCGCCCAGATCGTGGGCGAGCGCCGCCACGCGCAGCGACAGACGGTCGCGGGGGCCGAGACGAAATGACTTTCCGATTTCGTCAGCAATGGCCGCGATACGCGTGGCGTGCGGATGCGCATAGCGTTCGAAGCGATCCGTTTCCGCCGCCACACTTCTAAAGATCTCCAACGTCGTCGCATGGCGATCGTCGATTGTTTCAATTACCGGCATAAATCTTGAATGACAGCGAGTCTAATTCTTCAAAGTCGCCAGAAGCTTTCTCGCGACGCTATTTTTCGGGTCGGCGGTCAGCGCTCTTTGCAACTCGCCTTCCGCGCGGCGGCGCAGCCCCAGCGCTTTGTAGAGCTCGGCTAGCGCCACCCGATACGAAACATTATCCGGTTCCAGCGCGATGGCTGCTTTCAACTCGATCTCGGCGATGCGCCGCGTCTGCGGATCGTTGATCAGCGCGCGGCCATACTCTGCTCGATAGCGCGCGCGCCGCGGTTCGATACTGGCTGCTTCGGCAAAGAACCGTAGCGCTTGTTGCGGTTGGTTCTGTTGCAGCGCTGCCAATCCTTTTTGAAAACTTTCCTCCGCGCGATCCTCGTTCCCGGTTAATTTTGCGTTCGGCTTGGTCGCCGGCGTCGCTGAAATATGCTCGAGCGCGTTCGCTGACGCTGTTACTGTGGCTCTCAGACGTTCGTCATAACTTGAACGCTCACCGTCATCGTGCAGCACTTCGTACGCGCGCGCGACTCTGGCGAATGCCGAATCAATTCGCGACCGTAAAGCTGCGTCAGCCTGATGGAAACGGTCCGGATGATAGCGCCGTGCGAGCGCGTGATACGCGGTCTTTACCTCATCGGCGGTCGCCGCGGGAGCAACGTTCAGGGTTTGATAATAATCAGCAGCCTTATCAATGCGCGCCAGAAATTCTTCAAGAGTTTCGGGCTTAGCGATGCGATCCGGCTCGGGTGTTTGAGTGGTCGAAACAAATGACGAAGACTTGCGTTTCAATAACCCGGCCGCACTCAACGCAAAGATGGCCCGCAGCGTTTCATCCTGCGGCATGCCACCCAACGCCAACAGGTCTTTGATCGACATTGGCGCGGTGACGCGAGAGAGAACAAAGGCCTCACCCGGCGAAAGAGTTATCGAGTGCCCGTTCTGCGGCACGCTCTCAATTTGCTGATCATGATTCGCCAGGCGTGCGGCGATATAAGGCACGGGCAGACGCCGAGTTGATTCCAGTAAAAGCCGCGGCGTATCAAGGGTGACTCGATTTTCGCCGGTCACTCGCACTTTGCCGTCGAATTGCCAGTGGCCTTCAGTCCACAGGAGCGTCGCGCGCATGATATCGGTTACGTGATTCTCGCGAACGATATTGATCTGGTCCGGCAAGATCTGGCCCTGCTTAATCGCATCAGCGAGCACATCATCGTCGGTAGCTTTTGCCGAGATGTCTGCGAACGAGTTCTCGTCAGCCAAGCCACTGCGTCTTAGAAACTCGACCAGCCGGTGAGCGCGAATGTTCGAAGCCGCAAACACTGCCGCGCCATTTTCAAAATAGATCACCGCCTTCGCGCGATCTCGTGAAATGCGAAGCGCTCCCGAGCCGGACGTCTCGTGGATTTCGCAAATCAGTTCGCCGAGCGATTTGTCGGCCAGGTTACCTTGAGTGGCAGAAGTCATCATGGCGGCGTAGGCCGCTAGGAATGATAACGCACCGCTCGTATTGCGCGGAAGTTGAAAGATGTTTCGGCGGGAGACAGTCGCAACTCAAGCCTTGGGATGGGCTTTATCGTAAACCTCGATCAGCTTTTCCATGGAAACGTGCGTGTAGACTTGCGTTGTCGATAGTCGCGCGTGTCCGAGCAGCGCCTGGATGTCGCGCAAGTCCGCCCCGCTGTCGAGCAAGTGCGTCGCGAACGAGTGGCGGAGCGCGTGTGGGCTGATGTCATGAATGCCGGCGCAAAGACGGATGTATTTTTCCGCCAGCCGCCCGACTGATCGCGTCGTCATGCGCGTTCCCTGATAGTTGAGAATCAAAGGCTGGGCATCGCGCTTAGTCACCGGAGCGTTCAACAGGAACTTCTCGCGCACGGCGAGATAATTTCGCAGAGCTTTCGCCGCGGGATCACCGAAGGGCACAATCCGCTCTTTGCGCCGCTTGCCGAACACGCGGAGCAGCTTGTTGTTAAAGTCGATGTCCCGCAGGTCGAGTTGCACCAACTCTGAAACGCGCACGCCGGTAGCGTAGAGCAACTCCAGAATGGCGCGGTCGCGTTTCCCGAAATCGGTCTCGGCATCCGGTGTCTCAATGAAACGAACGGCGTCTTCGACCGAAAGATGAACCGGCAGTTTCTTTTCTTTCCGCGGCGTCGCCACCAGTTTTGCCGGGTTACTTTCGACCATGCCTTCGCGCACCAGAAACTGAAAAAATGTGCGCAGCGCCGCCAGCTTTCGCGCAATCGAAGATTTCTTCTTGCGATCGGAATGAAGGGAAGCGAGCCACTCGCGAATCGTAATGTGGTCGATTTGGTTGATGTCAGGCTCGGAAGGTTTCGCCGCCGCCCGCTGCTTTCCGTTCGCAGCTGATTTTTCTTCTGGCGGGAGCAGATAATCGATGAACTGTTGCAGATCGCTCTGGTAATTGCGCAGCGTGTGCGCGCTGACATTGCGCTCATAACGCAGATGGTCGAGAAATTGGTTTAGCAGATCTGCAATCATCGCCAATCAATTTAGGCAAACCGCGAACGATAGCGAGCGGATCAAGACACAATAGTGGATGCGATTTTCTTTGCTGTTGAGGGGCAGGTCCGCTCTCACTCGCGGATTCGGTAACAGCGTCACTCTACACCACGGCTCTTTTTTTGACTAGAAAACCCTTGCGCGCGCGAATGCGGACGTTGTTTTTGGTTTTCACGCGCAGGCTGATTTGGTGATATCGCCCGTCACGCTTGTCTTCCGTCGGATAGTAGCTGAGCACGTACTGTTGGGCGAGGTCAGCGGCGATTTGAGCAAAGGCGTTGTCGAGGTCTTCGACTGTTTTCGGAATATAGACTGCGCCACCGGTTTGTGCCGCGAACTGCTCCATGCGTCGCTCCGCCGCCAGCGCACGAACGTTCGCATTTTCATACAGGCCAGTTTGGACCACGAACATTTGGCAATCCTCGCCCATTAGCCTTTGCAGCGTCGCATCGAAATCATGATCGGTGCGACTGGTTGTATCTTGTCCGTCGGAAACAATCACGATGACGCGCCGGCCGCTGAACGGCCTGAGGTAAAGAAGCCCCGCGAAGATTCCATCGTACAGTGAGGTAGCGCCTTCCGGCCTGCCAAAGTTATCAATTGTTTGCTGCAACAGACGAACGTTATTAGTCATGGGCTGCGCCAGAGTAACGTCGGTTGAAACTGAAAAAATAGACGCCTGATCGACAGGTCGCAGAACGTTCTGAAAGAAACGCACGGCTGCGTGTTTTTCAAAGTCACGCGCCGCGTCCAGGCTGCCACTGTTATCGAATAACATCACGAGCTGGACTGGCGTTTCAGATCGTGCAATGTCACCAATTGAGCTGATCTGTCCGTCGATCCGCAACTCGAAGTCTTCCACTGTCAGATTTGTGACCGCCACTCCGCGACTGTCCACGATTGTCGCCGGTACCGGCACCAGATTGGAGCTGACGCGCACAACCTCGTCAGGCTCGTCCGAATTCATGTTCGATGGATCGGCTATCGGCGTATGGATGTTGCGCGGATCGGGTTTGTTTGCGTTCGCTGTCTTCGGATCTTTCTGGCGGCCGGATTGGGGATGAATAGTCAGAGGCGCGCTCAGCAACAACGCTGAGATTCCTATGCTGATGGCGAGGCGGAGAACCCGGGGGTGATTTAAAAAGGTTCGCATACAAGCTAACGGGCTGCTGCCAGCGCAGGTTGTGTGACCCTTTCCAGCCAGTCGGTCCATTCTTTAAGCGCCAGTTTCACCTGCAACAAGTGGCGATCACGTTTACGTCGGACGCTGCGCGCTTGTTCAGGCGACAAAGGCTCGAGCAATGCGAAAGTGATATTCACCGGCTGGTAATTCTTCGTTTCTGCGCTCGAGACGTAGCTGGCCAGCGCTCCAATCGCGGTTGGACGCGGCGGTATCAAGAGTTCTTCGCCATCGAGTAGTCGCGCCGCGTTTCTTCCCGCCAACCATCCCATCGCTACCGATTCGACATAGCCTTCGACGCCGGTAATTTGTCCGGCGAAGAAAATGTTGGAAGCTGAACGCATCTGCATGGTTGGCTGCAACACCCGCGGACCGTGGATATACGTGTTGCGATGAATCTGTCCGAACTGCAGGAACTCAGCGCGTTCAAGCCCCGGAATCAGGTGCAATACGCGCGCCTGCTCGCCATAGCGCAGATGGTTTTGAAAGCCGACCATGCTGTACGCGTCAGCCATCAGGGTTTCCTGCCGTAGTTGCACGGCGGCAAACGGTGGCTGGCGGGTTCGGGGATCAATTAGCCCGACTGGCTTCATTGGTCCGTACCTGAGAGTGTCGACGCCACGACGCCCGAGTTCTTCGATCGGCAAGCACGCTTCAAACCA